>Ga0179593_1265807_pt1 | contig 11102 bp, 12 predicted proteins | sample CZODoug2_1_08_16_FD_185931 | JGI IMG/M metagenome (GOLD analysis project Ga0179593, IMG submission 185931) | Vadose zone soil fungal communities from Angelo Coast Range Reserve, California, USA - CZODoug2_1_08_16fungal (PacBio error correction) | ecosystem: Environmental > Terrestrial > Soil >... | reverse complement strand
GTTCTCTGGGGCTCCTCTCCCTTCTCGTCCCGTCGAAACAACCTTTTATTGCGGCCTTCGCCTCCTGAAGCCTAGGCCTAACTTGATTGAAGTTACGCGTTCTTCTTTTTTTTACTTCCTCCTCCAATTAAAGACGCGTGATGCGCAGGGAATCGATTTCGCACACGAAAGGTTTGCTCGCATATCCTGCCTTCAACCCTTTTCTACCAGTCTCATCATCCCCAGCAATGCGCACCCTGGTATTCCCTTCTTTTTTCTTTTTTTATGACGAGGCCGCTACTCTCCCGTCAGGAGTACGTGTTCAACCCTCGGCTTTCTTTCCTTTGTCACTGCTGATGCCCCAATTACCCCTTCCCGTGAGCAGTAGTATATATTCACACACAGCCCCCCCCCCCCCCCCCCCCCCCACCCCACCATCCCCCCCCCCCCCCCCCCCCCCCCCCCCCCCCCCCCCCCACCCCCCCCCCCCTTTTTTGAAGATCTTTTCTCGGGAAATCCTCCTTTCTTTTTTCGTATTGGAGCGACTACCGATCCCCAAGACGCCCTTTCAGTTAACATCACCTCGGCGCCTCGCGTCTTCTTTCTCTTACCCCCTGCCGCAGCCTCGCTGTTATACCCTCCGTCTAACCCTTGCCAGGTTGTTGTCGACAAAGTGGATGCCCTTTGTTGTTCCCCTTTTCGAAAAGTTGACTCATGATAGTTCCGCCAGAAATGGGCTACACCCCCGTTTGCCAGCTGCGGCTTGTTCCTGGTGGTCCGTCAACAGGCTCAGAATTTCCCCCTGGTCTGCCGCAAGGCTTTTTCCTTGTCCCACGTAATCTCTGCTTTTTTCCCTGACGATCGAGAACCCCCTGGGTGAGCTGAAGAAAGCAGCTATGACTTACGCTTCACCTCTAAATGTCTTCAGCCCCTTTCTTCAGGAAGATTTCCGCCCTGACACGCTTGCCGCCTTTGCTTCCTAAAAATTTTCTTCCGACCCGACCAAGTTTCTTGGTTCCGCTCCTGTCATGGAACCGGGAATCGGACTCCTCAGACACTCCACTTTTTAACTGGGCTTTTTTCCATGTTTCTCTTTTTTTTCCACAGCTTTCTGCACCTTTTCGCCTCCCTTCTTCTTTCGCTATAGCATTCACGCACTCCTTGTTTTGTTGTTTAGTTTTTTCTTTCCCGAGCTTCTGCGAGCGGTTCGCCCCTTGCAAGCAATCGTTGTCCTGCAGTTTTTTCCTCTTTTCTGCCCAGGTTTTGGTCTTTTTTTATGACGTGTCCGATTACTTTTTTTGTCTATCAAGTCCCTCTTGTCCTTTTTTCCGGCAGAAAATCCTTGCAAGCAAGTCCCTTTCCTCTGCCCTTTTTTGGCCAGAACCGTGTCGAAGAATTTTCTGCCGACACTCTTTTCCCCGAGGATATTTTTCTTCCCCCCCCCCCAGCGTTCCATCGATATCGTCAACTGATTGCATCTCCGTACCTTTTTCTCCTTCCCCAGCCGGGGCATGGAAGGGGATAATTGTGAGTCCTATTCGCCACTTATCTCCCTCCCCCGTACTTTTTCCATGCCTCCCGAGTGATATTTTTTTTGCTTGCTTCCGCTTTTTTTCCTGAAACTGTCAAAATTGCACCACGGCCCTCCTCATGGCGAACAAACTGGCACGCCGTGGAGCGGAATTTTTTCAGCGCTTCGCTGCTTTGTTTTATTTCTTCTTTCTTCCGTCTGGTGCATTTTGTCCGGCCAAGTTTCTTAAGCGTTTCCGCCCAGCAGAGAACATATCGGTTATTTTTTTTCCCTTCTGTTGTGCATCTGAGGAGAGACAACGTGGCCGGGAGTCTTTGTTGTTTTCGTTCTCCAGTCCTTTTCTGCCCGCTTTTAGCGTTCTTTTTCTTGCGCGCTCCCTCCTACCGCAGCAATAGGTCCGTTTGCTGCATTATTGAGCATGGACGGAACAGCAATCTTGGTGGCCGTTCACCTGTTTTTGCCTGCCCTAGATCAACATTTCTTTTTCTATCGATCTTCTTTTTTTCTTTTTTCATTTTTTCCCCTTCCTTTTTCGTATATTAAACCCTTTCGAGCAAAGTGTCCTTCAAATATTAGAGCTCTTGAGTCAATGGTCAAGGCGCAATCCGCCTGTTTTTGGCCCTTACTTAATTTTTTTTTGGCCCGCTCCGTTCTTATTTTCCTTTGCCGCCCGTGCACCGCTGAACGAGACATATTTTTCTTTTAAGGGGAGTAGGTCTAATGCAAAGCCTGCCTTCCTTTTCTCTTCCATTTTTCTAGGCCCATTCGCACCTCTCTCATCTCTCGTTCCAAGACAAAGGGAGTAACGGTGCTATGAGGACGCGAGCACCCCCCCCCAGCCACGGGTAGTTTAGGCCCCCCCGCGGTGAGATCATCCTCCAACAAAGGTAGTAGGGACCTTACTAATCCACTACCCCCCAGGTGAGAGGACAACCCCCCATACCCCAGAGAGAACACTCTTATCAGCGTTGTCCCTTACAAGTTATTCTCTTTCGCTTTGCTTAGTGCGTCATCCGATATTTCCCCCAGATTCGTTGATTCGAACCCTATTTGCTCAGCTTGAAAGCGGTTCCCGGCCAGAATCGAAATCTACCAGTTTACTATAGCACACCCACCATTTTTTCTTTTTTTCAGTCGCCAATTTTGTTCGTTTTTTTCCCCCCCCCCCCCCCCCCCCCCCCCCCCATCTTTTTTTTTTCCCTCCCGCATAGGCGGAAATTCGGCGCAAGTGAAGGTGACCACACTGCCAGAGACTCTTCGGTAGTGCTCCCACCTCCTTTTACCGACTCTTTACCTTTGATGGTCCCTGGTCTAGACAAATTCCCTCCCCTCAGAAAATATGTCCTGGCCTCTATATTTTACCAGCTGACCCCCTTCTCTTTTTCCTCTCTTTTAATCGCCGAAGATTTTTTACCAGCAAACGATAGATTAAGTTTAACATCGTTTCTCCAGCCGAGCCTCTACTTGTATAATTGCTTTTTCTTTGCCAGGTCTCCAGTGCCACCAATACGACTTTCGATAAGTCCGTCTAGCGTTTCCTTTCCTGGGAGGTCTCGGACGACTGAGACCTTTATTGGGACCTTATAACCGGTAGTTTTCCATTCTTATCTGACCATTCCCGCTTTTGTCCCCGATCCACTGACCCTCTATGGGTTCGGATTTGTCTTTTAGTACATCGGGGGAGAGAAAGGGAGAACCCCACACTTCTCGTTCCGTTCCTCGAATCGTTTGTGCCCCTGCCCGAGGTCCCACTCGGCAACCCCCTCGCCCTTTTCGGCTTTTTCCTTTATTCAGGGACTGGACATACCCCAACACCCACTCCTCCCACAGGCTTGCCTTTGTTTTCTTTGATTGAGGCTTCCTCGGGCAGCTTTTTTCCTCGTCCTCCCCCCTTCCTTCTGGTCGTTTTCACCCTAACGTCCTCCCCGTCCAGCTCGCCTCTCCCCACATTTACGATTAATTCCGGCATTACCCACCTTCGTGAACAGCTCCCCATAGCTTTTGTGTCCCCAGGGTAATTTTCCTCCCTCCCTTTTGGATACAGTTCTGCCTGTCCCGGTTTTCTCTTTTGCCCTCTTCTGGCATTCGGACGTTTTTTTCTTTTTTGCAATCTTTCTACATACCCACTTCAAAACCTCCTTTCGTCAGTCAGATTATAGTTCGAGTTTCTTGACCCGGCCTCCTACTTGATTTTTCTCCCCCCCCTTTGCTCTATACCTTTCCTTTGGTTGTTGTTTGTTCTCTGACGATCCCCTGATGGTTCAAGACTGCCAGTCTTTTGATGAAGTTTTGGAACCGCCCCCCTCTTTGGTACTTCAAGATTTTTTCCATGAGTGTGTATTATCTTCTAGTGCCAAAACTTTGGTTCTTATTATCGCTGAGAAAGGCCGCTCCCCATCAGCCCCCTTCCTGCCTTTATTCCCCCTTCCCCTCCCGTACATGGAACGAGGTTCTTGATACCTTGTCCCCCCTTTTCTTCTTTTTTGGCACACGCCCTTTTTTTTTCCCCCAAAGTTTTTCCTGCCGGAGATGATTTTCACGCGATGAAATTTGGCGATCGCATGGGGCTGACGCTTTTTTTTTCTTCCTATTTTTTCTTGGTCCAAAAGCAATAAGAGATGTTCCGCACGCCTTAAGTTTTTTGCTTCGCACCTTTTCCTTAATTCAGGCCCTCCACCGGTCGTGGCCGCCACGCTGTGGCAGTGGGCTGATTCGGTATCGCTCGGTTTGTTCGTGCAGTAGACTGAGTAGAGACCGCTACTCCCCCCTTCCCCCTAAAGTGGTTTCGCTGCAGTTGGTAATATTTTGTTTCACCCACATTACCCCAGTCACTTTTTTGACGGCGCTTTATATCTTTTTCTATTCTTCGCCCATGTCTCTAGCTACATAGGTGTAATGAGAGAGCAATACGGCGACCCCTTCCCTCCTGTGCCGTTTCGTCTAGGCAGTCTTTTTTCCTCTCTGTATAATTCTGGCCCAATAACTTGGTTATGGGCCCATGATTTGTTTTCAGCTGAATTCCCTCCTCCACTTCCTGTACAGAATGCGACTCAGATTTTTTGGCCTCACTCTTCCCCTTCTCCCTAGTACAGTCTGAATCGTTATCTGCCTGATAAGATTTTCCCCGCTCTTTTCTGGTAAACTTAGAGATTATCGAAGACGCTGTTTTCCTTTCTCAGATTTCTTCCCTCTCCCCTGGTCCTTGTCGTTAACCAAACTCCCCCCATACGTCTTGTCTCTGCCAATATGTACCTTTTTTTTTAACTCTTCTCGAATCTTCTTCTGGTCCCTTTGTGTGAAAAGTCCCCCTGCGGTCAGACCTTGAAAGATTTGAGGGCCTGTCCTTAAATCTTTCACCGGTCGGTTTCCCCCCAACCCAAGATCACTTCCCTCTTCAGACCCTCTAACCCGAAGGAAGTCTAGTATAAAAATGTTCCGATTCTTTTTCAGTTCCCTCTCCCTCTGCAGCCTTTTTTTGTTTCGCCTCTAAGAAGACCATTTTGAAATCGCGGCATCCGACGATCCTTCTTCGCTCTCTCCCGTAATTTTTACAATTGCTGCCCTTCCCCCCCGTTAAGCCCTGGGGCTGGCCACGGCGATGAGGCCGACTTTTTTTGGGGTGGGGTGGTACGTTCCCCCCTTGTTATCCGTTCCCCCCTCCTGGCTCTTTCCCCTGACCCCCCTACTTCCTTTCGCCTTCTCTTTTTCGGTCGCGCGGTTTTTTTTTTTTTTTTTCCCGAACGTCTGGCGTGGAGAAGGTCATGACGTCGCCTTTTTGTCCCCTGTATGTCTTTTCCCTTTTCTGTATGACCAGCCAAGCGCAGTTTTTCAATGATTCTTTTTGAAGGAAGAGTTCTCTTTTATATTGCTTTTCCGATTTCTCCTTACAGCACCACTACCGTCTGCGAAGATAGATCCATCCCTCCCTGTTTCCTATTTTCCGTCTTTCACCTCCCGTTGGCTTCTCCCAAGATATAATGAAGCCTCTCCCCTTGGCGTGCAGGACCTGTTGGATGCGATCTCCTGCTCTTTCCAGGCCCCCCCTTTTGCTTTTTTGAACGTAGTGCCCCTTCTCTATGAACACCAAATCTTTCGTCTTTTTCTTTACGCAAAACCGTCCCGAGATTGGAGCCGGAAGATCCTCCCTTTTTTCCTCGGGTTTCCGTTCCTCTTCCCGTCTCTACACAAGACGTTAGATAGCCTTCTTGAATAGAGATACTAGCGCTTTTTTTTCCCCCCCTTCCTTACACAAATGACGCTACAAAAGTCCCCCCCCCCTGCCCCTGTTGTTTCTCATCGTTATGCATTTTTTTCCCTGCAAGTTTGCCCCCTCTCCTTCTGCAGCCTCACTGGGGACAATAGCAAGATAGAGGCCCTGTTTGGTCCCCCTTCCTTGGTCTTTTCCGTCCGTTAAATGAGAAAGAAGTTACCCCTTTGCCTCCCTTCTTTCTCTTTACAATTCGCTCCCATAGTTTTTACTCCTTGGCCACTGGGTGGTGTCAGCAGCAGCATATCCTCTTTTACCATTAAATTTTGTCCTTCAACTCTCGACTGGATTCCTACCCTCACACGTGATGACTGCGCCTGGTTTTTTCCCTAACTTTCTTTCTTCCCCCGACAGGAGGTGGGAGTGGTGATATACGCGCTTTCTGCTACTGACTGACTCCTCCCCGAACTTTCTCCAGACCACCGTTTCTCTGCGTATGGGAGTCAGCCCCTCCTCTTATGACAGTGTGCGAACGCTCTCCGTTCAGACCTTTCTCTGCATCTTTCTATCTCCCTCCTTTTGTTTTGTTTAGAGTTCTCCGTCAAGACCGATAGGCGTTCGCCCCCTTGCAGACCATAGTTCGTCCTTTTTAGTTTCTTCCCATTTTTGTTCGGCTTTTTGGGTTTTTTCGTAGGAAGTGCTCCAAGAGATGAGAGAACCCACCGAACCCGCCTTTCCCCCTTCCCTCACCGTCCTCATTCTCTTTTCATGGCTGCCCAATTTCCCGCTTTGTTGCGAACCTTTCAGAGGTTCCCATCCCTGTCTTCTATTTTTCACACCACTGTTGCCCTAGAATAGTAAAATCGATTGCCCTAGATTACCTTTTGCTCGCAAGCCGTTCCCTTACTCCTTTTCCTTTCTACTTCCTTTCTCCCTAAGACTTTCACCCCCTCCCTCCCCCGCTCTGCTATTTTGCCCTTGCTGGAGTCATCCTTGAGTCTCCACGTGTCAACCTTTCCCCCTCCCGTTTTTCCCCCCCCTGGCACGTTGTGAGCCTGGTAATTTTATTCGCCCTTCTTCTTTCCTTTTTTTTTGTGATATCTCTCTTTCTCTCCTGTTTTTCTGTACGGTCAAAGGGCCCTTGAAGTCGTTCCGTCCCCCTGATGCAAGAGACAATTCGTCTATTCCCTTCTTTTGCAGGCCTTTTTCCCTGCTTTCTGCGAAAGGGATTGTAGGTTTTTGCGCATCGATCAAGTGGCACTCGGCCCTTCCTATTTTTCCTTGCGCTCTTTGAGCTTTAATCACCCCTTTCCCGTTTGGATGGACTCTTGCGCATGGCGAATGCAATCTTTGTCGGCAGAACCCCCGTCTTTTCCGCTCCCGATTGAAAAATTTCCCCGGGTTTGACGATAGATCTTCGCAGAAGTCTTGACCGTCAGTTTCTGTATCTTCCATCTGGATCGGATTCCAGCTTTACCCCTTAGTTAGGACTTCTTTGCTGCAATCAGGTCACGGTGACGCCACCCCCCCCTCTTTTTTCCGTATTATTCGTATTACCGTTCTTCCTCCCGAGGAACGTTCTCTCTTGACGCCCTTTTCTCCTCTCCCTGTTCGTGCCCCTATCCCTTGCTCGCCGGGGCGTACTTTTCAATTGCACGCGCCTCGTTCGACGGCTCCCCTGTTTCGTTACAAATCGCGCAGTCGCCTCATCTTTTTTTTTTTCAGTCCCCCTTTCTTCCTTCTTTTCGCAGCAGTTCTGTTGGTCTATATATCTGCTCGAGGGTGTCAGGGTCGGGAGTCCCACTCTATTGAACACCCTTGTTTCAGTGCTTCCTATGGCTGGTTCCAGCTGGTACCGGCCACCTAGACCCGAACCAGTTTATCGAGAACTTGCTTTTTCCTCCCTCCTGTGCGTCTGATCCTTGATTTGAGTTTGCACCTGCAATTAACGGCCTCCGCCTTTTCGCACAGCCCGAAGCTGCCTTTTTCTTCGCCTCTCCTGTGTCCCCCCCCCCCCCACTGTACGAGAATCCTTCTGAGGAGTCGAAACAACTGCCATTGTTCATTCCTCTCTTGTCATTTTTTCCGTGCCAAGCACAAGTTGCCGCACGAGATGTCCGGTCCTCATTCGAGAAAGCTTTTAACCCCCTTCCTGACCGATACTTTCTCTCTTTCCCGCAAACGATCGAGTAAGGGGATTGGACAATCGTCGTGCTGTTTTCCCTCGTACTCCCTCCCTTTGTCTAATTTGCCTTTTAGGGTGCAACTGAAAAAAAAGTACGAGTTTAGCATTCGCTAAAGTATCTTCTTCTGCTTCCTGGCTTAGCCGACTTATTGAGCAACAACCAAGGTAGTGGGCCAGGTCCTACTTTCCTCCCCCTGATTTCACGATAACTGTTTGCCCCCATTCTCCTTGAGTACCGGATGGCTCTTCATTAGTAAGTGTTAGCTTCCTTTTAATCACCCCCCCCTTCCCCGCAGTCACCTTGAAGGATTCAGTGTGCCCCGCCGATCCCCCTTTGCAAACCCCCCTTCTTTTTCAAGGTTTGATTTTTCTTTCAGGCACTGGCCTCCACACCCTTCTCCAACGTCCGGTCATGCCTTTTGTCGCCTTCATTCTCTGCGTCCCGTCAGGCATCTTAACTAAGAACATCGTCTTATGCGCATCCCCCTCCGCCCCCCGTAGCAGCCCCCTCTTTATCCAACATTCCTCCTTTAACCTATCGGCATTCCCAATTTGAGCCCAATCCCCTTCCCCGCTTCTTTTTCGTCCTTTCCTCTCTTTCCATAGTTCGTGGATACAGGCGGCCAATGGAGGTTGGAGCGGCTTTGCTAGCTCTCTTTTTGTTTCGAGCAAGGTCCCGTTTGTCATCCCGAGCGCTTTAAAAGCACTCAATTTCCACACCTTGATTCAAGTTCTATTCTAGTTTTTCCTCCCCCCGGCCGTTCTTCTGGCCTGGCTTGAACTCCTGCTCTCGATCGGTCCTCCTCCTTTTGGGTTGCTCGCTATCCCGGTTTTTTTTAGCATGCCAGTTGGACGTGCCGTTCAGGAGGAAACTCTCATCCCTCTTCTTTCCTCATTTTTTCCCTCCTTTTTTCTATCGCTTCTGATGAAAAAATTTCACTTTTTCCCTTCTTCCCCCCCCTGTATTTGCAACTCGCTACAAGCATCCCTTGCCGTCTGCTCACGAAACTTCTGGAAGATTTTTCCGGTTTACCCCCTCTGCTGCGCGTGGGTCCCACGTGCGGAATGCGGAGTTCGGTTCCGCTTTGCCCTTTTTTTCCGATCGTTTTTTTCGCGCCGTTGGATGCCTGATTGTTTATGGGTGCCACAAGACCCTAAAGACGATGTCCGAATTAAAGACTGGTTTCGCGTTCCCCCCTTGCTCCTTCCTTGCGACAACGTCTCTGCATTCCTCGTTTCGGTATCTTTTTTTTTTTTTTCAGGAGCCTTCCTTCGTTTCAACCAAAGACCACATGCGACAACGAAGGTGGTGTGTTCCTCCCCGCAGTGGTCCTGTCTTGGTTGCTTGGTTCCCCACGTTACTCACTTTGTGGGTGACGGCGGTCGCTTTTTTAATTTTCCTCCGAAATTTCCCCTGCCCCTTACTGATTCTAGCCATCTTGAACCTCACGGATCATGTGCCAGGTTATGGCCATGTCCGCTTACGTATATATGTCCCCCCCCTTTTAGTTTACCACTGAGGAGGTCCCGGCTCCGCCAATTTCCCCCCCTCCCCTTCCGCCTTACTTCCGCCATGTGAACTAGATGTGGTGGCCTTTCAAAGTCGGAAGCAATTCGTTTCCTTTCCTCGTCCTGTTGCTTCGCACGACGATTGTCTCCCCTCTACCGTTTGGTAAACTCTGAGCTTATCGCGCGCCGGTTTCATATTCTCGCTTATTTTTTCTCGCGGTGGCTTTGCCCACTAAGACGCGGTCGCTGACCATTAAGTGTTTCGACTCTTCTAATCTCCCCTCTGTCGTTTTGTGCACCGGCACTTTTCAGCCTTGCCGATGGAGGGCTGTTAGAAAAATGCGGCGCCGTTTTTTACCCACTCTCCCTTCTCCCTTCCTTCCCCTGCCGCGAACCCGCAGGAACGTTATCGTGCGAATTATCTTTCTCTGTTGGCCTTTAAATGTATGAAGCCGTATTTGTTGTAGGAAAGCTACTCTAAAAGGGGGGCCCCTCTTTTCGACTTCTGATCTTTTTCTCTCCCTTCAGCCACTGCTGTCTGCCCCAAAGTGACGCCCTTTTTGATTTCGTCGCCTGAGGCGCGGGGGTATTCGTGAGGTGTAAAGTCCCCAACTTTTTCTTGACCCGCCTTCTTTTCCTGGCAAACTTCCCCGTGCGAGCAAGTCTCTTTTCTCTGTTAGACGGCCGTTATTGCAGTGAAGCCTGTTATGGCGCGACGAAGGAATGACTTCGATCCCTTCCCACCCCTTTCGTCCTCCCCTATTCTTTTTCTAAGAGCCGAACTGATTTGAGACGCGTTGCTCCGAGCCGTCTTTGAAGAGACCCTCCTCCCCCCCCCCCCGTTGACTAAGATACGATCGTCCCGAAAATTTTGCTCGCAGCTTTCCGTTTTTTACACAATCATTTTTTTTTGTTCATCTCTTCCTCCCTGAGACACCAAAGAGGGCTGTCTCTGCCCTTTCGGTTTCGCTCGCCGTCCGCGCCTTACTTCCCAAAACCTAGATTGATGAACGAGTGCCAATGGAGCGATGACCCCCCCCTCCTTCTGTTCTCTTTCCCCTTATGAAAACAGGCCTGCTCTCTTGAGCCGGAATCGCCGAGTCTCTGTCCATATTGGTTCCGAGCATCCCTTTTCATCACCTCCGGCGATCGACGATTGATAGAGCTACCCCCCAAAGCCCTCCCTCTTTCAGATCCCCCCTTCTCTCCCCCCGTGCCAAGGTTGGGCGAAATCGTTGCTTCTTTTTGCTGACCCCTTTGCGGCTCAGGAGGCCTCCAGACAGGGTCCCCTAGCCGCTGCGTTCCGTGTGTTGAACTTCGTGGTTGCGAAAGTTCCTGTTCCTTCCCCCTGTGTCCCGGCTTTCTCTTGTTTGCAAAAGTAATCTTCCCTTCTTCTATTACTCTTGATTTCCCCTCCTGTGTGTTTAAGCCACGCAGCAGTATGGAACGATTTTAAACTAGAAATGTTCGTGCAAGCAACTGCTTCCTGTGCTCTGGACCCGCTTCCTGCTTGGCGTCAAGAACAACTGGTTGCGCGACCCCGGCAGTAGGTCGTGTTCCTTTGCGGAACGGCCGCCGCCGGCCCAGGAAAGAAAACTGTCTCCCAACCCCCCGGCAGCGCTTTGCGTAATTTTTGCCACATTCCTCTATTGCCAGTGTGAGGCCAAGGCATCCTCGTTCATGCCGAATAG
>Ga0179593_1716863_pt1 | contig 11103 bp, 18 predicted proteins | sample CZODoug2_1_08_16_FD_185931 | JGI IMG/M metagenome (GOLD analysis project Ga0179593, IMG submission 185931) | Vadose zone soil fungal communities from Angelo Coast Range Reserve, California, USA - CZODoug2_1_08_16fungal (PacBio error correction) | ecosystem: Environmental > Terrestrial > Soil >... | reverse complement strand
CAAGGTAGGGGTAAACCCTTTTTTTTTTTTCTATTTTCCTTTCCTCAGAAGTGCATCCTCCCCCCCCAGTTTCCTTTCTTCTTTTTTTATGCCCCCATTTGTCTTTCCTCCCTATGAAATGGTGAATACACCCTTCTAATTTTAATTCTTCCTACAAACACCCCCCCCCCACCCCCCCCTTTCTCCCCCCTGTGGGAGGTTTTCTTCTTTTGACTTGTCTTCCCCCCCCTCCCAACCCCCAGCACCTATTCTGGCCCAAATGACAGCGAGTCATTGTTTTCCTCGGTATCTCTAACGAAGGTTTTTCTTTTTCTCTTTACTTTCTCCTCCCCTTCCCACTGACTTCCTTGCTGACATCCCCTCTTGCCACGAACCTCCCTGTCTTAGACAATCCAAACCCCCCCCACTGCCCCGTGCCGCAACTCTTCCTAACACCCTTCCCTCTCCCGGTCTCCAACAATTGCAGTGAATGTGTCCCACAAACCTCCTCATCCTCCCCCATTTTTCTCATCTCCCCCTCCCTAACAACCCCCTGGTAGAAAAAGGAGGGACTTCCCCCCCCACACTTTTTTCACTTGTGCGCTCCCCCCCCCCCTCCATCCCCTCAAATTTCTTTTCGTGGTCTCCTATTGCACCGCCCAAACCAAATGGCAGCAAACACCCTGGGGGGTTCTCCGCTGGATCCCCCCCCACCATTTTTTTTTTTTTCCCCCTTTTTTCTTTCTGTAGTTCTTTCCCCTCTCTTCCCATTAAATTCTTCCCCCCTTTGCACTGATAACTTGTTTTTCAAACCCATGGATTTTAGGGTAACCCCCCCCCCTTACCCCACTGTACCTTTTCGGGTACGTTTCCCCCTCCCTACTGGGGTCCACCTCCACACCTTAGTTTTCTTTCTTAGATATGGGCTGCTTTTTTCTTTTGTATTATTCTAACAATGTCGTTCTTCATTGGGGTACTTATTTTTTTCTTGGCCCTTTCCCTTTCTCTTGACTTTTGCTCCACTTGTTCCCCCCCCATGAAAAAGTAACTTACATTAAGAGGCATGACCATCCCCCTGAGTAGGCTTACTATGATTTTTCCCTCTCCTCTACCTTTTAACCCCCCTCCCCCTTGTATCTTTTATGTGAAGCCCCTGTTCAACTGGAGTCCGACCCGTCTGTAACCTTCTTCTGATCAACCCCTCATTGGCTTTCCACATCGTGAATTTGAAGGTTGTGGTGTCAGTAAATCCCATGCCCTTCCCCCTAGCCCCACTCTGTGCAATTTTCCTCTCCCCTCATATGCCCCCAGCCGTCCTTTTTCCCCTGTTAAGTGTTAAGACCCCCCTATGTAATTTCTCACCCCATCCTTTTCGTTTTTGCCATTCTCAATCTCTGTAGGTGGATTAGAAGTGTCCCTTGACCCCACCTTCCCCCCCCACTTCTCTTATTCCCCAAGATTTGCCACACCCCCCTTGCGTGTCTTTAAACCTTTTGCCCCTTTTCTTGTATGGCTTCTTTTGATGACTCTTTCTTCCCCCCCCCTAGTAATTTTGCAGTGAACATTTCCCCCGCGTCCCCCTGATGCAGTATCAATTGACAGGGGTAACCTCCCCCTAACCTCAAGGCTAGAAGTCTACCCCCTCTCCTCTTTTTCACATCCCCTAGTTAAATTTTTACCTTGAGAGATCAACTCTTCCATATATGATTTCCTTTTTCCCCCCTCCTGACTCAATACCTCTTTTCGGTAACCCCTTCCCTTCTTAGCTTGTGCTCAAGATTCAATTCTCTTTTTTCCCCCTCTCCGTTGTCCGAGATACTTTTCCTTCTAAGCCCCCCTCCCATCCCCCTAGTCCTCCCACCTCCATTCCGTTCCTGTAGAAAGGTCTCAATATGTTTCCCAAGTTTCTCTATTTCCCCCTTTCATTTTTCATTCAATTTCTTTCTGGTCTTTTCCCGCCCCTGTCAGGTACCCCCCTGTTCTTTCTGTATGTAGTACCCCTTTTTTTTAACTTTTCCCTTTTCGGGAAAACTGTCCCCTTGCAAGAATTTTCCTCTCCTCCCTTTTTTTCAAAAACTTTGCCCTGTTCCAAATGCGATGAAATCCTATGTTTTTTTCCTCTGCTCAGAATCCTCCATTCTTTTTTCCCCCCCCCCAATTTTCATGTTGCGACGTTAAGGGTTTCTCTGCTGTTGTGAATGCCCCCCCAGATGCAGTGAATTCTTTTTTGATTTCTTATGTTCCCCTGCTCCAATCCACTCCACTTTCGATTTTCCGGCATCTTCGCATTGGACACCCCCTGAGATGATAGCTATCCCTTTTTTTCCGGTGACTTGGTCCCTTCCCCCACTTTCCCCTGGACCCACCTCCCCTTTCAGCCCTGTTCCTATGTAAACAGAGTGTCTTTCCTACCCTGGCATCAGCCTTTTTCTTATTGTTTTCATTTTATAAGATCCCCCTCCCACCCCCCCCAGGCCAAAACTGTCCTTGGGTAATGAGGGGTTTACTCCCCCCCTTTCAAAGGGTCTTTTCTAATTTTTCCCTTTTTTTCGTTTCGGTTCCTCCCGTTTCCTCCCGACATCACCCGGAGACAAGAGGGTTTCCTTTTGTAACAATCTTTTCACACCCCTTCCCCCCACCCCTACCTCTTCCTCTGATTTCCTTCCCGGTTGGGCCTACCTCTCATTCACAGGTAACTCCCTTGAAGTACCACCTTCTTCTTCCCCCCGTCTCCTTCCTTGTCTCCACTACTAAGAAAGCTCTTTACCCCAAACGAAGGTGGTGTCCCTTTTTCCCCCCCCCCCCGGTATAGTTTGGCAACCACACCATCCCCCTTTCATTTTTTCCACTTGGTTTTTTTTCTTGCCCCTACCCCCCCCCCCCAGTGATAAGGCGGGTTTTCTTTTGTATGTCATAAATTTAAGTATTCCTCCTTATTATCTAACTCCCCTGAAAGACCTTTTTCACCCTTTGGTTGTTTCGAGGATGAACCCCCTTTTTTTCAATGGGGGGTATTGTTGGATTGTAATAGATGAAACGATTCCCCCCCCTTTCCCTGTTTGAGTTTCTTTTTTCGATTTTGGGCCCTCCCCCTTCTTTTTTTTTTCTTCCCACCGGTGGTGGTTTCTTCTTTCCTAACCCTGCCTTGGGTGAGACCTTTTTTTTTTTTTTCTTTTTTAGATGAGGCCCCCCCCTCCCCTATGCGGGTTTGGTGGGGAGATTTTTTTTCCCCTACAAGTACTTTTTCTTTCCCTTTGTGGTGGTAGCCTTTTTTTTCACTTCACTTTTTTGCAATTTGATGCAAAGGTTCCCATTTTTTTGAGGGTGTATTTTCCTCGGGTCTTTTTCTCTGCTTGTGGTCATTTCCTGTTTTTCTTAATAGAACTTAAAAATAAACTTTTACCTGTTCGTAGAACACACAAAAAAGATACCCTTCCCAAACCCTTCTTTGGGACCCTTTTTCTGGTTTTTTTCCCAATAACCCCCCTTTCCCCCCGGAGAAGTTGTATTTTGGGGGTTGGTTTCTCCGATGGTTTTTTTCAAGCCTCATCCTCCCTTCCCTGTGTTTTTTTTAATGTCTCACTCACCTGACGGAAACCCCTCCCTTTCATCCCACAAATAATCCTCCTTTTTGATTTTCTTCCTTAGGTTCTTACCTTACCTTTCCCCCTTTATAACAGGGACCAACATTTTCCCTGGACAAATAACCTGTATATCGCCCCTCCACTTTCTCCTTTGTGGGGTGGATTTCCCTTTCTTTTTTTTGTATTCTTTAATTAGGGCACCTGGTCAACACACTCCCTCCTTTTTTATTATGGGGGGTATGCCCAGGTTTCAGTAAGGTGAGTGCATATCTGTCCTTTTTACTCCCTTTTTCCCCCAAACTTTCCTTTTTATTCTTCATGCCCCCTGCACCCACACACCCTTCCCCCCATGTAGTTATTTTCCCTTTTTTGGATGAAGTGTCCTCCCCAACAGCCCTTCCCCCCCCTCTTCACTCCTTCTAAATTGTTTTTTCCTCTTGTTGTTTTTCCCCTTTTCTTTTATTTTTCCTTCCATAAAAAACAGGAACCCCTGTCCCAATGACAGGAGGACAAGTATGGCTCCCCCAAACCCTCAACTCCACTTGTCCTGGGCCATACCATCATCCCCCCTCCACCGCCTTTTTCTCCCTTTTGGCAGGGAAAGGGCTCCCCCTGAACACCAAAAATCTGTTCTTCCCAAACCCTTCCTTTCTCCCCAGCTCCCACGACCTCATCTCCCCGGAGGGGAAGATATACTCCCCCCCCCTCTCCCAACACCCCCCTCCCCCCGGAGGGGCCTTTCCCCCACTCTGTTTTAAACAACCTGGCCTTGTTTCTACAGAACACTCTTCCCCCCCCCCCCCCCCCCCCCATCACCCTTCCCCTCGGGTCCTCTCTTTCCGCCCCATTTTCCCCCCCCACCTTGGGGGTTACCTTACCCCCCCCCCCCCCCCCCCCCCTTTCCCCCCAGCAGGGGGGTCTTCTATTATGTAGTGGTATTTAGACTCTCAATAAGAATCCCACACGCATTCTTTTCCCCTTTGGTTGCTATTTTTTCTGGCAACCCCCTTATAACCCCTGTACCCCATAAAACCCCCCCCCCAACAACTTTTTTTTTGTTTTTGTAAAGGTTTTTTTCCCTATACCTGGGGGTTCACCTCCCAGGGGGAGGGTTATCTGGATGAGTATTTTTCTTTCCTTTTCCCTTCCCAATCCCTCACGGGTTTCTCTTTTTTCTTGCCTGTTTAGTATTTGTATTGACTTCTTGTGTGAACAAACCGGCACAGAGAACAACTTTCCCGCGACACCCCCATGCGTAGGGGTTTTCCGTCTGACCCCCCCTTTGTTACACTTATGGGGAACCCAAGCCCCAGAGAGGTAGATTCTTTTTTTCAGAAAATCTTCTCAGGTCCCTCCACCAACAGGAATGTCTTTTCTTCCCCCCCCACCCACGTGAATGATTAAACCCCGCCCCCTTTCCCCGTAAAGTTTTGTCTTTCTGGGCCCCCCCCTCCATCCATTTAAGTCTTTTGGGTCCCCCCCCCTTTTATGGACATTCCAATAGGTTGAAAGATGCCATCTGGAAATTCAGTTCCCCCCAGAGGCCTTTTCTTTTGTAAAGTTCACCGGCTATCATCCTTCCATTCCTTTTCCCTAAGAGGCAAGTGCAACCCACTCCTCGAAATTTTTTTCTTGATGATTTCCCCCCGTGCCCCCCCTCCTCATTTCCCCAATGCCATTTTTCTTCCCCATGCTTTTTCCTTTTCCCCTGCTTATTTGAGTGTCACATGATGTGAAATGTCTTTTCTCGTGAACATCTGAGTCGCCCACCAACCACTGCATTTTCCCTTCTCCAAAAGTTTGGTGCTGCTCTTGATGATAGATTCTGAAATCTCCATTTTTTTACAGTTCCCCCGGCTCCTTCACCCCCTCACGGTATTTTCGAACCCTTGCTTTCTTGCAAAGCCCTTTCAGTGGACATTTGGAAATTTTCTTTCATGAGGACATCTGATTGCCCCTACTTCTGTGAACCCCTGAATGTTTCCTTCTTCCTTTCATCAAGGAGTCTTTGTAGCGTAAGATAAACTTTTTTCCAGAGTCTCTTGGTTGGGGTTTCTAGCGAGCTTTACTCTGCTCCCGCTCAGCCCCTTCCTCCTTCCAAGAGAATACCGAAGCCAAAACTGGAGTCCTTTAGTTTTAGGGGTTCTCCTCCCATTTCCCTTTTTTCTTACTCAGCTCTTTCCTCACCCCAAAGTTGGTCCCCAAATTCTTTCTGGGTCTGTTAGACACACTCCGTCCCGGTGATTCTTCCTACAAAGTGCTTTTTTCACTGGATCATTTTTCCAGGTCCCCCCCCTGTTCCCCCCTCTCATCTTTCACTCAACAAATTCCGGTTAAACTTGCCCCACTGCTCTTAAATAATATGGTGTTTTGGGTGGCTCGTCCTCATCCCCCATTGATCCCCGTCGACCCTTCCCCCCTAGCAGACACGAACCCTCGGTCTGTTGCTCTCCCCGGCGGTTTCCCTTTACAACGCTTCCGTTTTCCTTGATGATTCCGGCTTTTTCTTTCCCTTCTAACTCCACCTTCTTGGAGAGGAGTGCCTGCCTGCAGATGAGAACCCCTTCCTTCTGCGATTCTCCCAGGTGACGCCTGCCTCCAATTTCTTCCCCACTTCCAATCCAGTATGGGGGCATCTTCCATAGGGTAGAGGAAGGAATTGCCCTCCTTTAAGTGTTCGTTCCTTGTATGATCTACCCTCCTTTCAACCAAAAACTGTAGTCCCGGTGGTGGGAAGTTTGTCAATTAAAGTTTTTTCTTTGATTAACATTGGGCCCTTATTTTTGATTTGTTGGCCCCTTTCCACCCAGGTTGATCACCCCACAAGATAAGAGGATGGATTTCCTTTTTTCCCAATACCCCTAAACAACAGGAGGCCCCCCCCACTCGGTCTGATTCCTTCTTGGTTTGTTCATACTCCATTCACAGGTTAAAGTACTTTCCTGGGAAGTCCCCCTCATGAGTCTTCCTTGTTCTTACACATATCATTTTGCCAACTTCCTCTCCCCCTTTGACCTAACAAAATGTTCTCTTTTTACATGGGCCCCCTTTTCCTATTGGTTCGTACCCCCAAACAAGACAGTGTTCTCCTGTTTTCCGAAAATCCATGGGTTTTGCATTTTCCCCCACAGGTATCATGAGGGTGTCGACCTTTCATAAATTTCATTCTCTCTTCCCTTTCCCCCTACCCTCCTGGCCCTTTTTTAAGGAGATTCCCTTTTCTTCCTTTGTTTGATGAATTAGGGGTTCTTGTGTCCTAGATGAAAGATTTGAGGTGATTTCGGTGGGTGGTGGGCCCAAGGTCTTTTTTTCCAGGGGTTTGGTTGAGACAAGTCAAAATCCTTTTTCTACAATGGATTTTGTTGAGATTCTTTTGAGATGCTGTGGTGGTTTTTTCTTGTGGTGGACAAGACAATCCTTTTTTTTTGATTTTGTGGTTCTCAAGGCCCTCTGCATTTGAGTTCCTGCAGGGGCAGTTTTTTTCGGTGTTCGGTGCTTTCCATTTTGGCCTTAGGCCGTGCTAGTTCTTCGGTCCCCCCCCCACTAACAAACAGTAGTTAGTTAGCCCAACAGAACCCAAAGATACCTTTCCCCCCCCAAACAATGCCCAACTCTTCCTTTTCCTTTGTTTTTGGTTTGTACCCCTTTCCCCCTCCGAGCAGTGCTAATGGTGTTTGGTTGCTATGTTGTTTTCATGAATCCTTTCCATTAGACTTGTTTTTCATTCGATGTATCATCCCTCCTTTATTCAGTAATAAACACTGTGGAACTGGTCTTTTTTTTTTTCTTTATGGAACTGTACCCCCCTTTTCTACCACACTCCTTTCTCCCTTTTGTTGTTGCTCTCGCTCCCTTCTCTTGGACAATGTGGTCATGGGGTTGCCCCCTGTTTACAGGTAATAAGTTGCCATCTTCCCCCCCCCCCCAGACAATATGATTATTTTTTTTTTGTAGGCTCCTGACCCACCACTTCTCCTTTTACCCCCTTCATGAAAACACACCCTTCATTTCCCCAAGAACCCCAACATGATTCCCTTTTCTGGGAGGATGGCCTTGTTCTCACTACAACAATAATCAAATGGGCACCAATGACTCCTTTGGGGAAAAGGGATCCTCGGGGGGGGGGCGACGAACCCTCTTTTCTTTTTTCCGTTTCGAAGAGAGCCTCCCTCAAACCCTTCTCTGAAGAAACCCTCAACATGCTAGGTTCCCCCCCCAGCCCCCCCAGTCTCCGTTGCCCCCCTTGGGACTGGAAGTTGGACTCCTACCCCCCCCCCATAGTCGCACTACCTCCTTTTTCCCTCCGTCTGTCAACCATCTTCCCCATCATATCACGCGGGGCGTTCTCCCCCCCCCAGATACCCCCCCCCTGGGGCGAAAACAACATGCTGGGAACTGGGCTCCCCAAAACTGTCTCAACCCCCTCCCTACAACAAGCTCCAAACCTCCCTCCCAACGTGAGGAGTTCCAGTTTAACTACTATTAACCCTCCAAGAATCCATCACCCCCCTTTTGTGTCCCCACTTTCACACCCCCCCCGTGTCACTCTTAGTTGGGGTCCCTTTATTTTCTTGCATATCCCCCATACGTCCATTTTTTTTATCCCGTATCGGAAAACCCTTGATCAACGGTGGGTTTTTCCTGCCCAAACCCCTTCTGGGTAAACACCTCCACAATACATGCTTATGGTTCTGGTCAGGAGGAAAGTCCCCCCCCATAGAAAGGTATCTTTAAACCCTTACATTTTAGAGAGGGATGGCTGTCTGGTAGACTTTCTTAAAACTTTTTGGGGAGTCCATTGTTTTCCCGGACTGCCCCGGGTTTCATCCGGTGATTTCTTTTCCTTCTTTGACTGGTTGGAGCACTTGTTCCAAATTCCAAAGGACCATTAGGAAATCAATACCCTTTAGGCCTCAGTGCAAATCAGAGGAGGGTATCAGGGGGACTGTTAACCCCCGAAATATAATGATTTCTGTATTTTCTGGGAAGACTTCAATACGGTTCTTGTTTTTCTGGAAAATACACCATAATTCATGATCAAAAATACCCTTGAGTGGACCCCCCAAAATCCCTTAGGACAAGTACACGACTTTTGGCTTTGACCAAAGAGTGCGAAGGAAAGGGGAAGTTTTTCCCTTCCGAGTAACCTTGCACTACGTTTTTTTGTCCAATTGCTCTAGGGGGACCTGCAAACAGCCTTTCCTGCACCTTCTTCCTTGTACCTCCGATTTTGAACTTTCCCCCGGGACATCGCGATTTTTCCTGTTCCCTGCAATCACTTCCCCATGCATCCGCCTTGGCTTATCTTTGAAATGAACCTCTCACTTTCCCCTGACTTCATCCAAGCGTCACTTTGAGTGTCTTCCTGATGTTGGCTTTTCTTGTCTTGGTTAGAGTGTCCTTTTGAGATTCACCCCGTCGAAGGCAATTTCCAACGTTTTTGATTGTTTTCCCCATGATGATATCTTTAATAATTGACGGGTTATCCCCTTTCTGATCCATTCCACCCCGACTCCCATTTTGTACTTCCCAGTTTCAAAGAACAGTCCATCCTTTTCCCTTTTTTGAAATTGTCCACTCACTCGATTGATCATGAATCGACACATTGATTGACCCCCCAATACCTGAGAGTTTTCTGGTAAATTACTATTTTACATCCCCCTCTGTCTGAGCTTGTAGCTACCTATTCCTTTCCTCTCCTCCTTTGTGAGTAGTCTATTCTTTATATTAGCCCCCCCATAAGGCACATCTTTCCCCATAGTAATTATCAGTAAGGTTCTTGTAGCAATTTCTGTGTGTCACCTCATATATTTCTTTTTTTTGAGTTGATCTCCCTTTTTTTCACCAATGAATTTCCTGGTCTTTTCCAAAAATGAAAGTACCCCCCCTTTTCGGATTGCTCCAACCCCCTTGCTATTTCTGGAATTACAACTGTTCCCCCATCCCACCGGACTATACATCAACAAACTTTGCCTGCAAATGCGATTCAATACGGTGGTTGGTCGAGGCGGCCCCCAAAATCTCATACAAGACAGGGCCACCTGTAATCCCCCCTGTTTGAGATTACCAGTTCTCCCAAAGCTTATGGTGAGTCTTCTTTTGCTACCCCCAATTTGAGGGAGGAGTTGCCTTTCCTATGATTCACAATCTTTATGTCCACTTGATTGGACCCCACAACCCCTACACGTTTCCCCATCGGTGTTGGCATCTTCAACATATTGTAGAGAGACCCTTTTTCCGACAACAATGATGTTAAGCGGCCCTTGGAGGACGCCGATTGCACAGACACCACCCCCCCCCTGCAAAAAATGGTCTGAACAGTGTCCTATTTCCCCGCGCCTGGTTGCCTTTAGGGGAAGGCTTTTGACAGGGACTCCTTGGACAATAAGCAGAACAGGACCCTCTTTTTTCTCTGGGAGGGCACATAAAACCTCAGCCCCCCCCAGTGAACTCCTCTCACCCCGCCCACCCTTTGGTATTTTTCCCGATTTCATACCTGTAAGTTTTTACCAGCTACGCAGTCCCCTTAGTTTTATCAGGACCTTTAAAGGTGAAATTTCTCTGTCAGAAGCCCCCAGTACTCACAGCCCTCTTGTATAGACTCCAAAGACCCTCCTCCTCCCCCAACATAACAATCCCCTCAGTTCCCACGTTCGATTCCTTTCCCCGTACCTCCCCACACAATACCCATGCCTTCCCTTTTTCCCGGTTTACAGGTTTTACCCGAACCTCCTTTCAACCCACCGGATCATCGTTTTTTTAGGTTCATTCCCCCCCCTCTATTATATATCTCAAACTCCCACTCCTATATAAAGAAAGACACCACGGCATTTGCCCAATGGGGTGTCGGAATGCGGATCCATCTCAATGGGTGTTTTTCATTCTGAAAACGAGGCCCCCCCCCCGTTGAGGTATGGTGTTTTTTTTCTGGTTTTTTTTCTGAAACACGGCCCCTTTCACCGGTTTTTTTTTTCACAAGTTCCCCTCCTTTGAGAGCAATGGACGGTTTTTTTCAGATGGTGGTATGTTTTCCCTCCTCTTTCTTTTTGATGGCTTTCGTTTCTGGTTTTGCCCAAGCAAGTCACTTCTTTTTGAGGCGACAGAGGGGTGTTTGGTAGCTGGTGTCTTCGGCACCCCTTGAGGCAACTTAATTTTTTGGATGGGATGAGTCGCCCTAGATGGGAGGTGGATTTGTTCCTCTTCTGCGGCATTGTTGTCATTGTCCTTTTCCTTATTCCCTTTTAAAACCCCCCCCCTTTTTCCTTTAGTTAGGACCAACAAGAACAAAATCTCTTTCCCCAAGATATTTCCTCTTTTTCTTGAGGTTGGGTTGCTTCCCTTCCCCCTCCACCCTTCTTTTCCTTTTGTTTTGTGGTGCTTCTGCGGGTGGTTTTACTTAGAATTTTTTTCCTCCCCCAATGTCAGATGCTACTCCCTTTTGACACCAGACACTTCAAGGAAAAACCCTACACTGTGGACCCCTTTTTTTGTTGCCCAGGCTTGGCACTCCCTCCGTTGAACTCCCTTTTTCCCATACTGT
>Ga0179593_1607743_pt1 | contig 11103 bp, 12 predicted proteins | sample CZODoug2_1_08_16_FD_185931 | JGI IMG/M metagenome (GOLD analysis project Ga0179593, IMG submission 185931) | Vadose zone soil fungal communities from Angelo Coast Range Reserve, California, USA - CZODoug2_1_08_16fungal (PacBio error correction) | ecosystem: Environmental > Terrestrial > Soil >... | reverse complement strand
TCCTCTTCATTTCTCCCACCTTTTCGTCTTTTGGCCAAACGGCCTCTCTGAGGCACGGGCGCGTTGACGTTTTGCTGTTTCCCATTCGTCAGTGGGTGTGATCCCCCTTTTGTAAGACCGCTTCTGTCCGGGTATCAACGACAAGGCGGCATCTTTTGAATTCTTTTTCTCGTTTCGACAACCTTGTCCGGCTTCTTTTTTTTTTTTTCCCCTACTTTTCCCGGTTGACATGGAAAACCGTTTGATGCGTCCTTTTGGATGGTCCAGGCCCCCGGGACGTGCCAAATCCGGTGATTGTCTTATCCCAAGGTTTGTTTTCTTCACAGATTTTCGGCAACTAATGTTTCCGCCCCCTTCCGGTGGAACCACGGCCCCCTGTTTTTTTTTCGTGTCCGGAATCAGATTTTCCCCCCTTCTTTTTCCGATCCGGCTTTGGTATACCCGTTGGGTGTTCAGTCCCTTGACACCCCTTCAAGTTCCTTTCTGACCTAGCTCTTTTGTGTTCCGAATTTCGTTTTTCTGGCAGCCCGTTTGACGTGTGCGGTTCTTTGTTTTTTCTCCCATGGAGTGTTTTTCAAGACTACGAATTCCCCCGCACCGATTCCTTCCTGTGGTCGATCCTCCCCCCCCCTTAGTCTCCACCCCCCCTTCTGTAAAACCGTCCTTTCTTTTTTTTTTTCATGAATGCCCACCCAGAACTCTCTGTCTTTTTTCGCCGGAATTTGACTAGTGCACCCCTGGCCCCCCCCGAATTGGAGCGCCCATCGGTGATTTGACGCCCCTCAAAATTCGATGTAATCCCCCATTTCCAACCCTTTTTTTTTAGTACTCTGACGCGGGTGGGCCGTGCAGGCCATCCTGAACTCGGCAGTTTCCCTCTTGGCCACTTGTTGAAAAGGTCTCGGAGTGTGCTCTTAGTTTTTGCCCCGAACTCGTACCTCTTTTTCTAGCCTTCCCTGAATAAAGATCGCAGTCATCTCGGCAAGTTCTGGGCTTTTTTTTCACACCGTTTTGTGCCTTGCACACTGCTGCCACCAGTCGCCCGCCGGAAGTCCAAAACAAGGGGGCAACCCTTGGAGCCAAATCCAGGGCGGCCTTTAAGCTGCCGTCCCCCAAGGGCCCCCCCGGGCCACCCCTTTTGCCCCCCAACAGGCCAACAACAGCATCTTCACCCTGTCCTTCTTTCCACGTCCCGGGCCCCTTTTTCTTTGCAGCGACCCTCCTCTGCTTTCGCTTGCTTAAAGTTAGGTCTTTTAAGCCCTCACTTTGCCTGCGCCCCCCTCCTTTTTTACGCTCTCTTCGGAGCGTCTAGAATGACCGGGACAGTTCGGTCTTCGCTAGGGATTTTTTTTTTTCATGGCTTAGACTCCCGTCACACTTTCCTCGACCCCAAGTACTCCGGCCTTCCCCAGTGCGCTTTTCTCGAATTCGCCCCCCTTTCAATATTTGCGAGAAAAAAGGGGGGACTGCTCTCCTGGTTTTTCCTTTACCGGCATTTTCTGAGTTCGCGGACCCACCTCCTTCAGTCCCACCGAGCCTTTAAGAAATTCCCTAGCGCAAGTGTCCCTGATTCCCCCCTTTTGATTCCCGGGTCGTTGGAGTGAGCGGTTTTTTTCCCAGCCTCGCTTCGGCCTAGATTCGGTGCCGCTTGAAGGGTGCCAGGGGCCCTTTTGGCAGCTGTCCGTCGCTGTTTGTAAAAGAGTTCCTTCGGGACCCCTAGGGTTTTGCGGATTGGAGACCATGTGAAAGTGAGCAACGCCCCCTTCTTGTCTTTCTGTCCTTTTTAACCTCCTTTTTGCCGGTCACTTCTTTCTTTGACACAGGATAAAAAGTGCCCCCACCAAATTTTTTTTTCACTGACGGTTTCTCCCGGATTGTTTTGCAATATGCGGGAAAACCGATGGACTTTGGCTGTCCCCAGACCCCCTTTTTAGATCATCGTTGCCGCGATGATTATCTCTTCTGGTGGCCCGATCTTGTGGTGCACCCCCTTTTGACGTCTTTTTTTCCTTTTGCCTGGGTATCGTCAGGCGAATATGAATTCAGCACCCCAAGCTTGATTTCCCCCTTTTTTTTAATTCTGGTTAATTGCGGACTATCCCTTGCACTTTTGTCATGTGTCGGCGATTGCGGAGAAAGGGAATTTCAGACTTCCCGGCTGTACCGGGTTTTTGGTATTTTTTTTCCCGGACTGCACGCGGAACGAGGACCCTTCGCCCACAGTTTTTTTCTCCGCTGCCTTTTTTGTTTCAGGCCAGCACCGGGCCCCCACTTGTTTTCGGCTGGGAATCTCTTATGTCTTGCTTCAGATCTTCTTGGACTTGGGGAAGATCTAGTCTTTGTCCTCCTTCCCTTTTTGTTGTTGTTCTTTTGGCCTTGAGATCGAAGTGATTCCCCACCTTTTTTTCCCCTCTTTTCTCGTAGTTTTATCCTGTTTCCCAATGGCTCCAATGGCCCTTGCGTGATAGCAGACCAGCTGCCCGGCTTCGGAACTTGACCCCTTAAATTCCTGCGGGTTTTTCTTTTCCTGTGGCGAACCCCCCTAACAACAGCCCCTCCCCCCTTTCCCTCCAATCATCAATCTTGCAGGCTTTTTCGACGGGGCTTCCTTGGCTTGACCTTCACAAGACTTTGGGCCCCAACGTGAGGCCCGAATGTCGACCAATTTTTGCCCAACTTCTCCCCGTGGTTTTTTTTTTTTCTGTACGGAGTCTCCCCTTTTATACCACAAACCTTTTTTACTTCCCTCCCCCTTTGTGACCCCCTGTGTCACCATTATCTTTTTCCGTTCGTGTTGAACTTTGACGGCGCCGGTCCGATGTCTTTTGGGAATTGCGCACCTTTTCTCCACGTTCCTCGTCAAACGTCCAAAGTTGTCTTTTTTTTTTTTCCCCTTGTTGTGTCCCCTAGGTGTTTTTGACCCCCCCCGTCTTGGCGTGGGCGAACTTTTTTCTGATTCCCCAAGTTGTTTTTGCCTTTTTTTTTAGTTCTTTTGATTGCGTGTGCTTCGGTCACATGGGCGCCGATTCGGCTTCTCCCCTTAGGAATCTTCCCCGTTCTTTTTAAGGCTGGCCCAGACCTATCCGGGGCCCCAAGTCTTTTTCAGCCTCAGCAGACCGATTGGCCTAAATTGGTTGGGACCCACAAACCTTCTCCCCCTCCCCCCTCCTTGACTTTCTCGCCCTCCGTCCTCAGGCTTTTCCCCGGTGATCCCGTGTTGCGCTCCTGGTCTTTCTTTCCTTACCCTTTGGTCTTCTTTTGGGTCAGGCGAAGGCCCGCTTTTTTGGGCCGGGCGTAAACAGCCCCTCCCCCCTCTCTTTGATGTTCGGGTCGTTTGCACGACAGTTGCCGCGGCCCCCGACTTGGGGTTCGCTCTCTCGGGGGTCGGATTACTTTTTAGGTTTTCTCTTACCCCTTTTTCCTTCGGTTCCTTTTCCCTTCCCCCTTTTTTGTACTAGGGCGGACGTCTTCATGGGTTCATCTCTTTGGACCCTTCCTTTCCGACGTGACTTTTCACTGCTCTTTTCTTCTTTTCAAAGTCCAGCGCCAACTTGCCTCAAGGGCGTTGTTTCCCATCGATTTTCTTCTTGCTCAGCTTTCCATGGTTGCCCTTGACACCCTGTCATTCTGCTGCCCTTTTTTTTTTTTTTCCTTTTTTGATTGCGGTTTGGCCGTCGGGACATTTGGGCTCCGTTCCCGCGTGCTTTCTTGGGGACCCCCCACATGGCCTTGGGGCTGGTTGCCAGTCACGTGTACGGGCGGCCTTCCAGGGGCTTTGCCTGTGCGTCCCTTTCATGCAGCGTCCTCCGAAGGGTGTTTTTTAGTGCAGGTCTTGACAGTTGAGCCATAGGGGGGGTTAATGGGGAAAGGAGCCCCCCTCCCCCCGAACACATTTTATGGAGCGATGTAATAGCCCCACCTTCTATTTTCTTTTGATGTATCTCACATTCTTCTTGGAATATGGCCTTCCTTGTTCTATTTTCTGCATTCCCATTGGGAACTGTCTTGTTCTTTCGCCTGATTGTGATTCACAAGAGGAAAGCGTCCCCCAATTAGTTTGCGCGACATTTCCGATAGTATGTACTCGAGCCCCCTTCTTTCTTTTTTCCGAATTCCCTCTTTCTGGGAACGAATTTTCCAGAAGTGGGTTCTTTTTGTACGACTCTTTATATCCCCCTTTTTTTCTCGTTGCTGCGGGTGATGACAGGGTACTCGTCTTGGCTTCTCCTTTCTCTCATGCGGTTAGAGTCCGCGAAGAGTCGGATAGCCCCCTGCCCGAGACTAGGCAAAAAACATCCTTCCCCCCCCTACATTGAAACAATCGAACCTCGGGTTCCCCCTTTTTATGCGGGGAAAGATATTTTCTTCCACGGACTGCCGACAAACCACCCCCGGTTCCCCACCCACGAATCGCCTAATTTTCCCGGCGATGGGAACCATGACCCTCCCTTCCGGCCCTCTACCTGACCTCTTCCGTATTTACTGTGCTCGGACGGGTTTTTAACAACATGGGCCCCCCCCCCTGTTGTGATGAATAACCCGGTAGTTTTTCACCGAGTGCCCCGTCAACGGCCACCTTTCAGGATTTGGCCCCACGTTTTAAGGTTTATTAATTCGTACTTCCGTTTTGAGGCTATCCCCGGGTTTTCGCGTTTATACCTGAGGTGTTTTGTTCCCCCCCAAACACAAGCCTGCATTGTTTACGGCCGTTTCCACTACCTCCCCGATTTCCTATGAGAAAAGTGTCTTGATGCCACGAATTTTTTCCCCCCTTCCTCTATCTAAGCACACCTGCGGAGCTTAGGGATTTGGTCCCCAATACACCCCTCTTTACGACCGTCCTGAGCCCAGAGTTTTCCTTTTCCCCCCCAGAGCTGATTCTTATTAGTTTGAAGAGCTTGAAAAGTCCTCCCCCCAAATCTTCTCCTTACCCCCGTTTTCTTGTTGTTGATTTCACTTTCCAGCTTTTCGCGGAAACCGCCAGAGGGGGACTGCTGGCAAAGTGCGCTGCGGCGGTTCAGGGGTTCTTTTTCCATTCTTTTTCCCCCCGCGGTTCTGAGTCTTCCCTGGGGCGAAGCCGTTACATTTTCTCCCCCTCGGTGCGTAGGGACCCTTAGGCCTTTTTCCCCCAAATGTTTCGCTTTTTTCACATCGGTTATCGGTTTGCGCGCCGCCCCCCCATTGATGGGGCCGTCGGGTTCCTTTATTACTTTACCACCCTGGGCTTTCCCGGGTTGCTTTTACTTTTTCGGATTTTTTTTTTTCGATCACGACGTTCCTCTCTATTTTTTCCTTGTCGTTTAGTCCCTTGAATACACGGTCCCCCGGTCCTTGCCTCTCTTTCCGGGCCATTCCTTTTTTTTTTCCTCCGGCGCTCCTGTTTTCCCCCCCCTATCCGGTTTTGCGATTGTGGGTATCCCCTTGTGCGGGTTTTTTCCCCAGTAAGGCCAGCAATTTTATGGACTAGTTTTTTTCTGTTTGCTTTCCCCAGTGTCATTGGTTTTCCCCCTCGTAGGTGCTTTTTTTTCGTTTTCTTTTTGCTCCTCCCTCCGGACCGGGTCGCGGACAAACCCTACCCCATCGTGAGCATCTTCCCCCGTATACACTCCACCAGTCCTCTGTTTCATGCATCCTCCCCCGTCCAATTCCTTCTCAAGTAAGTGTCAAGGGCATTCCTTTACTTTCCCTTTCAAAAACAGTTCCGAATACTCTCCCCAGGGGCTTTTTGGCCGCTTTGCTTTTGCACCGTACCAATTCGAGCCCCTTGCCCACAGTTCCACACCCCCTTGCCTTTTTTTCCCCTCCTGTGCATTTTTTTTCGTGCGGCCCAAAGCAGCCGGCATGAGGTCCTGTCTAATACTATGCCCCCATAGATGATCTGGAGATGTCAGGGGTAGCCCCGAAATCTTCGGGTTTTTTGGGACACCTTCCACGTTTCCCAACTGTTTCCTAGTCACCTCGCAGTGACAGGCTTCCTCCAACTCCTTTTCCCCCCGATTTCCACATCTCATCTTGTGAACTTTTTCCCGTTCCCCCCCCCCCAGGAACCCCCTTGACCCGTGGTGTAGACCACGCCCGCGGTCCGTGCATTCGCCCCCCCCCCGTCCAACTTTCCCCTTTGCCCCGGCCTGCCCGCCGATAAACCTTGCCCCCCCCACGCAGTATACCCTTCCTCCTTGCCTCAGGTCCTGTTACCCTTGCAGCACGGAACTCTTTGCTTAGGTTGTCCCCGGGCCCACCTTTCTCGTTGTTATCCCCCTATTTTCTTCAATTTAAAACCTGTGACGATATTTTGCGGCCGTAAGCACTCTCGACCTTCCTTTGGGGCTTTTCTCTCGCTCAGAGGGACCTTCGGGTAGCACGGTCCGTCCCATCCCTCTCCCCCCCCTCTTCCTTTCCTCCGTCCACGAGCAGGTGTTCTGGCACTTCGCCTTCCCCTCATGCCTCGTCCTCTTGCCCCCAACCTTGGCGTTCCCAGCGCTGTGGGACTCGATTGTTCCCATCGTTGTCTCCACCCCGTCTTCGGGTCCCCCTTTTCTTCCCCCCTGAGTCAAACCGTCAGCAGGGCATCCACCTGATCCTTTGACCCTTTCCCGTGTCTTTTTTGAGGGGCGTCCCCTGGGTTGGGTCCCCCCTTCCTTCCCTAGGCTCGCGGCCTGGTCTAATGTTGCCCTTTGCTTTTCATCCCTGTCGGCGGCTTCAAGAGGTGATCTTTTCAGGAAACGTGACCTCCTGGTAAGTTTTCTGGTCCCTTTAACCCTTGCCCCGAACTCATAGTGCTACAGAGCTTCAAAGCTTTTTTATCCCCCCCCCCCCCCTCGTGCCACTACCTTCCGGCTTTTGAAACGTGGCTAGAGGAACCACCTCAATCTGGGCTAATTTGCCCCCCCCCTTGGTTGTTGAGAATAGGTGGGGAGGACCCTTTGACCCGTCTTCCACCTTCGAAGGGGGAGCCGCCTTTTTTCCGTATCTCTTCTCCCTGCCTTATTTACTCTGTTTCGTTCGGGTTTCCCCCCAACTGAGATCGGGTTCCTGTTGTGTCCTTTTTATCGCCGTCAGGCCTCCCCCGTCACCCCTTTTGCTCCCCCCCTTTTGCGGAACCGGTCCTTGATTTTTCACATTTGCCTCACTTGGGCCCAAAATTTTTCAGCGGTTTTGGACTTGCGCGCCCCCGCCGGTTTTTTTTTATCATACGACCGCTTGTCGTGTTTCGGGTATTTTTGCCCCGGTCGCCCGTTTTTTTCACAGTACCTTCGCCCCGTCTCTTTTGTGCCCTAGATTCCGCCCTTTTTCCAATTCTTTGCAGGTTTTTTTTCTCGAGTTAGACGGATGAGCGGGGGGGGGGATTCGTTCCTTATTCCTTGTTTCCCGACTTAGTTGGGTTTCTGTATCGCGTATTTTTTTCCTTCTCGGACGTCCGTTATCGCTCAGAGGAAAGAGAACTTGGTCCATTGATGTTCCTTTTTCCCCCTCAGATTTTTTTCTTTTTCCGACCTCCCTTGTCCTCCATTCCTTGCCGTTTTTTTGGCCGGGCTGAACCCACTACCACCGCCCCCCCTCCCCTTTACACCTTCCTCTTCTTCCTTTTTGGCTCTAAGAATGTTCTTCCCCAGATGATTTTAGGTTTCCCCGTTCGTTGGAGTAAGAATCTTTTTTTCCCCGCCAATTCTTGCCAGCCCTTTTTGATGGTTTGCCGGGCGATTTGCGTTTTTACCCTTTCTGTTTACCCCCCACGTTCATCCCCCCAACCCCGATTTTCTTCCTTTGTTCCCGCATTGCACCGACCTCCACTCCCTTCCTCTTATGTAGAGTCGCCCCTGGAGGTCTTTTCCCTTCTTCTTGGCGCCCGATGTCCCCACGTCAATCCCTCTCTTTTTGACCCCCCTTCATTTTTGACACCTTGGACATCCGTTGCCCTTTTTCGCCTCTCCGTCTTTCAGATGCTCCCCCTTTGTTTTTGCCCCCCCCCCCCTCTTTTGAACGTCGCGATGGCTGTTTCTGGTTTGCCCCCTGTAACATGGGATCCCCGATAAAGAGATGTTTTTTAGCAGTACGTTCCTGGATTTTTTTAGACCTGCATTTCCACTCTTGAAGATTCACGTGCTCCCCCCCTTCTCGCGGGGCTCTCTCGCTTGACTGTTTGGACCCCCCCCCGCGCCCCCCGCCGCTCGGCATTTTGCCCTTTCCCTCGTCTTGCTGGAGTTTTCCGGGCTCCTGCTTTTCTTACTCCGAGACCAAAAAAGGCGGGGCGTAAGTTTTTTTCCCTTCAGCAGGGAGAGGGCGGCTTGGGGGTCCCGTCGTCGTTTGTCAACCACAGCCGCGGTCGCTGCCCTTTGGGCTTTTGCCGGTTTCCTTTTTTTTTCCCGGAATGACCGCTGCCCTGCTTCCTTGGTTTCCCTTCTTTCATTTTTGGTTCAGTTGATCGAGTTATCTTCCTCTGTTTTTGAGAGGGAATTTAAGTCGTTGGCTCGAAAGCGGGTTCTCAGCTCTTTGGGTCTTTCATTGCTCCTCTAACCTTCGGCGGGCGCGCGAAGGCTCGGCCAACCCCCCCCCCCGGTTATTAAGACAGGATTTTTTTTCTTTCCCCCGTTTCCTTCCCAACCCTTTCCCCGTTTTTTTTTTGTCTTCCATCGCATATTAAGTTTGTTCTGCTTGCCCTCAACTGGTTTTGCCTGCTTTTTCGATTGCTCTGCGGGGTGGAGGGGGGGATTGCGGAGGGCTGTCCCTGGTTTTTTCCCCCCATTTTCCTGGGATGGTCAGAGTCTTGACATCGGTCTTTTTCCCGAACTACCCGTTTGGACTTTTGTGATGTTGTGGTCCCACCTTTGCCGGCGGGGTTTGCACAAGCTGTGGTCCCCCCAGTTTTTCCCAATTCCTCCTGGTCCCTTGGGAGATAGAAGAAGGACCAGAAGCTTGCTCAGATGAAGGAGTCCTTATGGCTCCCCTTCAGGTTGGACTGGGATTCTGCAGGATATTTTTTGTTGTCCCCCACCCCTTTTCGTCGTTTCTCCCCTTTCCAATTTGAACATTTTCAGGGCCTTGTAGACCTTCCTCCCGTGCTGCTTGTCCTTTTTTACTCTTCCCTTTCGAGTCTTTTAAGAGGTGGTGTGGAACTTTCCTCTGAGTCCCTTTGTTTTTCCCCCCCACCACCCCAAGTGGCCAGGATGTGTCCTATTATTGCGCTTTTTCGTCTCTTCCCTTTTCCAAAATCCCTTTGGGAAGGCTTTTTCGCTGCTGTTTCTTTCCAGCTCCTACCTTCCCTTTCTTTACCCTAACTTTCTTTTTTTTTTTTTCGTCCCCCTTCCTTTTGTGCTCTCGCCCATAACTGAATGATCGTTGAGGGGGTGCGGTTTCCGGGCATTTCGTTTTTTCGGTGGACCGCCTTAACCATTCCCCCTCTTCCCGCGAAGAGGACATTTTCGATCCGTTTGCCCCCCCCACATTGACCTCCCTCTAAATTCGACCCCCTGTTCCCCGAAGATGATGCGTTTTCAAAGATAACCTTATTGTCCTTTTTTGTGGGAATTCACCCTGTTTTCACCCTTAGTTTTCCCTTCCTTTCTGGCCCCCTAGCAGGAAGGGTGGGCACGCCTTCTAAGTTAAAGAGAGACAATGAAAAGTTATCCTTCTGGCTTGAACGGGGGTTTCTGAACAGTCTGCCAAATTCGTTTCATCCCGCCGTTCCCCCTCTTTTTCCTCATTCGGGCAAAGCCCTTCACGTCAGACCGTTTGGTGGCACGTTCTTTCAGCCTCTGAAGCTTTTTCAACCCCGGTTGTCTTGACTGTGTCCCCCCCCTGCCCGAGGTTGTTCAACCCAAGCCCGCGACCGAGTTTTTTGGAGACGTCCCTCAATCAACAGAATCTATGCTCACTTTGTTGTCGGTTGATTGACGTCCTCGTGGTCTGAACAGGCGGCTTTTCCTTTAACCCACTTGCCCGACACAAGTCTCGTTTTTCACGACCCTTGATGATACTTCGGTCCCTGCCCTAGGGTCCCCTTCCCTTTTTGTATCGGCTGCGATCTTCCTAAATCTTCTTTTCTCCTATTTTCGTTTTTTTTTTTGGGACCCTCGCTTCCTCGCTTGGCTCGGTTTTTTGAAACCGTGACTCGGGTCCCCAGCTTTTTTTTTTTTTTTTTTCGTGACCGCGGGTATTTCCCCTTTTTAAAGTGTTTTTTTTTTTTTTTTTCAGTCCTTGCTGGGCGAAGGGGGAAACCCCGACATGAACCGGTGGCATATGAGTTTTCCCCGGTTTCTTTACGCGTCCCCCTGCGCGGCTTGGCCCCCCCTCCTTTAAATCGGCCCGTCGGACACAGCAACCGGTTCATTGCGTGGTCCTGACCCCTGACCCCGGGCTGTGAAACTTGCTTCCGGTCTTTGTGCTTGAAAGGCTCGGGGGCACGGGCCCCTGTCCCCGGCCATGCATCCCACGTCTCGGGAATACTTGATAACAGGTCCTTGCGGTTCGCGTCCCCAGGTACCGGTCCCCCTTCTTCAGATAGTTCCCCGATTATTTTTTTGATTTGGGTCTTACCCGTTTTGTGGGTTCCTTCCTTTCCTCCGAAGTTCTATTTTTCCCCCCCCCCTGGTTCCCGATCTGCTTTTTTTTATTTCTTCTGGCATTTTCCGGCCGGATCGTTTTTTCGGTGCTCTCTTGGATTCTTTTCCTCACCACCCCCCCCCACTCCACCCCCCCTATCAGCTTTCCTAATCTTTCCCCCCCCCCCTCCCCCCCCCCCCCGCTACCCGTGACCCCCTTTGGACTACGGCCGGTCCGCCCCCAAGCACCCCCATCTTTTTCGGTCCTTTACCCCTTCCTACCCCACCCCCTCCAAGGATTTTGTTTCCTTCTTTTCAGGTCCAGCTGGATAAGCCTAAGCCTTCTCCACGGGACAAGTTTCTTTGGTCCTGGCCGGGGCCCTCCTTCCTTTTTTTAGCTCATTTGTTCGCTTCTTGCCGCCCTGCACCAATTTTAGGCGCCCCTTCCGTTTTTTCCACTTCACTTTTTTAGCGGTGGGCCTGCCCCGTCCAGACGTTTCCTGGCCCGATTTTTCAAAGGAGGCCCCCCATGAACCCGGTCGAGTAGGGCGCGGTTCTTCCCCTG
>Ga0179593_1590642_pt1 | contig 11103 bp, 11 predicted proteins | sample CZODoug2_1_08_16_FD_185931 | JGI IMG/M metagenome (GOLD analysis project Ga0179593, IMG submission 185931) | Vadose zone soil fungal communities from Angelo Coast Range Reserve, California, USA - CZODoug2_1_08_16fungal (PacBio error correction) | ecosystem: Environmental > Terrestrial > Soil >... | reverse complement strand
TGGCTTTTTAGAGACGGTTGACTGTTCCCCCTCCTACCGCGATCTTTTCTCAGGAAGACAAGATTCTTACGTCTTCCCCCAGAAGAAGTTCTGAAATGGTCTTATAGCAGCAGCTGATCCCCTTTTCCCTCTGCCGTCGCAGTGGCCTGTCTCTTTATAGGTAGGGGTCTGCTCAAGTTTTCCCATTTGAGCCCTCCGGATCATTCCTGGCCTTTCCTAGTCTTGCTCTTTTGAGCACCTTCCTAGATTATTTACCATTTCGCTCCGCCTCACTCTTCCCTTCAGTTAAGACGGGATTCTCCTTCTCTTGGGTCTGGTGCCCCAACCACCCCCCCAACCCACCCCCACCCCCACCCCACACCCCCAACACCACAACACCTCCACCCACCGTCCGCGTTATTTCCCGCGGCTGCCTGGTGGTCATTTTTTTCTGCTTCCTCCTTCGGTCTCCCCCCATCTAATCCATTTTTTTATCATATGCCTACCCACCCCCCAACCAGCACCCACGCGGATGTTCCTCTTTTTTTAGTTTCTTCTCGTCGCGATCTCCGATCTTCAATAAGGACGTCAGAATTTTCGCTGCCCTTCCCCCTCCTCTTCCCGCTTAAACCCAAAGTGGAGGATGTTTCCTCAGTTTTCTTCATTTTTTCTCCTAAAGTTGTAAGTGATATGGTGCCCCTTGTTCAATACGCCCTTCTCGTTTGTATTTTTCCTGATTTGGATCTACTTCGACCCGACAACGTTTTGTCGCCCCTGCTTTAACGGCCCTACTCTCCTTCTCGCCGGTTCGTGATGTGGCTACTCATTTCCTCTTCTTCTAGCAACAAAGGACTGATCGGACCTCCCGTCAGCTGGAGTCGTGCCCCTCTCCATTTTTTTGAGCTTCGGGCCGACCGAGAATTTTTTTTTTCACGCACCCCTTTGTCCAAAACGTGCGCTTCCCGGTTCCCTCCTCTGCGGTCCTTTTCGATCCTACGACCCCAGCTCGTACTTCTAGGCGGAAATTCCGCCCTTTTTTCTTCATCGACGCCCGGCACGGGGTTGCCCTTGCAACGTCGGAATCCCGTCTTCCTGACCAAGTAGTTGGTGCTCGCTGGTCTTTGGTTATCGAAGGGGGGTTTACGTCGTCGATGACTCTGCGACACCTACCTCCCTCGATCAGCGGCGCGATTTTTTCCCCCCAGTCACGCAGGGCCGACTGTTTCCGTACCCGAACCCCTCACTTTTCCCTCGTCCATCGTCCTTCTGAGTCCCGTACCAAATTGCTTTTTTTGCACGAGACGTTCCCGCCCCCTGATCCCATTCGCCATTTTCCTTACGTTATCGGCTCTTTTGCCCCCTAGAAACTCGAGTTAGCGCGTCTTCTTTTGAGTGTTCGCCGCCTCTCACCCCTCTTCCCGTCCGACCTCCACTTTTTTCACATTGCAACTGTTGGCCCCTGAATTGTGCACGGCCCCCCAGTTTTCCAGGTTGTTGTCTCCGTCCAGGTCACGCACGCAACATTCCGAGCGCACTTCCGACCTCAATTCCCTACTTTCTTTCCAAGGTTTGCTTTTTTCTTCTAACTACATCCACCGCGACCTTTGCCCCCCTTTCCCAGGCCGCCGCTCCCGGCCGATAACGGTCTTGCTTGGTTTGTTCTTGTGGATTGGACGGTCCTTTTCTGTCCCCTAGATGGACTAACTTCTTACGGTTACGTTCGACGTCCGAAGCAGACCTTTCCTCCCTGATGCGACCGGTCTCTTCCTGTCCCCAAGGGATCTCTCGCGGCTGTTCGTTTCCCTCGCCGGGACTTAGCAAGCTCACTGGCCCCCCCCCTTAATTTCCTGTCTGCGCGCCCTATTCGCCCGAGTTCACCCCGAACCACGTCACTCTCGACGATTCTCTGGGTTTGGGCTTCCCATTTGTGAGCTGGTCAAGGGAGCCTTTCTTCGATAGCGATGCGGTTTCCCCGTGTCCCCCGACTATTTCCCTTCGTGCCAATATTTGTTGAAACCTTTTTGCCCAATGCTTCCCGAGCCGTGCCCGGTGACGTCTTACTTTGCAGCTGGTTTTTTTTTTCCCTCCCCTTTCCCTCATGTAACCCCGTTTTCTCCTCCCGGAAATTTTTCTTGTTTTCGACAGTTCTTTACACGAGAGCCATTACGGTACTTCCTCTTTTTTCCCTTTCCCTTCCCGTTTTTTTTTTGCGAGATCTCCTTTTTCTCCGACTCGTGAAATTCTCCGGAATTTACTCCGTCATCCCCACATGTCCATTAGGCGGACTACCTCTCCCGGTTTTTACCTCTCCAAGGTTTCTCACGCAGACCAACGCTTAAACTCGCCGTACCTTCTCCCCCTTTCAGCCTGGCATTTCTTGAAAATTTTTGGTAACTATCCCTCGACCTCTTTCTTCCTTTCCGGGCTGCCTTTCCCCCGCCCCCCTGATCGTACTCATTTCCAGGCTCCCCTTCACCAGCTCACCAGTCCCCTTGCACAACCGTCGCCGTGGAGGCGATATTCGGTGGTTCTTGTTTTGCTCGAGTACCTCCTGGCTCGCTCGCTTTGTTATGAGTTTCCTGTCGCTTTACTGTCTGCTATATTTCTCTTGTCCCACGAAACTACAAGACAATTTCAAGGGAACCTTTTCTCCCCTTGTCTCCTCAGAGTTGACTTTTATTTGGTCCTTCTCCCGTCTGGCCGGCACTTGGCTACCTCCTTCCCCTGAATGCAGGTATACGCTTCGCCTGGTTGTTGCACCCCCGATACAACTTAAGACCCGTCTCGCCTCGCGGCGGCCGTTGCCGGGGCAATTCTCTTGTGTTCAGATTCTTGATATTGGCTCTGCTTTGTAACGCGCTTCTGAGCTTTTTCCGGCTTCTCTCTCTTCCGTTGTGCGTCCGTTGGTCTTCTAACCCCCTTTTCCGTACCTCTGCTGTTGGTCGTTTGTCAGCACGGCGAAAGATTTTTCTTCTCCCGGTTGCGAATGTCGGCTGTTTCGCGGCTTTTGGCGTAGCTCTCTTTGCTTTCAACAACTGAAGCCAGACTAGAGACTCACTTTCTTTTTTTCTACCCAGGAACTTCAACTACATACCGGCGTCAACTTTTTGCGAATTTTTCACCTGTTTTTCTACACAGCGTCGCCCCGGAGCGAAACCTCGTGGGTATATGTCTCCTCCCCTGCGCGCGAGCACGCCGAGACTTGATTTCTTTTTAGTGAGCGTCTCCGGTCGGTGAGTTTTTTTCCCTCCCAGACCTCCCTCGGATGGAGTTAGGTGTAGTCCGCTCTGCGTGAACACTTTCCTTGACCCAATCTTATTCCCAAACCCGACTGGTTTTCCTCGTCCAACAGATCCAACAGTAATCCTTTCCCGTCCCGACCCAGTCCCAGTTCCTCAGCGTTCCTGAGCTGAGTACGGATGCGGATTTCTTTTCTAGACTGTACTCTTTGATTTTGATGCGGACCTCCTTGCTGGAGAACCTTCTTCCTTTTGTATTGCCAGTTTTTTACAAATTGGTTTTTTTAGCCAAAAAATTTTCTGCGGCCCTCTAGTTTTTTTAAACAGGAGGCGGTATGGTCTTCTACTCCCCCTCTTAGTTCTCCTTTGGTTGCTCTGCACCGATTCGTGTTACTCCTGTGAAAGGATGAGCACCGCCCCCCCCTCTTCAGCGAAAAACGCGCCTCGGCATCCTTTTTTTCGTCCAACTATTTTTTTCCATAACGGGTTGTCCCCAGTGCTCTCCTCTTTCCTTTGCACGTCGCGGGAACCTTCTTTTTTTTATACATATCTTTTACCCCATGACTTACCATGACCGAACCCTTGCCTCCCCTTTGATTTCTCCCCTCGGCCAACTGTTTTGCCGGAAGCCTAGTGGCAATGCTTCCCTTCCCCATGCTTCGTCCGTATTTCAGATTTTCCTTGGATCGCTGGGATCGATTTCACTGAGGGGTAATTTCTCTAGTGAACATACGTGATTTGGGGTTGGTGCTGGCGTGTTTACATTATTTTGTGTGATTTCTCCGTTGCCTTCTTGCCGTCCTTGGCTCCCCCTCCTTTTCTTCTAGATATGAATTCCGAAACATTCTCCTTCTTTCCCTCACGATTTTAATACACTTTGGACCTGCTACCTCTCAGTCCCTTGCGTGACCAATTGCCTTCTCTGGGAGGGCTGTGCGAAACACTGTCCTGAGTCGATTTGCGCTTTCTTCCTCCTCCTTTCTCGTTTTTTTTTTTATGGGACTCATAATTGACCGCAAAAGGCTCCCCTCAGACTATGTTTCCTTTTTCGAATGGCGGAGGGCATGCTCCCCTGGCTTCGCTAGCGTTGCCAGTTCAGGAACTTCTTCTGTCCTTCTGGACGAGGCAGGAGCTTTTTTGAAAGAGCGCGTTTTTGGGCGGCCGGTGGTACCCTTCCCTTTCCCTTCTAACCTTCTCTCTCCTTGGTGAGAGGATGATGTGTAAGCTCTTCCTTTATTCCAGTATCCCGCGACCGAGATTTTTCCTCGCTTTCAATCTCGCATAGTCTCAATTCATCTTCCGTTCACTGACCTTTTCCCCCGTATCTCTCCGGTTTTATCCGGCCTTCTCAGAGTTGACTGAGCTTAGTTTTTTTTCCATTCGACCTTTTTCTTTCCCCCTTTCGCTCCCATAAGTGACCTCATACGATTGGTCATTGAGTCGTGACCATTAGTAGTACAATTTATGCTTATAACCCTTTTCTTGCAGTAAAGCCGACGGCGCTTAGCTCTTTTTCTTTGGCATTGGGTTCCTTTTCAAGCCGGACCGGTGGGGTTCTTGTTTTCTTTCTATGCGCTTCGACAAGGCTTTTTTTTCATATATCTTCTTTTCACCAAAATAGTAAAGCCCCACCCTCCAATCCCCCCCATGCGGATTGTTTCTATCTCACAGAGTTCCCCGTTCCCCCCCCCTCCTCCGTTCCGCGATCTCGAATTTGTTCTCCTCCGGCGTCCTCTCCCTTGTTCCGCTGCTTTGCCCCCTATTAAGTTTATTTCAAAACATTTTTCGATGGCCGAACCTTCCCCTTTTTTTAGTATCTGTTCCCCCGTGGTCTCTCGGATTCCCAGGTTCCTACGAAGTGCCGTTTGATGTAGAATGATCTTCTCATCCTCCGATTTGCCACGGACCGGTTCTTCGCCTCTTGTGAGGACCTCTTTGTACAAGTCGGCGAAGTTCCGCTAAGTGTGTGGCTAAGGACGGTCGTAGGATCCCCCGAATAGTGCGCGACCCCCAATCTTCCTCCTTTTTTCCCGTCAGCCTTTTCTCATCTTCCCTACCTCTTTTTTTTGAGCTTTCCTCTGCAGCGAAGACTGGTTTTAGACCTTTTAAAAAACCCTTTTTTTTTATCATCCCCCCGTTGACATTTTTCTCCCTTTTTCCCGTTGCCTGGCGGCCGAAGTCCTAAGCCCCCGTTCTTACCCTGCTAGGACCGTTGACCTCCTCCACGTACTCTACTCTACTTCTTTTCCCTGGGATTCTTGCACGGATTTTTCTTTTTTTAGAAGTCCCCCGTTGAGTTGATAGTGTTGGCAGAGCCCCCTCTTTTGTTCGGCCCTTAATTTTTCCCTCTTCGAGTCTCCCCCCGTAAAGCGCGGACGCCGAAGGTGAAATTTTTGTTCGCAATAAATCCCTGCTCGGCGGCGTCGCCTGCGGCGTCGCGACATATTACACCCCTTCTTTTCTTCTCGGGGGCACGCTACACCTTTCGGTCCCCCATCCTTTGACGCTTTCTCTTTTTTCCCCTACGGGGGTTTTTTTGAGAACCTCTTTAGACTTATGGTTTTTTTTTGGGTTCCAGATCTTTAGCCCCACCTTTTGAACAAGCACCTACATGCAACCGTCTCAACATCCTTTTCCTTTTCCTGCTGGCCGGAAATGGCCTCCTTCTTACCCTGATCTTCCATTTTGCTCCCATTCTCTTCTCCCTGCCCCGGCCGCTACCTTTCCAGCAATCGCCCCTTCCAACTTGGAATCTGAATAAAAGAAGCTTCCCCTCCGCTGCCCGTTGACCACCGCAAATTGCCGTCCCTCCTTCTCAAAGGTCTTGTTGTTTTCAGCTGTTCTTTCTTTGCTGAGCCAGTCGTCCATTATTCCCCTCCTCTATTAATTCTCCCATATTTCAGCCATCCAACTCTCGCTCCCTTTCTCTTTCCGTTCTTGCTTATTCGCTTGTTTCGTTTCCCCTTCCTTTAATATGTAGCATCCTCCCTGAAACCCTCCAGAATGCATACTCGCTATCGCGCATTTTTCCTGAGCACCGAAAATACGTTAAGTACAAACTACGGAGATTTTTGGGGTCGTGTCGTACTTGGTTTAGGGTAATGGCGCCCTTCCCTCTTCGATAGCTATCGGCGGTCCAGGAGCAGCCTCCTATGTTTTAAATTACATCGTTCTCCCGGGTTTTCGTAGTTTCGGTTTTGCCCACCCCTGCTCTTAAAGATCCGGCTTTTTGATCTTCTTTTCAACTTTTGTTCTTGCGTGATCAGCCCGTTCTTTCCCTGGTAACCCCGCTAGATGTCTCTCTCAGGCCAATTATTTTTCTCCAGGCTCGAGTTTCCTCTAGCATTACTCCTTTCTCTCTCTTTTCCTTTTTGGTCTTGAGAGATGGTCTCGATGATCTCTTTCCTCCGGTCCTGCCGACTCTAATGTCAGTTTTTTCACAGCTAAGTTGTGTATGCCTCACAATGGTATACAGTCAGTCCCCCGTTTCCCCGCCGCCTCACTTCTCCTCTTTGGTTATTTTCTCCTGTTTCAAAATGGGTCAATCCTCCAACAGTTAGCCGTGACTCTTATTTCTCGGCGGTCTTCCCTGGGTAAACGCCGATCGTATTCTGCAGCGAGTGCGCCTTACCCCTCAACAAAAGTCCCTCCAGCACCCCCCATCGTTTCGTTGGGCGGTACCTCTATCGGGGTTCGGTTTCTGCCCCCTGCGTCTATCTAAGTTCTTCTCTCCTTTAAGAGTGATTTCTGCTATCTTCCCGGCTCTGGCCCGGAAACCGTCGACAGGAATCATGGCCGGAAACTCTTTCCAGTGCGCGCTTTCGCTGTTTCAGATTCTTTTTTTCCGGTTGTGTATGAATTCCACTGCCCCCTTAACCTACTGATGTCCTACGGATCGGGGGTTTTTTACCTCCCCCAATCTCGCCCCCCGTTCATACCTTTCGAAGAGAGGATTTCAGCTTTGCAGTTGTGCAACTTTTCTTGATTTTTTCAAGATTTTATACGGGAGGAAATGTTTCCTCCCGCTCTATTTTGGATTCTTCCCTTTAGCGCTCTGATGGTTTGTTCCGTCAGAGGTACTTTTCACACCTGTCACTCTCTTGTGGCGGTCATGGTTTCCTTTCTTTTCACTGTCTACCTGCTGAGTTCTTTTTGATTTTTGGTTTTCGAATTGGGGGGTTTTATTCCGACTCGATGACACAATCGCCTCCTCCATGGCATCCCCTACTCCGATTTTCTCGTTGCCACCCTTCGTCCCCCGCTACGAGACCGGCTCATTTCGCGAAGTTCCCCTTTCTTTTCGTCCTCGCTTTTGCCCCCGGTATCGACAATCTTTTCCCATGTTCTCCGCGCGGCGTCTTTGGTATGAACGGAAACGACCGTTGTCGGTTTTATTTTTTTTTTCTCCATAAGAGAGTATTTGAGGGAGGTCTTTTTCTCCCCGCCTCCTCTTAAAATTCATTTCTCACACCCCAATCTCGGCCTTCCCCCCACCAGATTCTTGGCGGGCTCCAAGATTTCCTGTTTCCACGTAATGTTGCCCCTGGACATGTCATTTCCCATCCTCCTTGCCTGCGTCGAGTTACGATCCGGTGGTAATTTCCCATGTTTCCTATCGGTACTTGTCGATCCCTGCCGCTGCGCATCCTGAGCCCCTTCTTTTACTCGGTTTCTTTGCGCACGGTGGTTACACCTTTTTTTTCGCCACACACCTGCCTTCTCACGTTAAGAAAACCCCGGAGTTTTGGTTCTTCCCCCTTGACGGAGACTCCGTTCGATCCGTTTTGTCCCCGTCTCCCCGTTTTTTCTCCGGCGCGGTGGCCCACGCACTTGAGTGGATTACTTTCTCAGTTCCCACTCGGGGCCGACAGAACCGTGGTCGTGTCATTAAGTAGAGATTCTCCCTTCTCCATCACAACTTGATTTGACTCTTCTTGAATTGTTTCCAAAATAAATGGCGTAACATTTTGGAAAAGTGTCGGTCTTCTCACTTTTCCTTTTAGATCCACGAAACGCCTTGCGCTTTTTTTTCATACCAACCACCACGTACAAGTACTTAATCAGATTGTTTCACGCCTCTCGTGGGACCCCCCCCCGCGTTACCCCTTCAATCCTTCGACCGCGCAACCCCCCCCCCCCCCGTCTGCCTTCTCCCCCGGTGTTGCAGCAGAGAGCGCACTCTACAAGATTGTCGAGAGATTCCAGCACGAACGCCCAGATCCGGCACACGCGAGCACCACGCAACTCTTCTCTGAACCTGACCACCCAATCGCCGAGGCCCACCGACACAAGACTTTTCCAGAGACCACCAGACACCCCCCACAGAACCCCCCCCCCCCCCCCCCCCCACCAGGATTTACCCCCCCCCCCCCACCCCCCCCCGTTCCTTCCTTTAGGAAGAGTTTTTCGGTTTTTAAATTGTACACGTCTTCCTCTTGTCGCGGTAGCCCTTCCCTCGGATAGGTCTCTCTCTTTTCGTTCTAAGGACCGCAAAAAGCCGTCTTTTTTACTAAGTCAACTACGCGGCGCTTTGAAAATCGTTTTCCGCTTTTCTTCTTTATTGACTTATTTCTTTATTGAGGTCTTTCTTTGATTTGATCCGTTTTCCCTAGGGGTCCTTTGGAGACGGGGCAAGCACTCTTCCCTTGTCTTCAATATCTCTCTCCCGTTGTTTTTTTGAGTGGTATACGAGTTCGGCAGGTTTTTCCCCTGGTACAGCCCTTATCTTTAGAGAAGGAGGACAATCCCGCCTGCGTCCTTTCAATTCCCTCTCTCCTGCCCTTTGTCCCTCCCTCTCTCCGCCCGGTTTCATTCCCCTTTCCTTTTTCGATGTAATTCTCTCTTTGACGAGCCTTTTTGCGTGCAATTTTCGATCCCTCCTAGAAGCTTAGTCCTTCTGCTCCCTTCTAGCTCTTTCTCACCCATTCGCGAATTCCTTTCCCGGCTCTTCACGCAGGGGACTGATTTAGGTGTTGGTTTTCCAGTTTGTTGAGTTCTTTCATCCCTTTTTTGTGGGGCTTCCCTTTTTCATTCTCCTCTCCTTGCCAAGGCCACGGCGCATCGGTACGTCCGTCCAACCTTCACAATCGTAACGAAACCCCCTAAAAAAACGCGTTTTTTCATAGACCCCGTTGTTCTCCTCTCGTTTCAAGCTATACCCAATCGATTTACTGGCTCCTCGTTTCCTCTGCAGGCCCCCGCATACGGTTTTGATCCCAAACCGTTGGCGGCCGCTGCCGACATCACCTTGTGTTTCCCACTTTTTCCGTTCGGGACGCACGGTGGTAAATTGGTCGACCAGTTGTTCCCCTTCTCAAGTGCATCTTTTGATTTCGACGGAAGTTCTATACTTCTCTTTGCACGACACGTTCTGTCGCCTCTTTTCGCCCGGACGATGGACGTCGTTTGCGACGTTTTGGTGACTAGTGTGAGTTGTTGACTCTTTCGGGTAACACGAATGCTCCCCGAAAAATTTTCACGAAATTATACGTCATGGCATGGAAACCTCCCTGCTTTTTTGGTACTTGCGATTCCCGAGATTGAAAGTTTTGGCTCGAACCCCTGTCCCCAACGTTCTACCCCTGGTTTCACCTTTTCTTTAGCGGCATTTGCGAATTCATATGAAACTATCATGTTTTAGTGTTTACTTGTTGTTGTCCCACGCCTCTTACTACGCCGGGAAGGCTTTCTGGTTCCTGGGCATGTCGGTTTCCCTGGCCTTCTTCCTTTCAAAAAGATTTTGCTCTGCGTAACCAGAGTATGTTCTTTTTTTTCCCCAAGCGCTATTTTTCGGACGTATGTTCCCTAGTTTTCTTTGCAGCCCATACCTCCCCCTCTCCGATCTCGAGCTATGATCAAACCATAATCCATTCAATTTTCTTTTCCGTTCAAGCCACTACATCAGTCGTCGTCTTAGTCTTTTTGCTACATCTACCCCCTGTCTGGCTCCGGGGGAACGCTTTCGAAAAAACTGATGAGGACCTTTTCTCCCCCCCCCCAGTTGTACGCCTGATTTTGCCCTTAGTTTTTCTTCGAAACGAGGTGAGTCGCGATGCGGAGTGTGTCCCCCCTTCTTTTACCCCCCCTTTCGATGACAGAACAGACCTTCGCCCCCACTGGGCATCAAAGACTCTTTTCTTCTTCGGACACCTTCCTGCCCGCCATTCTTACCCGATTTTCCTTTTTTTCTCACTTCCCGCGGCGAACGAACCTGAGCTTTGTCTTACGAAAGTCAATCCAGCAGCTTTTTACACGGTGCATCTAGAATTTTTCAACACGCGCGCCAAGTGCCCACCTTCCAAGGAGCCTCGCTTTCCACCGGTCTGCTTTGGAGCGATGTCTTTTACGGGCGTAGACAGCTTCTACCCCTCGTCTACTAAATTGAAGTCTTTCATACGTTAACCCCATCCTTTCCTCAAGACACTCAACTCTTCCCTTCCTTTGATCTCCGCCATGTTGATTTTCCCCTCCCTCGTTTCTTTTCCATCGCCGGTTAGATTGAAGAGCAGCTCCTTCTGGACATTCAGCTCATGAGAGAGCCCTATCTGCGCAGGTAGTCTCCCGTAGACCCAAACGAATATCTTACTCCCCTTTTCGACGTTTTTTTTTGGCTTGCGGGTTCAAACTGTTGATTTGTTCCTTTGGTCGATTTTTTTCTCCTCTCTTCTTTTACCCTTTCTGCGCGAGAAATAAGTTGTTCGTAGAACTTTTTTCGGTCGTGCCCTTTTTAACCCCTGTAGACTGCCGTTTGTGACGTGTGTGCTTTGCCTTTTTGGTTTCTGTGTGCTCCGACAGTCATTTTTCACACCGTTCTCTTTCTTTGCAGCGACGGCCACTTGATTATTGCACACAAGTCTTTTCCAGTTTCAGTTCTAAGACCTTCTTT
>Ga0179593_1574440_pt1 | contig 11103 bp, 15 predicted proteins | sample CZODoug2_1_08_16_FD_185931 | JGI IMG/M metagenome (GOLD analysis project Ga0179593, IMG submission 185931) | Vadose zone soil fungal communities from Angelo Coast Range Reserve, California, USA - CZODoug2_1_08_16fungal (PacBio error correction) | ecosystem: Environmental > Terrestrial > Soil >... | reverse complement strand
CTTCGTCTTATCGCCTTATTTTTTTTATTGGTCCTCACCCCCCCGATGGTCCCCAGAGTCGCCTCCCTTTTGAAGCTGAGTTTGACCGCCCCTCCCTCCTTCTCAATCTTTCAAGGGCCTTTGATTTCTCACGTGGAAAGGACCCTGGTTTTCTGGGCCGTCGTTGGACCCTGTATTATCTCTGCAAAGTTGTTGAATTTTTTCTAGAAGACTCTCCCCCCCTCATTCCTCCTCTTCCTAACGTTCGCTTCCCCCGTCCCCCCCTAATGTTTGGTGGTGCCCCGCGGGTTGTCTGCCTTCCCCTTTATTTCCGTCGGCCTTTTTTTCGCGATTTTCTTTCTTCTGCTCATGGGGTGTTTTTTAAGTCTCGGGGCGCGGGCTCCGCTCTTTTTGTAGGACGATGCTTACCTTCGGTCCTTTTCGGTGTTGTTAGAGTAGAGCTTTACGCCTTGGTTCTTTCTTTCCTTTTTTGACCCCCCCTTCTAGTTTCCTGAAGGCCTGATTTCGACCTTTCCCCGGCACGCTTTGAAGAGATTATGCATGTTCCATGGCGGAGATACCTTAATGTCTTTTCTTTCCTTCTATTTTCCTCCACTCCCCTTTCCCTTTAACTTTTTTTCTTTTTGTTCTGGTTCCCAATTTTCCTTGCTAGAACAGGGCCGGAGCTGGGCGTTCCATTGGTTAGAGTCGAACATGAACGGTGTTTTTTCCCACTTTGGTAGGAGAATTTTGTTTTGGTTCATTTTGCGGTCTTTTTGTTTGACCACCCCCCCTTCTCCCTCATCCTGTTGTGTTGAGGAGTTCCCCCTCGGCCAGCACATTGAACACCCTCTTCTCATCTTCCCCCTTGAACTTTCTTTCCCCCCCTGTGCCAGTGTCCTTCTTCGACCCCCCCCCCCCCTTTAAAGGCGGCCTGCGCCAGCACTGGCGATACGTGTGTTGGGGAGCCCTGACTCGGTTTTCCCAAGGACACCCGTCCCTACATTCTCGTAGTGGCATCTGGAACAGCCGCAGTGATCTAAGCTTCCCCGTTTCCGTTACTGCCCTCTGGCTAATCTCTCCCCCACTCCTTTCTGGTCAAGTTTTGGATAGGATGCCTTGATACGGTTTCCTCGTAATTTCCCTTTCTTTTACCCAGTACTCATCCCTTTCCTTTCTTGACGCTTTTTCCCCTTCTGAAGTCGATGTCCGACCCCTCCTTCCCCCCGAAGGCCCAATCCTTGTCATAGTCCCCTCCCCTTCGCAACCTCCCCCCCAACTTAGCCTCTCCTACCCAGTCTTCGCGAAAACATTTTCGTTCCTCGTCATTGGGAGTACGAGACAACCCAGGGGGGAACGATTGTCCCCCCCCATTTTTTATTTGGCCCTCTCTTTCACCGAACTTTGTTTTTTTTTGTTTTTTTCTCTTTGCTTCTCCTTTTGAGGCCTTACGACCATTCCCTTGCCGATTCCACCCTAAACGTTCCTCTTTCCCCCCTCCCCATGTTTTCAAAGGTTCCTAGAGTTTATCCCCTGCCCTCTTCTCCTGGTCGCCGGCCTTGGATGCGAACACCCCCCTTCGCCGAGGAGGGACATGCATCTTGCTCCAGACGCTCCCTTTTCCGGTTCCCCTCTTCTCTATTTCCCCTCAGGTTTTGTTGAGTCTCGCTAAGGCCCCCCGATCGCCTTCCGGGTCTTTGAGCCTGGCTTCGGGAGGGCCTTTCCGCTGATGTTGCTCCCTCCTGCCGTCCCGGGCATTTTTACTTTTCTTATAACCTTTTTGTTTTTGGTTTTTCTTTTGGTGACTCGGGCGCGCATTTAGAATATCAGCCGCATCCCGTCTCGCAAGCTTCCTTTGCCCTCTCCACATTTTCCTGATCACATGCTCCCTTTTCTCCCCCTGAAAAGAGGTTTGTCTCGTACGTTATGCTGCTCAAGCTCGGTTGTCGCGACTTAGGTTGTTCCTTTTCGCTTCCTTTTTGAATTCGAGTTGCGATGGCCCGCTTTTGTCCTTTGTCACGGAAATCACTTCGTCCTGGTGACTTCTGCGATTCGGTAAGGCCCCAGCCCAGTAGTACGCGGTGTTCCTCTTTCCTTCAGTTTCCCCCCCTTTTTCTGAATCCACTTTGTTTTTTTGCCCCTGCTCTTCTTAACCCGGGTTGCCCGGACATGGGCAAGATACGATACTCTCCCACCCGCATGCACACCTCCGTTCTGGCTTTTTTCTGATTTGTTCTTTTTTTGTATTCCTGTCCGGTCCTTTCTCCTTTTCGCTTTCCCCTCTAACGCTTACCGTTGGGTTTCACTATTCGACCTGCGGTGTTTCACCCCCCCCGGTCTGTTCGGCTACTCCCTGGTTAGTTTAAAGTTTTTCTTGTCTGGGTTTTTTACCACTATCTTCTTTTCATCATCCGTTTTTTTTTTATATGGCACCTCACCCGCCCCCCTTTCCGACTTTTCCCCCTTTTATCCCTCCTGTTTTGGACAAACCCTGTTCCTTTTTTCCCCCCAAACGAGGCGGTTGACTTTCGTTTCGAGCTGAATCCCCAGGGGTGCCCCCCCCTAACATTTTTCCCCGTCCCCCCCTTTTTAAAGTCAACGGCTTCTCTGTTTCCCTCTTCCAGACATAAGGTCTCCGCCCAGGTCAACCCCCTGCAGCTCTCGTTCCCCCACAAAAGCTTCCCTTTGTTTTCTTTTGTTCTTTTTGCTGGAACTAGCGTTCGCCCTCCCTTTTCCCCTGCTTCCAGATCTGTACTCGCAGACTTCCCCAGTCGACCAGCGTCCTCCCCCGAATGCCACATCCCTTTTTTTCTCTTTCCTTTTTTTTTTTCCCTCAAACCCCACATTTTTTCTCCCTCCCTCTCATTCCATGACCAGAAACAAACGACCTGCCGGCAGTGAGCTTTTGGTTTTAAAAATCCTGTTTTTTTTTGAGACCCCCAATAGGTTTTTCCTATCTCACAACCTTCCGTTTCTCTGACCGCGACCTTGTCGTCCTTCCCTTTTCCTTTCTATCTTTCCCCCCTTTAGTTTCTACCCTCTCTTGCTCGCCCGAGACCCAGATCCCAGGTACAATGTCTTCTTTCACTGGGAGATAGCGTGTCTTTTCCCCCCACTCCTATGGATCCCCGACTCCCCTGAATGGGAGTTTTCTCCTCCTGCAGGAAAACTTCGCCGAAGCGGAGGGTCTGCATCCTCCTGAAGGCGATTACGGGCAATTACTCTTTTTCCCCCATCGTTGTGTTTTTTGCTCTCTTTTTCCGCCTTTTTCTTTATGGCCTTCTTCAGGGGCCGTTTCTTATTTTTTCTTCTGCCTTCTTAAACTTCTTCAGTGAACTCGGGAACCGCTCTTCCTTGTATCCTTGGGGCGAGGAACTTGGTCTTGGATTTGCGAGCAAGTTTGCTCCTTTTTTTTTCCCACGCCTCAAAAGTTCTGCAGCACCCCTTTGATCATGCGAGCCTCGTCCCCCCAGCATAGAGGTTGGGGTGGCTTCTTCCCCTGCCCTGTTTTTTTTTTGAGTCACCTTTTTAATGTCTTTTTTCGCGGACTTTTTTAGCTTTTCCTTTTTGCTGCGGGGTTGATTCTCGGAGGCGGCTTGCCGCGCTCTGGAGATGCGGATCACTGTTTAATAGTTCTGTTTTTCCCCTCGTTTCTTTTTTCCCTTGGAACAAGGCCAATCCCGAGGTCTTCCTTGCTCTCTTTCCTTTCCCTGTTTCTCCTTCCACCGTTACAGGCCGTGGTTTGTCTATTCTGTTTCCCGGATTTTGCCATTCTCTAACAGTCCTTTGCTTGAGAGTTCCCTTTTTCCCTGCTGGGTCCCTGCGACTTGTATCGTCCCTGGTCTTTCGCCGGCAGCGCGCAGTCAACTCTCTTTTTTTTCGACCCCCATTTCGCCTTTCCTTTTTCTTCGGACCGTCTTCTCCTCTTTCTTTTTGGCGTTGTGAGGGTGTACAATCTCTCACCTCTTTTGAGGAGATTTTTCCACCCTTACTTTCTCACCATTTACCCTCGGAACGTTATTTCACTCTGTCTTTAAAAAAAAGAGTGTCGAACTGTCGACCCAAAGGTGTCTCGCCACGGGCCGGTCTTGGCTTTGACCCGCCTTTTCCCTTTTTGGACTAAACTTCGTAAAGGCCATCTTCCCTTGTGCATTGCGGGTCTTTTTTTTCAGGCAGGAAGGTGATCTACCCTGCTTTTTTTTTTTTTTTTTCACCCAGCATTTCTTGATATTTCCCCCATCTCGTTTCCCGGTCTCTCTGTAATCCACAGCCGCGTCCTTTCTCTTCCGGGGGCCTTACCGTTTCGCTCCTTCTTCACTGGACGAAGTCCCATGTCCTCTCCGTCCCTCCATCACTCGGGGCCGCCGCGGGACTTCCCACCCAAGTCACCCCACCCCCTTTTTCCCAAACTCCCCTTTTCCACGCGAGAAGTAGATCTACTTCTACCAAACACTTTCGGGGACGCAGCTTGCCCCACCCAGTCCTTCCTTCCGGGGGCGCTGTTCCAACTTGAGGTCCCCAGTTTTTGCTTTTCCTGGTGCGGGTTTCCCTTTAAAACTCCCATTTGACTTTCCAGGACTCCCGCGGCCCCTCCCCCAAGGTTTTGATACGTGGTACCGACCGGGTCACTGCCCTTTCTGTGGGAAGGATGCCGAATCCCATGCAGGTCCCCACTTTTCTTCAGCTTTTTTATACGTTTTTCTTTTCTGACCAGGTTTCTCTCTTTTTTGTTTAGTTAGAGATACTTGCCAGACGCCTTCCGGGTCTACTTTAGCAATTTTCCCGCTGTGCGAAGGGCCTTTTCCGTGAGTTTGGTTCCCTTCTTCTTTTCCCCCTTTTCACTGGGCGAAATGCCCTTTTGGACACCAGCCTACCGTTCCATCATTACTTGTTTTGCGTTTTAGGCTTGGTATGGGGAATAGGGCCAAGCTTCTCCTTTTCGCTGAAGACTTCATAAAGGCTTCCTGCAAGTCCTTTTTCTTCCTTTTCTGCCCTCAGTCCTCGCAACGGACTTGGTTTTCCTCTTCGACACCCCCCTTTGTTTGTTTAGTACGCCCAGAGTTGCTTTCGCGACTTATGGTTTCTGCGTCCGCGTCATGGTTTTTGATTTTTTTTCGAGGCTTTCTTTTTTTTGATCCTCTGGATCTCTGTTTTTTACTCCTTTTGATCGAGTAGTACAAGGAGCGGGCCGCTAACCCTTCACGCGGCGTTTCCAGGAGCCGCTATGGTGCTCGACTACCCCCCTGTTCCCCTTTTCATTTTCGATATATGAGTGCTGTTGCCTTTCCCTTTGCATCCTCAAGTTTTTTCTCGACGCATGCACTACGCCGTGTTCACTGTACGACCCTCGGCCTGGTCGTTCGGTTTTCTCTCCCCGGAGTTTCTCCCCTTTTTCCTTTTCTACATTTTCAGGGTACAACGGTGTCGGTCGGGGTTTCCTCCGACAGTTTCTTGAGTTAATGGCGGCGTGCGGGTTGATTCCCCAACCTCCTCCCGTTGTGTTTGAGCGCTTTTTTTCTCCATTGTTTGAACTCCAGAGCGACGTTACTCTGTTCCTTTTCCAGGTTTTTTTCCCCTCCGGACACGTTGTGCCCCCCGGTAAGGCGGCTGCGACCAGTCCCTCTGTTTCGTTTGCCTTTTTCCCACTTTGAAGTCCCTCCCGGGAACCATTCGTAAAGTCCACGGCTTCCATCGGCGCGTCCTTTCCAGCCAGACGTGTCTTTTTTTCTTTTTTACCCCCAGAACTCCCTCCGCATCAGGGGTTGAGTCGAATACAGTTTTTTTCTCACGCGTCCCTCCTCCGTTTGGTAACGCCGTCCTTCCGCTCCCTTGTACTCTAGTCTTTTTTTCTTAACTTTTTTCATGTTTTTCGATGTCCATCCACGAGTTCCCTTTTGGTCGCCGCCTTGCCCCCCCCCCCATTCGCCGGACCGACAGGACCCCCCCGCGTAACTCCTTTTTTTTGTTTTTCCCTCATAATTTTAAACCCCAAAAAACATTGGGCCCCACAACCTCCCCTTTGTACGTTGGATCCCTCTCTTTTGTCTGCCTGGCTTACCCCAAATTTTTTTGCATCCCCCGTTTCTGCCACATTCCCCGCGCCCCGATCCCCTTTCTTTCTCGGCCCCCAGTTCACAACTGGCTGCTTTCACCGTTTTGATTGCGTTCGTTTTTTTTTCACTCCGTGATGCCTCTGGTCTTTTTTTTCTCAGAACACGAAGGCCCCGGCCTTTTTTTGGGACGACCACGGTGGCTCCACATGACGTTAATCCCTAATCGCTTCTTTCCTCCATACCGTTTTTGAGATCTGATCTCTGCTTTCCGTTTTCTCTTTTTCTCCGTCTCCGCTCGCGATTTACTGTTTAATGCTGTGATTTTTTATATTTTTTCACTTTGCTTTTTCGATTTTTTTTTGGAAGGTATTTGAACCGCTTCCCCCTTGACCTTTTTGTTCTTTTTTCTGAGAGGAATGGTAGGTGACTCGGGCTCTTAATTTGTTTCGAGAATCCGTCCCCGGAGCCCGTGCCCTTTCTTTTCGTTTCAGTTCGCTTATCCCCGCCCCCTATTTTTTTTTGGTGGTTTCCCCAGAAACGAGTTGTCTCGTACCTTCCTAGGATGACGCTGCTCGGGTTCGCGATGTGGTTGTTCTTCTTAATTTTTTTTTTCTCTTGGTTTTCGTACGGATGCTTCTTTCTTCGGATAGGACGATGGATCTGGGTTCCGTAGGCTTTAGTACAAGGATTTGACTAATTCCCCTACCTAGTTTTTCCGCCCCCTTCCTTCGTCGGCCCAAGGGTAGCGCCATTCCCTTTGCTGGTTCTTCGATTCTGGTGCTGTTGCACGGGACATTTGCAAGTGTCCTGGCTGGTCGAACCCGCATGCTACGCTTATGACTTTACGATTGGCGGTTCCCTTTGTTCTTTTTCGGAATTTCTTTTTAGCAGGCGCTTTCTGCCGTCTCTTCCTTGTTTTTTCCCTTTGCCAAGGATTGTTCCAACGGGTTTGACGACCCGAAGTAGCGCTCTGGCGTCACGGGGGGGCAGAGTTCGTGTGTGTTTTCCCCGTTGTGTTTTTTGATCTCTTTTTTTTTCCCCCAAAAGCCTCGGCCCCCTTCCTCGACGAATGGGTTCCCGTCCCGACCAGCCTCTTTCCCTTTCTTATTCTCAAACTTTTTTACCTTGATTTTCAGACTTTTTTTTGCGCTTTTACCGCCAGGTGCCTAATTCATTTTTCAATAAAGTCCACGGAGTAGCATTCGGTGTATTGCTTTTTTTTTCCTCCGCTTGCCCATTACGGGAACGCTTTTTTTTTTCCTAAACCTTTGGTCCCGGTGGAGTCCCCTCTATCGTCACGCACGCCGCGTACTCTCCGGTTTTGGGGCCTTACCGTCGTTCTGTACCTTTTATTTCCCTTTTTTGCCGCAGTCGTTTTTTCCCCCACACCGTTCCCCCCCTTGGACTATTTTTCTACTGGACGTAACCGACTCGGCTAAGAAACAACATTAGTCGAACAGCTGCCAGTTCTTCTTTTCGTCGACAAACATCTTTTCGGGGCCTTTTCGTTTACACTCCCTTGATGGAGGCTTTCCGGGTTTGAGTCCAGAGCTGGCTCATCCTTCTTTTTGTCTCTTTCTTCACCCCTTTTGCGTCTCACCAGCGTTTCACCCAGCCCCGTTCCTAGCCTTTCCCTTTCCCAAAATTGTCTGCTTTCACGGGGCGGTTTCTTAAATCGTTGCACGAATGAGGCGGCGGGTGTCCGACCACTCCCTTATTTCCAACAGGCCTTCCTTTTCCTTCTGGCGATGCCTTTTTACTTTGCATATGTGATTTCAGGAGATAGTCGTTATCTCTATCGTTCCTCCTGTCTGTTTATTAAGACGTCTATGCTGGCCTCCACGTTGGCATCCTTCCTTTCCCCCCGCTTCTGTCATGTTTCCGTTCTGTGTTTTTAAGGCCTTTAGAAAATAGGCATCCTCTTTTTGACCCGGTCTGTTTTTTGCACCTTGTTGCCTGGGGGCGGCTTCGGACTGGTCTGTGCGGTTTTTTTTTTTTCTAGAGAGATCATTCCCTTTTGGTTTTTTTCTTGACTCACGTTCCGAGCCCAGTGCCCAAGCTTTTTCTTTTGGTCAGCTCTCCCACGCCCTCGTTTTTGTCTCTTTTTTTTTGTCATTTATCGGCGGTTCGCGATTTGTTGTGACGAATTGGTGGATGTGGTTGACTTTTGCAGCGATTGCGGTGCTTTGACGCTGGGATCCTCTTTGTTCCCTTTTTTTTTCTTCTTCTCGTCCTAACACTGATTTCTCACGACCTTCCTTTTGTTTTTTTTTTTTGTTTTTTTACAGCACGAGGAGAGCGTTTTTTAGTTAACCTTTTTTTTTTTTTTCTCCAGGGACCTACTCTTTTTTCAAGAGGATTTTTTCTTGCCCTTGTAATGTTAGACGTACTGTTCTGTTCTTCTGACCCTATCCCTTTTTTTCCCTTTTGCAGTTGGTTACATTTTTTGTATCGGTACTCGCTTTTTCGAGCGGAGATTGGCGCAGTCACTTTTCCAGTGGGTTAGACAGTTCGAACCCGGTGTTTTCCTTTTTCTTTTTTTAGTTTTTTCAGCGTATCGTCGCTCTGGTGTCCTTTTTGGTTTGAGGTGGGCTGTTTTGCTTTTTTTTTTTTTTTTTGGTTGGTTTTGGCTTTTGGTGTGTGTTTTTCGTTTTTTCCCTATGCCTCTTGTTTGTTGTTTTTTAGATTTCTTTTTTTCACCCGCACTCGGCCGGCCCCCTTTCCTTTACTTCGGAAGTCTCCTTCTTTTTGCTTAACCCGACCCCCCTGTGAGTTTTGTGTTTCTTGTGTGGTGTCTGTGCCACGTCCCCTGCGGTGACTTTTCTCCTTTTTTTGTTCGTCTTTAGCACCACCCGACCAGGTGCACGTCACTTTTTTCCTCCAATAAAGCCAACAGGAGGAGTTGCATTTATTCCAGCCAGGGTCCGCTCCCCATGTCATTTTGGCGTTTCACCTTTTTTAATCCCATCCGTCGGTAACTTTTCAGTCTTTTTTTTTTTCCGAGCCTTTGGAAACACGTTTCGTCACTACCTTTTTCTCCCTTCAGTTTTACTTTTTGTACTCTTCTTCCTCAATTATCACCAGGAAGCCATCGCTGTCGATTCCCCATCCGTAACTGACGTCCACCTCCTGCGGCCTCTTTTTCTTTTCAAACCTTCCAATTCGCTTCGAAGGAAAACGCTTACCGCGAGCATTGCGCTTAATTTCATCATGCGTACTTTTAACCCATTTTGTTTGATTCACCCCCCCCCCAGTTTCCTTTTGGCCTTGTGGTTTCGAAAATTGTTTTAGCTCCCTTTTTTGCGGGAATAATTGATGAGTATTCTCGAAAAATTCTACAACTTGTTCTTGAAGCGTAACCAGACCACGAGGTTACATGTATGCTTTCCGCGTTTTCTTTTGAGTGTCTCCCCCGCGGTCCCTTGACCCTCTTTTTTTCTTTTTTTTTGTTTGGTCGCCGGGGACAGTTATGCCGAACACAGCAGGAAACTGCTAGATTCGAAGATGGTTGGACGATGCATCGGTGGAAACTTTTTTTTCTTTTCTCTTCACGTACTCTTTTCCTAATTTTTGTTGAGGATAGGAACGGTGCTCGACTTTTTTGATTCTTCTTCTTTTTTTTTCCGTCGGAGTTTGCCGCTTTTGCTGGCCCTCGATTCAGTGATCTGACTCTTAAAGTGACATTTTGGCGTGGCCGGCGAGTACCCTTGTATTGGGATCTTTTTTCGCGCACTGTTTTGTCGACCTTTTGAGACCAAACCAAGGATTCCGACAACCAAGTTCAGAGCCCCGGTTCCAATCCGCCTTTTTTTGGTGAGCTCGGCCCCTAACTCTTTTGCTTGGACCTTTTGCAGAGGCCATGCTAGGCTGTTCCTTATTTTTTCTTGGGTGTGCGTGTTTTTTATCTGGAGGCTGCGCTTTTGCTTGTCTGGCTGGACGACGGGATCGACATGTCTTTCCCTTTCCTGGCCTGAGTAGTGAGCTTTTACGGTCGCCCGAGGCGGCTGGCGTCGAGTTCCAGGCCTGCTTCTCTTACACGCCGTATGTTTTTTCCCCTTCCTCTGAACCTTTTTGATTTTTTCCAAGCGGATTATCCAGTTTCTTTCTAGACTGACATTTATGGACTTTCCTTTTTTGTTCCGGCCACTGGTCGGTCAGACTCGACCGTGAGGCCTTTTTTTTTTTCCACGCTTTGGTTCTGCCGTGTCCAACGGGCTGGGGGTTTTGAATCGTTCTCTCTTGATTTCAAGGGGGGCTGACTCTTTTGGTGGTGACCAATCTCTCTCTTCCTTCTTTTTTTTTTTTTGCCACCACACGCACTCGGCAGCCCTTGAACTCTTTTCTTTTGAGCTCTGTTGTCATCCCCTATCACCCGTTTTTACCTTTTGTCCCTTACGTTTCCCCAAACTTAAGGCGGTGGACTGCGCCAGTGCTCTTCGTCGAGCCGCTGTGGCCTACCCAAGGCCAGGACCCCGCTCCCACAAGGTTTTTGTTGCCTTCGGTTTTAGGTTTCTTCTGAGATCTACCTCTGCAATTTGGCAACCATCTTCAGCGGCTCCGGTGGCCGGTCTTTGGCCTTTCCTAAAGTCTTCTCGCGTCCCTCTCCTTTTTGCCCTTGTCCCCGCTCCGTACTCCCCTTCCGCGGCCACCAGGACGCATCTGTTCTCCCCCCGCCAATTTGGCCTCGCGCCCCCCTTTACGTCTTCCCCAATGTTCGAAGAAAGCTTCCCCCCAAAATGAGACCACCCAGGGGCACAGTCCCTTTATGTGTTTGTACTCAGCAAAACATTTTCTGGTGCTTTCCCACCCACCACCTTCCTGTCCGTTTGAGTCAAGAAGGCTTGCGCATCTTCTTATTTCTGAAATTCGTCCCCCACTCTGAGAGTCACCAGACCCCAAGTCCTGCCCTTCCAAAAGGTTTCACTTAGATAGCCGGTGGGTCTGACCCTTTTTTTCCTGTCGGATGTCCCCCGCATGTTTTTTAGTTTTTTTTTTGTCGTCTTGTCCGGAAACAGGCCTCCTTTTAGTTTTTTTTTTCTCCTCGCCGCATGTGACAAGAGGTTCATCTGGT
>Ga0179593_1571533_pt1 | contig 11103 bp, 10 predicted proteins | sample CZODoug2_1_08_16_FD_185931 | JGI IMG/M metagenome (GOLD analysis project Ga0179593, IMG submission 185931) | Vadose zone soil fungal communities from Angelo Coast Range Reserve, California, USA - CZODoug2_1_08_16fungal (PacBio error correction) | ecosystem: Environmental > Terrestrial > Soil >... | reverse complement strand
CGCCCGAGAAGTTGACATTAGCAAATCTTTCTCCCAAAGGACAGAGGTGACGAATACGTGACCCATTTTCAGTAGTTACCTCCAAGGGGGTTCTAAAGGTGGCTTTTATTTTAGAAGGATTGTCCTACCCTCCACCCCAGTTGAATTGGGTCCACCCTTCCAGAGCGAGGTGCCCAGGTACTCTTCCTGTTTTCTGCATCCCTTTTCCCCTCTTTTGTTTCTTTGAGAGATGCCCTGGACTACAACACTGGAACCCTCCACATTTCCCCCCCCCACCCCCCCCAATGAGTTCCAAGGCCAACTCTGTTGTTCGCACTCTGAAGTAGACGTCCTTTCCCCTTCCTTACCCCCTTATCACCCCGCTTATCGGGTTTGACCGACCCTTCCCCCGGCTAGCCGTATCCTCGCCCCCCCTTCCCCCGTCTTTATTTTTTCCACACATTACAAAGTGTTGGCGGCATTCTTTTTTTTTCACCCCCTACCGCCTTAAAAGATCCATGAGGAGCCCAGCCGAGTCGGACTTGGAGGACCCCTCCCTCTTTTTTTCTACGTAAACCCTCCTCAGATCATAGTGGACCCTGTTTCAATGTTCCCCCCTTCGTCCCGGAAAGGAAAACGATTCCCCCCCTAAAAGGAGAGGTTTTCTTACGCCTGGTCTTGATGAGAGGCTGAATGATATAATATATATAAAGTTCCGTTTTCCCCCCGACCCCCATTTTCTGCAAGATCCTTAAAGAAGATTTACTTCTGATTGTATTATTGAAAGTTTGTAAACCTTGTCCCCATATCGACCCCACCTTGGTCCTCCCCCACCACCATGATTAGAAGAACTGAGACTCGTTAATGGAGTCCTTTCCCCCCCCATTATACGGTAGCCGAGAACCTTCGCACAGCCCTCAGGTTCTCACTAACCTCGGCGAACACTGCTAAACACGGTTACGGTTAGAGTTTCACTTGCCTCCTTGGAAGACTTGTTCCCCCCCTGTCGATCGGGAAGAAGAATGCCCAGACATTTGCTGATGATTTAGTGCCCCCCTTGTCCAAAGAATCCCGAAGAAGAAAGAGAACCCGAAGTAGAACTTCTTTCCTTCGGTGTGTACTATTGTCCCATCGGCAATAAAGTTTTGGAGAGCCTGATGGCAGGTAGACCCCCCTTTTATTTTCATAGACCTGAACGCATCCACATTGAACATATCCCAGGACCAGATAGTACGTATTCCATCCTATTATCCCCGAAGAAGAGCAAAGGATGACTAGAAGAAACCCTCCCCTGATAGCCCTCTAACCCTTTTTTTAATCCAGAATCAGTCACCTGTCTGTTCTTCATGAGAGGATAAGCTTGGCAACCCTCCACACAATCATTCCCGGGGCTCAAAGACTAAACCTTGTCTACCGTACCACGGCACCAAAAATTCTACACGATCACGAATGACCCGAAGGAAGACAAAACGTCCTTGGTAACCTTTTATCCACCCTTAGAAGTCCACTACCACCAGTATTTGGAATAAACCCATTGATCCTTTTCCCCCAAACCCCGGAGGCAACACTTTCCGAGTGATATGGACGGATGTTTACAGACCCCACTCCCGCCCCCCTCCCACATTTTGGACGCCTCTTTTTACAGTTGCGACCCGGTACTTTTTTTCTGACCCTTTCCTCGCTTTTCTCCCCCAGACGGAAGGCCGAATTTTTTTCCGGACACCCCCCCCTTTCCAACGCCGCGGTTCACCGGTGCCCCTTTTTCGCCTCTCTCCCTCCGTTCACAGGGCCTCCAGAGAAACGGTTCCGGCCTCCCCCCCCCATTTTTTTCCCTTTCGCTTTCTGTGTAAAGCACGGGTGGACGGTCGGAATTCCCCGTCCCGTCCCCCCTTTCTCACTCCTCCGGCCGGCATGTGTGGCTTCTAGCTACTGCCCCCCCTTCCACATCTGCTATCACGTTCCAGAGCGGAACGGTCTCGCCCCCTTCGGCAGCTTTCCTTCCCCCGGTTTTTCCTCTCCCCGTCCAGGCGCTCGCCCGTCAAGATATCGACCTGCATGCAAATTCTCCCACCCGGAGACCCACGTCCGTCAATTTTTATTTTTCCCCCCTGTCCGAGAGTTCAAGACCGCCGAACTACATGCCTTTTTTTTGTGAATGTCTGAACTCTTTCCCCCCCGAATTGTCTCTCACTCTGGAACCACTAAGAGGGTTGATCTTTTAGCCCTTCTCCCCTTTGCTACGTTAACGACCCTTTTCTTCCTGCCGAAGCTGGCTCCAGCGCCAGGTCACGCTACCGTGGTACGTCAACGCTTTCCTCCCCCATAGGTTTACCGTGTTCCCAACGTTTCACCTTGAGCATGCCCCAACAAGGGCGGCCGTTAAGCAGACGGACCTTTCGTGTTCGTTTCTTCTTTCGTACCCCAAGATATCTTTAACACTTCCCCTTCTTTTCCCCCCAGGTCGACGGGGAGACCCGAGCACGCCCCTTACATTTTTTTCTTCCTTCGTTCCCCCAGACAGAGATCAGGCAAGCTGAGTCGGTACTTAACTCCTTCCTAATCCCTTTTTTTTCATTCTCTTCGGATAACTTACTTCCTTCCCAGGTGTGATTTTATTGTATTGGAGAAGACTTTCGCAGGTTAGGCCTTTGGTTTCTTTCCTTTGGTTAGCGTACAAAACGATAACCTGGGGACCCCCCGTTAGTGTGTTAGTAACCATACAGACTTCCCTTTTAAGCCTCACAGGTACGTTGTGACACTGCCGCCAGTTGTTCTTTTTTACCTTTATACCATTGTTAAGCTTCCCCCGGCCTAATGATGTTTCACCTGAATCTCTCTGCCGATCTTACCGGCAACTTTCTTCTTAAATAGGAGCTTATATTTGGCAGATTCTTCTCCCCCGGCTTCTCGCGGGTCGCCTAGCCAGCTGGAGAAGAGTCGATCTCCGTGGTTCCAAGATTCCACCGTCTTGACTTCCTTGACCCCCCCCCAACCCCCCCTCTTAGGCGTGATATAACATCTAGTTGCCGTTCGTCCAAAACCAAGAATGGAAGGAATTCTCCGAAGGGATGGCCCCGTTTTCCGTCCCATGTTGGTTTTTTTTCATATATTGAATTCTCCATGGTCGCCTCGAGTTGAAGCACTCCCGATGTTTCCATGTAGAATAGCACAGACCTTCGATCCCCCCTTAAGATGCCTAGTGACACTTTGAGCTTCTTCCTGGTGTTATCCTGCCGTTCCTTCATTCCCTTTTCCCCGGACCTGCTTCTCAGATGTAGGTTACACCTCCGTTGGAGGGAGAAAACCACTCCACCCAGGGTGTTTCCCTCCCCCCTGTCCCAGTTGTTAATGCCCCTTTTTCCCGCCGGGTCTCTTCAAGTGCCATGTTCCCCCTTTAGTGAGCGAGAAGGCCCCTTCCTTACCCCCCCCTTTTCGGTTCTACCAGATGTCCCCCCCAAAAGGACCCCACCGACTGTGGGGCCCCGCGTCCCTCTCTCCCCCTTTTTTTCCTTCTCGCCACCTGGGGCCGTCGTTTTCCACGCTCAGTTGCGGCGGGTCGTCTGTTCGGAACCCCCCCTGTAAACTCTCCTGCGCGGACCGGCCGGTGCCCCGCCGTATGCTCACCTATCTCCCTTGAGGCCCCACTTGTGGTCTGTCTTTACGGATGAAAGATCCGTGAACCGCCGCGGGTCGACGTGCTTTGTTAGCGCTGCTCCCCCCAGCTTTTCCTGTCCTTCTTTGGTAACAAAATAGCCCCCCCTACCCTCTAACTTCCCACCGCTAGCGGAAACACGGTAGTATGGACCGATCCCTCGTCAAGTCTTTTTGTTTGCTGGCGAGGTCCCGTACTTTGAACGCGTCCTATTTTTTCGGTTCTTTTCTCCTTGTCGGTCACGAACGATATGAAATGGAACCTCGACGCCTTCCCATGACAATCAACCATTTATCTTTCCCTGCCTGACTCTAAAAGGAGAAGGTTTTTTCCCAAAAAAATATGAAAGTTTACTTCTGAGGAGACCGGGAGTAAGAGGTAACCGTAGGTTTCCTGGAATCCCTCAACGTGAAGGTAAGCTCCCTCTGGAAAGAAGGGACGCACCTTTCCGTCCAAAACCCCCCCCCCCCCAAAACCCCCCTTCGAGGTTCTTTTCTTTGAACACCTCTGGACAACTGACAGATGAAAGCCCGGAGAGATTTGGAGAAGGCCTGTAACACGAATACCCCCCTCCCCACCTTTAAGTGACTTATTTAAAGATCCTGGGGTCCTGAGACATGCCCCCTAAGTCCCTCGCTCAGCAGTCGATCCTTACACTTTTTCCAATCCCTGCGGACAAGTCCAGCCCGTCCCAAGATACCCAGTTCCCCCATCTGACCTAAGAATTCTCCCGACACGGGTGCTGATGCCTTTTTGCTATCTCCCTCGCTCCTTTTTCCCGTCCCTTCCCCCCCCCCTGCGCCGGGTCGGGTTGTCAAGAGTGACTTTCTAACGGGCTCCCCCCTACGTGAAGTTTCAAGCTTTATACCCTCTCTTCCTTGCTCTTTCTGGCCCGCCACGGCCCTTCTCCGAATCCTCTGCACTGCTTTTTACCAGGACTTAGCCGCCCCCCGACGCCGTTGGACTTCTTCTCACGGACTCTGCGCGGTGGGTGCCATGAGCACGTCGCACCCCGATTCTCGTGTGATAAATTTTTTTCCGAATGTGTAGCACTTTGACCGACAGTAATAGCCCTCCTGCGTGGCATTGGCTCCCTTTTAGATTCAGGGGGAAGCCCTAGAGACAACACTTGTCTGGGTCGGAAATTTTGCTAGACGACCCGAGAGAGGTGAAGACATCCTTTGTGGTGGATCCCTCCATGTAGCTATGAAAAATTATCCACCTAACCAATCCCTACTCCACAAAAGAACGGGAAACTCCTTAGAAAATTATAAGGCCCCCTTTATTGGCTTCACCTGACAGTAGGCTTTCCCCGGATAAACCCCTACACCACCAGCAACACCCTACGGTTTAAAAGAATCCCCTGATTAGACTCCACCCTCTAAAACTCCCATAAGTTGGCAAATGCAATCTCTTTCCAGTTCCAAAGATACTTGGTCGGTCGTACTTTATGGCACCAGTCAACCCCCTGGAAAACATTATGATGACAGGCCGCCCGGCCAGCTTCCCGCCCTTAGCTTAGAGGAGTCTCCGAAGAGCTCCTTGGCCTTCCAAGTACTTTTTCAGTTCTTACCCCCGACGGTACATAGAAAACCCGACCCTTGGCCCATGTTCCCTGGCCGAAGGTCCCTAAGGGCTTTAACATCATTATATCCCCTTCCGTCAAGAACGAGTCGGGGTTCGCTTCGACGTCGATCAGAAGTTTACCGTCTATTTAGTTCCCCTCGTGTTCCCAGTGTAGCAGTCCCTTTGGCAAACTTGTACCCCCCTCGCACGCCCTTTTGAGTCCCAACCTTAGTTGTCAATTTCAGATACCACCCTTATCGGTATCCAATCCGTCCCAAAGGCTCCTCATCTGCTTACCCGGACCCTCCCGCAGAACCCCCCCTGCCATCTTTTTTCGGTATCCGAACATAGTTTTCCGACGTGGCACTCGATGCTTCCTACAGGCAAGGCGTCACCATCCACGACAGTTCCCTCTTTCCACTGCTTCTTTCCCCCGCGGACGGTCGAGTCCAAAGGTCGCCGTTACGACCTCTTCCGACTTTCGTCGACTCCCTTTTTTCTTTGGGGGGTGTGCCCGTCGGAGCCCAGTTGCGCGCGGCTTTTGTCGCCCACAGTTGCTTTGTCATTGTCCTTGAAAGGAAGTCTCCCCGACACCTTTTCAATCTAGGTTCTCTTCTATTCCCAATTAGAGGAGAAGACCTGGAGAAGACAGAGTTTCAACTCCACCTACGAGAAGGAACTTTAACAACAGGAGGAGATAAAAGGGACGAAGGAGTAATAGGGTGGTCATGACCCTTTCCATGACAATTCTTGAAGCGCAAAGAGGGAGAGGTGGGTTTTAAAAAGGGACTACGCACACTGTCCCCCTTGCCCGACTTACTGATCGGTAATCGTCCACAAAGCAAAGAGGAACCCAAGTTTTTTACAGCCCCTCAAGAAGGAGGATGTAAACGTCCGTTCAAGCCGACTTTTAGACGCCCTCCCCTCCCCCTCAATTTTTGAAAAAAATGCTGCAAACTTCTTCCCATCTTCTTTCCGAGTTAGGAACAGCCCTCGTCACCCAGCACGGGAAGGGAGCGATGTTCGTTGAAAGGCAAAATAATAATGAAGTTAGGGATAAACTCTCTGACGGATCGAGACAAATACCTTCCCGGTACCCCGACCTGGACCTTCGATCCAGATGGATTTGCATTGACGAATGGCCAGACGGCCGGAGCCTTTTTCAGGGTCCTTGTCGTCCCCCTTTATTGTTCATTTTTCCGGTGAAAGGGATTCTCGGAGCGTGCGTCAAAGTTCCCTTCAAGGTTTACATGGGCTTCAGGACAACATTTTTTAAGGAGGCGTGAAAAGAATGGTTCCCGGCGGACGTTTTACGTTCCCTTCCGTCTGTACTTTTCCGGCATGTGTGGCTGGTTTTCCGCCGGCTCCCTGCCCTCCCTTTTTTCTAAAAGGTCAATGATCCTCCTTCACGTTGTTTCATCCCCTGAACCCTCGACGGCCTGTCCCATCGGCATTTTTGCTCCGGAGACAAAATTCCCTTCTCGCCGTCAAGAGTCCCCCCTTCCCCCCTTCCCGTGTTCGGACACTCCGGCCTTTTTTTCTTTTGTGGATGCCCACCTATAAAGAGATTTTCCGCCTACCTGAGGTGGTGAGTTCGCCGTAGACCGTACGGCATATTCCCCCAGACTGCGGTCCTTAGCAGCCCCCCCTGTTTGTGGACGCCCACTCGAGCCCCCGAAGCTTCCCACACAGAATCTTCCGAGGTAGCCCGTCCGGTACTAAAACTTTCCCAGAAGTTGAAAGGGCCGGCTTCCACCTTTCGGAGCAGCCCCCAGTAAAATGGCTTTAAGGGAAGAGTACTTAAATTTTAGATGAAGGCGGCCCCGCTACGGCTCACCACCGTCCTTGGTGCCCTGTTACTTTGAAGCCCCTGCCGAATTTTCACCTCTACCTTTACCCAGCGACCCGGCGCTGGCTTTCCTATCTCCCTTTCACTCCTGTCTTTTGTTCGATGCTTATTTTATGGGTGTGTTCCTTTTGAAGCTCCTTCCGGTGATCGCTGTTTTTTTTTTTTGATGCCGACGGTCGCCTGTCCTTTTTTTCGAGTAACAGTCTCACCGTGGGCCCCCCCCCCCGTTCTACATACCTCTATGAAGGTAAGAAGCCACCCGACCAAGAGGTCCTTTTTTTCTTCCCACCCGGACGTATTTGACGGTGATGATCCCTCGTAACCAGCAGGGGGCAGGTCAATTGGATTGCACTTTCTGAAGCAGATTATTTTTCACGGTCTTGAGCGTGACCGGTTCCGTTCCTTCCCTCTTCGGCAGCAGTCTTGTCCTACCCGTGCGTAGCCCCCTCCCCGAGGATCCCCTTCTCCCGAACTCCAGTACTACTCCCCAAGATGACTGCCCCGGGTTTCCGCGGGAATCCCCCTCAGGCCAGGAAACCCTCCTTAGGTCGGGTCCCTTCCACCTACTTTTTCTTCCTCCACAAAACCTTCGGAAGTTCTTCGAAGGGGCATGCCGTTGACGGGCAGGGGAGAGATTTCCTTCTCGCGCTTTCTGCGCCGTGCAGCGCGATCGTCGCCCGGAAGATCTGCCCCTGATGGCCCAAACGTGCCTCCTTGCCTCAGATGTCGGCCTGGTCGCGTTCGCAACCGCACACATTTTTTTTGCCTTTTCCCCTGAGAAGAGGTCCCTTCCCGGACGGACTGAAATCCATCTTTACCCAGGCTTCGGGACAACTCATACGGGTCCTCCCCCCATTTCCTGCCGAAGGGTACTGTACCTTCAATGTAACGGGAGAAGAAGAAACCCCGGTCACCCTTTTCCCCAGCGGTCTGTGGGCCCTTCTGGAATGGAAGGCCCCGATGACTTTATGCTTTAAACAGGTCTTCCAGAGGCCCTCCCCCTCATAGTATCTTGGGCCTCTGCTGGCCACGCTCATTGGGCGGGGGGAGAGGGGATTTGCCCCGCCCCCCAAATAGAGGCGCCTCCCCGAGGCTTGTGGTAAGAAGGGTCGGCCACCTGGAAGCTTCTTTTCCCCAAGTGTGTTAGTCGGCCTATGCAACGACGCTTCACCGCACCCTTCCCGGCTTTAAGTTCTTCGACTTTGGGATAGAAAGTGACCGCTTCGTGCCTGAGACTTTCCAAACTTCGACACGCTGATTTCGCCTTCCCCTGCTGGAGTTCTCTCGAAGGCAGGCTGTGTGCTGCGGCGCCTGTCCGTCGTGGAAATTTTTCTTGCTCCCGTCTTAGCCTCGAACTCAGACCTCCTGACCTGCCCCCTAGCCCCATTGTCCCACCCCATGGATCTCCTTCTCCCTTCCCCACCGGAGCGCCTTACAAAAACCTCTTGCCCCTCCGTAGCGGAGAACTTGGAGGCTAGCATTCGTCTCTCTCTGAAAGTACACTGAGAATAGGGAAATGTCCTTCCGGTTGGCCACGCCGTCTCTAGTGCTTTTTAGCAGACGGCGGGAATTCAAGCTTTGGATCGCGAGAACGCGAAGAAGGTTTCCTCAGGCTCCCCGTTACTTTTAGACCGCTTCTTGGGGATCGAGAATGGACCCTTCCCTTCGCGGTTTTTTTCTGTGGGTAGGAACCATACGGCTCCTCTTACAAGGGTCCTCCCCAATGGTAAAGAATCCCTAAGTCGCCCAGTCTCTTCAGCTGACGATCTCGGGTTCGTCTGGATTGAGTTTCTATGAATATGCTACCTCGCATTTCTACACTTCCCCACTTTTTTCGGTCTTGTTTTTTTACGAGTGACTTCCAGAACGGTCTAAGGGTGAAGGCTTTCCGAGCCGATACGCCGTCTACCTCTGAAGAACTAAGAGGAGTGAGACGAAGCTCCTTCCAGAAGCTTTTTACCCCCCTCTAGATCCTTTTGAACCTCTTTTTTTGGGACAATTATGAGCCCCCCGCTTCCCATGGTTTGCGGTTTTTTTCCGAGAGCCGCGTCGTTTCACCCAGATAATTGGTGTATTCTAAGGTTTTTGACTATAATCTTCTCCTTGTGGAATTGGCACGCCTTTCTCTAGAGGCGGTTTTTCTTTTTGAAATTTTTTAGTCCTTCTTTTTTCCCTAATATTACGCTTGTTTGGACGAGATTCACCATGGAATAACAACAAGGCCATGGGACCACAGACACCCAAGTGTCGTCCAATCCGAATGTGATTACTTTTTTCTTACGTCTAATTCGCCAAACCTCGGTATAACCCCCTCCTCTGGGTGATCTCCCTACACCTGCAGTCTTCGAGCGGCGTCAACGGGTTCTCCGGGATCGCCTTTTCGGTAATGAACCTCGATCCTCCGCGGCGTGGCGGCCCGATTGTAGCGTATCGCAGAGCTTCTGGCCTTCCCGTCGGCTTCGACAGTCCCTGTTCTTTCCTAAAATTCCACTTAATTCCCCTCCGAAGGGTCGCTTTTTGAGGTGAATGCATATCTCATAATGCAGGTCCTTTCTTTTTCCCCCCCGAAGTCTCCCTGAAGCTCTCCTTCCTGTACTTCTTTTTTTGAATTGGGTTCCTTACAAGTGTCGCAGTTCAAGTTGTCATCTAAAACGTTTAGCCGCGAGCTTTCGTTTTCCCTTTTTGTTTCACACCATAATCGCCTCTGAGAAAAGGGCTTCGTCTGTGATTAATCTCTTCTCACCCGTCTTGTCTTCACCCCTTTTTCCCCGTCCGGGCCCCCCTCTTTTGCTACGGAACGTTTTTTTTTTTTTTCTTTTTTTTTTTTTTTTTTTTTTTGCGTTAGCCGGTGCAATTTTTTCCCGTTCCTTTCTGTCACCGCCCTCTTAAGAACGCCGAAATTTTTCGCCGTAGAAGTTCCCCATCCGAGTTGTCCCCCCCCCTCCGTTTTTTGATGCCTCAGCAGGGGCGTACCCAAAGTCATGATTCCGGGTTCCCTTTCCATCCTTTTTTTTTGAATCTCCCTCTTCTCCTACCTCCAAAGATCAATCGTGAAGGGATACGCTCCAGCAACACTCCCGAGTTCTTCCCTCCTTGGTTCTCGGAGATTCCTAGTGTAGCCCCCGACTTGGAGAGGTCGGTATCCCTCCCCAAGTTTAATGAGAGTCACCCTCTTTTTGACAAGGTCAGACCTTTGTTTACGTTTCTTCGTCCCCCTTTTACCGCACCCCCCGTTGGTCTCAAAGGCTTTCTTTTTAGGCACCCCCCCTTCCTTCAAACTGCGCGCCGTTTTCTGGCCTATGGAAGGCAAACCCCTCTGAAACGACCTCTGAGCTCACCTGGACGTATCTCCCTTGTTCCTTGAGTTACTGGGAGAAAAGAACTTTCCGAGGTATTCTTCCATTAGGTCTTTTGTCCCCTGTTGAAGAGACTACCCTTTTTTTTCTTGAAAGGGTACTCCCCAGGGAAAAAGTTATTCCCCCCTGAAGGGAACCCCCCATGACCCCCTGGTTTTTTCTTTTTTCGGACTTGGTCCCGACACCTGGTGGTAACGTCTTAGTCTTTACATTCCCCTGGCCTCCGTTCCCCTAGGAACGTCACCCCAGGAAGACATATGTTTCCGGCCCACTTTCCTTTGCACGATTTCCCCCATCCCCCTTTCGGGCCGTCGAAGTCAACCTTTTTCCACGGTCCCTCCTTTATGAGATAGGCCTCTGCCCCGGCCCTTTTCCCCCCCCGCCCCGGCGAAAATCCGGAAAGTTCTTCGCAGCCCCTCTTGTTTCATATCCTGCGGTGTTTCTTTCTTTGGATGCCCGCCTTCCCTTTCCTTTCCGGATCTGGAAAAAAACTTCTCTTTCTTGTCGACCACGGTCCTCCGCGGTCCCCGCGTTCCGACGTTCCCCCAGCCAAGCCGTTCTTCAAGCCTCACGTGCCGGTTCCTCCCTCCCGGCAGTCTCTTCAGGTGACGCTTGAGACCCCTTTGTGAGAATCACTTTTCGGCGGGAAGAAGACTTCCATCGTGTTGTGATTCTTTTTACCCGCAGTCTTTTTACTGGCT
>Ga0179593_1405064_pt1 | contig 11103 bp, 18 predicted proteins | sample CZODoug2_1_08_16_FD_185931 | JGI IMG/M metagenome (GOLD analysis project Ga0179593, IMG submission 185931) | Vadose zone soil fungal communities from Angelo Coast Range Reserve, California, USA - CZODoug2_1_08_16fungal (PacBio error correction) | ecosystem: Environmental > Terrestrial > Soil >... | reverse complement strand
CTTAGCCCTTCTCCTCTCTTTCTTCATATGGAGTATTGAAATTGTGATTCCCGACTTCTGTTTTTCCCGTTAAACCTTGTTTAGTTCCTTCCTTTTGGATTATGCTATTTCCTTAAGATGCGTCTTAGACTTTCATTCTGTGTGGCGGAATCAAGAAACTCCCACCCACTGCCCAGCGGGGCCCCTACTTCTCCGCCATTACAAATGACTTCTCCTTCCCCGATTTTTATCGAGATACCAGAAACTCTACCCCTTCCTCTCGTTTACCGACCTTACAAGTTACTTTTGTTGTTTTTTAGTTTTCATTCCCCCTTTTCCACTCAGTCTTTTTTTGTTTCAAATCGCTAAATGATCCGCGAATTCCTGCCTCTCTTATTCAGAGGAGAGAAAGTCGACCCTCTCTTTTTTCTGCAGACTCGCACTCTTTCTCTTTCGGTTGTAGTTGGCTGACATTATTACATCTTTCAAAATGAAGTCTGCCCCCTTTCAGCCACGCATACAAAGTAATATAATCGCAAGACTGTTTTTCCTTCTTTTCTTTTCAGATGATACCTAGTCTTTGCTGGCATTCCCGCTGGATTTTTTTTCCTTTTGCACCTCCTAGTCCCTCCTTATTCCCCCTCATTTTCGAGGAACCCTTTTCTTTTTTGGAGTAGCCCCGCAAGGCTGGTATTCATTTCACATGGAGTCCTCTGAACCCCTCACTTCCAGCTCTGTCTGTCCTGCCGTCTTACTTTCGAAATTACCTTTCCACTTGAATAAAGTTTTCCCGGCCTAGCCTTTCCACTATGCCTCCCTCCCGTTTTTACGTAGAGTATCTTACGGCGAGAGACATCCCATCATTACCACTGTTTCCAACCTTCAATCACCCCCCATGGTCTGTTTCTTGGGTGGTCTTTTGAACGTCCCCTCCTCCCTTCGCCCCTCTTTTCTTCTTTCGAGGAAGGGTCCTCGGCCGACGGATTCTTGTGAACGTGTGCCCTCATAGTTTGTCATCATTGCCTGCTGTGACTCTCCCTTTTTTCCTATTCCTGATTCCCTTTGCCCACGCGATCCCATTTGTCTTGCTTCTTTCTCCCTCTTGAACTTTCTTTACTTGCTTGAACTCCCTGTCTCTGATTATCTGGCAAAAATGATTGAAAGTTCAGCATCCCTCAAAGATGAGTGAATCTTGATACGGCAGATTTCTCTCTTTTCCCTACTTTTTTTTTTTCTCTCTCTTGCCCACAAACCACCCATCCCGCCCAGGATTTTACCCCCACCCTGCGAGATTCCCCTAGTCTTTCATCATTGAAGATCAACTCTCCGGTCTTCCTCCGCCTCAATTTCCCTCCTTTTGCAGTCTTTAGCGGTCATGATTGATGTCGTCCATCCCGATCTAACCCATCCCTTTTCTCCTCCTGCCTTTGCAAAGCCGCCCTGAAAACACTTCTTCCCCTCCTCGCTATCATTCAAGCTCCTTTTTTCTTTGGCCCCTTTTTCCCCACAGTCCCTAACCCCCTACCTTGAAATTGCATGTTGCCCTCTTTTATCTCCTTTCTTCCTCGGTCTTCGCCGGAAGCGATCAGCGTCTCGTTTAGCGCTTCAGCTCCCGGGCCCTTCGTCTTTTTTCCAGCGCCCTTCCTTTTCTCAAAACGTCCCTTTCCGGTCTTTTCTCGTGCAGAATTCAGTGTCCATTCGTGTTTTTGCCACAGCGCTGTCCTTGCTGTAGTTTTTCCTCTCTTTTACTGTATTCCTCCCAGAGGTAGAGCCTTGCGGTCGCGCTTCCCTTTCCCTGCGAGTTTCTCTAATTATCCCATTTCCTCTTTTCCCCTTGCACTGCAACTGCTTTTTTTCGTCGTTACTGAATTCTTCGATGTTTGCTATTAACATACCACACGCAGCCAACCCTTTCTTCTTCGTCGTTGTGTCTCTGTTTTGTCGTGCCTGGCAGCTTCCTTTTTTGCACGCTTTTCTTTCCTCCCTCCTCAACTTGCAAACTTTGCACAACCTTGGCCGCGAGCACTCTTGCGCCTATTTCCATCCGAACGCGCTGCTGCCGTGCTCTCCCTCCGAAGCCCATTTTTTCGCGGCACTTTTCGCGTCTGCACGCCCGAAGGACTTGACAGCGTGCTTGCAACTCCACAATAAAGGATATGTTTTCCCCCCCCCGCCAACAATTCCGTCTGCGATTTCTCGATCCTTTGCGTGCGTCTTTCCCTTAATGGCGGCGATTTTTCTTCACGTCTTTTACATTTGTGCGGTCTATTCCATACTCCTTCTCAAAGAAGGTAGAGAATCCTCCCCTTGAGCGTCTTCCCCTCCCGGAAGAACTTTTCCTTTTTTTACCCCAAGGCCCAAATTTTCTGAAGTTTCCCCAACCGCATTGAAACCTCCCCCCTCCATGAAGAAAGAGCTTGCAGAGACCCCTCAATTCCTCCCATTTCCGTTTTGTTTGTATCTAGATCTTCCATTTATTGTGTTCCTCTTGAAGCCATTCGGTTGACATTTCAAGAAACATTTTCCTTGTCCTCCGGTTTTTTTCTCCCTCTTTTGTGCTATAGCGCATTTCGTATTTGCGACCTGTTGAAGTTTTCACTGCAATCCATCTCCCCCCCTGTCATTCATTCCATGCCGGCTTTCCAGTGAACCGCCGCTTCCGAGAAAGAACAGCCCCCCTTTCTTTCTTGCGTTCTGTTCATCAGATCATTTTGGCTTGGGTAGAGCCATCCCGATGTCCACTTACGTTTTGGTGCCCCACCCCTCCAATGATCCTTATTCCACCAAGTTCCGGCATGAGGATGAGCACTTTATCTCGCTGTTTCCCCCTTTTTGCAGTCTCCTTGCAGCTTCTGTTTCAAGTCCGTGTAGTTGCCCTCGAATGATTCCCCCCCAAACAGATGACCAATCTTCCCCCACAAATGCAGCACTCAAACCCTCATCAAGAGTATGAGTTAATGGCTTATTGCTCCCGAGGATTCGCCCCCCCCAGAGAACATTCTTGCATTTTTTACTCCCTCCTTCCAACGAGATCAATTCTCCTCTTCCCGATTTCGGTGTACATTTATCGTCGGTGCAAGAAAGCTACCTTTTCTGTCCCTTTTCCCTCCCAGAATTCCTGTTTCCCCCACAAGCCTTTCCTCTTGGAGACTTCCCCCGGCCCTTCCCGTTCCCTTTTCCCCCTTGAACTCATTTCTAAGGATAGTTCCTGGATTCCCCATTGGAGCTTTCGTAGCCCTTTCCCCTTACCCGGATTCCCTTTCCGGCTCTTGCATCCCCCCCTTCCCCCGACTCCACCCATTCCCCGGTCTGTTCGGGGTCTTTTTTAGTTTCTGGTTTTGGAAGGTTTTTTCCCCCTCTTTCCCCCCCTTACGTAATCCCCCCCCTCTTCCTGCTGAGTGTCTTCGGGCACGCTCGGTTTTGGGTGGTTCCTAATTTAATTTTTTTCAGGGATTGCCGAGAGACCCCCAGAATCCTCAGTCGCATCAAGAAGACCTCGCTTTTCTCAGACGACCTCTCCCTTGATCGTCGTTAAGACAACAGGCCATGTCCCCTTGCGAGATTTCTCCCTTTTATTCTTGCAACTCCTTAAAGGTCCTCTGCCTGAATCCTGGTTTATCGCGTACTTCCCCGATCTCTTTTTCTTTTTTGTGTTTTGAGAGATCTTGCCCGTACGCGATTCCCCTTTTCCCCCCCCCTCCCCCCCCACCCTATTAGGGTGATGCTTCCTCTTCCCTTTCATTCATTGCCTGCCGTTTGTCCAGTCACGCCGTCTCCCTTCCCATCGTGCTCCTCTCACGTTCCTTCCTGCTTGTTCCCCTCCGGAGACCCTTAGTCATAGAAACACCGAGTTCTGCGCTCCATCGCCCCCTTCCCTCACCCGTCACCCGCTCCCCTCCTGGTCCCCCCTTTCGACTAGCGAGTACGCTTTTGGCCTTTACTCCAAAACCATCGAAATACAACCCCTCTCCATTTTATTTGCGACCATTCTTGCCTTCTGCGACTTTCCTTCTCCCGGAATCGTCGTCTCTCCTTTCTCCCCCCTCCCGCATGCGACCTTGTCCCCATTTTCACGTTTTCTTCTTCCACAGCCTTCATGAAATTAACGAAGCTTTCTTCTCCCCATTGTAGTTCCCTTTCGACCTCCTTAGTCCAGAGGTATAGCTTGCGGGGTCACTCCCTTTCCTTTTTCTATCCTTTTTCTAGAAATGATTGTCTCTTTCGACTTTTCTTTCGATTTCAATGAAATTCCCTGTCGCTGCCTCATCTCGGCTAATGATGCAGCGCCCCGTCTTTTATTTACATATCACTGAAGCATGTTTTTCCTTCAGATTTTTTCGTTTTTGCGAGGATTTTTCTTGTGTGGTCGTTAGCTTTTCATTTTTTTGAAGTCGCGGGCAACTCGAGACCTTTTACCCCCCATGGCGCTTGCCCTTTTATTTGCGTCTGGCGATGCCAGCTTTCCCGCCTTCTGCCCCGGACAACCAACTGTCTTTTCCCTTCTAGGAAACTGCGGTCTTCGCGATACTTTAGAGAGTTTGCCCGTTCCAACTACTTCAGTCCCCAGACGTGCTTTGCAATGTTATCAAAAACGCCCCTTTCCTTTTTTTTCCGGACAACTCTTTCTGCATCTCGACTTTTTGGCTTTTCCAGTTTGAATTGCCGTGAATTCCCCCCTTCCCCCCAATTTGATTCACGATGGACAGTTCCGATAGTTTCCCCCTCCACCCCTAATTCTCCCCTCAGCGGAGTCGATGAAATCTCTTTCTAATCCCAAAGGCCCGTTACGTCTTTCCTTCCCAGATTAAAATGATTTATTGCACGTTCCCCCCACGCTGAACTCTTTTCTCCACACCCCCTCCTGAAAGCTCTTGGACTTTCTCATCCATAGTTGTTTGTAGTCTATTATAGGTCCTTCCCTCTCTTCTAATTGCTTATGACCTTTTTATTCCTCTTTCACTCTTCGGTTTCCCCTTTCTTTTTTCTGTAAGGTAGTCTTTATTGGGTAGTTATCTCCTCCATTTAGATGTCCTCCGGTGATCGAGGAATTTTCCTCCAAAATGTCAAAGCTTCCTAATGCCTTCCTTTTGGAAATGCCCTGGCCTACCCGCACGCTCTACGATGATCAAGCCTCCCCCTTCCCGATTTAAGACCCCCAGAAAGATAAGGTGGATTGTTTTTATGAGTCCTTGCAATTCCACTCCGTTAGTTGGGATGCCCTTTCCGCTCCCCCCTCAACCTGCATTCCAGCCGTTCTCGGCAGAGGCTTCATGTCCCAGCCCCTTTTTCCGGGGTTCCCATCCTGGCATAGTTCGCTTCCTGGTTACGTTTGAATTCTTTTTGCGGCGACATTCGTCATGCCGCTGCCACTGCCACAAGTAGCAGATTCCATTCGCACTTTTCCTCTTTGCGTTTCATTTGCTTCTGAGCTATTTCCTTTTTTCATCACAGAGACTTCTGCATTCCTATCTTTTTCATTTTTGCAATAGGTTTTCCCTTCTTTAATTTCTCGTTGCACTCGCGAATTAATGGCCCCGGATAATTCCCCCTTCAAGGATCTACCTCTGGTCTTCCAGTGAATGGCATTCCGGAAATCACAATTCCCCCCTCCGCGTTGTCTTTCCTGAAACTTCTTCAAGTTCATACCCTTCTTCACTTACCGTGTCAAAAGGGTTAAAAGTTTTTCTCGGAATTCCTGCTAAAGCCGGAGCTTGCAGCAGACCCGTCGTCCTTTCGTCTCTTTCCCTCGTCTCCCTTTTCATTCCTCGTTTCTTAAATCGGTCCAACCATTTTTGTTGGTTGTAGTTTCAGGTTTTCCCGCACAGCCCCTGCCTCTTCTCTCCTGAAGTGTCGTCTGCGAGTTTTTCCACTTTTGGTTTTTCCCCGAAGTTTGTTTTTTGCGTCCTCCTCGATGGACTTTCTATAGCGATATGCTTCTCTCCTCAAAGCATGACCTTCCCGCGATGTCCCCTGTTTTTTTCTCTAACTTCTTACGGCGTTGAATCCACCCCTCCCCTTTTCCCCCCCCACCTGCATGATCCCTATGGCCTACGTTTTCTGCACATCCCCTTACCCCCCGCCTCTCTCGACGGGACAATATCTTCCCTCCCCTTTTTTCCCCTTTTGGTGTTGAGATTCCTTTTCATTCGCCAGCCCTGTTGACGGGGATGATGCCAGGACTTCTTCCTTTTCTTCTTCGCAGGGCATGTTGTTTCGTCCCTCAGTCCATTATCGCGAGATGCATGCCCTGTCATTTGGTTTCCCTTTCTTCGATCGATAGAAACACTTTCGGTCTCGCGGCACTCCGCCCTAACCTCCCCTTCTTTTTCCCAATCCTCGCGTGCCAGACTTTTCTCATTTTCCCCTTTTCCGCTCTAGTCACGCGCTGGGGCTTTCTGTGCCCCCTCGTCAATCCCTCCACTACCAATCCACCCCCCCTTTGTGAATGATGTTGAGATTTTCCCATTTCCGTGATCCCTCCCCCCCGACGGTTTCTTCTCCGTTCCTTCTATTCAGCTCGGGACGGCCCACCAACAACCCCCCCTGCGCAGTGGCCCGTGGCCTTCTCACAACGTTTTCCTTACGTGGCAAAGGTATAATGTGCATCTTTCCATTCAACTTTTCCAGTGTTCCCATCATCCATTGGCTTTAGTTCATTTATGTTGACTTTTTCCTCCTCTTTTTAGAGTTGTGTTGTCCCCCCCTCTAGCCATTCATTAGAAATGCTTATATTCGCACATTGATCTCGATTTGTCCCTCCCCTCGCTACTCTGTACTGCCGGCTAATTATTCTCTTCTTTCTTACCTGCACTTCATCTTTTTCCCACCTCCTCCATGTTCAAAGCAACGAACTCTTCAGTCGTTTTTCTTTCTGCTCCTTGGCGTGGTGCATCTCCTTTTTTGTACTCCTTGTCTTTTCCAACCCCCCCTTGCCCACCTTTGAAACATTTTTCGTTCTCCTTTGTCGACAGCGAACTGCTTTTCCCTCCCCCCGTGCTCGCCTCTTTTTCAGAACTGTTGCATCGCGCTTCATTTCGAGGATGCTCCCCCCGCCAACGACCATTTTCGCGTGACAGTTTCATCTCTACCCCACCACCCCTTTTCCCCCCTCTACCCCTTACGGAATGGATACTTTTTGTCCTCGAGCGGTGCCACTTGAATTCCTCATTTTCCCCAATGGACTGTGTATACTTCTTTGGACTGAGGTTCAGTCCTTCTCCCCCCCTCCTCCCCTCTTCATCACATTGAGCTATAATAAAAAAGTCCTTTTGCAGGTTCAAAAATTTTTTTCCCCTGAAAGCTTGTCTAAAAAGTTCAATAAGAAGACGAATCTTTTGACCCCCCTATATCTCCTCTCCCTTTTTTGCTAGAGATACTTTCCCCGGTCCCTTTATGCCTCCCCTCGTGGTGTTGAAACTTCCAAGACTCATTTTTCCCTTCTTGTTACTTTTCCTTTATTTCCGGTCCTTTTCTCTAAGAGACATTCTGGATGCGATGCTGCTTTGTCGCCAGGAATACCTGACCCCGTCCTCTTGGCCTCCACCCTTGAAATTCCCGATTTTAACAGACACACGACTTTTCCCTCAACGCTACTTCACACGTCTTCTGCTCCCCGGCAGACTTTTTTTGGGAGGTCCGCCAATTCACTGCTGTTCCTTCCTTTTTTTCCAAAATTTCGCGAATGCCTCGCCAAAATTCTCTGCCGTAGGTGCACTTGAAATGGAGACTGGTTCTTTTACTGTTAGATGGTTTCAGCTTGCTATTATTTGTCTCTCTTCCATTTTTTTCAAGTTCGTTATTTTTCCCCCTAAATGTACCCTCGTGCACCCCCTCAGTCCCCCCCTCCACGACCCCCCAGAGCCAACCACGACTCTCATACAGCAGAGTTATTTTTTTTTCCCCTTTAACGATGACGCCGAACTGTAATCATTCGCTTCCTTCCGATGAACCTCCTCATTTCATTAATCTATGAGACACTTTTTTCTCCCAGCCCTTCGAGGGAAAACTTCTCTACGTGAATTGCCTCTTTAGGCCCCCGAAAGATATATGGTACTTAACCTTCGATCCCCTCCTAATACTTCCCTTGACAGCTGGATTCTTTCATTAATTCAAATATGCACCTTCTTTTTACTGTGCAACTGAATTTTAACTTTTAGTTTAGTTCAGGACCCCCTTAGCCTGCCTCCTCTTCGTTCTGGTTTTGTTTCCCCTGAGTATATCCCTTCTTCTCTCTCACTCGTCGTAAATCTTTTCACATTTTTCACTTCAACAAGTATGTTTCTTGGTTTGTTTATTTTCTTCTTCTTTGGACGCTTCGCAGCATCCGACTCGTACTTCTCTATTCCTTTTTTTTCCGATTGAATTTCTGTCTTTCCCCCTGGGACGTTGTCCCCCCCGTTTTTTTTGCTTCATTGCCCGGCCTTCTTCCTTCGTTCTGCGTAAGTCTCAACTACTCCCTGTTGTGCACGTGTCCCTGATTTCCCCGTGTCTTGACGAAAAAAGGCATGCCTCCCTCTTCTCCCCTCCCCATGATGAAAGATTGGGGAAGCCCCCCCCCCCTGCCACCGCTGCTTTCCCCTTACCGCCAGATATATATTTTGACTCCTTCTCCTTTTTTTTTTGAGATCTCTTTTTTCCCGTACTCCCGATCATCCAGGTCCTTTTCACGCTTTTTTCTGTCCCTCTTCTTTTCATCAATTTTCCCCCTCTCATTCCCTCCTTTCCCTCCCCCTTGTTTTAGTACCCTGCCCAATCCCCATTTTTCGTCGAGCCTTCCTTTCACTTTGCATGTCTTTACGTCTTAGCCCTCTTTCCCATTCGACCCACTCTCTGGGCCATTCCTGAAAGAAACCCGTTTTCCCCCCCCGCCTCTCTACGGACCCATCTGACACCCTCGCCTCTTTTACGCGTTGGCTTCCCCCCCCCCGCCAGAAACTTCCCCTACCCCCTTTGGGCAATTTCTTTTCTTTCTCCCTTGCTATTCTCTCGCAGGAAGCTGCGACGTGCCCCCGTTCTTTTCTCCCTTGCTACCATACAAACTTCCGTGTGTAGCAGCGGGAAGAATGGTTGTCCTCCGGGTTTCATTTTCCTCTTTCCGTTCCTTTTCTGTCCTTCTTCCTTTTTTTATTATACAGAGTTAGAGACTAGGGTTACCGCTCTTCTTTTCTTTGACTCAGTTGTTTTTTTTTCGACCCAAAGCCCACGCTTCTCTTCTTCAATGACCCTGTTCAATCTCTCTTTCAGTCCTCGACTTCTCTGCTGGAGTTCCCCGCGCTCTACCCCAACTCAGCTCCCATGACAAAGAATTCACTATCTGATATAGTAGTTGTAGTGATTGCTTTGGTTTTTCCCGCAAGCTTTTCCCTTTTTGCCCCTCATAGTTCCCTTCACTTTCACTTAAAAACTTTTCTCTTCCCGATCGTCTTTCTGCGATTCCCTCCAACTTTCTTCTTCCAAAAACAGGTGTAGAATTTCCTACGCCACTTCTTCTGAGAGGATTCCCTCTCTGATCATTTTAGCCGGCCCACCCCCCGACGCCCTGGACGAGCTTTAGGGTGCAATGGTCCTCTACCATTCTCGGCGTTTGCTCCCCGCCCCTTTTATGATGGAGAGCTCTTTTTTTCATCTAAACGGTGTTTTTTAAGTTGAATTTTGCGCATTTCCTTGACGAGCCTGGACTTCCTCTTCCATTTGCTTTTTCTGTATTCCCCCACCTCCTGATCCGCTTCTCCCTTGAGCTCTATACCAAAAGGACACTTCCGGGACAGAGGTCAACACGAGGACCTGTTATTCCCCACCCCCCTCTCGGAACGATTAATTCCCCTCCCACCTCACTCATCAAGATTGCCTTTTTCCCTCCTATAAGGTGTTGTTGTTTTCTGACTTTTTTCCTTCAACTCCTTTATTTCTTCACTGAAAACTTTTTTTGATTCAGATCCGCGGTGTCCTTTCCCAAGCCCCAATTTTTCCTCTTGTTTTCTCTGCCCCTAGTTCTCATCGATTCTAAGATGCGGAGCGATTCCTTTTTCAGTCATTAAAAAATCCCAACTGTTCAAGTCGGCCTTCTCGTTGGAACTGACTGCCCCCCCCTAACGCAGTCTCGTGATAACGTTAAAGAAGACTCCCCCCCCTCCGTAAGGTTTTTTCTCCCCCCCACTACATATCAGTTGGGTTGCGGATCCCTTTCTTCCCCCTCTGTTTAAACTCCTTCGTGTTTTGCATCATCTCCTCGAAAGACAGGGACCCCGTCAGTTATTTCGCCTCGCAACCCTTCCAGTCAGTTCGTATGGCTTCCACAGATCGCATCTCTTTCCATGAGTTAAGGTCCCGTGCCCGTTGACCATTGACCATCGTTTTCACCCCCTCCCCACCTCAAGCACCCTCTTCAGCACTACAATACGTCCGAGTTATGAGTTTTGTAATGTCTTTGTCTCTTGTTGCGGCAATTCTTCCATCTCGGCCTTTTCACGATTGCCTCCGCGCTTTTGCATTTCTTCCTTCTGCAAGTGTGTCCTATAATCATCAGTGATTCCCTTTTCCGCGTTCCAATTACTTTTCATAGCGTTCGTTCTCCCTCTGGCTACCTTTCTCCCGAACTGAATCCTCCCACAAGGCACTTCCATTATCTTTCCGACCTTTCATGGACATTTTGACGTCTTCCCTGTCCGGAATTTTTTTCCTTGTCCCTGATAGTCTTTTCCATGCGAAAGTTTTTAGCTTGTACGCTGCTTTTCGTCGCGGCTCCGTGCCGATTTAGTCTCCCTATTTGCAACTCCAATTCTCACCATAATTTTTCACACATTTTTTCTGTTTCTTTTTCTTTATTTTCGGTTTTGTCCTGCATCAGTCCGCTTAACTCACTCATCTATTTAGATTTTTGAAGTTCTCCCGGGTACTTCTTTTGGGTCCCTTTTTTTTTAACCTTTGACTTGCGATTGCCGCGCTCCCCGATTTATTTTTCTCTTTTATATGCCGCTCCTCAATCATGCCAATTCTACCAGTGCATGCCTTTCTCGGCAATTTTCCAAATTGATTCTCCAAAAGGCTTGCCCTGCGAGATTATATGCCCCATGATGTCCCCTCTTTCTCAGGGCCTCCCGCAAACAGTTCTTACCCCCCTTCTTT
>Ga0179593_1338574_pt1 | contig 11103 bp, 11 predicted proteins | sample CZODoug2_1_08_16_FD_185931 | JGI IMG/M metagenome (GOLD analysis project Ga0179593, IMG submission 185931) | Vadose zone soil fungal communities from Angelo Coast Range Reserve, California, USA - CZODoug2_1_08_16fungal (PacBio error correction) | ecosystem: Environmental > Terrestrial > Soil >... | reverse complement strand
CCACCATCTGGGTTCCCTTTTTTTTCCTTGTGTGCTATAATCTGCGTGTTAGAACTTTTGCTTGCTTCTGTTGGTTCCCTTTGTTGCCCTGTTTCGGTTCGCTCCTTCGGTGCGTCCTAAAATCAACTGTCCCTACGACGTGACCGGTTCTTCCTTTTCCCGCGTCTGTTCCTTTCCCCACGATGGGGCAATTCGGAAAATGGCGGGTTTTTTTGTTGGCTACCCCTTTTTCCTGCAGCGCCAAACCAATCGCCACGTTTTTTTTTTTCGCTCGAGGGGAAATTGCGTGCATTGTTCGATGACCCTTTTCCCTTGCCCCCGTTGGAAAGCGATTTTAACATCGGAGTGTTCCTGCTTTTCTCTCTTTTCCGGCGACAGCTCTCGCCACCTGCGTGGAGATTGATCACTCCTCCGAGTTTCATCCCCCCCAAACCTTTTTTCGAGCAAACCACCCCAGCACGATTACCTCCCTAGAGTTTACTGTCCCTTGCTTAACTTTCCGCTTTTTTTTCGAGGAGAAGCAGTTTCCTCCCTTGAGTTCCTACACCCGTGGCTAGATCAGCGTCTCTTATCTCCTTAAGTGGCTACCACCCTTGGTCTTAATGCTCCCTTCCCTGGTAGGCTCTGCCGCGGGCGAAATTCCTTCCGTTTTCCACTCTCTTCAAGTCATTTTGACATTTTCTCCAAGATAAGTCTTCCCCCACGCAGGCCACTCCTTGGCCTACAGTTTCCAAGCGCGGTCTCCGGGCTTCCTTTCCCTTCTAGCTAGGAATGAGTATAACTAGATTCCCTATAGACGACCTTCGGATAGCGAAAACAATCATCGCCTTCCCATCGATTGCTCGCATCTGCCGTTTCCTGTCCCCCCCCCATCCCGTCTGGGCTCCCTGCCTCCCTTTTCCGCGCGTTGGTTGAGGCTTTTCCAACTCCCCTCATGATGGGCACCCCCCCTCGCTGCGTAACTTTTTCGTGAGGAGTTTTCCCGACCGAGACGTGATCGTACCCCGGTACCATCGTAACTTCTCCATCCGAGATTTTCTCTATGAGCGTCCCTTTAACCCTTTGAGCCTTCGCTTCCCCTAAGTAATTCTCTCGAGTTGGTCACGGGAGCGTTCTGCGGTCTTGTTGCTACCCCCCGTCCTTCTCCATCCTTACAAGCATGTTAAATTCGTTTGCACCCGCCGGGAACGAAGATCCCCCCCCCTTCTTGTTTTTTCTTTTGCCTCGGCGCCATTCCTCCGCGCCCGGGAGCACCCTTCCTTTCCCCCCCCCCCCCCTGTAGTCTCCATGCCCCCCTATTTTCCCGCCCGCCGCGATGCGCTCGGCTCTTGGAGCGCGTCTTTAATCTGCATTTCCCAGCATCCAGAGATGAGCCACCTAAGGCATCCTGAAGTACGCTTCCCAATTGTTAGATCAATCCTTGTTTTATGCTCGGGGTCTGAGCGCCGGGCTAGACGCCGGAATTTTCATCCGGAGCGGATAGTTCCCTTGCCGGCGTCACTTGGACTGATCCATACTCGTCGTGCGTTTGCCCCCCTTGTTGTCAAGAAGGCCATGCGGGGAAGGATCCTTTTTTGGTTCCTCAGGGAGATCTTGCCTCTTCCCGGGTCCCGCGTGAAGTATACGGATTTTTTTCCCCCCCCTGGCGTATGTTTGCGCATTCGCTTAGACCTGCTGCTAAATTCTTTTTGATTCGGTCCCCCCGTGCCGGTCATGCCTGCGAGCAGCACTGAAATGCCCCTTGTCCCTCGGCTGTTCCAAGACAAATAGCGTGTTGCTATTTTTTGACGTTCCTTCGGTTTGGGGTCGACATGACCGTCCGCTAGATTCGTCCGCGGCCAGCATTCATCGGACGATGTTCATCCGATAAAGCTTTTAAGCTACCTTCTATTCCCCCCAGCTCATTCCTCTTGGGGGAGGTTCCCTTTTCGGAAAATCGCTCGAACCCCCTTTCTTTTTTTTACTTCTGTCAAGCATGATCAGCCACAACTCTCAGTCCGTCGGCCCTTCCTTAGATCTCTTTATATCTCTATGGAGCTCACACCAGGGTCGATCGACCCGACTCACCATAAAGGCTCCCCTGGTTAAAGGCGGGAGATCTTCTTACCCCTACATGTACCATCTAAACCTGTCCCCCCCCTCCGTCCCCTGAGCATTTATTGCAGGGATCGTGAAAACACATTCCAGAAGATTGCTCTCCTGGTGGTCACATAGATTAAGTCACGATCCCCTTCCCCCAACTCCCCGTCCCCTCCCGCTCCGTGCCTTCCGGAGTTACAGCAGAAGGATTGCGGATTTTAATTCCGAAATGCACAAATAGCCCTGTGAGCCCTCCCCCGGTTTACTAGTGAGGCGTCCTCTCCTGACCATTTCCTCACTAGTGATTCTTCCCCCCCTGTTGTAAGTAGGGTAGAGTCTGGCCCGGCCACTTTACCTATTTTCACCAGCACAAAGAGAAGTGCTTTTTTTTGTTTTTCAGCTGTTCTAGAGCGTTACTTTTCCGGTTTTTTTTTTATGACCTGAACTATACCCTCTTTTTTTTTTTCCACCTCCCTCCCCCCCAAAAATGCAAGCCCTCCCTAGCACCGGACGCCTTCTTTTCTACCAGCTTTGGACTGAGGTTAACCCCCCCCCCATTTAATTTGAATCTTATTCACGTGCAACATCCTTCCTTCAGCCAAATGTCCTCCCCCATGAGCTATGTACCGGCATGAAGCTTTCTTTCGTTATCTGGCGGCCACCGATCCTCGTTTTTACCGGTCAAGGAAAAACATCTCCCTACTTTACTAATCAAACCTTTCCCACCCTGACCCTTTCTCAAGGCTAGAACATGTTCCTAGGTTTTCTTACTCTCCTCCTAATACTCTTGTTGTTGTTCGTCGCCAAACCCCGTCTCCTTCCTAGCTGATCCATAAGGACCCCTACATCCTTTTGTGTGATCCCCCGAGTTTTGCTTACTTTCCCCGAGACGACCTTTGTTCACGACTGTCCTCACACTTACCGCTTTTCCTTTCCATGCACCCGAAGATTTCTGGCGGGCATGATTTTTGCCTGCCCATTTCGAAGGTTTCCTTCCGTCAGCACAGTTAGGACCTGACTTTCCCTATGTTACAACAGCCGGTTGACCCAGTGCAAGCTAATCTAACAGTTCGCGTAAGCGCCCTTTTTTTTTGTCGGCCGATTTTCCCCCAAAATGTTTTTGCTACTTTCCTCTTTTTTCAGTTCCACCGGACAACGCCCTGCACGAAGCCCAATCTCTATACCCATGAACCAAAAGCACGGGTCTCGTGCGTCTTACCCTCGGGAGATACGAGGTTTTCTTTCCCCGAAATGAAGACGGCTGTTACCCCACCGATCCAGGGAAGCCTAAGCCTTTTTCCCCCCTGGTTCGCCTGCAGATCTAATGTAATAGGGGGATGACCTTTTAGGCGAACTACTCAGTGTCTCCGCCCTCCCCTCGGAGTTGAATTTCCGGACTTCCCCCCCCCTCCCTGCAATTTCTTGAATTTTTACCTTCCCTTTTTTTCCATGATGGCCCCTCTTGCCCCTATTAAACAGAGCTTGGTGGAAGGGTTCATATTTCATTTTTCCTCATATTCCCACCCAGATCGTCAACGTCTTTTTTCTTTTAAAAGACGTCGGCCACCTTACCACCATGCACCTCCGGTTAGTCCCCTGTAGGAGGTATTTTACCTGGACGGTTTTGAAGCGAGTTGTCAGGTAATTGAACCGGGTCTCTTGAGCGATTTACGTGATAAAGTACTGACCCCCCTTTTAAGTTCAGTTGTCCAATCTCCGATCCATCGATAGTCGTGGATAAGCAAGGAGAGCCCGTTTTTTTCTGAGAATGCTTCCGTAATAGAACTTTTGCTCCAGGTCGTCATATGCAGGATTTCCCTAAACCCTGTTCGCCGACACCTGATCTCCCGACGCGCCTGCAATCCGTTTCAGTTGTAAATCTTTTAAGGACTCTTATAATCTGTTACTTCCTAGTAGTTCACCCTTTAGCAAGTTTGAATACGAACGCGTCCGCGTTTCGTATGCCTCCCCCCAACCTGAGTCAAGGCTCCCTCCTCCTCTCGTTTCTTGTTTTCCAAACAAACATGCTGCATCTTCCCATTTCTGATCGCGGCCTCAGAAGAGAGGATAGGTGCCCGCAACAAAAAGTGTCAAGCTTGCTATCGATCAATCGCCCGCACACCCTTCCCCTGTGAAAATAGGCCCCCGGCATTTCTCCTTATTACGGTAAGTCGCGCAAGCTGAATGTTGTCACCGCCCATTCTTTGCTCCCAGGCCAGGTCCTTTCTCCCGGCTGACTGCCAGAAGGACCTTCTTATAGGCAACTTCGTGAAGCTCCTGTGTGGGGACCAGTTGCCTATTCCCTCCCTCCCTTTTGAGGCTCCCCCATTTATGCCGGGGCTTTTTTTTGACACCCGAGCCGTCGGATCCACGCCGCATCTCAGAGCAGAGTAGAAGATTCTACTTTTCCCCCCCTATGGACTCACCACGGATCATTCTTTTTGCTCGAAATAGCTTTGATTCGGAAATTCAGAGTTTTCTGACCCGAGCTGTGTTCCGCGCCCTTAGAGCCTCTCCTCTTTCTAAAATAGGCATCTCCCCCTCCCGCTTCTTTCGGTGCGCTGTGACGGTGATCCCCCCTGATAGCCCCAGAAGTGAGATTAAGAAACATCGTTATTCTTCTTCTTTCCTTCTCGGTGTTTTTTCCCACCAATAAGACATTTTGTAAATTCTCTCTCTCTGTGTACTTTTTTTCTTCCCCCCATACGGTTTTTCCATGATGAAGTTGCATCCAATGGTCCAAACTCCGTATGACGTTTTTTTGCGTCCCCTCCTAAGTGTTGTGGTGTTTTACCCCCTCAGGAACACCGCTTTTAAATCGGGCGACATCAGCTCTACCACTTTCCTGGGGCTTTATTGTCGATGTTCTATGTACCTCTTTTTCCACATGGGGAGGGGTCCCCCACTCTTTTCGTCTCCCCTCTGTTGATGAAGGCGAGGTTGTGATCCCGCTATTCTGGATTTTGTTGCGGACCCCGACGCCCACCCCCCCCCAACCCCCTCCTTCGCGGACCTTCTTAATTGTTTTTTCCCCCATTCTTTGTTTGCAGACTTGGAAGATGCGAGGCCACGGAAGCCCTTTGGAAGTCCACGATGAGGTGTTAGGTCTCTACTATGGCTATCCCCTCAAGACCGTCAGGGTCCTTTGATTCAGCATAATGGTTATGATCCCCCTTTAACCCCTCCTCTCCTCGCTTTAGAAGCTTCTTATTTCCGGGTGCCTCCATGTCGTTAGGGCCCCCCCGTTCCCACTTCTTAAGTCTTCTTAGTGCGGGTCTGCATGTAGGACCGGAGGTGCTCCCCTTCCCGTGCTCGATTCTGAAGGACCAATGATTTGCTTCTTTGTCCCGAAAGACAAGCATTGTGTGCTCGTCTTCCCCTTTTATTTCGTTCGCTCCCACTCTTTTCTCCCTTCTCTCTCGAACTCAACGCCATTAGGAAAAGGTCCCTTTAAGCTGCCCCTCAAACCTATGCTTTTATGTGAGTGGTTTGCTGAGAATTGCTAGAGGCTTCTTCCTACCTGTCCATTCATACGCTGTTTTGTTTCCCTGTATTCTAATGGCGCCCAAGACTCATCCTGTCAACCCACCTCCGCGCACTGTAAAAATCTACTTCCCTTTTCTTGAGAAAGAAGCACCGCATCCCTGAGTGCGCAATTTCCCCGCTTGAGAGAAATTGGATCTTTTTTTCCTCCCTTGTCCTGAAAGCCTTACGCCAAGAGACTACGAATTCCACCTCCGTGGTACCCACGGATTCCAACTCCTTCCCCCATAGTATTAGATTGTCGTTACTGATTGCATGATTTTCTTTCCCTCCTGCAGTGATCGTTGAATAGGACTACCATTCCCCCCTGCCCCCAGCAAGAAAGAAAACCGTGCGTTCTCATCTCCACATCAGAACCGGGTTCCGAACCCTTTTGACCTCCCCCTCCCGAGAACAACCATTGTCCAGTGTTTTATCTGCTCTTTACTACCCCCCCTTTTTTCCCCCTGCCTCCCCCCAACCCACCTAAATATCCACTATCCCCTCTCTCCCCTCCCCTACCCCCCACCCCCCCCCTTACCGCCCATTCCCCTCCTCCTTCCCCTTAATCTACTTCCCCTCCCCTCCCCATCTCTCGTTCCCCCCCCTCCCCTCCCTCCCACTCCCCTCCCTCATTTGCCCCTTATATCTCCCTCCACCCCCCCCCCCCCCCTTCCACCACCCCACTCATCTTCCCCCCTCCCTCCCCCCCCCTTCCTCCCCCCCCTCCCCCACCCTCCCCCCCCCTCCCCCTCTCCCCTGTCCATTCTCTCCCCCCCGCCCCACCCCTTTCCATCCCTCCTCCCCCCTCCCCCCACCTCCCCCCATACCCCTCCCCAATCCCGCGTACCCCCCTCTATGTTTCTCCTCCATTCCCCCCCCACCCCACCATCCTCAGCCCCCCCTCCCCCCCCCCTTTGTTTGTTCTTCTCTCCAAATGCATGGGAGGCAATTGTGTGTTGGGCGGGTGCGTTTTTCGAACCCGTTTCGATTTGGAGTGAATCGTTCAAATTGGGGTTGTGCATGCTGGACTTTTCTTTCCCCTTCAACCCTTCCCGGGGCCGAAAAATCGGGATCCTGATCTTCTTCATTACGATCCCCTCCAGAGAAATGCGCGTTTTATCTTGTCCCCGTCTGTGTTCATTATGGGAAAAGGATTTTTTGCCTCTCTTTTGCCTGCAGCTTTTTTGCCCCCCCCCCATACGTTTTTTTCTCCCCTCCCTTTGAATGAGCCCATGGTCCCTCTTTAAAGTCCCCGTTCAAGATGGGCAGCATTTTTTTTCCCTTCCTGATTGTTGCGGTCTTTGCTTGCTCGGCGCCAGACCGGGACTTCCACGGTTGTGACTCCTTCTCTAATAAGAGCGTTCCCCCCTTCCCCCCACCACTTTTTTTCTGTTACCACAACTTGACGATAACTCTCTCTTTTGAGATTTGATGTGCGCCGGGTGACGTCTGCTTTTCCCTCGTTTTTCTGGTCGAGACGGGCTCCATTGATCCGGCTTCCTAAAGGGTCCTCCATCCTCCCTTGCAGCTTCTCCCGATATGGCTCAAGGCCTCCAATCTTGTTTCTAAAGGCCTATCGAGCCATTCCTCGTTGGCGCTTTCCCTCCGCTGGCCGCAATTAAGCTTCACGCACCAATTAAGACTTCCAGTCCATTTGAACGTGGATTTTTTCCCTCCACCGCTAATTTGAAACCTCCTTTGAAGTTACAGACCGGTTACAGCGCTGGCTTTCGGACCTATCTCCCAATTTATCAGCGCTGTTGAATTTCAGCGAGACCCGATCGCGAGCCTGCCCGGTTTCTCGCCGCCAGGAAAACTTCCCTATACTGCCCCCCCTTAGGCAATGACCTCGAATCTCCGCATTTCTGCCCAAACAAATCCTGCTTCTCTCCGGAATATGTCGCGCCGCTTGTTTTTTGAGGGAGGTTTCCTCCACCCCCAATGATCTTGGCCTTCACACCTTGATTGCGTCATATCTTTAGGAGGACTAGTTTTGTTCCGTCCCCCCCTGCGCCTTTTACAACCTGTACATTTCCCCTCGCACCACCGACGAATCTGCTCGCACCTTTTTGTTTAGCGCCCCGCTTGATCGTTGCAAGTTCCTTCTACGTCGTTTCTCTGGATCAGATGTTGACACCGCTCCTTCTATTGAAAAGTCTTGGTTCATCCGTCAAATATATCTACATCTTAACACCCGCGAACTCATGGTTGTTCACCCACGCTGTTCATAGTTCGACATAACGCGTTTCCCCCTTTCCTCCCTGATGGAGAAAGGATTTCCCGCGCCAATCTTCATCGAGGGGTCAGATGCCCTTGTGTTAAGAAGGAGATGCTCCGTCTCCTCTCCCGAGCCGGATTTCTTTCGTCCCTCGGACTTTGGCTTCCAGAATCTCTAGTTCTGAAAGCAAGACAAATGCAACTGTGTTTTTCCATTGCACTAATTCCCAATGTGAGGGTATCCTACTTCTTTGCTTGTCGAGTTCGTATGCTCCGGGAAAGCACTGTCTCTGGTTCGCCAGCGGCCAGCGCGGATATTCATTTCCATGTTTCAAATACGATAACGGACCTTGGACTATGACCGCCTGCAGCGTGCGGCGGCGGCTTCAGACTCCCTCCTGTGACGACTCCTTTGCGGTCCCCCAGAGATCCCCCGCTTTCTTCCTTCCAGAAGTTTCGTTAAGTCCTGTTCCCTTACCTGTCGATTTTCCCAAAGCCTCTTTGTCGGTGACTTGACGTCCTTTCTCTACGTTCGTCTAATTTCGTTTTTTCGGGCACGTGCTCTCTGAGGATGCCGCTCTGCCATTCCATTGAAATGCGCAGGCGGTTTTATGTTGAGCCCGAACAACTCCGAAGGTGATAATTATTTCTGTTTTGGCTCCCCAAGACCTTCCCCCGATCGATCTTAGAGTTGCCAAGCATTTAGGCACAGAAGATTTCGTCCCTCTTTAACTCATCTATTCCACCTTATTTACACTATCCCCTTTCCTTATTTTTCTTTAGTGGCGGAACGTGATTTTTCGACAAACCCATGGTAGTGTTTCGATTACTTCCATGACCCTCAACCGTTCAATTACGGGCCTTGATAAGTAACGATCGCATGATGACTTCTATATGACCCAGAGAAATCCCCACCGTGGTCTCTCGAGTTACACCTGTATATACACGGCAAGGCTCCCCTTGTCCTTCTCTTTTTCCAAAGTTCCAAGGTCAGCCACCCCAAAACCCCCCCCCCCCCCCCACCCCCCCCCCCACCCCCCCCACCACCCCCCCCGGTAAGCTGACTGCGGTGAATGTTCTTTTCTCTCTTCTTCGTGCCGAACACATTACCCTGATCTCGGTTGGGACCCACCTTTTTCCTTGAACGACACTCCCATTCCACCCCCAATCACTGTTCCTTTTCCCTCTGTGCCTAACAGGTGATCCAAGAAGTTTTCAGTCTTGTGTTCATACCGCCCTGCACAAATCTTCCTTTTTCCCCTAAACCCGCGTTCCTTTACCTCGCTATGACAGCGGCATCATGAGACATTTCCTCAAGCGTCCGCTCAGGGTTCGTTTAGTTACGTCCAACTTCCTCATTTCACCGCAAGAGACCCTTGTTGGTTGGGTTCTCTTACTCTCGCTCGTCCTCCTCTGGCCCAGTACTTTTGGACTTGACAATGACCTATCAGTTTTTTGAACCGCCGACCCCCCCCACCTGCCTCTCGTATAAGAAGCAAACCATCTCTCTTCTCCCTGGCTTTTTTCACCTGCGTGGGAACCACACCCCCTGTTTGAAATTTCACAGTAGGTAATGTTTTGAATTAACGGTCCCCTTCTTGTTCAGCCCCCATAAAACCCCCTTTAGCTCTCTGTCATGACGAGATCCGAGTTATCTGGCGGACTTCCGGTACCTGGAAATTCCCCCGCTCTCCGTGGTGCATCACCCCCCCTGTCCCCCGAGCCCATTCTGCTCCCCCATTTGGACTTCTGAGGTTTTTGCATCACTCTCTCGTGACGTGTTGTGAATCTCTTCACCCTCTCATGCGGCTATGCAGCCTTTTCATGACCCATCCTTAGGTTGATCCCCTTCTAGAGGTTGTATACCAGTTACCGTGCACCTCCGGCGTGTCCGCCCTCAAACTCTCCCTTCTAGGGTTGAAGAACCTTCGCTCTGGTTGGTTGAGTTGCTGATTACATCACTCGAAGTGGAAATTAATCATTTCCTTCTCATTTGGGCCAGTCCCTCCTTTTTCCCAACTCAGTTTACCCGCCCGGCTCAACCGGGTTTTTTCTCTTTATCTGCTGCCTGGTTTTTTTCTTTGATGGACCCAAAACAACGGTGCTCGTTCCTTGTTCCATGACAAGGAACGCCCCTCCCTTTACGCCCTCTCATTTTTTTTTCACAGCGACCCCCCCCAATTTTTACCCTCGTGCTTGTTAAGTTTGGCCACCTTCAACGATTCGTGGCCTCCTACTCCACGCGTACACTCGTTTTTTCCCGCTTTCCTTGATTGATGATGTGACGCTGCTCTGCAGCTGTAATTGCTGACCCCTGTTTGTCCTCCACGGCTATTTCCGGTCTTTAATTCCCCCCGCCCGCACCTTGATGATTTAAACGGTTTCAATGCCGGACCCAGTTTCAAAGGATTTTGTGTCCTGTGTACAGATTTCGGCCTTCCATTTCTTTCCCACCAGATTATTGCGGGCTTTGTTGTTTCTTCACGACCCCTCAGGAAATACCTTTGCTTTTTGCATTTTCTCTTACCTTCTTCAATCTCTCCCCTTCGCACCAGGGCGCTTGCCTTTAGTGATCGTGTACCTCCACAGTTAGGCTCGGAAAAGATAATCTCCTTTCATTCTGCGGATGCCCCGCCCAATAAGGCAGATGCCTTTGCTTCTCTGGCTTGTCCGCAGACCAGCTTCGCACATTTGTATTTCCTCTTCCCTAACTTCCGGTTTTCGCCTCTCCCGATATGACCTGCTTTGTCAATCGTGTTGATTCTGATGCTTTCCGACTTTTTTCCCTCTCTTTAAATTCTAGAGAAGGCTTCTTGTCTTGTACGCACAACAGTCTCCCTCTGGCTCATCTTTTTTTTGCAACCTTCCCCCAGTTTCGGCCGATCCATTTCCCTTTTCTCTCCCCCCCCCCCCCCCCCCCGAGATCGTGGCCTCGCAATCCCCCATAACCCACCCACCCTCTCACGTCTTGACGCCTCTTTGCTGAACTACCCTCCGCATGTTTTTTTTCTCCCCCTAAGAATAAGATTCCTTTTTTCCGCGACATTGGCGCTCTATATACTTCCCTACCCCCCCACTCTTCTAACTATGGCAGGTCCTCCGCACCCCAGACGCCGCCACGCACCCCCCACCGGATTAGTAAAGGCCAACCAACTTTAGCGCCGGTGCCCAAAACTGTATCCCGCCTCCCCCTGCTGTGCACCCATTTTTCCTCCCCGATTTGCGAACTGCCGCTCCCTTTCTCCACTCTTGAACGACCTCGAACCGCTTCTTTCATTGCAT
>Ga0179593_1726949_pt1 | contig 11104 bp, 8 predicted proteins | sample CZODoug2_1_08_16_FD_185931 | JGI IMG/M metagenome (GOLD analysis project Ga0179593, IMG submission 185931) | Vadose zone soil fungal communities from Angelo Coast Range Reserve, California, USA - CZODoug2_1_08_16fungal (PacBio error correction) | ecosystem: Environmental > Terrestrial > Soil >... | reverse complement strand
AGTGCGAAAAGCTGACGCTCCCCAAACCTTGAGCGTGCCAGAACATTGACCACTAGCGGGTGCAAGGTCCCCGTAGCCGCCAGGCGTCGGCGGGTCTCTTTTCCTGTCCGGGTTTCCGGTGAGTCCAGGTACAGATTGCCGAGTGATGCTCGATCCACGCAGATCCCCCTTGACCCCCAACCCCTTTTCGAGTTGATGGCGCCGTATACCCGACCAGCCCTCCAGCGGTTTGAACAATGTCCCCCCCATTCTCAAGTCCTTACGACTATAGACGATTGACCCACACTCGTTAGTTTCATTTTCCCTTCCCATACTCAGCCCCGCGACTCCTTCAACAAAGTCTTTAGAGACCTCTTTCCGCCTCAAAAGATGCCCTTGGGTTACCGGGCTCCCTACCCCGCGGTTGCGTAATGGGGCGAGTGACGAGGTTTTCTTTCCCCCATAGCCAAATGCCAGTACTGTCGTGCCCGTTTCTTGTCCTTGGTTCGTTTTCGACCGGCGTCGATGGTTCTGAGTGTCGCGGTTTCCCATTTCCCCCTTCTGTCCTGGCCCCTCACTCCGCCGATACGGACTCCCCGAGGATTTTTCCGGGTGTTTTAGCGGTGTCTTTGCCTTCTTTTATTTAACATGTGAATTTTTTAATAACGTACCCAACCCCCCCTTTGTCCAGCGAGGTTCATCCTAAACTTCCCACTCTTATTCCCCTTGTAGAAGTAATGAGCACCCCCCCTAACATTCTAATTCTTGTAGACGCCCTCCCACCCCCACGAAGTACGAACGACGGACGCGGGCCTCTGTTGACGAACCAAGCGAATTGATGAAGTCAGAAATTGACATCTCGGTCAGAGTTACGGATAATCCACCAGGACGGAAGCTCCACAGCAACCCATTCACAGAAAATCATGACGATAACGTCGCTTCTTCTGACGGAGGAGAAGCAGTAGTTCTCGGCCCACCTTCACTGGAGATAAGCCAGTCTAGCAAGTCCTTGGAAATTTTCTACCTTAAGTTTGATGACTCTATCTATGAAAGACAGTGCTCCCCCCCTGTACCCGAAAAAGACTTCGTGACGGCCCCCATCTTTAATTTCTTTTCATAGATAATGTACCTTCTAGTAATATGATCTCAGGCGTTCTAATAAATTTTTTCAGGCTGAACCTTTGAGGCTTCAGAGACCCCCAAGACCTGTTCTCGGCTTCATGCAGATTTATGTCTACCCTTCCTTCCATAAAAGTTGCCAAGGGATTCCCACGTCAAATACCAAACCAACCCAACCGGGAAACACCCCCAAGTAGATTCTGTCTTGAACAGGCCGGAAAGGTATTAAGAAGGTACTGGGGCTTCACCCTCACTCAACGACCTTCCCCACAATGCCTGACTTTGCTGTAGTACCTGAGCACACCTCAGGTCTTACACCACTTCTTGAGAAAAGACCCTTACCAGCATAGAACCGAACTGAAAACAACTACCAAAACCTTTACCGGTCCTGGCCGGAACTTGTTCCCCAACAATCAGATTCCCCAAGGGTGCTTGGGAACCGAGCCGCTATCGACACCCATTTACCCGTGAAGAGGAGCGGATTCTGTCCCCCCTCAAGAGAACTAGATACGGCGCTGCCATAGCTGGCGCGTCTATCTTTCCCTGCAACTTGACTCCCAATGAACCCACTTAGGAATTACTGGAGTTTTTTCTTTCTATCGGCGATAGGCCCACGTCCGCCTCGCAATACTTTTTTTTTTTTCCTTCAGTGTTATTTCTTTTTTCGTACCGATGCCGTCCTTGCGTGGCCGGCGGCCTTTGTCTGGAGCCTGGTTGATCGACCGAGCGACCTCCATGGGGCACTTACGGGCAAATCCAGGCATCTGGTGTGGATTTGCCCGAGCACTTTTTGCTTCTTTTGTTTACTCCCGGCCAATTCGGTGTCCCACAGTCCGGATCCTTCTTCGACAATGGTTCCCGCGACGACCTGGTGGCCATCCCGCCTTTTCGAAGCGCCTTTTCGGCTCCGGGTCCCCTTCCCCGGTTTACAATTCCAGTGTGATCTTGAGTTTTTTCACCCGGTTCCCTCGGATCACCATTGTGTATTTTTTCAATTTGTTTCCGTTTGCGTCCCCCCTCCCCCTCCGATACTAACTTTCGCCGGACTTCAAAACCCTTCACCCCCTTTTTTCGGCCCCAAACAATTACGAACTCTGATTAGCAATAAAGGCTAACGGCTTCCCCCCATTTTAGGAACGCTTGGTCCCCACCGGCAGGGAAGTATCTAGACCCCCAATCTCAGTATTCCCTGTCTGGGAACTTGTGAAGCCGTTTCCCCGGGTGTGTTGTAACCCCCCCATGGTATGTTGCCCCATTCTCACCGAGGCCCCTTACCAGTTTATATCCCCGTGACTATTCTGGAGAGACCAAGTCGTTGTTCGGTGTTTCGGCCCCATCGAGTTTCCCGGCCCACACCGTTCCTTCCCTTTTCACCACTGGCCTAGCCGTGTTGTCCTCCCGGCTGTTGTGTTCACCCCTCCGCAGGCTTTTAGGTTCCAACTTCTTTTTCCGAGCTTTCCGCCTTGGAGTCTCTCTCGTTCTTCCGTACCCTCGGGACCCTCTTAAGACCGTTTCGACTTAGGTAATTTGAAACCCTGTCGCCACAAGGTCTGAAAACCCCGTGTTAACCACAACACTTAAGGTTATCCTTGGCGTAGAGCACATCTCAAGCTTTCTTCATGATCTTGAATTTACGAGGTCGTTGATGTTTATGGCCGCCACCCCCCCCTGGTACTCCCAGACTTGCGGCTGCAACATCGTTACCGGTATCTTGGACCCTTCTTCATTTTTGCCCCCACCGGCCCTTTTATCACCACACCTTCCGTTTGACTTGTCGTACAGAAACAGCCCCACGCCTCGCCAACGGTACCAGGAAGAGTTGCCCCGATGTTTTTTCCTTCAGGGTAGTGCCTCTCTACGAAAAATACCTTCCCTCGTCTCCGCCCCCGCCGCTGATCCACATTTCTTCTTTATCAACTACACGGGCGGTTTCTGTTTGATTCCGCTAGGGGGAATAGGAGATACTTTCCCTCGCCGTCTTCCCTTCTCGAAGTGATGCTTTCCTGATGCTAACCCTATGATCTGTGAAGTACATGCCTAGCCCCTCCTTTTACCCTGCTCTTGAGATGCCTGACCCTTTATATGTGTTCCAATCCTTAACTCCAAGTCTCCAAACAGTTCGCGCCAGCAGCCAAGATTTTTTAGCGTCCGATTGTTGGTTTGGGAACCAGTCGGAAGTATTGTGTGTTACCGATGAGGTATCTTTTATGAATGTTCCTGTCTTGGCCCCCCTCTAGCCGGGTACTGTTCTTTTTTAGAGGTCTTACCCCCCGAAATTGATGATGCTGACTGATCACGGGCTCGCCCCCTTTAACCTGACTGCAATGGACCTTTATGGTTCCCCCCTGCAAGACAAGAGACTTTTTGGGTTGTTAGAATTGGGGTCTGTGAAAGGTTCGATTTTGACATTGGGCGCGATCGGCTCTACCCTTAAAGTCCCTTGCACCCGGATCTGTCTCTTGCGTGCGCGAATAGCGCGCACAGATCTTCCAAAGCCAGTCACGATTGATTAGACCGGCCTGACAGGTTGTCTATAGCCCAGTACCCCGAGCGAACTTGAGATGGATGACTCAAGTCCGGCCTCGGATCCCCAGAACGGTTCGTTACGCTTAGGTTAGAGTGAGACCCCATCAGAACTTACTGATTTCACTTAATGCACTTCCCTGAACGTGAGGCCTATCTCCCCTTTGGAAGCTTCACTCTTGAGATGATTATCCCGCTTCTTCCGCGAAACCGTCCTTCGACTTCCTTTTTTTTGAGGTTTTTGATGGCAAGGAAATGTGTGGGTAAGTCTCGGGGACCTTTCGTACGAACGGAGCCCCCCAGCGGCGATTTCTAAGCGTGCCCCACGACGTCATCGCTTGCTTTTTTTTTTTTGTACCCGCAGTTAGCCTGGGTCATTTCGGGTTCCTTTTTTTTCTCTCGAGCAGGACTCGCGAATTAACTGGCTGGAAGTTAGTTCCACGTAATTTTTTCAAGTAAACTAATGTTCCCTCAAAGGTAAAACATACCCTTCATCCTTTAACCTTGGAGAGAAGATGATGAAGTGCGTTCCCCCCCCCCCTGTCATAACCGGTAAGTGACCATTCAGCGACCCACTCCCCCGACACTCCCCTGCCGCTTTAGGCCCAAGGCCAAGATGACGTCTCTCCCTGCAGGGATTTTCATTTTTAATTTAAGATCCCCCGGACTGCTCGAAGCTTTCAGACAGACCCGTAGGTTCCAAATCTTCCCCAAGTTGAGGTCTCTCAAGTGTTACGTACAAACGCGTTAGCGGGTTTGTTCCCTAGGAACATGCTCATTCTTGGTTGAAGTAGAGTAGTTTTCGTTTACTTTTGGTCCATAGGTTACAAAAAACTTTCTTCGAATTGATGGGATGATTTCGATGCGACCCCCCCTCTATCGACGAGACGTCGCGCAAGCCCCCGACCTCTCCCACCGGGAAACTTCAATACGCCCCCTAAGCGCCTGGTCAGAGCTAGGGGGAATGTTTTTTACGTTTTCAAAAGTCTCTTAGTTCATAGGTTCTGAAGGTCGAGCTAGTCGGTGATAGTAAACTCTTTCATTCCTTTTCTCGTTCTTCACGTAAAGCGATGCCCGACTTTCTGGTCCACGAGATTTTACACTTAGTAAGGTTTTCTTGGATCTCGACTTCGTCCCCTTTGAGATCGTTGGAGACTCTTGTGAGCCTTCAAGCAATGTGTGAGACGCCCATGGGAATCAATTGTCTGCTTTGCATTCTGGTCTTGACCTGATGGATTGATTTTTTTAAAATCGATCCGCATTTATCCGACAGGCTTCCCCCCTTACCCCTTGCTTGCTTTCGGAAGCTTGGTCTGGGGAAGCACTTCGTCTCCCCTGAGCCCGCCCCCCCCCTGCGACGGTTTGTAGATGGATCGTCATGTAGCATGATTATCTTCTTTGCACTCACCCTCACACCCTTCCGCCTTCCTGAAAACTCTTATTCGGAGGCCAGAGTGCTCCCTTTCACACAGGGGGCTGAATACCCGAATTGTTACCGTCATTCCGTGTCCGTATTTCGCTACTGTTGTGTAGCTCTAAATACTCTCTTGTTTTTGTTGCCTATCGATTGCCAGCCTCCCCCACCCGAGAGTGTTTTCAAGCTCCCTTCGGCTTTCCCCAATGCCAATTTAATTCCACTTAATACAAACCCTTTTTCAAATTTTCTTTGGCATCACCCCTTTAAGATGAGTTCTTCAGTAGTTGGTCTCTTTGTTTTTTCTTTCCTTCCCCCATCCGATCCTGAGAGACAGCCCCTGCTCCAATACCACCCCCTCAACCAATGTCCCCCTTGTATCTGGAACCCCCTCTCCTGATTTTTATCATCACACCTTTTCCTTGGGAAAGGAAAGCAACGCATGAACCCAGTATTTTAGCGCGCTTTTCCTGATCCTGCGATTAGTAGAAACACCCTTCCCGTTCGTATAAACGGTTCCCGTCCCCACCCCTCATTTTCAGCAATAGTGAGTTTTTCCCCCGATCCCAATCATTTCTTCCTGTAGCCCTTCATACAGAGCAATTCGGACCCCATTCTTATATCGACTTGCCATTGTCAAAGAGGATTCCCTATTCGCGGCGGTGCTATTCTCCGCTTTTTTTTTACCCCCTTAGCGCCTGCCTGATCTCACTTCCTTTAGAGTTCTCAAAATAATGACCGACTCCCCATTTTCCGAGCGTCCTAGGAACTATAGCTTTCACTTCAGCAATCACTACGACCCCCCATTTCTCTGGTATGAGGGGGGGGGCATTCTGAAGGTGCCTTGGAAAGGGCGGGTTTGAGAAGGCGTATCCCGGACCAGCCACTGCGGTCTTAGGTATATGCTCCTCCTTTCTAATATCACTTGTGAAAAGATGGGCCAAAAAGTACCAGTTACTTAACCCATCCCCGCCTCGGACACAAAGACAGTATTTTTAATTCCAAACTTCCGAGTTTATATATTTCGCGTCGATAAACTCCCTGATACCCGTGAGGAAAGGGGAGTACTGCCCCGGACCATCTTTTCCCAGCTTGTTTTATAGTATTACACTCCAGTACAAATGAAGCCCCGGGATGGCCTATTATTGTTTCCTTTCAGGAAGCAACCTGGCAGGCGGGATGGATTACCCTCTGGGGTTTTTTATCGCCTCTGCCCCCTCTTTTTGCCTCCCCCCAATTCAATAGGAGCCCTCCAGCGGCTCGTGCCGGTTTATGCCTTTGCGCCGTTCCTTAAAGCATTTCTCAATGACCCCAAAGTCAGTGGGCGCGCGACCCTCCGCCCCTTCCCACCTGACCAAAAAAGGACTGCGTCCCCCAAATGACACCAGGATAAAGGACTGTATGAGAAATGAGCCGAACCCCACACCAACCTCCTTCTATCTCGACGACGATGACGGCTCAAGAGATGTTTTTCGAATTTCGCAAACTCCTATCTTGCAGTTTAAACCTGTGACCCCCCACCCTGGATCCCCATACCCAACAGCTTGGCAAGGTCACAGGTCCTGAACACCCAGGGCACCCCCTCAATCTCCCAGGATTTTTTGCGCTATCTTTAGCAGGAAGAGGCTTAACTGGCCATGGCATTCGACGAGAGCGAAGGCCGGCTTGCTGACAGGCCATCCGACCCGTAGATTGCGAAGAGAGAGCCAGGCTATGTCACCTCCTCGTTCTTCCCTTTTTACATCCGCAGCAGTGTTTTGCGGCGCGATCGCGCCATCGAATTTCTCCCTGACCTGATCATTTAGCCCCAGAGGAATAAATAGTAATTCGATAAGAAGGCGGTTACAGATAGGTACCTCCACCAGGGACCCCCCAAGTGTAGTTCGGAGATTTGCTCGCTGCCCAGGATCCCCGAGCAGCACCTTTGTTTTGAATCCTCACAAATCCCCCCAAACCCGTCTCGTTGGTTGTTACCCCGTAAAAGAAGGTCTGGACTAGTGCGAGGGAAAGGTGGCTGCCCCCGGCAACCGACTTTTACGCCCAAAACTTCCTTGCGTAGTCCCATCGCCCATCCCCTCCCATCGTGACCAACCTATGAGCTTCGGAGGCATAACGAACAGACGCTTCCCATGAAAACCCTGACCCCCCCATTGTTTTCCCGTCCGGTGCAAAAATAGCCTCCAGACAAAGTTTCCGTCAGACTAGATTCTAACCAGTTAGATGCTTGAACCTTCTCGTCTTTCAGATCCCATTGGTCAAGATTTTTTCAGTATAGGACCGCTTCATTTTTTGACCCCCTGATTTTCCTTATTATTTCGCATCGCGCATAAATTCGCTGCTTTCCTGTGACCCCTCTCTTTCTAGCCCCAAGAATTCGAAGGTCAATCAAAGCTGACCGCCTCGTTGGTCTTTTGTTTGGACTCGATTATTATTGATCCTTCTTTTCGGACGCCCCCTTGTTGAGATGTTATGCAGCCGCTCAGAACAATCATTATAAGCCCTTTTCCGGTGCCATCCGTTAATATCCGGTGGGACAACAATTCGCAGCGCCATGCGGGATGTAGTAGTGTCATACGAAAATTAGGTTGTTTTACCCAGTCAGGCTTGCCCACTTGCCCCCCCGAATTTTTCATACCTACGCCTCGTTTGGTAAAGATTAGTGTAGGGATTGACTTTTCCAGTTTCCCTTGATTCCCGGACCCCCTAATCGAAGGCACTAGCATCCAAATCGTCCTGAGCTTAGATTGACCTTGGCTTCTCTCCCACCCCCTTGTTTTTCCAGGTATGAAAAATTAGGGGCAAAGTGTGTCCCCCTTTCCTTGGGTCTGCGACCTGTTTGCATTTCCCCCTACGACCTACAGGGTCCTGCCGTACCCACCAATGACCCAAAACGAGGTTAGGACGCTCCCCCTCTTGCCGATAGAACTCCCAGGCTGACAGTAGGATACGAGTAAAACGACGAGCCATACGATGCTATCGCCCCACCTCAAGGCGCCCTAGGCTGAACGTTCTCGGTTTAGCAGGCGGTGGGGGGAAGCGTCTTTCGATTCCTCCCCCACACCGAGACGTCCAAACCCCTAATTCCTTCTCTCTATTTTTCTCTTTCCGTTTTTTCGGAGATAAAATTTTTCTTTTGCTCGTTATCGTTTTGCGTTATCGCTACCTGGTACATACCCAAAGTTCCTGTTTCCCCCTTGATTAGAGTTAGAAGATATCGGCTGGCGTTGTTCGATACTCAGCGTCGGAGTGCTGAGGTTGCCAACTTCTCAATTGGAGAAGTCGTGTCATCTCGGTTGGCCGGCCCTCGAGTGGCTCTGCTACCTTCCTTTCATGTAATGGGACCTGGTAGAGCTCGGCTTCCTTCGGTTCGACAAACTCGGCCCCACACCTGGTTTCCCAAACAAGCCCCCTTCCCGGTCACAGAAAGTCTGGGGGAAGACCAGACAATCCCCTCTCCATCTGCGTACGTTAAAAGGTAAGGTTGCAGTGCTGGGTATGCCTGTCCCGATAACTAACCTTGATGATAAAAAACGGCGATGGAAAACCCTGCGGAGCAGGTTTCGGGCCCGTTTCTTTACCATTGCGGTCCCCACGTCTGTTCTACAAAAAAAGCCTTGACTTGAGCCCAAAGACCTTTACCTCCACGGATATGCAAGTGTCGAAAAAATCCCGACGAAGTTGCTGTAACTGTCTAGTATCAGTCGGGGGAGAGCAGGATTGACCTTCCAACCGGAGACGAAACCTTCGCGCACAGTGGCCCCTCCCACACCTCAAGACTCCCCTCGGCTTTCCCTCTTTCTGCCGATCGTGCGGGGTTCCTCTCGGCGATCTCGGCCCGTTTCCGGAAGTTCTCGCGCTCCCTTCGATGCCTCACGAAGAAAAGACGCCATTGCGCCAGCTTCTTTTCGCGCTTCGACGGTGAGAGTTGAGATGACCGACGTTTGGCTCTGCCCTCCGATACTTTTTCAGATTTGATTGGTAGTGCTTGCGGTTCCCAGCACCGTTTGGCGGATTTGCTGTGGTCACTCCCCATTACAATGACAACGTTTCTTTAGTTTTCTGAGATTCTTTCTCGTTCTCCGCCCTTCTTATTGGTAGAGCCCCCCCTCTTTTTTTCACCGAGTCGTTGGAACTAGCAAAGGCGTGGAGTTGATGCGGTTGGGAGTACTTTGGTCCCGGGAAAAGGATGAACGGAGAAAGGGATTGATTCACCCCGTACAACGATTCCCTGTGTTGCCTGTTGGTGGACGAATGCTTTTCTCGCTGTTTGCGCTTCTGCGATACCCGACTTGAATGCCGGCGAAGATTCGTAGCGGTGTACTTCTATCATATTCTTCCCTCCCTTGTATGATTATCACGGCATGTGTGTAGTTTTTAATAACTTGAAACGCCATCGACGACCGCCTCTACGGGGCAGGCCAATTTAGGAAAGAAGACAGGGTTTCCCGACTAGGTCCTCGATAGACCCCCGATTATAAGGACGGAATTTATTCCTGAAGACCTTCCCTCCCGTCACGACTAGTATGGGGAGAGGTGAAGGCCCAGCGAGCCTATCAGAGATCCAGTAGCACCAAGAAGATCAGTAGGACTGCCTTTGCTTTCCGCGTGGAAACCTTTTTAGGCCGATAGCACATTCCAGGAGAATGGAGAAATCTTCTCTTGCGAGTCCAGGCCACCCCCATAGAAACACTACAACAAAGACTCGAGTAGTATTTCGACTCGTTTTGGTGGGTCTTTTTCTACACATTCTCAGGGGTAATTGTCCGCAGTCCTTTTTTGTTTTTAGAGCCGGTGCGGCGTTCTCGTTCCCCTCTCCTGTGACCTTTACAGTTCAGTCTTATGGCAATTTTTCCCCCCTGTTAAACTTAAAACCTGCCTTCTCCCGCCTGAGAAGCCTCTGGCTCAAGCTCTGATGCCGTTTGCCACCCCCCCAGCATTTGGCCTTGAAAATCACGAAAGATCCCCAAAGCCCTTAACCGCCGCTCTCTCTCCTTTCTCGTCCCCCATACTTGCGTAACTAGCATGAAGGAGTTTGGCCTTTGCGGTTTGACTGAATCAACCCCCTTCCTCTCCATAGAATCCGGCCAGTCGCACCCCGGGTCGCAAAAAGATCCAACCTCACCTTGTATCGTTCCTCCCGACCGATCCGGTGGCCAAAGAGTCGCGGTGTCTTTTCCAGCATTGGAACGCAAGGAGTGGTTGTTGGCCCGCTCAGTTCTGTTTTCAGTCAGTTATTGGGGACCCTATTCAACCAGGAGGTTGGGTCCCTCTTTTTTCTGCTGCGTACATATATCCCCTGCCCATGGAGAGTGGAATCTGCTCTCGCACGAAGCCCCGAGACCCACCACAATCCAATGCAAGGTGCCCCCCCTGCAAACACGCACCAATCAGCCGCTATCGAGAGATGGGCGCTGAAGTGGAACTCTCTTTGTGTCCTGGGATGGATGATGAGATGAAATTTTTCCGATTCAGTAAGGTTGCGCCCTTCCCTCTCGCATTGGTTTCGCGGATCGGCTGTGCGCCACGCACATAGGCCTAATCCCCAGAGATCTCTCAGATTGCGTCTCATATTACTTCTTCCAATTTCAGCCACGTCTCGGCGCCGAGAGAAGTGATCCTCCCCCCTTTTGCTCCTTTTTATTTCTCGGGAGAACCCATCATTCTGGTTCTGCCCTCCCCCTGTACAATCCAGGATACCATCTAGGGTTTTTTTTTTGCTTGCCCACCTTTTGCCCTCCTTTGCTTTATGATTTTCGAATTTCAAAGCGCCGCTTTTTTAATCCTTCTATCCGTCCTCGATCTCTCCCTTTTGGCATTCTTTTTGCCTTAGACTTGCATGGGGTAGGTGCAAGAATTTCTTTGATTGACTAGTTCGGCCTCCCCCCCATCTCTTTTTCTGTCGCTGGCGCCTTCTTTTTGCTCGCTTTATCTTTGCACCCTTTCCTAAAAAAACCGACGCCTCCCTACGTCTGCTCCCCCCTTATCTTTTTGGTTCGTCATTTCCCCGGGTTCCTGAAGCGAAGTTGAAACTCCTTTTTGCCCCGGTACGGTCTTAGGCTCGGTTTGATA
>Ga0179593_1684755_pt1 | contig 11104 bp, 14 predicted proteins | sample CZODoug2_1_08_16_FD_185931 | JGI IMG/M metagenome (GOLD analysis project Ga0179593, IMG submission 185931) | Vadose zone soil fungal communities from Angelo Coast Range Reserve, California, USA - CZODoug2_1_08_16fungal (PacBio error correction) | ecosystem: Environmental > Terrestrial > Soil >... | reverse complement strand
TTTTTTTCCTTTTCCCAAGGAAGAAGAAACAAGGAGGAGAGACTCTTTCCAACCCAAGACAAGGTCTGCCCCCCCCCTTTCAATCACTCCATCTTTTTTCGGTAATCGTTTCACTTTTTTTTTCCTGAACATCCGAAGGCCCCCTGTACAGTGGAGGCGACCTTTTTAATTGTACCGGCGACGACCCCAAGTTTTTGACGGTTTGTCTCCTTTCCGTTTGAAGTATTTTCATTTTCCCCTTGCTCTTATGAAGTATAGCAAGCTTCATAAAAATCGTAACCCTTTCACAGACCCGACGCGTAACGGGCCCTTTCCATAAGCTCACCCCGCCCTCTACTGGTGAGATACGTTCTCTTCGTTCTTTTTTTTAAAAGCTATGGCGAATGTTGCTTATAGCGCCTTTTCCCTCTAAAGAGCTTCGGTCATTTTTTTTTTTTTTCAAGAAACCCCCTTCTTTTTCAGGCCTTTTTTTTTGGATATGAGCTCTGAAGGAAGGAAAGGCTTGTGACTATTTAGACAGCCTTCTTTCTGTCCTCGCTTGCTCTTCAACCGACCTCCCCCAGCGATTTCGGAAACATGTGGGAGCCATTCCCTTATCGATGCATGCCTCCTCCTTTTGAAGGAATTCCCATATAACGAGACCCTAGAAACTTCGCTCAGAACGTGTGGTTTTTTTTTTTTGGATGGCATTCCTTCTTGCTTTTTCCGACGAATGCAGGATTCCTCTCTTTCATGTACCACCTTTCTGGTAGTTTTCTTTTTTTTGACCTTTTTTTCCCCCCCTTGATTTTGGAGAAAAGATGTTGCGGTTTTTCTTTGGACGCTTTCTCTGTTCCCCTTTTCAGGTGCACTCCCTTCCCTTTCTTTTCGGGAATCTTCTTCTTTTTTTTGACTCAAGGGAATCCTTAGAGGTGGTTTTTTTTTCGAGCCGGTTCTTTCTACGATCCGGTTTCTTTTCTCCCTTGACCCAGATGTCTCAAGTTTCTTTTTTTTTTCCTTTCCGTAGGCAGCTTGCGAATAAAAAGACCTTCCCCCGATCCCCCCCCGTTGATCTTGATTTGGCAGTCTCAAGAAGCACGTGGCGGAGAGAGTCTTTTTCCCCCTAGTTTAGTTTTTGTCTGGTTTCAGAGGACCTTAATTTCTTTTCTTTCCCAATTTCTTAGGTGACCTTGAGTCCCCCCTTCCCGAATGGATATGTCCCTTTTCGTAAGTTAGGTCTTCATCCGGTCAATCCGCCATCCCTTCCCGATGAACTTTTAGATTTTCCCTTGAGATTAAGGATGAGGATTTACAATTCTCGAAGTTTCTTTGCATCTGAGTTGATCCTCCGGAAGGGCAAGTGGATCCCTGATTGCGACCTTTTTTTCTTGGAATAGTGGGATGTTTTTTTCAGAGCTTTTTTTTTTCGTTAGATTGGAGCCCCCGTTTTTCCCCCAGTAGTGAACCCCCAAAGAGGACAGGGGCTCTCCTGTAATCGCTGTTGTGCCTTCTAGTTTATTTATAAGAATTCTTTCCGTTTTTTCTTTACTTGAGAAGGTTGGTTATTGGCCCGAAGGCTTTTTCAGCTTGAATTTTTTTTTCTTTTTGGAGACTTGTTTCGTTCCTGTCTTGCGTAGAGGTGGAAGATGTTTTCCCTCCCTCCAATCTGAGGTTCCTTCCCCGAGCCCCGGATCTCCTTAGTAGATTTGGATTTTCTAGTTGAATTTTTCGGGTGAAACGCCCTTTTCGAGGAAGAGTTTATCCATTTCCCCTGATCCCGAAATTTCTTCACACTGTATGTGTGTCCTTTTCCCTTTCTTGTTATTTGAGAGTTTTTTCAGGAGTTGGAGGCCATCACTTCCTCATCGTAACCCAGAAACAGCTTCTTCCCTTTTTTTAACTTGATGTTTAGTAGATTTTCCTTCGGATATTTCGGGTTCTTCGTCTTTTGGTACTCATTGTCCCCCGAATTTTTTCCCCTGCTTTTGATCGAGCTTTTTGCCAGGTCTTTCCCCTCATTCATGAGTAGAAAGCAGTTTCCAGTAACGGCGCCGTGTCCCCTTTTTCTCCACACATATGGCTCTTTCCTTGCCGGCGGACGATACCCCCCCCTGAGTAAGAGAAATTCCCTTGCTTGTCAGCACGTCCTTCCCCCTTTTTTTATTCGTAACTCTGCTCTCCTCTGCCGTAATTTTTTTTCAAAGGCAATAAAAGTCTCTCCCAAGCATGAAGAAGTCCCTTTTTAGAACCCTGTCCAGGCAAGGGGAATACCTCTTCTGAGCTTGAGGCGGTGGTCGTATGGGGTAGGACCCTAGGGGTTGTGCCATTCCTCACTGTTGACCCCCTCTCGAAGGACGTATCGCCTTTTTTTCTTTCTCGGACTGTCTTCCCAAAAAAAGGGGGGTCCCTGGGCCGGATTTTTTTTAGGCGGCCGTTTTTCCCCCTCTGGAGACAAGCTCTTTTTTTTTCTTCTTTTTTTCCTTGTACCGATCGCGCGGCACAGGCATCCTTTCGCTGGGACGCGTTCCCCATGTAGAGTTTTTTATCTCTTCTTTTTCCAAAGAATATTGCTTCTATGTTGTTTACACAGGACTTGTGATGCACCTCCCCCCTTCTCTTTGATGAATAGGAGACTCCCCCCTTTTCAGACATCCGCCTCCCCAATAACGTGTTTTGGGGTTGGTGATACTGGCAGGGAGATCTCGTGCCTCCCCTCCCGAGAGGAAAGTTCTCTTCCCCCGGTGCCTTTTTTTCTCCAGTGCTTGCCTCATACCCCAAGATATAGAACATATACGTTTTCCTCCAACAGGTATATCCCTGAGTTAGACCCTCTTGATCCACCTTCTCGAATCTCATTTTCCCCCTGCGAATAGGTTCTCGGACAAGGTTCTTTTGCTAGACCGCGAAGGAAACCCCCCCCCACCCCCGTTCGCTTTCTTTTACAGCCACTCCTAGCTCATCTTTTTTTCAGAAAATATCCCAGGGCGGCGACCCCCATCGTACTTCTTTATTCCCCATCGGACCACGTACTACCCCCCCCCCCTCCCCTTCTGGAGACGAGGTGCCACTCATTCCCGCATGGGGCAACCCTTTCCTTTACCCCCCGTCCCCTCCCCTGTGACAACAACTCAATATCTAAAAATTGTAATTTTCCATCCACGACCTTCATGTTGTTTTCCACCGACGTGAGTCTTGCCTTTCCCTCCCCCTTCCAATGATTAGAGAAGAATGGGGATTCATACCCATAATTTCAATCCCACCTTGATGACCCCCCCCCTTTCCATGTAAAAAATCCGCCGACGGCCTGTCTTTGCATCCTTACAGTCATGGTGGATACGACTTCCACTGTAGGAAAAATGATGCTTCCTTGATGCAGAAGACCGGCCCCCCCCCTCCCTGAACTCCTTTTGGGCCTTTTCTTTCCCAACGCTTGGGTCTCCCCCCTTCCCTCCTCCAGATCTAAAAAGAATCTTCAAAGGCAAGCCCCCCCGGGTCCGTCTTTTTTGTTGAGGTCGGGTCTTTCCCCGAAGAATCCCTCCGTTTCGCCGACAACGTCCTCTGTTTTTTTCCCCCTACATGAGATCTTCGACGGGGCCTTCGATTTCCACACCCCCCGCTGAAACATGGATTCTGTTTGCGGCATGAGGATTCGCCCGAGCAGGAACATTTTAACCCTAAAATTTCTCCCCTCCAATCCTGACGGACTTTTCTTGTTCTTTTTAAGGATGTTAAAAGGAATCTCCCCCGGAAACCCACCAATCTTCACACCCTCTGAAAGGCTTTCCCAGGGGGACCAGCCACCCTTTCCCCTCTTAATTGTCAGCTGTTTCCCCCCCTACTAGGGGCCCCCCCTGATATTCCCAAAAAAGTCACCCGCCTTCCCCTTTTTCTCAAACGCCTCCCATGTTCCCCTTACGAATATTGTTCCCCCCTGGCGCAACCTCTCTGGTCAGATTTATCGCTCTCCTCCAGATCTTATAAAATTTTTTTTTTTTGATACTCCCTTGAGCCCTCTCAAGAGGGCCCCCCCCCCAGTGGGCAAAAACTCTCGGTCCGGACTCCCCACGGAATGCAGGCTGTCCCCGCATCTATTCCCGGAGCAGGCCTCCTCTCTTGTAAGGTCCCCCTCATGAAGAAGTATTCCAGCCCTTCCCCCCCCGAGGCCCTCCAATTTCGTGATGGAAGGGACATTTTCCCCCCCCGGATTCTCCCTATGTCCTCGGCTTTTTTCCTTCAAGATCCACTTCTTCCGGAGCCCTTCCCCAAAGAAATTTTGAGGGAAGATTTGAGGGATTTTTTCTCGATTCCATTTTTATTTTTCCTATCCTACTTCAGAGAAAAGGGCTGTCTTTCAGACTGCGGGGAAGACTTTCTGGATTTTTCATGATCGGAGTCCCCCTCCGATCTGTTTTTTTCTGGGAACGACTGCTCTGTCCCTTGCGCAGGTTGTCCCGTTTCGCCCCGTCCCCCGTCCGATCAGGATTGCCCCTCCAGATTTTTTGCACGGAGGCCACCCGGTTTTCTGCCTTTGACTTGCCCCCCCTCCGCGGAAAGATTTTCATCTGCTTTTTGTTGGGGACACCATACGGAACTTGCCCCCTTTTCCCCCCCCCAGCACATCTTTTGTTCCTCCTTCCTTAGGAAAAGACTGCGAAAACGGCAGGTTCCCCGAAATCGAGGATGGTTGGCTTGCTCCCTCCACCCTCCCCCCCTAACTTCCATGGGACCTCAAAATCTTCCCCCGCCGCCTGTCCTTTTTCCCCCCTCGAACCTTCCCCCCCCTTTTGAGAGACGCCTTCTTCTTGGCGATCTTCTTTTCTGATGGAAGGAAGTCTACCGAGGTCTTTTTTTTTCTTTTTTTGAGCGCCGGGGTTCCCATTTTTTCTTGCGCGTCTTTCGTGTATGGTTTACTGCGCTCTTCGACAGGCTTGATGGTCTCCTCCAGCGTTCCTTCACTTTGTTTGCGCTCCTTGAAACGACGCCCCCTCGGCGTCGACGCCGTGCTTTCGGACCTGACCCCCTTTTTCCGTTTACCTTTTTCCCCCCCCCGAGTCTTTTTTTTTTCCTTTCTTTCCCGCGGAAGCGACTTCGCCATCAGACGGATCTGGCGCCTCCTTCTGTATAATTTTCTTCCCCTGCGCGCGGACCTTCGTTTCCGTTTCCTAAGATTTGCTTACCCCCTTTCCTTTCCACGTAATAGGTTCTTTCTCAAAAACTTTTTTCCCCCAGTAAGACAGGCTCGAATAGCATCTTTTTCGTAGAAGGACATTCCCCTCGCCCCCCCTTCCCCTTTTAGACTCCCCCCCCTTTTCTGGTTGAAGTAGATTTTCTTTTCCCGATACGCCCCCTCCGTCCTGTAGCGCTAGCGCGTTTTTTAATTGGCTTCATGGTGAAGGCCTCTTCATTTTTTCTGTTTTCTCCCCAACCTATATCTTTCACTCCCTGTTGTTGTTGATCCTCCCGCGAACAAGGGAGGGAGCTTTTTTCCCCTCACCCACTTTCCCCCTCTCACGAAACCTTTCTCCGGCTGGGGGCGTATCTGCCCCCAGGGATCGGTCGAACTCGACCTTCCCCCCCTCAAGTTCGTTCCGTTCCTCGTTCGGAATGTTCCGTTTTGACAAGCTCTCGAGCATGAATTTTTTTTCACTGGCGGACGGAAGTGAATGCGCGGCGACGTTCATGTCCCGGCTTCCCTCAAAATCAGATAATGCTCTTACCTCCGACCGAGACCCTTTTTTTTTTTTTCCCCCCCCGGGAAACAAAGAACTCTTCCTCGATAGGCGGCAGTCGCGCTTTTTCTCTGACTTCGACTTTTTTCCTTTCCTTTTCCCTTTCGCCGGAACGCCATATTTTTTCCCGGGTATGGGACCCCCCTTCCTGAAGAAGTCCATGTAAGGGGATTTCCCCTTTGCGGAAGGCAGGCCGACCTTCTCTTCCTTCCGACGAGGAATTTTTCTTTCTGAGATTACCCGCTCCCCCTCGGTTTGAAGGGACCCCCCCCTGTGGGAAGACATTCCCGGCGCTCGATCAGCCATCCCTGGAGGCCCCCCCCATAAGCGACTTTCTCCTGCGGGCGATTGCCGGAGCCCTCTGTGGTGGCGGGAGCTCTTTTCTTTTGCGGCGGGTCGCTCTCCCCCTTCCTTTGTCGGATTTCCTTCGTTTTTCCTCCCTTCACCCAAAGATTTTCTTTTCCAGGAAGTGGGGCTCCACCCCTTTTTTTCTCTCGACCTATGGCGACAACCCTTTCGACGGGGACCTTTAGTTGAAGCCCCCTTTTCGGGCAGATTTCCTATCTTTTCCTTTTTTTCTCTTAGGTATCCATGAAGGACTACTTCTTCATCCCCCTTTTCCTGAGTGGTCGTTCCTTCCGACCTGTGCAGTGCGGTTGCGGTGGCGCCCGCCCTTTTTTTTTTTTTTTTTCAGTGTCCCGTAGCAGAGTGCCCTTCGAGTCCTTCCCTATCAGAGCCTCAGATACGCTCTGCGTGGGTAACAACCCCCCCCCTGAAGAAAGTGGATCTTTTTTTTCGGCTTGATCAACGCCCTCTTTTTTTCAGGGGTTTGTCAGCACCTTTTTTAGTCGCTTTCTTTGTCCCCCCTTTGAACTCCTTTCCTCCTTGATATGAAGAAGCGAATAGCCGGTGACGACTTTTTTTACTTTTCCTTTCCTCCAGCAAAGACTCTCCCCCTAGGGCTAGGAAGTCCCTCTTCCCCCTTTTAGGAAGTTTTCGAGGAGTACATTCCTTTCCTCTTTTTACCTCGAACTTCCTCTCTGGAGGACTTTCCCCCCCCTTCCTCCCCCGGGAAGTGGCTAGAGTAGCATAGCTGCACACTTTGCCGAGTTTCCCTGGCCCCTCTCTGAGAGGACTTCGAATTTTGTGGTTCTCCCCTTTTCCGCGTAAAAGCCTTTCCCCTTTTTTTTTTCTCCCTAGAGGAACAGTTCCCTTTCCTGGTCACTGCACAGTATTGGCAGTAGGAGTTTCTCCCTTTTTCTCGGAGGGTGTGAGAATCTAACAGGTCGTTCCCACGAGTGGTTCCCCAGCGGAGGTGTGATCTCGACCCAGAGCTTGTCTTTTTTTTTTCAGTACCCCCTTTTTAAGAGGTAGATCCCCGATGTTGCCCCATTGAGACGCCTGTTAAAGCCTCCGCTCCCAAGCCCCCCCCCTCCCCCTTCTTAGGAATTTTTAGGCTGTCATCATTAGGTAACCCCCCCCCCAAGCTTACATGACCCCCCGTCTTTTTCCCTTTCTTTTTTTTTTTTTTTGGGTTTTTTTTTTTTTTTTTTTCTTTAGTCTCCCCTTTTTTTTAGGGGAAAAGACCCCTCATGGAAGCCTTTTCTCAGTACTTAGAGGACACACTTTCTTTTCTCTCCCCTAATTTTCTAGATGTCTTTTTTTTTCTCCTTGCCATTAGGCGTTGTAGGCCCCCTTTCTTAGGAGAGGCCCTCCTAAACTGCATCTTAAGGTTAATTGATGCTCCCTTTTGTAGATTCCTTATCTTTCTATTTGTTAGGGGATGACTTTGAGGGAGTAGAACACGTTTTGGTCAAGGGTTCTCCTGTTTTTTCGGAGGGTGGAAGGTAGGATGAAGCCCCCCCTGAAGTCATACTCTTTTCGTATGGTGGTGTGTGGTTTTTTCTTTATTTTTCTGTTTCTTCTTTTTTTTTTTTTTTTTTTTTTTTTTTTGGGTTGTGTTTTTTTTTTTTTTTCTTTTTTTTTGGACATCCCCGCCCTGCCCTGCGCCGTGCAAGTAGCCTTCCCATTGACGGGCTTTCTCAGTATAATTTTGACGTTCTCCCTGGTTTTCCCTTCCACGCGGTGTGAAGAACTTGTCTCTTTAAATTCTTTCCATTTGTTCTGCGGTTATCTTCCTTTTTAAAACTTTTCCTGGCAGGGAGTGTCCCGGCCCCGTCCCCTTGCTTTTGTCCCCCCTCCCCCCCCTTTCTTTTCAGTTCGTGATGAAACGGTCATGACGATCTCCTTTATTTCGGAGTGTATGTCACATTTTTCGGATTTCCCCTTTTTAAATGAGGGAGACTTGAAACTAGCTTCTACTTTTTTTCCCTCCGTTGGCTCTTTCTTTCCTGAGAGGGTCGCCGCCCCTCCCGATTTTTATGACTTTCCCCTTTCTTTTCGAGAGGGAAATTCTCCCTTGGAAGAGGCGTTTTTTCCCCTGCCCTATTTCGCGGCGCCTTCTTCCTCCTTTGAGCTTCCCTCTTAGATGGTGAACTTTCGAGAATGGAGACCTCGTGTCCGACTTTTTGACCACGATATTGCGGTTTTTCTATTTTTTTCCAAAGAAAGAATGTTTCCCCCCGAATAGGGATGACCTTCTCCGGACACTGTCCCCTTCTAGCTTTTCATACTACCTCCTTAGATTATACCACTGAGCCCTCTCCGATCTTTTTTCCTCACCTCTTTTTTTCACCACAGTTATGGACAGTGGACTACCCCTTCCCGCACTCCCCCCCTTTCCGGCAAACCCCTTTTCAGACAGAGTCGCCCAATGTCGCAGATACCTGCGAATAGTCCCTCCTTTGCGGGCGAGCGCCCCGGCCGCCTTCCCCAACCCCCCTGAGATTGGCGCGTTCCTGAATGTTCCTTTCCTCCTAATAAGGACTGGAAACTGTCCAAATGTTTTCGACCCCGACCCCTCAGATAAGCCCCCCCCCCCTCTCAGACTCTCGTTAGGTGCAAATAATCCACTTTTTCCTTTCCCTCCTTTAATGGAAAACAACTAGGTTTGTAAAATCGACCCCGAAATTTCTCCCCCCGCAGACCCCCCCTAACCCTTCCTTTGTGCAGGGCACGACTTAACTTCCCTGTCCCCCTTTTTCCCCCCAAAGCAGCCATGGAAGGGACCCTACCTGTCCCCCCGGCAGAGGGTTTTAGGTCATGAAAGCCCCCCCTTCCAGATTTTGCTGACACCAGGACTATGTCCCAACGGCCTTAGAAGAAGGGCCTGGATCTTTGGAAGGAGAATGCCAGGGTCTCCGCTTTTTGGAAGACGACCCTTGACAGGCGCTTCAATGTGTCCAAACTTTTCTTTTTCCCCTTGATGATTCCCTTGTCTGTTTCCAAAAAGCCTTTTCCGCCCTTCTGGGCGGGCATTTTTTTTTTTTAAAAACGAGTGGGCTTTTTGACCTCGCCTTGCAAACGCCCCAGCTAAACGACCTCGACTCAAACAAGAGAATCAATTCAACAACTTTTCTTCTCCTCCTGTTTAGTCGTTTCCTCACAGCAGCTGTGATGTCCCTCCCGGACGAAGGGCTTCCAAAGTCCCCATAGAGATGTCCTTCTGACTTTTTTGATGAATTTAGACACCAGTTTTTTCATGTGTCCCTTGTGCGACTGCGGACTCTCTCCGTTCCCCTGATTGTACGTTACCCCTGATCCTCCAATCCTCTCCTTCGTGTTCCTTCTGTGTAACTGCAGTTTTTTTGCCATCCTACCCCTTTCGGCAAAATACGTCAACTTTCCTCGTTAATTGTAGACGACTTTTTTTAGCACCCTCCCTCCCGCGCTGAAATGTGCCCTTCACCAACAAGACTCGGGCGCCAATTCCTGAAAGCTTCTTTTTTAGTTGGCTCTGCGTGAAGACTCCTTTTCTATCCCCCCCACTACTTTCTTTTCCCAGACGATTTCCCCCAGTAGAGCCGTCTCGGGATTTTCAAAGCTTTGTTCCCTTCCCCGTCCAGGATCGAAGAGTCTCCCCCCGTTACATACCCACTTTTTCTTCCCAGAAGGTGATTTTTTTTAGACGAACGCGGGTCCCCTTGACGGAGGCGTGATTGCAGCCTCTTTCCTTTTTTCGGTCAGGACGTCTGGAAGGTCTCTCCTTTTCCTGCCGCTAGGCCCTGCACCGAGCGAAAACTGTTGCGTGTCTTGGATTTTTTTTTAGGAGGAATCTTTCCCTCAACTCGAACGGCTTCTCTTCAGATCAAGGCGGGCCTAAAGCCCCCCCCTCCCCAAAAGGAACCCGCCCTACGAAGTTTTGGCTTTTTGAATTTTCTAGACCCCCCCGGGCTTTATAAAGATATCGATACGTTGCAGGGACCTTTTTTGCTGAAGACGTTTGTGAAGACCCCCTATATCTCATCTCTTTCCCTATAGGAATCCTTAGATTATGCCTCCCCCCGGATCGGTTCTATTTAGTTCTCCTGCGAGGCCCTTTTTCTCCTTCCTCTGAAACTTTTCTACCCCCAGCAGGCCGGGAGAAACCTCAGAGATTTATCCCTCACACGCAGCAACCCCCGAGCCCGGCGTTTTTTGAAACTCCCCCCCCCCCCCTCCCTCCTTGATGAACTCTTTCCCCTGCAAGAAGCCCCTCTTCCGACGATCTTCATCTTCAAGCACATGTTTTCATTTTAGAGGCGGCACGAAGGCCCACCCTGCTCCCCCCCACGCCAACCTGGCGCCATAGTTTTTTCCCGCAATCCCCGGTTTTTTCCTCTTTCACACGGTTCCTGGACTCCCCCTCTATGGGAATTGCCGTCCCGTTGAAATCAGCACTCCCTTTAAGGACCCGCCTCTCTCTAAAATCGACTCAACGAAGCTCCAAGGGGCTTTTTTCCCCCCTCCCCACAAAAGGTCTCTCGCCTGAGAGGATTGGCTTTTTCGGATATTGAGAAGGTCCCCCCTTTTTTTGTATGATGCTTTCTTTTTTTTTCCTTTTTTTTTCTTTTCCCTGTGGCATCAGGTAATGAGCGTCCTCCTGTGAGGCGCAAGTCCCTTTTTTTCCTGGAGTAAGAGACGGTCTGTAGTCCCGAGAAAATGGAGGACCCTTCTTTTCTCGGACAGCGACATATACACCTTTCGCGTTCACGAAGACTGCTCGTCCTCCTCCTAAGTTTTATCTTCTGTCAGCTTTTCTCCCCCCGAGAGAATGAGATCTTTCCTCGAAAGAGCATCGCCGTTTCCCCCCTCTACTAGAAGATTTACAGTTCAGACTCGGTCTTTTTTGCCTCTGCTTTTTCCCGAGTCGGGCTTTTTTTCTGTCTCCGATGTTGGATGAGCTCCGCCCTGTCCTAGACGTCCCCTTTTCCTCGTGGACCTTCCGTCCGCAAGGCGCTCCTTCGCATTGTCTTTTTTTTGTAAATCCGCAAAGATTGACCAGAGCAGCCCGATTT
>Ga0179593_1676809_pt1 | contig 11104 bp, 13 predicted proteins | sample CZODoug2_1_08_16_FD_185931 | JGI IMG/M metagenome (GOLD analysis project Ga0179593, IMG submission 185931) | Vadose zone soil fungal communities from Angelo Coast Range Reserve, California, USA - CZODoug2_1_08_16fungal (PacBio error correction) | ecosystem: Environmental > Terrestrial > Soil >... | reverse complement strand
CACGGCTCCTATCATGAACTCTCTGGCTTTACGTCCAGGTCGCGGGGCCCTCTATGCTGACCCTTCTTTGACAGTCGGGATCTAGTTGTTTCTGGGACCTGGGACGATTTCATCTGAGTTTTTTTGGTCCCGACCCCCTATCGGCTGCCTAGCGATTTCTCTCGAAGTCGCCAAGAGTTCAACTTACTCAAGACAGCCTCTAGCAAGGATCGGGCTCTTTTCCGATGCCGACGATGCAATCCGTCCAGTTCCTCAGCAGGCTGATAGGGTCCCAGCCTCCAATCGAGGCCAGCTCCCCCCTTCAGACTCAGACCCGCTCCGGAGCCTCTTCCTCTTCCAGAGGCCCCCTTAGGAAGCGCGTCAGGGCCGCATAGTAGACTTCGAACGAATCAGCCTCCTTGCCTTTCGTGTACCTCGAAGTTTTCTCCTTTGACCTTTTTTGAGATTTCGCTTTAACCCAGACTACAGATGCCGCCTTTTGACCCAGGGTTTGGTACCAACTTTTTTCGCCGAATAGGCAAGTCCTTTTTTCTCGCTTTCCCCCGACTCTTATTAGTAGCGGGGACCCCCGGGAACCCCTCTAACAGACATGGTTCCCCTTCCCCAGCTTGTGATTTTCCTTCCCCCTTCCGCTATTTTCCCTCTTCAAGACGCACCCTCCCTATAACGAAGTAGATTCCTTTCTTTGAACAACTTTTTTTTAGTGAGGTCTGGGTTCTTCTATTGGTTCGGGCTTTTTTTTCCTGAACGCCCAGCTCAGCCTTCCTACCGACAGCAGGGATATATGCCTTTACGAGCGTCGGCAGCCATCGAGCTCAGACAGCTTTTTTCCGGACTTTTCTTAGACGCCTCTCTCTTTAATAATACTCTGATCTGGTGAGCACAAGATGACCCTCGTGTGCTTTCTTGCCTTATTTCACTTGTTTTTCCCTCGGCGGTGGGATATGCCGAGGACTTCCCCCCCGGCGGAGTCCCTCAGAATCGCGAAGCCAGCCTACCGAGTTCCTCTGATCGCCTTGCACGTTCGCGCGCTTTTACCCCATTTCAAAGTCTCCCCCTCTAATGAACCAGGCACTGTAGACGAGAATTCCCTTGACCGAGCCGCGTCCGTCGATACAGGTTATTTTTCTTCTCGGCGAGCATCCGATTTCTCGGGACCGCCGCTTTTGCCGCCGTCATAGCCCTCCCCACAGCAGTAGAAAATCAAGTCGCCAATCTGTCCCTTTTTCCGACGTCGCCTTCGTCTTCGCCCTCTCCCCTTTCGAGCAGAACGAGGACCTCGGCGTCGTGTTCTTTAGTACACATCTTCCCCACATGTGGAAAGGCACCCGCAATCTTGACCCGATGGGTCTGCCCTCTTTCCCCGACTGAGCCTCCTCCTGGCTTTTTTCTTTCTCGGCGGAGGTTTCCTTTGGCCTACTTTAAATGCCATAGAGCAGGATTTTCCGAGAAGGCGCCAGATCTTCAGGGACTTGCTCCTCTTTTCGTTCATCGCGGTCCGCGCGGAGTTCTACTCTCCGCCCGCATGACTTCTTTATGAGACAGGATCTCCCCAATGATCATCATCCCTCTTCTTCCAGAATGAGGACTTTACTCGCCGGCGACGCCGCGCTTCTCGGATTTTTTCTTTTCTTGGCGCCGGACAGACCACTTTTCCTCGAGAACTTTTAGCAGAGGGAGGACCGTCTGCGAAAAAGGGACTTCCGGATTCTCGGCTGTCCCAGGCCTCTTTTTCTTTCTCTTGGGCATCCTTTATCGCCTATCCTTCCTCGTAAGCACAGTCCGGCTGTCAATCGGAGAGCGAAAAAACCCTTAGGCGTCGTCCAATTTTCCTCTATTGTTTGAGTCGACACTTTGTTCTCGACCCCTTCCCTCTCTTCCGGGGTTTTCTCGACGCGGCGTCCCTCCCTCGGCGCCGCGGTGGGGTCGTTACTCGAGTGCCTTCTGGCTGCCCACGAGGTCTCGAGCTTGGACCGACTAAAACGTTCCTTTTCCCCATAGTCCTAGCAGCAAGCAGCAGCGGCCCCTAATCCGCTTTCCTCTTTGGAGCTCTATAGTTTCCTGCCGCTGCTGCTGGGGTTTTTATTACCTTCTCCTTTTCTGAAGGCTCGAGACCTATTTCAAAAAAGGGGATCATGCGCGTGAGCCAGCAGTAACGCCAGTGCAGTCGGAGTTTCCCTCTCTTCCCCCAAACTTTCAGTTCTTCTTGCCGTTCCGCCCTCCCCTGCAATACAAACCCGATGTCCTTCAGGACAGGACACGTACTGTTTTCGGGGGTTTCGGGCTCTCCATCATGCTCCTGGGTGGCTCTCGGCTCGTTTTTTCCCCTGATGCGAACCAAATTTTTTTCCCGGGGTTCCTTTCCCTGTTGATCGCGATCGCTCCCGCGGACTAGCATCGTAACGTTTTTCCTCCAGTCGAGGTAGAGCAACGGGCCTGCTCTCTTTCCCTTTGTACCCTTATGCTGTTCTCTTTTAGATTTTCCCCGAGTTTTTTTCGTTTGTTTTTCGGGAGAGTTTACCTTTCCCTTCTGTGCGCCTGTCTTATGATGATAATGGAGGGAGGCACTCTCCTAATCAAAATATTAATCCGCGGCTTTTATTTCCGTTAAATTTGTCTAAGCCTCCCCCCCCCCTCCCCCTCGAACGAAGCGTGTCCTCCTTTTCCTGCTCCGTTCTTTCCTTAATGCTCTAGGAATGTCTGGCCTGTAGGCAAGAATCCTTGCGTGATGAGTCAGAGTCGTCTTCCCTCGAGATTTTTTGTGCTCTCTTCCTCCGCCGGTTCCTTTTTTCCTTCTTTTTCGTTCCCCTTTTTTTATTTACCCTCCTTAAGAAGAATCATTTCAAAGCGTCCTAGCTTCCTTCGGAGTCTCAGTTCTTTCTCCTCTTCGTCTCCTTTTTCCTTATGAGCGCGCTTGTTCTCTAGTGCTGTCCTCTTTTTCTCCCCGGCGGGCAACCTGCAGCGTGCACGAAGTCCGCATGAGCGTGCTTTCGCTACTTTTTAGACGTTTCCCTTTGCTGATATAGTATCCTTCCCCCTTCGGACCGCGATGTTTCGTCCTGATGATTTACCGCGTTTGCCTTTTGTATTATCTTTTACAGACTTTTCCTTTCTCCAAGACTTACCCTTCGCTTTTTCCTCAACCTTTTTTAGTCGCCGGAATGCTTTATTCATGATGTCCTCTTTCCAAACGATCCTTTTCTTTCTTTCCATGCCGCCCCCTTCCCTATTCCCCTCTTGGAGATTCCTTTGAGCAAAACAGCGCTCTCGACTCTATTAAATAGTTGTCTTTTCTCTCTTTACCCCAGAAGGACATTTTCCTCTGGTTCCACGCGATGGTTTTTTTGCTTTAATACTCTTCGCTGTAGTCCTCCGTGATAGGGTCAGAGGATGATGTTAGATTTTTTGACAGTCGGCCCTTTCTTTTAGTTCATTTCCCCCGCTTTCCCCCCCCACGAAAACCGCCTCCTGAAGAAGAACAGTTAAAAGAAATGAATTTTCTATCTTAGTGAGATCTTGGGAGTTCAGCCTGAAGAGGAGTGACATTTCCCCCCGTTCCTTATAGTGCGGGGGTCCCTTAATGGATGCTCTCGGCGGTTTCCTTCAGGTCGAACTTTACCTTTCCTCCCTCGGCGGTAGTAGGTTATTGCTAGATCGCCGGTTGGCAACACCTGAATTTACTGGCCCTTTCTCCTTGGCGGCCCTTAGTCGTGATTTCATCCTTTTCCCCCTGTAAGGAGGCGCCTCCACCGGCCTAGCGAGCGACGTCCTCGAGTACGAAGGGGCACGGCTGGCACATTTTTTGGCCGCTTTCTTCGGCTTCCTGGGCTTTTTTTGATCTTTTTCTCTGCGCAGTCTTTCTCAGACGATGTATTTTCTGTGCCCTCGCACGCGCTGCCGCTCTCCTTGGCACGCTCCTGCTTTCCGCTTTCTTCCCTTGTTGTTTTCTCCCAGCGCGGAAACCTTTTTTTAAGCCCGGAAGCGCCTTGCTGCTTCCGTTTTTTGGCGTGGCGTTCTGCAGCGTTCTTCGCGGATTTCAAGACGCTTCCTGGATCGGGCCCCCTCCTTGCCTTTGCCCCTGGCGATTTCTTGCAAACTTTTTCCCCCCCTGCCCGAGCCACTGCAGAAGCCTAGCGATGGAACAACGTTACGTTCCTCCTTCCTCCTTTCGTCACGCCCACTGCCCGATTTTCCGAGATCGAGATGATCGTCCTCTCTTTCATCTATATCTTTACTCATTCCTTTTTGATGAGTATTTCTCCCGAGTCTCCCATCTTTATCTGATCCCTGAGAAAACCTTTTTTTTCTTCTTTTTTCCGTTGAGCGATTTATTGAGTTTTTCTTTCAGAGGATGCTTCGACGTGTCCGGGCTTAGGCTTCTGCCTTGGGGTACAGGCGGTTTTTGCGGTCATAGAATCGACCTCAAGTGGTTTAACTGCCCTTCTTCTCCGAACAGTCCTTTTTCGATTCTCCGCTAATGCATCTCCTGACGCCTTCCAGCCTGACTCTCCAGGACTTTATGATCTTATTGAGTGCCCGTCCGTACTCATCCAGCAGTCCTCGATGAAAGCCTGATTCCGCAGCCCTTCCCAGCTCCCCTTCCCTCTGCCTTTTTACTTTTGAACTTTCGCCGCCAGACGACGGTTGATTTCGTTCAGCAACTTTTTTTTCCAGGAAGGCGCTCTTGCCGCTCTGCTCGTCACGTCGCCCCCCTTCGGACACTGTTCCCTCCTTTTATTCCCTTTTTTCTGATTTTTCTTGTCCCAGGGTCCCTTCTCCCCTGACGACGACAAAATGCGAGTGATTTTTATCTTTCGCCAACCTGACATTTCCAGCTTTTCATGGTCCGGCTTTCGATCCACGAAGAAAGGTACAGCGATCGCTTCAGTGTCGATTTTCGCGGACCGGTCCACCGCCTATTTTCCCATGTTTCCCTATGCTCCCCTGCAATCTTTCTTACATGGTGAAAACTTCATCGTACATTCCCCCCTTCAGCACTCCCTCCTCCTCCCTTAATCTTCTTTTTCCCCCCCCACGGTTTATTGCGTTGCCTTGTGTTTTAGGATTTCGTTTGGGGAGATTAAGGTGGCCAGACGGAGATGCCCCCTCAACTGTGACCGCCTCTTCTCGCGGATAATGCCTCTCTAGCGTAGCTCCCCCCCAGGACGAATCACCCAGAAAGATTGGGTCTCTGTGACCCGTCTCCTTCCTTTTCATGCTAACTTTCCTCCCCACGCCCCGTAGCTTTCAGGAATAGAGCGAGACGCCTGCACGCGATGATTTCCCGACAGTCCCGTTCCTCGTCGACGATGGTTGCCCTCCCTTGAAGCCGGGTGGTAGGAATGCCCCGCCTCTCCAGAAGAAGATCATAGAGAAACGCCTGCCGTCCCGGGTGAGGGAACCTTCTTTTAATCTAATCTTCCTTTCCTTAGAAGAAGCGTATCCCGGCCACCGAACGAGAGAAGGACACGCGTAAAATCTTTCCCTTAGCAGCTGGGACCCGCGCTAATTGTTCTCGAAGGATGCCGATTTCGGAGAAGGCCTTTGCGCGATCCCGGCCTGGAGTCTTTTCCTCTTCACGCTTCTCCTTCCCCCCGCGATTTCGTCATCGTCCTGACCGTAGAAAAGCAGTGTATACAATCGATCCATCGACGTCCTTGCGTTTTTTTTTTTTCGCGGCCTTTCCCCCCCGAGAGGGGAAAGCAGTTATCGGCTGTTTCTCCCCAATAGTTTCCCTGCACCTCCTAAACGCTTTGGCGCTTTTGTCGGATTCGCTCGAAACCTCGCGGATTTCTGGGGCCGACGAACCCGCTTTCCATCCAAGAGGAGGTCGTCGTGCCCCTCGTACCATTTCTCAGGATTTGGAGAAGGCGTGCATTCCTTTTCTGACCTGCCTCCTTTCCCCACGAGAGAGGGTCGGATTGATGTCTCCGGATGTAGAGAAAGACCCCCCTTTTTCGTCTCCAGCCCATGAAGATGTTTCCCGATGCCTCAGACTTAGCTTTGGTCCCAGCCTTTTTAGTAGTACTCGTTCCCCGTCAGTTCCCCCCTTTTCTCTGGGTGGTTTATCAGGACGGGAAAGAGGTCCAGGAAGACCACTTTGAAGTCACGAGAACCTTCCACAGCGCAGTCTTTTTTGGTCTTTTCCCCTTTTCTGAGTTTCCGCTTACGCAGCGTATCCCCCTCCCAAGGCCAGCGCGGCCCCTCTTGAGGCAGTCCCTTTCGGCGATCAGAACGAGCCAGAGATCGCATGTACTTATGTTGAATTTCTTTCCCCGTCCCTTCCTTTCCGCGCCGGACGTCTTCGTGGCTTTCGCACTCGCGTCGAAATGGAACTCGCGGTGCTTAGACGCGTGCGGATGGCCCCTGGTCCTCTGTGTTGTTTTGCGTATGTATTTTCTAACGCCTTCTTTCTTCTGCTGCACCGCGGTCTCTTGCGAGAGAATAACACTTGTAGTAGATCCCATCAGACCCTGCTAGCTTGCTATCTTTCTTCCCCCTTTGTTAGAGAGATGTTCTTCGCGAAGCTTTTCTTTGCGTTTTATTTCTCTAACCGGCGGCCGTTTCTTGAATAGGTGCAGAAGATTCATTCTCGTTGAGCCCGCAGTACCTTTCTACTTAGCGATTTGGTGCAACCTTCCAGCGGAGTTCGTCCCTTACGCGAGTTTGCGTGCGAGCCAAACTTCCTCTCTTACGGAGCGGACCGGTGATGCCGCAGGGGGTTTCTTAATTCTAATACCCTCCTTTTTTGCTTCTTTGCGTAGTTCGCCTTCTTTCCTTTCTAGGGTGCCTCGCTTTGTGCAGTTGATTCCCCTCTCCCAGAGAAAGCGGCCTAGCTTTTCGAAGAACAAGTCTATTTTTCTCTGCTAGCGGTGGCCCAGTTCTCGCTCCTCCAATCCCCCCCCCCCCCCCTCTGGCGACCGCGGCGGTTCCCCCCCTTTTTGAATACGCTACCTCCGCTCTGGAGCGGAGTGCAGTGTTTTACTTACTACTCATTCTGTTGCTTTTTTTCGCTGTCTCTGTGGGTTTTACCCTGGCTGGAGACGCTTTTTTCTACATCCTCGGGGCTTCCAGCCGAAACGAGCTGTCCGAACGATTTGGTAGCGGTCAAGTAATTCATTGCTCCTTCTCTCGCTTTTGCCCCTTTTTAATTTTTTTTTTTTAGAACTTCCTGGCGTTCCTTGGCAAGGAGAATCGAGGCGGTGCTTAGCGTGTATCGGCCGGCCTATTGCTTTCCCGTTTGGCGCCCGTGTGTCCCGAACCGACGCCTCCAGAGTTCCTATAGGTAGTCCCCGGGAGAGTAATTAGTTGTGATTTATTTTTGCTCTCCCTCTTTTTTCTTTGTTCCCTTTCGCATGCTTTTCTATATTCGACGATACCCTCTCAAAAGCGCGCGGTCGACGTGAATTTTTCATGCTCGCATACTCGTCGTGACGCGCCCCTTTTTTATTTTCGTCGTTTGCCCCCTAGAGGAATCATTTTTGCTCCGTTTCCATTTTTTTTTACGAGTTAATGCAGTTTCTCTGGACGTGAGGGACTTGTTGCCCTTGACGGACGTGGAAGGCGCGATTCTCAGTTGGCCTTTTCGTTCCTCCCTTTTTCTCCGGTCTCGCTTTTCGTTCTTCCCCATTCCTCCCAAACGCGGTTTGGAAAGTTCTGGATCTCAGGTCTCGACTCCGCACTACTATTTTGGTCCCCACTCCTCTCTTTAGACCTTCACTTTTTCGTCGTCTTAATGTACCTCCCGACACGATCCTCCCCAAGCTGGTGTTTTTTTCTCGTTTTTCTCAGGACGGCGACCGTTTTGCTCGGCATCTTCTCTGGGCTGCATGTTCTTCAGGACGCAATGTCGGCATCTTTGAGCAAGTCATCGTTCCCCCCCCCCAACCCTTCTCCACCCCACCTTTTCCCGCCTCCTCCAAGTTTTTCAAACCAAGAATGGCTATCGTCGTTTTCTTCGCTTGATCGTTAAGTTTCGGGTTTCCCCCTTCACCCCTTCGGTCTTGGTCGCTGGATAACATGTCCGATCGGCGGTTTAACCGTTGGTTTGGTCATTTTCTCAAACTGGCCCTCCCCGTGCCTTTTCCTTGCAATCGTCGGTCCATTTCTAGAGGTTGGACCGGGGCATTATGGGCCTTCGTAATCAGCGTCTGGTTGGCTGCCTCTCGTTCTGGACCTTTTGAGGCCCTCAGCTTTTCGCGAGTTCGCCGGTCCGAAGTTGTCATGACCGGGGATCTTTTCGACGTAGCGGAGAGGCCCGCCGAGAGATTCCTGGGAATGGATGTATTTTCCGACCTGTTTGCTCCTATCTCGTTTCGCAGGAGGCCTCCGCTCTGTTCTCGGAAAGATAAGAATTTTCAGGGAGATGCCGCTTGATGTGTACTTTGTGACTCTTTTTCCTCCCTTAAGTTTCTCAACCACCCCCACCCAAAACCCCACCTTTTTTTTCATTTCCCACCCACTCATGAGGAGGTGGTCAGGTTGGATTGCATCGTTGTACTTTTCATCTTTCTCTTTGCGCGCTGCCCTTCCCTCTGCGCTGCTCACACTGAAAATGGAGCTTCTTACGGCATCTCCCCACGCGTCCCCTTTCCCTACAGCCTCTTCTCTCGAGGAACATTATCATCAGTATCGAGAGACCGCAGGTAAGATAACGCCCCCACAGGGAAGAATTTCATCCACTAGACTCCCTATTTTCTTGTCTCGACGGGCCCTCCTTTTTCCCCCCTCCCCCTTTGAGAGAGTATTAGCGATCATCGCCGTCATCTGATCTTCCCAACGTGATCTTTTGGGATTCCTGCCCGAGGTGCGCTTATTATTTTCCTTTATTACGAGTGCTGGCTCTCGGCTTTCTTGTTTTTGGCTCTTAGTGGGAAGACTTGTTCTGCGTTCTGAATCCGACAGTTTCCCTTAGACTCTAACTTCCCGATTCAATACCCCTCCGCAGGCTGCTCTCCGCGGAGGCTTACACGCCGAGGCCGTGCTCCCAGAGCGACCGGACCTCCCCCTTCCCGGTTTCTTTCCGCGCTCCCTCGATCTCCGCCGGCAAGCGCCGTTTGGCTGAACAGCATTCGTTGTGCTTTCACGCGTTCCTTGGACCTTCGCCTCAGCAATACCCTCCCCGGCTTCGGCCGAGGCTAGAAAAAGCAAATCCGCCCAGGAAGTTTGCCCTTACACGATTTCTTCCCAGCCTCCGTTCCCCCCTTTGGACCTTTTTTCTAGCCGGTACTCCTTTTCTATACTGGAACGCCGTGATTAAATCAAGAGCTTTTTCGAGGACGACAACAAGACCGATCTGAATTACCGTTTTTCCCCTGGTTCTTCGATCCAGGATTCTGGTAGTTTTTCTCCTCCTAAGAGGATTAGTGCTCGAAGGATCCCCACCGTACCCCCCCTCTCTTCCCCCCCCCTGCGACCCCTCCTACGTACCTTTTTTGTCCCCCCTTAACCAGCGTAGGACCTTGTTTTCGAAGGCACGAAGCCCTGAAGATCGAGATCTTCCAACTGTTTTTTTTTTCTTGTGTTTTCGTGTCCCTTCTTTGGGGGAGATCCAGCTTACTTCCCCGAGATGCCGCCCAGCTGTTCCTTTAAGTAAGACACATCGCTCCCGCAGTCGCTCATTTTTCTCTTTCCCCTTTTTCAGCTCAGGTCCTATTCCGATAGGTTTGTTCCCCTTCTCCCTCTTAGTGTACTTATTTGTACTAGTCCTCCTTTCCGATCAGCACGTCGTACCTTCCCCGCTATAGGCTTGCTTTCTTCCCCCTCTTTGATCGCCAGTCTTTAGTGCGAGCGACCCGATGAATATCCCCCCTTGCCCATGATCTGACCGTTTTTTTGCGGGATTCTGACTCTTTTACCCTTGGCGCTACGGTTGGCCGGAGCCCCTAGTATTCATCTTCAGCACGAAGCACGTCGAGTTTCACGTAAGACGGTTCCCTCTGAACTTCTGCCAATCGGTATCCGCTCGGTGATTCCCCGCGATGTGCCCCAGGAACTGATTCCTTTTTTCAGCAGTAGCCGGCGTTGAGCCGCCTCGCCCTGTTTCTCCGATTAACTCCTCCTTTTCAGACTCCTTTGTTTCTTCTCAGTCAGGAATCGTCCTCTGAAAAGCAGTCCTCAGGCGCTCATAGCCGGCCTTTCCTCCTAAGATGCGGAAATCCGCATTTCGACTAGCCGCCTTTAAAGATTTCTATCTTCTGGTCTTTTCCCTTGGCGCCCACCATGTGTCCCAGGCACCGACGCTTTTTAACAGATCAGGAGACGACCTTTGTAACAGAGTCTCGCTCACATATACTTTTTTTTTTTCACTGACTCCCTCCCCCTTTTTGAGTTTACTTCCTCGTACCTCCTCATGACATAGAAGTGCGGATGTCGAGAAGGAGACGACAGTACTTTTTTGCTTAGAAGTCATTGTAGCGCGAGGATGTTTTTCCACAAGCCGTTCCCTATGCTCTTTTGATTCGATGCCGACCGCCAGGCTATAACGAGCGTGGAGCAAAATAGCGTCTTCCCCCCCCCTTTGACCTTTCCTCCCTCGTTAGAGGATCGACTTTCAGGTTTTTTGCCGTTTACCGACTCCTTTCTTCGAACGGTAACCTTTTGCTCGACGTGGGTCTTTCTCCCTTTCCTGAGCGAGGCCCGCTTTTTTCTCGAGCAACGTCAACCCTTCCCTCGGCACGCCGATCCTTTTAAGCACTCTGCGCCGTACTCCTTTTGTCTTTTTTTCTCGATCTCCCAAACCCTTTTAAGCGTCGGTCCTTTCCTTCTTGCAGCGGTATGCCGTTGCCCCTTCTCCGTCGACTATCTTCGTTTTTTTTTGCTCGACTTTTTTCCCTTTTGGCGCGGTGTTGCACTCCTTTTACTTCGCGTTTGTATCGGTATTTCTTGCTGCACAGATCTGCCGTTCTCTCCTCCACTGGGTAGATCCCATCCAGACTAGCAGCCTCCTTACGTGGCGCACTCTCTCTTCTCCTGTTTTCTTCTCGCCTTTTTGGATGGGGACCCTTCCTCCGCTGAGACCTTTTTCCCCTCTCTGCGCGTGAGCCGCCAAGTCCAACGAGAAGTCACACCCCCGTCGACACCCGCGAGGCGCCCGACGGCTTCA
>Ga0179593_1514731_pt1 | contig 11104 bp, 8 predicted proteins | sample CZODoug2_1_08_16_FD_185931 | JGI IMG/M metagenome (GOLD analysis project Ga0179593, IMG submission 185931) | Vadose zone soil fungal communities from Angelo Coast Range Reserve, California, USA - CZODoug2_1_08_16fungal (PacBio error correction) | ecosystem: Environmental > Terrestrial > Soil >... | reverse complement strand
TTTTTGAAGTACAAGTGCGTTGCTCCCCCTGTTTGACATCGACGGCCCGGAATCGATGCCACACTCCTCCTTTTCCAGAGCAAGGCTCCAGTTCCCCCTCCTTTATCCCGCCCAACTTTCCCTCTCATTGGGGTTGAGGCGAAATTCCCATCCCCCCCTCCACCGTTATGCCCCCGCTTTGTATACGTCGCTCGCCGAATTTTACCGAGGCGGAGGGCAGTCGTGATCTTTGCCATGTCGGCCCCATTTTTTCTTTTTTTGTTAATCCCCCAAGAGAATCGAGAGCTCGCTATTCCCCGTACGCCGGGTTTTTCCTTGCATTGAACTCTTGACAGTTGCAGCCTTAATATGCATGGAGTGCGGTACCTTCTCTTGAACCTCCTTTGAAATCATTGTCCCAGTATGTATTCTTCTTCCTCCCAGCTACCCGGTCAGAGAATTTCTGTGCCAGGCGCGTTATGATCAGGCTACAGCCTCCCTGCGGTCTCCCCCGATTAAATAAGGTGTCCCGCCCCCTTTCTGATTGACCCCCTAGCTTTCCCGCCAAGTTGCGCCGGACGTTTCCCCCCCAACCCCCTCCTTAAAGTAGTATTTCCATGTTTTTACCGTATGTGACCGCGTTAAGGGAATGGAATAACAAGCTCCCCCCGCCCTGTTCGGCAACAGTACTTAAAAAGTCCCTCCTTTTTTTGATTCACAGCATTTGCTATAGTATGGGACCCTGTTTTCATTCTCCCCGTCCCCGAAAAAAGCTTCCGACCCTGCTTTGCGTCTTCCTTTTACAAGAGGATGTGTAGGGAAAATGATACAGTGCTGTTTCCCCCCTTGTCCCTCGAAGTCAAATATCTCCCCCCTTCAGCCTATTTTCGCCCCCCGATGACCTGTTCGCCAGCTCGACGCGTATGTCTCTGTTCAATTGATAGCTACCCCCGTCCCTGCGACTTTTACCGTGGCCTGACCTGGCATGTCTTCCCAAATCCTAAGATTTAAAGAGACTTTTTCCCTCGTCCCTCCTCGACGCTCGCGCCAAGTTGCTCTCCCCCAAAGAGATGAGAGTACCGCACTACCCCACCCTCAATCTGGACGAGTCCCCTTGACAAGACCTTTCCGCCAATCCCCTTGAGTTTACGAACCGCTGTGACCAGCCTTTACTTTCTTCCCTTGTGCCAGGGAGGAAGTTTTTTCCCCCCCCTCCCCACCCCTTTTCCAGTTCGGAGGACAAGGTTCCCAGTACACACACGTAAGACTTTTTGCCCTTTTCCGGAGCGCCCCTTGCCCCCCACAGTGTCAGAGCAAATTTTTTCCTTTTTGCCCCCCTCTCCGGTTAAAGCCCAAGACCCGTTTCGTTTCCGTCCTACCCCCGGGATGCGTTGCCTTCTTCCGTGACTTTGCACAACGACCCCTTTCTCGCTCCTGTTTTCGGATCTTTCTCCCAGCCTTTGACGCCCAGTGTGCCGCGTTAAATCGCAATCTTTCTACTCCCTCCCTAATTTTTTTTTTTCCCCCCCCTCTTGTGTTTCGCAAGACCCCCACTTTCTGATGATAAACGCTTTGCGAATCAACATCTTGAGTCAGCCAGGATTGGCTGAAGGACCTCCCCCCCCCCACTTTTTCCAGGTTCTTTGGGGAACTCAAGTTATTTTCCTTTTCCCCCAATGACGCACGATTTCGGACCTCCCAACGTGTGAGTTGACAGTTTTCTTTTTCTGACCCTTCGGGGGGAATAATCTTATTCCAATAAATCCGCCTTGGGACAATTGCCCGAGCTCTCGGTGATACTTCCCATTTTTCCCCCGCTCTGAGTATAGAGGCTCACACTCCCCCCCCCCTATTAAATAACCCTTCGACGCTCCTCATCGTTTTCCTCGTTTTCCTGGACTCCCTATCTTCCCCCTTTCAAAGATTGAGTTTAACAAGTTTTTTCCTTGGGACTCGGTGTCGTCAGCGGCCACACCGATCACCATTTCCCCATGAGCCGGCGGATCCCACCCCTCTGCGATTGGATTTTATCTTCGCGCCCCGCCATATCCGTACCTTCCCAGTCTTCGACTCGATAAGGTTCTTCATTCTAAGACTGAGCCAAACGTGGATCGCCCAACCGTCTTGTTCAAAGTTATCTTACGGCTCTTGAACTCATGATATGCTCAGCCTCCTGAACTGAGTAACCGACTGTCTTTCAATTCGATCTAAGTGATTCTTTCCCCTTTTACAGAGAAAGTTACGAGGTTGGCGTCAGTTTTACCCGAAAACCCCCTAGCCGTCAGGGGGGACCCCCCCCTCTCTTTTCCTCCGTTTTTTGGAGAGAGGGGAAATTCCCCCCCCTGATTTTCTCTTTATAATTCCTTTTCATACCTCAATGCACAAACCCTCCCCTGTACCCGACAAGAAAGAGGTGCTCCCACCCACACCCGAGTGTTTGAAGCAGAGTTCCTTAGGGGCTAGCCTTTACTTTAGTCATACTTCCCATCAAACGGTGTCCTCCAATGAGACACCCGGAGACTTACGCCGTGCTCATCAAGTGTCTCCTTTCTGCAAACCCCTATGGATGACCCTCCCCCCCTTTTTGATCATGTACCTCGGGCGTGTGCTTAATACAACTTTCTCTCTTCTATACGTGCCGCTCCCTACTAAATCCATCCCCCCGAGTTCTTTATCCGCCTTTTTTTTGTTTTTTTGTTTTTTTTTCCCATCTCTTTGTTAAAGAGGTCTGCTTCCATCTTTGATTTGAAACGATCCCCCGCTCCTGGCCCCCTGTTTAAACAACTGGTCAGAATTTCCTCAATCCTCCCGGCCTTCTTGACTCCGTCCAAGTCCCAATCCCCCACCCCTCCTCCTTCGGAGCCTATCGCCGTTGCTGTACTCTGAGTTTATAAGCGATACTTCCCTCCGGTTTCTGCATCATTATCTGACGGTTTCCCCCCAGACAGCGTGTGATTTTCTTACCTCCCCAGCTTCCTGTCAACCAGTGGGGGTTTCCTAACGGAAATTTTTAAACTCTTTTCACCTGAAGTAGAGATCGTTTTCTGTTTCGGCCCCCTTTTCAGAAATGGAATGTTCCCCCTGCCCAAGCTGGGGTTCCCGGTCCCCCCCCAATCCGGATGTTACCGTAATCAATCTTTATAGCCCCCCGTTGGAGACGGCTACTTCTTGGGTTATGAGGACCCCAAATCCGGTGACCTATGGTTTCTTTTTTGGACGAGCGATTCCGGTCCCGGCGTCGACCTTCGTCTTTAGTATTTTCGTTTTCTACGATGGGAGATTACCAACTTTCCCCTTCCGGCCCCGAGAAAATTATTCTTTAGTTTGGGCTCTTACGTTTTCACTCTTCCCATTTTCGCTTTTTTTTCATAACTCTTTGGTCGTTCCTCCGTACCGGAGGGACCTCCTATTCTTCACTTCCTCTGCCCCAAACTATTCCCACTTTGCTCTGTGGCAGTAACTTCTGCTGGCTCCCCAAGCCGTTTCCCCCCCCAGGCTTTTTGATACCTTTGCACCTGGTCCTATTCTCAGAAAATTTTTCCTTTTTCCTCTTTGCTCACTGGCCCAGTGAGAATTCCTTGTTCCATGTTAGGATTTCAACAAGCCGTTAATTTCGAACCTTTTTCAAGCAAAACATTTCTTTTTCACCACTTTGTAATTTCTTCCTCCGATAAATAGAGGGGGAATGTTTCTCAGCCTTTATAGCAGCTCTTTCTGAATATCACCACTCCTCTTGTTACGGGCTTAAACCCCTCCTGTTTCCCTTTTCAGACGCCCCGGTAATTATCCACCCTCCCCCCCTTCAGTACACTATTCCTACTCATATCACTCCCGATCAGAGCCCGATTTGTCTAACCCTGTTTCTTCTGAATCTGCGCAATTTCCCTGCCTCTATCTTTCTTCGTGGTGGCCTGCGCAATCCCCTGGGATCTTTATAAGCTAATCCCCGCCTCTATTTCTTTTCTTCTTTGACTCCAGAATAACTGTTTTCCCTCTCTTTTGTCTCTTCATTTTCTACCTGAAATGGTGCAATCGGTTCTATTTTTGACAACTCCCTTGTAGGTGCTTCTTCTTTTTTTTACATGCTGTTTTATTTAGTCCGCCTTCCCCTCAATCCCTGTCTGTCGTCCTTTCCAGTCCTGGAGACCAAATCCCGCCTTTTTTCCCCTAAGTATCGACCGCCTTAGCGTAGTTCGCTCGCTTTGTGACAGTTCTCCAGTTGTTTCTTTTTCGTTTTCGTTTTCTGGTGTAAATATGTGCCTGCTGCCTCGGCAACCTTAGGTGTAAGAGGCTTTTTTTTCCTTCCTTTTTATAGCCTGCTTCGATTAAGCCGCTTCCCCTTTTTTTACAGACTCTCTGCCTTCCTTCTTTTTCCTGTCAACCCCCTACTTGGGCCCCCTTTTCCTGGACTACTTGCTCATCCGTATAAGAAAACCTCGGCACTTCTTCAGCGCCCCTCGCGGCCCCTATCATAGAGCATATAGTCGAGTTCTTTTTTGACCACCCCCCAACCTTTAGCCTCACTCATCCCTTCCTTCCTGCCCACTTTCTAAGCCTTGGCCCTTTTTTTTTCATTCTTAACGTCAACTCCTTCTCTTTTTCTTGCAACCTTGATTTCGGATATCCCGCACTTCTCCCTTGTATCCATTGAGATGATGGAACCCCCGTTTTCCGGTCACCAGAATTAGCCTGTTTTGCCTCCTTCTCCTTTTTTTCCCTTTTTCCAAAAAGCTTCTATCCCGAGCTTTACCTCTCTCTCCTCTCCCATCCGTTTTTGTTTAGTCCTTTACGTCTGCATTACTTTTTATTCCTTCCTACGACCGGAAAAGTTACCCTCTATGCACCCCCGCTCAAGCTGTTCCTTTTGCTCAAGGCGTTCTCAGTCATTCTCTTTTTTAAGTCTCCCAAGGGCCCCTTTGTTCTGCGATCCCCTCCATTTTTTGCATTAACACCTCTTTCCCATCTTTGTCTCGTTCCGCGTCCCCCGCTCTTCCATTTTCCTGATCTCAGTCTCTTCTGATGCCTTCGCTAAACATTTGGAGCTTTTTGTAAATCAAACCCCTTTTGCATCCTTTAGGGTTGGAAGAGCCAAACGTTGGGTCCGTTGCCGGCGCTGTTTCCGTCCGTCTTTCGTATGTTTTTCGGAGAGGCTTCCTACAGCAATTGATTACCATCAAGTTCCACTTTATTTGCCCAGGCGGCCTCTTCCCGGCATGTTCCGCTAGTGCCCCCCTTCCTTTAGTTATTCAACCCGTCTATTATTTACCCTCCTTGTCCCCACTGATGAATTATTTCCAGGGGTCCACCCGCTGGTAGTCTTGCAGGCGAGTACGTATCTTGCCCTTTTTTTTTTGAAATACGTTCCAAACGAAGTCTTTCAATCCTCTTTCATGTGTTCTCTCGGAATCTTGCTTCGCTCTGGGCGCGGACTTTAAGAACCATCTCCGCCCCCCTTTGGATTTACAGTACCGTCCCCCTAACCCTCTTCAGTTTTTTGCTTCACATCCCAGGGCTGCTTGCTTTTTGCCCCGTGATCTTCAATTAGACGTCGTCGACCCTCTCTCCTTCAATATTATGAGGTTCTTTTCCCCTTTTTTCCCTCCGTACTTTTATCCTTTCCCTGTTCGCCTTCCTCCCTGCGTCACCTCGAAGCTACCTTCCCCCTACCTCGCTCCGATTAGAAACCCGGTCCCCTCTGGTCGCCAATCTCCGATCTTTTTCCCCCTTTCTCGCCTTGAAGAAGTTCTGCTACTCAGAAGGACTCTTTCTGCCGTTTCCACTGATTTTTTACTCTTCCATCCCCCTTTTCCAGCGTTCCCACCCTTCCCCTTTTTCCTCCTCATGCTGATCCAAGGGGGCCTCTCAAGAGATGACTACGCCAGTTGCTGCGTTTTTTTTCTCACCCCAAATACAATGCTTGGTAAGAGCAGTTTTTCACCCTTCGACCCTGGGTAAGTTTACGAACGCGGCCCCGTATGCCCCTCCCAGTTTGGTCCCCTTGATGGAGTGCCCCTATCCCACTTTGACGGCACGGAAAAGGTTCAGTTCTCACCCGTTAAGGCCCCCGTTGTCTCCTCTTATTTTTACGCCTCTGTACGCTAAGACCCCACCTAATCAAGTTTGTAATAGGTTGGATCACCGGGCTCCCTATTTCCTTCACGATTTTTTTTTCTAGTTCATCAAAACGGTTATGACGCCCCCAAAATTCCTCAAGTTCCCTTGAAGCCCCTCCCCCTCTCAACTTGATGGTTATAGGTTCCCTCTTCCTTTAGGATCTGGGAGCCAATCGTTTTCCCCCTAGCGACGTAATGCCTATGCAGTTTTCTTTTTTGCATCAGCCCCCTGTGCACCTTCCCCATGCTCCTTCCCCCGGCCTTTTTTTTCGTGCGCCAAATCTAGAGCTCCCCCCCCCCCCCCTCCTGTCTTCACCCACTTGATTAAGGCTCCCCTCCGGCTTTGACCCAGACATTTGCAGGGTGATGAAACCCCCAGTTCGTTCGGGGAACCTTCCCCCTTGACTCCCCCCCCCTTCTCTATCAGACCCAAAACGTGTGAAGGTCTACCCCCTCTTGTCCATCGGCTTTGGGAATAATTCCTGCTTTTCCTCCCCCCCCCTCCATCTTTCTTACACAGTCAGGAACACAGAGGTCTCCTCCCTCTTGCCCCTTTTTCCCACTTGAGGAGTCTCTCCTGTAGAATCTCCCCCCCTTTTTCACGTCGAAGAGATCAATCACGCGTTGAGAGCAGTGTAGGGACTTTCCCGTCCTTTTTCCCAGACTTTTTCCTCTCTTTTTTTCTTTTCCCAACCTGACGTTGTTTTACTCTTTATCGAGTGATCATCGTCATCTGCACAACGATGTCCCTTCCCCCCCCCTAACCATTTTTCTCTTGATGGAGGATCTAAAAACCCGAGTCATTTGAGCTATGAGATACACTCCCCTTTCCTTTCCAAATCCCGGCGTTAAGACCGTTTCGGAACTCCCTTTTTTCAAGTCTTTGAAATTTTTCTCCCCCCTACGGCCAAGCGGTCGTTCGCTGGCAAGTCCTTTTTCACCAATTTTTAATGGTGCATTATGACTCCCTTATCCGCTTGAACGCCAGTTCATGAACAAACCCGCCTTTTATTTTTCCATTCGAACCCCTTTCTCTTTCTTTTCTCCCAAGTTTTTTTTTCCCCAGGAGGTTTTTTTTCGCTTTCTTCACTATAAAAGATAACGTCATGACGTTCCTCTCTCTTTTTCTCCTGTCTTGTTGTGCTCTCTTTTTAACTTCCCCCACTGATCCTGTTGAACCTTCATTTCCCCCTTCTCCAATGAAAGAGCCCTATCGACCCCCCAGCCCCCACGGTGTGTCAGTCAATACCCGTCTCGTTTGTTAAGCACTCCTTTCTGACGCAGGTGATTCATAGTTCCCCCCCCCCCCCCCCCCCCCCATTTTTTTTTTTCCCAGAGACAAGGCCCCGACGCTTTGCCCTGTCACTCGTTGCGAAAGTATGACAAGATGGTATTGACCTGTCGTATATCCGACGTCCTTTTTTCCCATTTCCTTTTTTTTAGAGGATATCTTTTCCCAGTTCGCGCTCGCCTACGATTTGTGTAGATCGCCCAAATCGCTGGTTTTGCTGATCTGTGTGCCGTTCATCCTTTCCCGTTTAAGCGATCCCTCGGCCTCAGCATGGTGTCATAAATATCATTTCTCTAGTCTTGACTTGAATCCTCAGCAAAAACTTCTCTCCCCCAGCTTTTTTCTTGAGCCCCCATGGCATTGACGACCGTTTTTGATCTACTAACGTGTTCAGTGTGAGACATTCAGTAGACTAGGTGGGTTCATGACTTTTCCCCCCTTTAGGCCTGTCGGAAAGCCTTCCCAAATTCCCGATGCAATTAAAATGAAGAACCGTTAACAATGCCCACCTTTTTGTTCCCTATTCGCGATCTTTCAGAGTTCGTAGAGTCTTCCACCAACCAGGCTTTCCCTCCCCCTTCCTGTGGGATCCCCGTCCCTCTACTTTGGCTCCTTTAAAGCTCTTTTCCCGTTTTGCGACTTACAGGAGGTTATGTTCTCCTCCCCAGGCCCGTTAACCCATGTTTCCTCTCCCGCTTGGGCAGAAGATTTCATTACGAGAACCTCTAAGACTTCATTTTTTCGCATCTTTTCTTTTCTGGCGCCAGCTTCCCCCTGGGCCGAGCAACCCGCGAACCAGAAAGCTGTAGTCGCTCCTCTTCCAAGCTTCGAAATTTTCTTGAATCACGTCGTTATTCTCCCCGACGAAGCTTTTCCTTTCTTCCTTATGCCATCTGAAGCCACCATATTACAACTTTGATCTTCCGGATCGTACCGCCTGCATCCCCGCCTTAGAGAACAGGCTTATTACTCCTTTTGAAGTTGCTCGCAACCATTGAAATTTGACGCGGAATACCTGGCCCTTGAGACCCAAAAAATGCCTTTTTTTCCCAGCGGTTATATCAGCATCTCCGGAACCGTCTCAAGGCTCCCTAAAAAAATTGCTGTGTCGTGCAGCGCTCCTCCTCTTGGTTCTCATTTCCGGCTCGAGCGCTATTTCTCCTTGATGACGATTGCCGGGATATGCTGCTTTGTTTCTTTGAACTGCTAATAATGAAAGTTCCCTTTACCTTTTCCAATCACCCATCGACTTTCGCTTCCCCCCCTTCCAGATCCGCCACTGTAGATATGGGCGACCAACGTTTACTATGATTCCTATTGGAAGTGGCTTTGGCCTTCTTTCCTTCGAGTGGCGCCGCCCTGCGAGCCTCGGATAATTTTTATAAGTTATAAGATTGATCTGCTTAATCCCTCATTCAGTTTGATAGAGGTTATACTTAACATCAAGAGTCCCCCGGGTAGCCCTCCCCTATCGACACTTCCCATTGTCTGTGATCTCCCAAACTCCCTTGCCTTGTTCGTTGATCGTTACTTTTTTCCCCCGCCAGGCTTAGATGGTTCTCATTAAGACTGTCCCTCGCAACAGATTAGCCCCATTACCCTACTTGTAGCCTTCGACGAGCTTTTCATCTTTACCGTTCAGTTTACTTGAGCACCACTTTTTTCTCATTTAACTCTACCCTTTCCCCTGATTCTGGCACATGTAGGTTGGTCATCTTCTTCAGTTGGTTGCTGTCCCTGATCACCAGAATTCCCCGCCGCCCCTCTTGACAGAATCTTGAACTACTTGGCCTCCTGGCACCACATGGGGACCATTCACGGATGCATGAACTACCTACTCCAACCTCCGCAATTACGAGGCCTTTCATCGATTCCTTTCTGCGAACGACTTTTTTTCCCCTTGATATTTTAAACTCGTCTTCATCTAGTCTCGTCTCTTTTTTGATTTAACAACCAAGTTCCAACTTTTTCTTCCCCATGGACATCAGGAATCAAATCCCCATCTCTCGGACCCTTGGCACAAAATTTCGGACGCGACTCGCCCATTTTTCAAACGTTGTTATGCACTGTTTCTTATCAGTTCGGCCCCCCTCACCCAACGCAATTCAGCAAATTTCTCCTTTCCATTCTCGGGGAAACTGGAGACCTCTCACGGAACGCTTTTTTTTTCCCCCTGGATCTCCTTTCGGTGAGAATTTTCTAAACCCTCTTTTTTTTTTTCCTCATGTTAATTCTGAGTCCCTCCCCCCCTCCCCCCCCCGTTGGTTTTCTCTCTCTCGGAAAGTACAAGCTGACAGCTTTTCTCCTGCTTTGAGACTTTGCCCTTTTTCCGCGATGTCCCATTAATTCCGGTTTTCCAGTTCTCCAGTTTTTTTTTCCCCCCCCACCGCGCTAGCCTTTCACCCCTTACCTTCCCTTTTTTTCCCCGGGCGTCTTCCCAAGCTAGAATCTCTTTCCACCGTTACCGGCCTTTCGTCTACTTTAGAACGACTTTTGCCAAGTTCCTTTCCTCGTTGAGTGGCTTCCGTCTTTTTCCCCATAATTGGAGTCTTTTTTGTTCAAACCCCCCCGCTTCTGTCCCTGCCTGTTTCGGAACTGAAAGCCTTTCTAGACTTTTTTTCGGATTAGATGCAAAGGAAGAGTCCAATCTTGAGGAGTTTTCTTTCGTCGTCGAGCCTCATTTTTACTCCCTGCAGTTGTCAATATGTTTTTTCGCACTCTTCCGGACCCGTCATTTTATGTCAAGAGTGAAACTCGTTCCCGACCGGCTTTCATATTCCCCCTGATCGCCGATCTACCGGTGCCATAGCTGTCAGCATTTCGTTTTTTTTTCCCCCTAGTTAAGACCCTACCGCTTGACCCCCACGTTTTGCCGGCCCCCCCGCCCTTTTTTCTCCGCTTTCGCCCATTATTGTGAGGCTTGTCTCCATAGCTGGTCCGTAATGTCATCACGTCCCCTTCTGGCTGCTTGAAGTCACATTACCCACAGACAGCGTCTGTTGTCGCTCATTCCAAGTTCTCCCCCCCTTTGCTCTCCTGAGCCTCCTAACCTCCTCTCCGGATAAGTCCGTCGAACCGAACGTTTTATTCTTTCGCTCCCTACCGCCTGGTTGATCACGAGATGAATTTTTATGTTCCCTCGGCTTCGCCAACGAAGTCATCTTCCCCCCCCCAGTCCAATCGCGCCGAAAGTCCTCCGGAAGTGTCGCACCAGCCCTTTTACCTCCGTCCCTTATTTTATAGATTTAAGTCTAGAAAGTTTTATAAGAAGGCACTTTTCAGGATGGCGTTCACTCGCTTGTCCCAATCCTGGCCCTCTTTCCCCCTCTCCCTCCAGGAGAGAACAGGGACTTCCACAGAGTTGCGTACAACTTTTGACTACTACAACTCCCGCTTGGGGACTTCCTGTTTTCCCAAAAGTTAACTACGAATGTCCGGCGATTTTTACTTATGTACCCCAGTCTCCGGCCCTTGATTGGTTTTCCCCCAGCAACAAAAGGTTCTGACGCCGACATTCTTTTTCCACCCCCTTATATTTCTCTTGAGGGTGGCGAGGTAAGGATAAGAAACCCCCCCAGCGTACATAGGTTGGATCCTCTGGTGCATTATGAGCCCTGGTCATGAGGTTTCGTGTTCAGCAGGACCCCCCCAGATTAGCGACCAGGCTTTAATGAGTTTACGTACCGCGCAACCACGACTCTCCGCCGTGGAATGTTTTCTT
>Ga0179593_1480194_pt1 | contig 11104 bp, 21 predicted proteins | sample CZODoug2_1_08_16_FD_185931 | JGI IMG/M metagenome (GOLD analysis project Ga0179593, IMG submission 185931) | Vadose zone soil fungal communities from Angelo Coast Range Reserve, California, USA - CZODoug2_1_08_16fungal (PacBio error correction) | ecosystem: Environmental > Terrestrial > Soil >... | reverse complement strand
TCGATACCCACCCCCTTCAAAGACAACCGATTTTCTATTTCCCGATCGTCTGGAAACGCTCCCTCTTTGCAATGGCCCTTGATACATTCGGAGTCTTCGTCAACGATTTTAAGGTACCTCCCCTCCGGTTTTAGTGATCCTGGACAGATAGTTCCCGTCACGTTTGCCCCCCCACTTTTTCCAATGTTCCCCACTGTTTCCCATGGACTGTGAGTCCCCAGACAACACGCCCTTTCTTGATCGTGCCTTGCATGTTTTTTACAGCAAACAACATCCCCAATTCAGCCCCCCCCTTGGATTTCCGGATTACCCGCTTGAGTCTACTCTCCTTCAGATGCAAAGCCGTCTCAGCGTAGTATTTGGTCCCGTGAGTTTTTTCTTTCCCGATCCGGCGGACCCGTATTTCTTTCTCTGGGCAACCCCCAGCTATCTCCCCTTTTTCCCAAGCCTCCTCTTTCGGAGGACTTGTAGCAACCCGGCTGTTTAGCTTGTTTTTTTCCTTTCATTCGGCGTTTTCTGTTTCGATCCCAAATCCCTGGAATCGGTTGGTTTTTCGTCCCCCCTAGCAGACCTCTTGCATTTGGGATGCTTTTTTTTAGGACTTCGGATTTGATCTCCAACTATTCCCCTCACTATTTTGACCCCTTCATTGCTCCCCAAATGGTGCAATCAGTCTTTTATCCCCAATTTCGCGAAAAGCTATTGGGCCTCAACCTTCCTTCTTTTCCTATTTGAGCTTCGAGGGGTTCTTTGGTTACAACGGCCATCCCCCCCTGCCCGATTTTGGCATTCTCCTACACAATTGGACCAGTTGCTACTTTTCGACGCCAATCGAGTACTCGTTTTTTTCCTTTTTTGGCCCTCATGGTTCGTTGTTCCTGTGAAACAGTTGTGCCTGGTTGGTTGGGATGTGTCCCAACCCAATATATCCGAAAAAGGTTGTGGTGATGGGTTGATTTTTATTACGTCCGTCTGGTCCTCCCCGCCACGTTCAGCCTTTACCGTACTTTTTACATGGTTTGTATCCCTAAAGCGTGATCGATGGTTCCCTTTTTCTTTCCACTTATGGAGTGTTTTGACCACCCAAACTTTCTCATACCTTCCCGGGTCCAACTCTTTTTCCCAGGGGATGCCCATTTTTGGGTCACCCCCTTTATTCGTGGGTTTTGTCCTTTTTTTCTGGGTCTTTTTCTTCCACATTTTTTCTGCTCCACCACGACTCTCTCACCCCCAACTAGTTTCGTGAATTGTGTTCCGGGGTTTGCGATGCCCCCCGTTCTTTTGCATCTCGCACCGTTCTCGACACGGCGGATCAGTCCTTTTTCTTCTTTGAAAAGTTGGTGGCTTCAGATATTCGGTCTGGGACTTTTTTTTTTTTTTTCCGTGGACTAGAAGGGGTTCGTGATTCGTGTCCTTTTACAATTGGCCCGAGTCAGGAGAATGAAGAGTTTCGTGGTTATGGCGTTTCCGGCTGGACCCAGATGCGTCACGGGCATGATGCACCTCTATGCCCTCCTTCCTGACTTCCCCACCCATCCCCCCCCTTCCCTTCTGCAGGTTTTTCGTCACGCTGCTTTTTGGTAACAGGAGAAAAACTCGCGGACCTCGATGGGGGAATCCTTTCGTTGTATTCAGTTCCTTGGAACACACGATGTTCCCTTTCTTACTCTTGGTTGCTTATTTTTTGCCCCCCGGGACCATAGCTCACGGTGTATCCGTCCATTTTGCCGTCCGTTAGCCGGCTGTGCATTAGGTTGTGCTGACCCCTTTTTTACTGGGCTTCACGCCCGTCCCTGCAAACATTCCTTCCCCGGGCGGTTCACCACCACACCCCTGGTTGGGTTTTAACTTCCTTTTTTTCTTGTGTGCTCTTTGGCGTGCAACGGTGTGCGCAGCTCTTTTCCCCTTGTACCTCTACCGTTTTTTGTTTTTGAAGAGGTTTTATCAAACCCCCTTTTGCCTGCGACTTTGGCTCCCCCCCCCCTTTGGCTCTACTTTCTTTTTGCGGTAATTTCGTCTCTGCCCTTGTTCTCCTGTTGCGTGGCTTAAATCCCTTTCAACCCGGGGACCCCTCAACACCCTCCCGGGCTTATTTCCTTGACCAAAATTTTCAGTTTGAGTTTCTCTTGTTTCTTATCTGAACACAGCCCTCCAGAGTTCATCGGACCCCGTTCCCCGATGTCGTATTCCCCTCCTCGTTTGATCCTTTTTTTGTTTTACGGACCCCTTTTTTCCCTCCTTCAAATCACTCATGCCTTGTTCCTTTGGTAACGCGTTCGGGCGGTTGATGTGATTTTGTTTTTTGTCTTTTAAGTCTCGTCAGCCTTTTGTTCGACCTGCCGGACCCCCCTTTTGTTGCGTAAAGAGTTTCCGTCCCTTACCAAAAAGAGGTCTTCTCTCCTACTCCCCCCGTGCTTTGTTTTCTTTTTTTTTTTTCCCGCCTCTGCCCTCCGCCCACCCGCCACCCTGTCAGGAGAATGTTTTTGGCTTCTCAGCTAAGGTTTCAGTCGTGCTAGGATTGGTTCCTCTCCTGTAATTCAAATTCGTACGTCTGTTGCTGGCGATTATGGGCCTTGGCCTTCATTTGCATTTTAGCAGTTTTTCGTGGGCCCCCCGTCGGTCACTATCCCCCTTTACATGCAGCGTTTTCGTCTTGGTCGTCTTGAGAAGTTTCTAACATTAATAAGTCCCCCCGTGGACTTAGGGCCCCATGCTCATTCTCCTAGTCGAGGCTCCTTTTTGCACATTCGCAAGTGTCCCGTTCTTGCAACGGGGCTTATATGGTTGTCTTCCGACAAGCGTCAAGGCAGTGTCCTTTTTTCGTTTTTATTTTTTGGCGGGCACTCGCTTTTGGTCATCGGTACGACTTTCCCCCTATCATCAAGAATCGCCGGGTCCCTTCCCCTGGCGTCCCCTAGCTTTTTCATGTTAGAAACGCATGTAGGGGACCGGTGTTTCCTTTGCTTTTTTTTTTTTTCTTGACACCCCAACCTACCTTTTTTCTTTGTGACCATTACCCACCCTGTGCGCGTTTTCCCTCGCTCTTCTTGATATCTGCTTCCCCAGGTTTGGCGGACCTGCCCTTTTTTTTTCCAATCTGTTTGGATGGACCCTAGTCGTTTTCATTTCACCCCTCAACTCTCTGAAAAAAAGTGATCCCCCCGTCTTCTTTGCTCGTTTTTCGTTGACCCCGCACGTAACGTAGTGTGCGTGGTTCTCCTATCAACGCGCTCTTTTTCAAACCTAGAAACGTATTACCCTCCTTTCCTTGTTTCACACAGTAGAGGTTCCTTCCTTTTTTTTGGTTCACCCTTCTATTAAGTTCCCCTTTGGCGAGACTTGTCATGACGATCTATCTCACATTCTCCGCCTTGCTGATTTTCATAGGTTCCTGCTCTGTATTACCCCGGTCCAGCTTATTTTCGACCAATCCTGACTCTTGCTGTGTTGCTGCTTTTTTAGGCACCCCTCCCCCTTTCCGCAACGGCAGACCACCACTCGTTGGTTTTTTCAGTTGTTGGGCAATTGTTTAACGTTGCTGTTTTTTTCATGGACACACGCCCCTTTGATCATTCTTCCCGTCAACCAACCCCCCGTTCGTCTATAGTTATAGAAATTTTGAGTATCGGTTTCCAATTGATTTGGAGTTCCTCACTCAGGCTCTTACCACTCTTAACTTCTTGTTGTTGTCGACTTCCTTCTCTTAATCCCTATAAGTCGTTTGAGCCTTCCCCCTGACACAAGCCTTACCCCCCCTCATTTTTCATGATCGTGATTTAAGTAGTCAGCCCCTAGCTCCCCCCGCCAAATGCCACATCCGGTCCCCCCTGAGTCTCAGGTCAACTAAATGGCGAACCTACCATACCCTCTGTGGTTGTTTGATCTTTTTTTTTACAAAGAAGCCTCGTTTGTAAGTGGGCATCCTTTTTGGTTCCCCTGGCACCACGTCACCTTGTCATGCCGAGCCCCGAACACTACTTTGTCTTTTTTGTTTTTTTTTTGTTGACCCGCAAATTCCAGTTTTCGACAGGCCCCATTTTTCAAGGACCATCCTTTCTTCCGATTACGCTTCTGGACTATCTATCTGAAGCTTGAAGTCCACGTATGCGCTTTAGTTTTTTTAGTTGTTCTTTCTTTTTCGCCTGCATGGACAAGTCTCTGACGGGGGTTTCCCTGCAGGTTTTTTATCCACCTTTGGTCCAATCAGGCGTCCTTTTTCGACTGCCAAAAGTGTTTTTTTTTCATGGAATTTTCACGCGCGCGCTTGATTTTCTCTTCCCCCCGGTTCAGGGTTTCGAGGTTCGTGGACCCGCGAAGTTCCAAGTCTTTTTTGAATGCCCGAGTTTTTTTTCGTTTGCGTGGAAAACTGGCTTTTTTCCTCCAGGTAAAGAGCCGTTTCTCATCATTTTTTTTTTGCCAATCATTGGCCCCGATGAATGTCCCAGTTTTGGGTTAACGTTGCGGAGTTTTTGCGCCCCCCCGAGCCCCTTTTCCCTCATTTGCCATTTTTGGTTCTTCATGAAACATGAAGGATAAGTTCAAGTGGGCGCCCTCTCCGGGGATTTTTTTTTTTTCATTCCCGGTGCTTCTCCCATGGACACTTGTGTGTGCATTTCAGGAGGATTATCTAACCGGATTCCCCCCAAGATTACCTTTTTTCTGCTCGCTCCTCGCTTTCCTCCCCGTTCAAGATTTCTTTCCCTTTTTGGCTTTTAATTTGCTAATGACCTCGACAAGGTTATCTCCCCCCCTTGGAACTATGCCACACTCCTTCACTAGTAGAGTGGATCCCCCCAAGTCATATAATGACGGCCACTTGTCTTTTTTTTGGCACAGTTTTTGTTCCCCCTTTTCTTTGCCCCCCGCTTTTCTTTAGCTTGGGCTATGCAAAAAAGTTTCCAAGTGCACATTTTCCCCCCTGCTCTTATTCACCCTGTTCATTCTTTTTTATTTTTGCTTGTGTACATTTTCCTATGCCTTTCTCGCACTCTTCTTTTTACGTAGCTGAGAATGTTGCCCCTTGTTCCACCATTCTCCTGTTCCCACGTCGGCTTTTTTTCCCTTTGTTGGTCGGGGCACGCTTTTTTCGCGGCGCGGGGGCTCAACTTTTTCCCCCTTTTTTTTTTTTTTTGTTCACAGTTTGCGGAGAGAATTTTTTTCACCCGCACGGTTGTCCCTTTGGCGCTCCTTTTCCGGCGGGAACGTCGCTCTTGACCCTTTCATTTTTTTTTTGTTCCCACTCTGAATGAGCCTTTGACGCACTTTTCCACATCCCCCTTTCCCTGCTGCGTCCCTTTTTTGTTCCCGGCTTTGGCATGAAGACTTAGGATAGATGGGTCCCCCCACCCCCTTCCTTTCTGATTTCATTCCCTGAAATACACCTGTTTCTTTTTACGTGGCTTCAGTTTCGCTTTTTTTTTTCCAGACCACTATCTAAATCCACAATCGCCCCACCCCCCCCTGGGCCTTTTTTCCCCCCGGTGGCCGTTTGTTTTTTTTTTTACCAATCGTTGGTGGTGATGTTCCTTCGTCAACCCTGTGCATCCGGCTTGCCCCGCGTGGCAGTCCGGTGACACCCTTTCAACATTGGGAAAAGTTTGTGGTGGTGATTGCGCACAGGAGTTTTTTGTTGTACCTTCTCTCCTCCTTTCCTTTTTTTTGAGATCTTGGTCTTTCAAACCCCCCCGTTCGCGCAGGGTCCCCAAGGCGAGACCCAATTGGGGTTGCGTGTCCCGCTCCCCGCGGACTGCTGATGGGCCCTTTTTTTTTTTTTTTTTTACTCCCGTGCTGGCCCCCCACCTTTCCCCCCCACAAGGTTGCGGATTGTCTGCGGCGTCCAATTTTTGGCCTTTTTGGTGGAGTCGCTTTGGTATATGTTCAACTAAGTCCCGGGGTCCTTCGTCCTCCGTCGTCCTAGCCGGAGCCTCGCGACTTCCTGTGTTCCTCTCCTTACGACCGTTCGTTTGCCCCCAACAACTTACGTTCCCCGCCCACGATTTGTTTGAATGGTGTTTTTTGTCCCTTTTTCGTCATCTTTTCAGACTGCATCTAAGCGCCTTTTGTCCTTCTGCCTGATTGACGACCCCCTTTTCGGTATTTCGCCTGAACCATGTTGTACTTTTTTTTTGCGACCGGCGGGCGCCCCCCCTCCGTCCAGACACCCCCCCTTGCCAACTGTCCCCTTTTTTTTTTTTTCCTGTCTTTTTCTCGCATTGTCTGTGCGAGCCCTTTTTTATTTCCCCCCCCCATCGCCACAACGGGGGTGACTTGGTCTTTTGTGGACTGCGCCGAGGACCCCATCTTCTTTGCCCTTTCTTCAACGAATGTCCTTCCCCCTGCAAAGTTTGCTTGGCCTCTTTGGATGACCTTTTCTTTCACCCCCCCCTGTCATAGTTTTTTTTTACTCCCAGTAATTGCTTTGACGTCCTTAGCACTTCCGTTTGCTTAGAATGCGTAACTGTCCCCTTCTTGGTTCGGTGAAGTGAGGCTTTCCCCCTCCCAGGAATCTTTTTTGATAGTATTGTTTTTTAACTCACCCCCTTTTTTTTCCTGCTGATTATCTCTGATGGGTAAATAATCAATGCTCTCTTCTGCAATTTGGGAGTCCCCCTATCCTTTTTGTATGCACAACTAGGAAGTTTTTCCAACATGGGGGCCACACTCCCGGCCCCTTTTCCCCAATCATAGTCAAGACCCAACCCCCCGAGAGTGCCACCTGTTCCTTCCTTGGATCTCCTTATTTGCACACAGGGTCTACCTGCCCCCCTCTTTCTACCGGGTTTTTTACAGGAAGCATTTTTCAAAAACAACCTCCGTTCAAAAGGGCCTTCACAGGCTTTGTTTTGAGGTTGGCCCCAGAACCACTAGGCCCCCCTACCGAATTCGCCGGTAAGTAAATCACCCTTTTCCTCCCTCTTTTTTTTAATTCCTGAGGGCACTCCCTCCCCCATCGCATTTTCGTCACCCCACAACTTGTCCAGCCGTCTTTGGATGTAGCTACCTGGCTCCTGGTCCATATTTCCCTTCGATCTGTGCCCGTTTTTTTCCTTTCACCCCCCCCGATTTTAGTATTTGCCTGTCATCTTGCTTCTACCTCCACCGTAACCCTGCCCTTTAGTTTGCCCCTTTTTGGTCACCACCACTTTGTCCGTCTTGCTAGACAACTCTTTTTGGTTACCCAACGTTGCCCCCCCCATGGTTTTGTTGGGGGCGGACCAACCACCCGTTTTACTGTGCACTCCCCCACCCACGACAGCGCACCCCTACGCAACCACAAAATCGTCGTCCTTCTTTACCACTCCTTTTTTTTCCGCCTTGCGCTTGGCTCTTTTTTTTTCTGTTTAGGCTGTTTTTTCCCTTCCTTCCCCTTTTTTTATTTTCTTGTTTCAGTTCTCCTATCCTCCGTTTTTTTTTCGTCTCTTGCCACCCCCCTATTTAGTACCCAAGCAGGAATGTAGCTTATTTCTCACGCTTGGGCCCCAAATGGTCCGTTGATACCCATCTCCCTCGAGGACTCGTTTTCATACACTTCTTAGCTTTTTCCCCTGACAGACATTCCCTTTACTCTCCTGGGGGGGGGTTCGTCCTGCTGGGCCTCTTTCTTGGTGTTTCCTCTTTGGGACCTCTTGACGCCCCAGACCTATTTTTTCGACTGGCTCAACTCAATCCCTTTCACGGTGCCGTCCTTGTTTTTGCCTTGTGTGCCTGCACGACAACTTCTCGTGGATGCGCCGGCCAACCGTTTGTTTGCCTCCTCCCAACCCCGTTCAAGGTGCCACTTAGTCATTTTGTCGCTTCCTTTGGTCTTTTCCCCTCTTTCCTCCCGAGCAACGCTTGCTATCCTTCGAGTGAGTTTTTTTCTGTGAGCCAGAAGTCGTTCAGTTATTTTTCTCGTCAGGCGTATCTTCTTTGTCCAATCGAGTGAACGTTCTCTTTTGTTTCACACTGAACCTTTCCGTCTCTTTGCTCAAGGTCATTGTGCAGAGGTTTTTTTTGTCTGTTGATCTCGAAACTTCCCTCAAATACCCCCCGTTTTTTCGTCGTTTCCGTTTTGGCACTCACGTAGCTTGACTTGTCCCTTGGTGTCGTTATTTGCCCATTTTTTCGTCCCCATCCCGCCCAGTTGGGGCCTGCATGGTCCACCTGTTTTTTTATGATCTCCCCCTTTTTGAACTCCCCGTCACCAGGTTTGGGCATTCGTTTGTTTGCCCCCTTTTCTGAGAAAACCCCATGGTCCCTACCTTTCCCCCGATGGTGGCTTCTCTAAATTTCCCCTCTTTTTGCTATTTACCTTTCGACGGTTCCAAAGGTTTTTTGTGCCCGTCATTTCTTTTAGATTCTACCTTCCCCACGAAACAGGTGTTGCTGCTCATTTTTTCCCCCCAGGTGGTTTTTTTCCCCCAAGAACTATCGACCCCAAAGTTTTTTTGGCTTCCCCCGAGGAGTTCTTTTACCTCCCTTTTCAAGCTCCGACGACCTTTCGCACCCCCCTTTTGCTCGCTCGAAAGCCGATCTTGATGGGACCTGACTCTAGCCTTCCCCTTAGAGATTTTGCACGCACTTCCTATACCGCCTTCCAAACCTATGCCATTTACAGGGGGGTCCCCCTTCTAGTTCCGTTTGATTGGTTGATCACGAGTCTTGTTTTCAGGAGCGCCCCCACCCCCCGTCATACACCCTCATTTTTCCTTTGCCCTCCTTGTTCCCGACCCCCCCCAGATTCCCCCCCCTTCCTCCGCCCCACCCTATATCTGTTTTGTCATTCTCTTCAGGAAGTCCACGCAAATCTCTGGGACCCACCCGTGGCCCATTGGTTTTTTCTTCTGTTGCCCGGTCAGATCTGGTTTTGCTAAAGTCTTTTTTACCATGTTCATCCTTTCTCTGGTTTTAAGTTTTTGAACCGTGGTTTCGTGTGATTTTTCTTTGGGTCTTTTTGGTTTGCATCCGCGGGTTGTGTTCCTTGTGCATTTTTTCCCTCTCGGTCCTCCTGACTACCCCGATGCCAGCAAAACCCCATTTTTTTACTTTCTTTTCCCCGGTCCGTCCTTAAAGTTCTTTTTGGACGTTGTTCATTTCTTTTGGCCCCCCTTATTTTCCCTCCCCTATCACCTTTATTTTTCTCCCTTGTCCTCAACACGGGACCTGACTCTGTTCAGTTCCAGGGATGTCCCTCCACTCCCCCTCTTTGCATACTTTCCCCACTTTTTTTTCCCTTCCCCAAGTAGGTCGTTTTTGGGTCAGCCTTCTTTTTTATGGTCCAGCAAGCCTGCGGATTCCCGCCAGAGGCCTGCCGTTTCACCGTTTCATCTTTACCCCCCCGCAGTGGACAAAAAGTCATTCGTGCTTTTTTGGTTTTGAGCCCGCTACTGGTTTTTTTGGAAGACCATTCCTTCCTTTTTGGTTTGTGAGTGATTCTTTGATCACCCCCCAACGTTTTCTCTTCCATTTCCCCAACACCCCAGGCGAACTGTCACTTTCCCCTTTTTTCCGTTTTTTTCCGGCTTGTCCACCTGGGCCGGGCCGTTTGCGTGTTTTTTTTTTCCGTAACATTCGCTGTTTTCACCCCCCACCACCCCCTTGCCCCAAACAGAATTGATTTCCCTGTTCGCCAAAATGTCTCAGTGGAGGAGCGCTTCTCTTTCCCTTCACTTACTCCAGTAATCGCCCACTCGTGTTCTTTGATCTTCCCTTTTTCGCGCTAAGGACCTTTTCTTTTCCAGATCATATCTCCTGTTTCCGGTCCGCGTACGTACCCCCCCCCGCGTGTTTCTCTTTTTTTTGACGTTCTTTTGTTGCGTTTGCCCAGTCAGTTTACTTTTCCCCCTCTTGTGGCCCAGGCGCTTCCCCGCAAGACGATTCCGCTTTGAATCCCGATTCTCCGTAACCCCCGTTCTTTCCCTCCTTTGCTAAGTTTGCCTGCGCGGACCCTTCGCCTTTCCCTCCGTTCCACCCCCAGTTCCAATCCCAGGATCTTTGTTTTTCTAGCCTCTCGCGACGTCTGAGGACGTTTTGCCCTTTCCCTTGGTTCCCTTTCCCCCCCCTTTTTTACTGCCACAATCTTTCCCCCTCATTTTCTTTTTTTGGCTTGGTCCTCTTGCTTTCGTTTTCATACCCAGGCTCTTTTTTGGCCCCGGCTAACCAATTCTTCCCCCATGTCCCCTCCCCCTCATCTTTTTTGACGGGTAATTCTTTTCTGACCACTTGGTCCTATTTAATTCTTAATTTCATAGGTTGTTTGGCACCCTGTAAATCCCCTTTTCGCTTCCCGAGCCCATTATCCCATTCGCCCCGGCTCTTCATATGTCCCCTTTGGTTATTATTCTCCTGAAGATCCCTGCTCCTCCACCAGGACTTTTAGGTGATCCTTTTCTTTTATCCCCCTTCCTCCCCCTGATGAGTGTTTCAACTGTATTGGGAAGCTTGACCCCCGTTCCCCCCGGGAATTTTCCCCATGCCCCCATGACCTCCCGGATGTGTTTCCTTTTTAGTTCCTGAGGACCTCTTCATTTTTACCCAACCCATTTTCCCCCACTTCTTGTCCCCATCGGTTCTTTTTTTCCCACCTTCTTCCCCCTGTAATATTCTTTCCCCATTCTTTGTGATCAAAACCTTGTTCGCGTTCCCCCTTCGCTAGGCTTAACACCCTTTTCTTTTTCCCCCACCCCATTTTGTTGGGGTTTTTTTTTTGCATGACCCGGCTCTGGACCATAGTTTAGAAGACATTTTTTGACGTTTCCTTCAAAAACAACCTCCCCCTCCCCTCAACCAGAGCATTCCCAACCTGTCTTTCTTTGTCGATTCCGTGGCCCATCCACCTTCACCTTCCTCGTCTGTCGAAGCCTCTACCCCCCCCCGCCCTTTCTTTCTTTTTCCCCTTTACCATCAGGACACGCTCTTCACATCCTTTTTGCCCAGTCGTTCTACCTCATTTGTGACCCCTACCAGGGATCGTTTTTCCTACCTTTTCCCCCCCCTCCGCCTTTCGTCCCAAACCTCCCGGTTTGCCCCCTCCCTGCTTTCTCGGCTTTGAGTCTTTCATATTTTGCTTTCCCCCCCCTCCTGCCCAGAATTTTCCTTTTGAAGGGACCCCAATTCGTTTGTTTGT
>Ga0179593_1442004_pt1 | contig 11104 bp, 14 predicted proteins | sample CZODoug2_1_08_16_FD_185931 | JGI IMG/M metagenome (GOLD analysis project Ga0179593, IMG submission 185931) | Vadose zone soil fungal communities from Angelo Coast Range Reserve, California, USA - CZODoug2_1_08_16fungal (PacBio error correction) | ecosystem: Environmental > Terrestrial > Soil >... | reverse complement strand
GGCCGTTTTTTCCTCTTTCACTTTTCCTTTTCACCCGTGCTGGAAAGGCTTGGGCTCCCAAGGCCCCTGTTACCCTTTTAGTGATTTGCGATTCGTTTTACTTTGTGGGTGGTTTTTGGTAAAGTGGGGAGGGTTGTTCTTGTTTTGTGGCGTGCGCGTTTTTTTTTTTTTTTTGGGTTTCCGGCAAAGGGTTTGTCCCTTCGGCTGAGTGGTCACGTTGGAAACTTGGGAGAGGGTACCAAGCAAACTACCTAGGCCCCCGCCGACATCTTTCTTTCAGGATCCAACCCTGCCTTGACGCGTCCGCTCCAGCTCCTCCACTCGTGGGCATGTGCTTCCATGGTGGACTCGGGGCGGTTGCCTTGCTGGGTCCCTTTTTTTTTTGCTGTCGGGAGGGCCCGCCCTTTTTCGCCGCCTTTTTTACCCCGTTCGTTTAATCCCCCCCCCCCCCCCCCCCTGTTATTGTCGGGGGCGGAGGGTCCCCTTGGATGGCCACCGGCCCCGGCCGCCCTGTTTCCCCCCAGGTGGTCCCCCTGGCCCCCAGCCCACCAGTACTCTTTTGGACAACCGGGCCCCTCCATCCCTGTCCCCCCCCCCCCCCCCCCCCCCACCCTTCCCGTCCGTGGTTGTTTTCTTTGCCCTTAAGCCCGTTCCGGAAGGCCCGGGTATTGAAGGCAAACCCCCCTTTTCGGTTATTCTCCCGAGAATTTCTTTGATTCTACCTTTCCGGTTTTTCTGTTTGGTGTCGGACAAACTTTTTCCCGATGACACCTGGGGGACCGGGCTTTCGTTTTCCCCCCCCCCCCCCCCCCTTATCTTTCTTCCTTTTTTTCTTTGTCGGGGCCCCTTTTTTTTTCACCCCCCCTCTTTCCGTTTTCTGTCCGTTTGCTTTGTTTCCGTCCTCCTGGAGCGTGGGGCCCTGTGAGACCCGCTTTTTCCCTTTCGTCCCCTCTGGTCACCGGGAACTGGGATTGGTGTCGGCTCAATGCATTTCGGGCCCCCATGTTTATCCTTTCGATTTTCTTCTTTGCGACGTCCAGTCAAGGTGGAGTCCTGCGGACCCAGAGAGTGCGGCCCTCCCGCTTCCCCTTTCCTGTCTAAGCCTTCTCGGGATGGTAATTAACCTTTAATGTGTCTGTGTGACCTGTCTGTTTTTGAGTTTTCCCACGATTCATCCACCGACCCCCCCTTTTTTGTGTTTCGGTTTCTGCAACCGTGTCTGAACAGGTCACAAGTGCCTGGCCCCTGTGGCCGGGGTTGTCTCGATCGCGACCCACCTCTTTTTTCCTCCTCTGGTTCGGGTCCCTTGCAAGTTTGCGGAAGGCGCTGGTTGAGACTCGACAGAAAACGCCCCCCCAACGGGTCTTTCACCTTCTTCGGCGGGCAATGTCTGGTACCTTTTTCAATAGATGACCGTCTTTGTTCCCTATCCTGGGTGATTTTTTTTTAACTGGGAGGAGGCCCTTCCTTTTTTTCCCTCCCCGAGATTCCTTCATTGTCGTTTGGCCCCAAAGACGCGGAAATGGCTTTTCGGATGGTTGAGGGTTGGTTTGGGTCGGTCCTGTCAAGTGTGGCAGCGCCCCCCGCTACATGGTCCTTTGAGTTTTGTGGGATTAATCACAGGTGGGAATCCTTGTTAACTTTTTTTTTTTCCCCTGTTTTTCTTTCAACAACTTCGTTTACGTTGGCCCCTTGATTGGTTCTTTCCATACAGGTTACCCGGTCCCAACACCAGAGACAGGACCGTGAGACCCCTTTTGGGCAAAGTGGGGCTTGTGTTTTTTCCCCCCTCCCAGAGTCACGTTTGGTTCCCTTTTTCCCAACCACAGACCCCAACACCCCTCCTTCCTCCGTACGACCCCCCCTCCCTTCAGTCCATGTTGCGGCATCCCGTATGTTTTTTGTTTGTCCCACCCCCTAAGCTAGCCCCCCCTTTGCGGTTTTTTTCCCGGTTTTTGGGCGGACCAGTGCCCTTCCCCTTGGGTTTCCCCCAGCTCCTTGGTTTCCTTAGGTCCCCCTGTTGTGCCCTGCCCAGAAAGCGAGAAGTGGCATCCCTGACTCGGTTACCCCTTGGGAGGACACCTTTCCTGGTTGATTCCCAGTCCACACATGTGCCCCTTCCCCCCCTTCGCCCCCTTTTCCACGGCTTTTCTTAGTGTCCTCCCGACCACCTGACCACCCCCAAAACATCCCCCTTCTTGTTCGCACACAAATACGTGAGGTAGCGTGCCCCCTACCCCCACGATTTTTATTTTTACCAATTTTTTTTTTTTCCGTGTCCCCGTCGTTGCCTCCAGCTCCGCCCCGTTCCGCTAGGTGTGCAGGCCTTTCCCCTTCTTTCTCCCCCTCCCCTTTCCTTTGTATGTTTGTTGCTTAGGGCAATTTCTGGAGAGGTGCCTTTGCTTTGCTGGGGTGAACGCACAAAAATGCACCGTTTTTTTTTTTTCTTTCCCCTTTTTTTCCCCATTTTTGGTGGTTTTACACACTTCGTGGGGTGTGGGTTTCCCGTGACCTGGTTTTTACACCCCTTTGCGGTTTTGAAGCTTTCTGATTTTGCCAGACAGTGGCCCGCATGGAATGTCTCTTTTCACGCCTGACACACCCTCTACTTACCGCCCTTCCATACATCCCAGGGCGTAAGAGTGAAGACAAGGCTCCGGTCCCTTTCCCTCCGCGTCTTGTTGGACCCTTGCATGTTCTTCCTACGTGAAGTTGGTGCCCCCCTTCCCCCTGGGGTAAGGGAGCGTTTCTTTCCCTCGCTTTCTGTCACGCGACTCACAAAGTGTGAGCTGCCCAGGGTGCGAACCCGCTTTTGTTTCCTTTTTTTCTTTTTCCACTTTTTTTTCCCCTCGTCGCCCTTTTCCCATGGCACCTTCTTTTGAACAAAAAAGGGCGCTTGCCGTAGGCTGCGCCCCGTTTTCTTTTTTTCTGCTTTTTCGACGGGTTCCGTTTTTCATGTAGCCTTGAGATGTTTTTTGTTGGTGTTGAGAAGCCCTTTTTTTTTGCCCTGTGGTGCAAGCACCTTTCGTTATTATATAACCCGGATAAGTGTGCGAGGCCGACCCCCGCCTGTATTTTTTTTTTTTGTTACTCTTTTGATGAATGTCCCCCCCCCCTCCCCCCATGGCTGGGCGAGGATGTTGGTCTCGCGGTTGTATTTGTTTGTTACATTGTTAAGGTTTTTAAACAACTCCTGCCCGCCGTTGTTCCCCCTTTCCCCCGTCGTTTCATTGAAACGTTTTCCTATGGGGTTTTTCTCGTTTTTTTTTTCCCCCCCCTCTCCCCGGGTCTTCAACATCCACTTGTTTTCGTTCGTTGGTGTCTTAAGTGCCTTCCCCCGCCCACGTCCCCCTCCCCGTCCGTTGTGGATTTTTTCCCTTTTTTCTTCCCCCTTCCTTCCGAATGAATTTTTTTCTCCGTGACGTCCTTCGAAGCCGCACGGTGCGTGTGCCCAACGGGCGTGGCCTTGTTTTTCCCCTTTGCCGCGTTAAGATGACATCTCCCCCATATGTTTTTTCTGTGTCTTGATTCAAGGTTACCAGATTGACCCCCCCCAATGTACACCCTCCGGATTTTCCCTTCCCCCCCAACGGCTGACCGTGGCAATCCCCTCCATACCCCTTCCCCTCACCGGAGCCTCTTTTTTTCCACCTAACCCCTTCCGGAATATTCGGGTTACTCCCCTTTACTCTGTGAGGCCTTCTTGTGCTACCTTTACCCCAGTGGTTGCTTTTTCCGCTTGTTCTTTTCCTCACAGTACCCACAAAGATTGCATTAACCCTGCTCCTCTGTTACACCCCCTCTGTAGTCCCCTCCTCTTCCCCCCTGTTTTTTTTTCCCCCCCGGCCACCCTCCCCCTTCAGTTGGCCTCCCCCCTTTTATTTCCTATAACCATTACCTTTTTTGTGTTGTTTGTTTGAAGCAGATCCTTCAACGTTTTTTGGTCGCTTGAACCTCTTTCTGTTTTTTTGTTTCGTCCCTGGAGTTTAACACGAGGAGGAATTTCATTCCAGCTTTCTTTTTTTCTATTCCCTCCTTCTTTTTTTCCTTGCCCAATTTTTCCCCCTTCAGGCCCCCTTTCCCTCCTATTTTTAGATGGCCCGGGAGATGCGGGGTCGGTTTTTCCTTCTCTTACCCCCGTGTTGTAGTCCTCTGGTGCTTCCCTTTCCCCTTTGATTCTTACGGAAGTGTGGACCTTTTTGTCTGTGCTTGACCCTTTTCAACCCCCAATGGACCCCCCCACCCCTATTTTTCTCTGGTTTAGCTACGCCCCTTTTTCCCCGCGTTTAGCACAAGGGCAACGTGGCACCCTTGAAACGCTCTTCCCCGTTCCAATTGTACATTACAATCGGACGGGATTTTTTCACTCACATTAGACCCCCCCCCCCCCCCTCCGACTTGCTTTTGGTCCCCTATCACCACGGCGGACACCCCCCCGTGGGGGCCTTACCCCTCCCCTTTCCTTAGGGGGATCATGAAACCCCCCCCCTCTCCCTGTAAGCACCGAGGTTGTTTTGTCATTGAGGGTGCGTGTAAACCCGTGGCTGCCCCCTTTGCTGTGGGTAACCTGCAACGGAGTCCTCTTCTCCCTTCCCCTCTTTTACCTGGGTCACATTCCCGCGCCAGTCCCTTTTTTTTTTTTCTTCGTCTACAGGCTTTTTGCCTCGCTGATCCGGGTCATTCGCGGCGACCCTTCCTTTCACCCGGTCCCCCCCCCCTGCGTACCCCCCCACCCCCTTTTTCCAGTCTTGTCACTTTGTCCCCTCCCTGTTGCGCCCACGCGGCACCTGCCCATGGGCGACGCTTTTTTCCTCCTTTTCCCTTTCTGGGGTCCCCCCTTTTTCCTTTCCTCCTGCCCCCCTTTTTGAACATTCACTTTTTTTTTTCTTTTCCCTGGGCAAGTGCTCAACAGGTTTCCTTCCTTTGTTTCCTCCTGACCGTGCAAACTCCCCCGTCCGGTTTACCCTTTGAGTTTCCGGAACGAGTCTGGGACATAATGGTTCCTCTTTTTTTTCGGGCCGCCCCCGTCTCCGGGATCCTGGTTCGCGTACGTGCCCCTTTTCGTTGATGAACCCCTAGGGAGTTCTTTTTTTCCTCTTTTGTGCGCTTACCTTCAGGTGGCGGGCGTTATTTCTGCAAGCATACACCCGTGCCCCCTGAGGGCACGCCAAGGTCCCGTTTTTTTCCCCCCCCCCCGCCCCCCCCCCCCCTCCGTCCTGTCACCCCCCCACCCCCTTTTTTTACCCAACCCCTTTCCTTCCTCAATACAGGCTTTTGAATTGTGTGCTTTTTTTTCCCCAGCACGCCACACCACCTGCAACGCGGCTGTCTTTTTTCCCCCTTCACCCTTTCAGGTCGGGTTGTGCTCCTCCCTTTCTTTTTTTGCCCCCCCCTGCCTTGCCCCTTTCAGAGAGGGTTTCGTTGCACGGCCAGCACCCAGGGTAAAACCTCCCTTCTTTTTCTTTTGTCCTTACCCACCCCTGTTCTCACGTATTTTTGTTCCCTCCCAGGATTTGCGTTTTTTGTCCCTGGTTTCGGGCGGGGGCCCACTAGGTTGACGTTATCTCCTTTTCGGGTGGCCTGTTGGATGGGGTAATCACTTTTCTTCTCCCCCGGAAATAGTCCCTTCCTGTCTTCTCTTTTTGCTTTTTAACACGGCACGGCCTCGGCTGGTAACAAAGCCGGTTCCCCTTCCCCCCTCGACGGGGTCCGCTTGATCCTTGGTGGGCCCCCTGTTCCTTTTCTTTTTTTCCACTCGCGTTCGGGACGTTCCCGTGAGGGACGGTGGGTTTTTTTTTCGTCCAGGCACCATTTTTGGGCTGCTTGTTTCCAGGACCCCTCTGCTCGCCGGCTCGGTGGGATTTTTCCCCTTTCTTCAGAACTTTGTCAGGTCCTGAGCCGTGGTGCACGCCCCCCCCTTTTTTCGTTGCCCTTCCCGGATGCCCCCCCGTTGATCCTTGTTCCCGTGCAAATTTTTCCCGGCCCCAAAAGTGCAGCAAACACCCTCTCCCCACGTGACCTTCCAGGCCGGCTTTTTTCCCTCTATTTTGTGGCCTCCCTTAGTCCTCCGGTACAGTGTTTAAAGGAATGTTTTTTTTTTCGCACAACTGCTCCCTGTCTCTTTGCTTATCTTAAAAAGTTTAAGATCATTTGGCCAGCTAATCGGTTCGTCCCACCGGTGCGGTTCCCCTCCTTCTTTCCTGATTCACTGGGGCAGGGTGGTGGTCTCGAATGGTCTCTTGGCCGGCCACTTGAACACGGCGGTTACTTAAAGTGACAGTTTTTCTTGTGGTCGATCTGTTCCCCAAGTTCCCGTTTCCCCCCCCCCCCCCCCCCGTAGAGACTACTTGGAGGTCTCAGGTCTCTTTCCCCTGGTCAACCTTGCGGCAAGTTTTCTTTTTGACTAGTCCCTCTTTTCCCATGTCCCCAACAAGGTAGGGTAAAGAGTAGGCAACTCCCCTTCCCCTCCCCCCTTTCTTCCCCCTGGGGACGCTTGCATGGAACCGCCGGTTTTGCCACCCCGAAGGTGGTTAGGTTTGCCAGAGGGCTCCAGCGCATGCGCCCCGGCCCCCTCTTTGCGTACCCCCCCCGGGCCTTGTTTTTTTTTCCCTGTCACTTGTGACCGGCGTGTGCGTCCCAGGCCCGCTTTTTTTAAAAGAGGCCTTGAAATCCTTTTTTACCTTTTGGCCTTCGGCCCAGTTCCCCTGTCATTCGGCGTTTTTTTTTGTCCGGTTTTTACTTTCTTGTTCCAACGTTACGAAGCTTCCAGAAATTTACAGGAGAAATTCCTTTTTTTCCCCCTTCTCCTTCCCTGTGGACTTTTCCCCTTTGACTTTCCCCTTCCTTGAGGGTTCAGCGTTTGGCCCCACCTAAGAAGAGTCCTGATGGTTTTTTTTGCTTTTTGCCCCCGTGTCCACCTCCCTTTCTTAGGGAGGTTTAGGGAATTTTTTCTGACAATGGCTTCCTGGGGCGTGTTGGACCAGAAGGCAAGACTTTCCCCCCGATTTTTTTGACCTTTCCCCGCAGGACCACTCCCTTGTTGTGGGCCCGCTACCATAGCCCTTTGCAATAAAGCCTTTCCGGGGACTAGTGAGGGTCACCCCTCCCCTCACCTTTTCTTCCGCAGCGCGATTGACCCCCTGGCAAGGTGACCCCCTATTCACACAACCCTAGGCACGCAAGCCCCCTCTTCCCCCTTCGGCATCCCCCCTCCCCACCCCCCATTTCTGTTGCCCCCAAGAAGTTTTTGGCCCCGGCACCTGAACTTTTGCCCCTTTTTGTTCCGGAAATATCTCTACCTTTTCTCCTTTTGTTTTTGCTTTGAGTCCGTATCTTTTGCCCGTTTTTTCCCGGGACTGGTGCGGGCCGCTGGGCAACCGGACAAACCCAAGGGGTAGGTGGCGGGGGTATGCGTCACGGGTGGAAGGAGCTTGTATTGTGTGCGGTGTCGAGGGGTGTTTTGAAGGACCCACAAGGGTTGCTAGGTTTTGGTTTCCTTTCCGTGAGGGACCACGCCCAACGGGCGAGGGGTAAAAGACTTTCCCCGTACTGGCTGCTTTTGAGTTCCCCAAGGGCTTGTGGCGTCGGGGGTTTCCTTCTCTGTCGGCGGTTTCACGCCCCGGTCCCGGTTTCGTTTTGACAGGCGGGCCACGGCCGAATCCGGCTTTTTTTCCCGGTTGGGTCTTTGGTCCGTTGTTGGAAATCCCCGGCCCACGACTTCCTTTTTGCTTTTCCCCACCTCCCAGCGGGGTTTTGCCCCCTCAAATTCACTACCAGCACCAGTTCCCCCCCTTCCGTACTATTGCTTTAGTGTCCTTGCCCTCCATTTTTTCACCATTTCCCGGGTGACCTCCAAAACTGATCCAGGGCTCAGAGGAATTACCCTTTCTTTGATTTGCCTCTCTGTGCACCCTCAATGTTTCCTCCGTATGGTTTTCCTTCCCCCCCCCTTCCACATTTATTGGAAACGTTTTGGGGTTACTGTCAGAGGACCTTTTTTTTACCTCTTTTTTCCCTCTTTGACTTTATCTTTCTGTTTGTTTTTTGCTTTTTTTCGCAACCCCTGGGTGGCATTTGTTTACCTTTTTTTTTTTTCTGGGTCCCCTCCTTTCTCCTTAAACGCGTGTTGGGTGGGTCGTTTTTTTTCACGCGAACAACTTTTGTTTTTCATAGCCCTTACTTTGTCTGGCCCCAAAACGGGTTTTTTTTTTCCGGACGGGTTTTCAGGCCATGCATCCGCGCACAGGGGTCGCTTTTTTTTTTTCTTTTGGGGAGGGTCCCCCTCCCGCCCGCTTTGTTTGGATTCTTCCTTAGATGCTATGCGCAATTTGTTTCGGCCGATCTGTACTCGCGGGGGCTTGGTAATCTCCCAAGCCGTTGGTGTGGACCCCCACCCTGTGAGCGTTGGCCAAGGCCGATTTTCGCACCACCCCCCGCAGTTGACCCTTGGTCTGTTTTTTTGGTCCCTTGGATACGGTTTTTTTGCCAACAAACGTTTTGGAACGGAAATGCTTTTGTTCCCCCCCGGGAAAGGACCTGTGCCCCAACCTTGCCGTTTGTACCCAAGAGAGTTCTGTCGACGGGGCGAGAGGGGGGTGGTCTTCAACAGCCCCGTGTTTTGCGCTTTTTTATTTTAGAAGGGTCAATGTCTGAACTGGTTACTGTGTTTCCTGTCTCCTTTGCACCTCTTTTGCCTAATTTTTTGTCAGGGGGTTTCTTGGAAAAAAAATGGCGTTCACTTTTCCCCTTCCCTTTGGCCTCTTCATAACTCCGGAGAGTCAGACCCCTTCTTCTCGTTTTTTTTTGCGTTCCGTGGGGGGTTTCTCCCTCGTTCACTGGTCCGTTTTTTTTGGGGGCTTTTGCTCTAACCCCCCCTTGGGCCCTTCCAGTGGGCCCTTGGGCTTGCCCACGGCCTCCCCGTTACCGGCAGGCTGGCCACGGTTTTCCCCTTGCCCCCTTACCCCCCCCCCCTAGGTGTCTCCCGTGCTGACCCCTTCCTTTGTGAACACCAACGCCGGGCAATGTGCCTTCCCCTCCCCCCCCCCGCAACCCTTATCATTCCCCTGGCCGTTCCCGCAACACGGGCCTTTTTTTTGTCCTGGCCTTGCCGGCGGGGTTTTTTGCAAACACCCAAGCCCCGGCAGTGCCCGGTTTTTTTTTCCAGGGTTGGTCTTTGAACCGTGGTTGTGTTTTTCCTGCTTACCCAGCTCAGGCCGTGAGTGTCGTTCACGGCAGCAAAAAGCGACCTGTGCCTATGTTATGTCTTTTTTTTTTCATTATTTTTTCTTTCGTGTTTCTGGCAGAAGCACCCCCCATGTCAGGAACTTCACTTTTTGTCTTCACCCCAGTCCACACTGGGAACCTCCCTCCGTACACACCCATTTTTTTTTACCACACGACCAGTGTCTTTCTGAAACTTTTGGGAACAAACCCAAACACGCTCTTTTTTTTTTGGTTCAACCCACACTCATGGATTTCCTTCGTGCCCCCCCCCCCACTGGATTGAATTTACCATGGGTGTTTTGTGCTTTGCGAGCCAACGCCTCCGTTGCGCAATTCTTCGGTCGTTGTTTCCTCCATGATTAAGGTCCTGCAGTCCACCCCCCCGCCTGTTTGTCCCCTTCTGTATGTGGTCTTTTCAAGACGGTGCCCGTCAGGCGCGTGCAGTTCTTTGTACCCCGCACACCCCCCCTGCCCCACATCGCTGGATGGATGATCTCGGGGTGGACATGTGTTTCCTACACACCAACGTCGTGGAAGGGTTGGGTTTTTTTTTCCGAACGTTTCCCCACTGGTCCTCCTTGCTGGCTTTTTTTCCTTCTGCCCAAGCCTTTTTTTTTTCTGCCGGGAAGTCCTACCTACGACATTGGTCCACCCCTTGCTTCCTCCAGTTCGTGTTCCCCCCTCATGTTTTTTTCTTACTTCGGCAGGTGAACGGTCTACAAGGAGCTGCTTGACCCCGTCCTCGTTTTTCCCCCCCCCCAGTGCTTCCAATCTCTGTTTTTTTTTTTTCCATCATGGAGTCCGGGTTTTGCCGACGTTCCCGGTCCCGCCCCTTGCCCCCCCCTCTCCGAACCCCCGTTGACTTTTTGTTTTGAAACAGGCCGGTGGTCCTTTTCGACTTGTGCCGGTCCAGCCGCCAGCCTTTTCCCACAGCGCGTTCAGGTCCTTGTCGCACCGGCTTTTGCCCCGATGGTTCTTTGGACTCCGCTTTGGTTGTCGGGGGTCCGTTTGTTTTTGGTCCCATTTGGTAGTGGGGGGTTTTGTGACCCGCACCGGTTTTTTTTGTTTTGTTTTGTCTTCAATTTTTAGTCCTTTCTTCTCTTTCTTGATGGTTTTTGATTGGACCCCGGATTCGGAGCTTTTTCCCCCCGTTATTTTTGTTTTTGGCCCTCTGGGGAACCCGGCCTTCCCAACTGTTTTTTTTTGCTTTTATGTCCTGGGTAGACGCATGTTGCGGGACGTCACTCTTGAGGCCTCTTTACTTTTTTCAACCACAGGGTGATTTCCTCCCCCTGTCACCCACAGTCCCTCTTCTTGTCCCCATTTTCTCGGTGGGGTCGGGCTAATCGATGTGTGCATTATCCCGCCGACCCAGGGTCCATTTCCACCTGGGTTTTTTTTCGACGTGTTGATTCAGGGGGCCCTGCCGCCTAGTTTCGGTTTCGTCCCAAAACGCTCGATTGATTTCCGGTCTCTGAGAAAAGCCTTCGGTGCGGTTGTGACAACTGGAGTTTTCCCCCTTTTTTTTCTCCCCCCGGGACGCGTATTTACCCCCCATTCGTCCTATTTTCCCTTTTTTTTTTTTATGTAAAAGGGTCACAGCTATGAACAATTTTTCCGGCTCCCCCAGGTGCCCTGGATGAACGGGAAGTTTTTTCTTTCCCTCCAAGGCATCTGCGGCGGTGGTCCCACCCCCCTTTCCGTCCCGTCCGATTTTTTTAGGGCCGCGTATTTTTCCAATTGCTTTTTTCTGTTCCACCCGTGGGCAGGGGGCAACCCGGTCTCCTCTCATTTTTTTTTCCCCCCCCGAGTTCCTTGAATTTTCTTTTAAGCATCGTCGAACCCCCCTCTTGTCCCTGTTTCACGGAGTCCTTTCCTTTGA
>Ga0179593_1386168_pt1 | contig 11104 bp, 13 predicted proteins | sample CZODoug2_1_08_16_FD_185931 | JGI IMG/M metagenome (GOLD analysis project Ga0179593, IMG submission 185931) | Vadose zone soil fungal communities from Angelo Coast Range Reserve, California, USA - CZODoug2_1_08_16fungal (PacBio error correction) | ecosystem: Environmental > Terrestrial > Soil >... | reverse complement strand
CTCTCCCTCGGTGGTCCAACATTCCGGTCTACTTCGCGTTGAAGAGGCACCTGAAGTTGGACATCCATGACCTCCTCCTCCCTGCTTTTCTTCTTGCCGGTTTATCCTTTTGTTGCTATGGCAGAACGACTTTTTCTTTTTCTGCCCAGTAGCGACTGAACTTTCGAGCACAGGGTGCTTACGTATTTGGCTCGGATTTACCACCCTTTTCCAAGAAGCAGGGATCCCATGGACCGGCGTGGTGAACAATTCCTGTCACCTTTCCTTGCCACCGAAATGAAGATCGGTTGATTATGCAGGAGGGTTCCGTGGGTGCCATTCTTTCCTCTCCCTTCGTCGTTCTTAGATCAATTTCGGAAATTTAACTTCTCTCCACCTTCATCGATGGCCCTCCTGAGCTTCCACGTTCCGATAGATATGCCGCTTTAAAGGAGTGCTCTGCTTCCTCTCTCCCCCTCACTTTTCTTTCTCTTGTTGACCCTTTCCTGGGACGGCGGGTGACTTACTGAGGACTCCCCCCCCTTCGAGTGCCGACAGTCGGGGGTTGTCGCCCCTTCCGCGTTGGGACTTCGACTGTAGATCCCATCATACTGTCCCCCTTTTCCTTTTTTGAGGCGGGGGTTCTTTACCGAGATTTTTGGTAGTGTGCTTGTCATCTTGCCGTGAACGGAGTGTTGGGCCGGTAAAGTTGGCTTCAGGCAACGGCTGTTACGGGGCAGGGTCAGTTTCTGGAAAGTCTTATTCTCTTCTCCCAGTTCTCTTTCTTATTCTCGCAATGATCTCTCGGCCCCCTATCCCCCCCCCTCCTCTCTTTTTGCTGTGAGGATCAGGCAACTTCCTAACTTTTTCGCCCTTGGTACGGTATACACTTGCAGAATGGGGAACTGGGAGGTTGAGTTCCCTTCCTTCAACTTCGACTTCTTTAGGTGGGTCAGACGATTGATTGATTATGGTGGTGCTCATCGGCGGGTATGCTCCAGTAGGGGTGCCCAAGGCTTGCGATTTCATGAATCCCGTTTTCTTGCCCTCCCTCATGACGGTACGCCCCCCTCCCCCGCGAAGATTGTGATATTTGAGTAGCGGATTTGCGACATTGGTTTATGTGTTGTATCATACTCTTACGAAATGGATCTTATGTGTACCGACGCTTCATATGGATTCCCTTTTCCACGCAGGTCGGGCAGACTATACCCTACCCCCTTTCCGCTAGTCTTCACTGGGTTCTTGTGACCTTATGGCGGGTGCGAATCTTTTGAGTAGTTGCCTCCCCTCAACTCTTGCGTTTCGCACCTTCCCCCTCAGTATGCGGCCAATGGAAGGCTTTTCCGTTTTGCTAGCGAAGTTAATTCTTCCACCCTTTTTATGTGGAAAGGTCAAGTGTCTGCTCTTTGAGAGAGCTTCTTCGGAACTTTTCGGCGACACTTCTTTTCCTTTTTCCCTTCCTCCTAAATTCCCCCTCACCCGTCTTTTTTTATCCCTCTTTACTTTTTTCTTCTTTTCCCCAGACGACAAGGTGTGGGTGAGCGAGATACACGGTCTCATAGTTATCTCCCGTGGGCTTGAGATAATGTCCTCGCCAGATTTTTACCCGTCCCTTTTGCCCTCCCGTTCCTGCCGAGCTCTTTCTCCTAGCAGACACTTTGCGTCACTCACCCTTTTTCTTGTAAGTCATTCCGAAGCAACTTCACGCTACTTCATGCGTTATTTCCGACGGCTGGATGTGCGACTTTTTTTGCTGCCCCGGAAGAAGTCCATTTAGTCGCCCCCCTCTCCCGTTTATTCTCACCTCTCACAAAAGTTCAATTTAAAGTCCCTCGCTCCTTTGACCGGTCCGTATCGTGGGCAACATTCCTTGCTGGAATCCGGTCGCGTTTTTACTCCATTTCGTCGCTTATCCAACACCCCTCCCCCATTTTTTTCAAACCTCCGCGACAACCTAGCCCCACCCGTGTGTGAGGTCCGTCATTCCCTTGTCTGTGCCCCCCGGTGGCTCCCCTTTACCAATCGCGTTCGCCTGTCACAAATTTTTTCTTTTCAACTTGCCGCTTTTTTTTTCACTCCCCTCCATTTTCGGCCCAAAGGTTGGCCAGCAGTGCTGTTAAAGCAATTCCCCCTTTCCCCTCCCCGTTCCGGAGACAGGGTCTCCCGCAGGTTCACCCCTTCCCCCTTTGTATTTCAGGACCCTCCCCCCGCGTTTAGACGATTCGAGGATCGTGTCCTTTCTCGATTTCGATCATCCCTCCGGGCTCGTCATAATGACCAGCATGAAAATCGGTCCGAGCTTCACAGCGTGCCATGGACTTCCTTCTGAGGGCACCCACCACACTCGGAATCCTTCAAACCGAAAACCCTCCCAATATTTTCATCCTCCCGCCCCCCACAGTCTCTGTTAATTTAGGATTTATCTACAGTCTCGGTCGCTCCCGCGTTTGAGAAGGCGTTCTCCTCCCCCCAACGGACTGTCGATCCTCGATTGGTTTCTTCCGCAAAGAGTCCCCTCTTCCCTTCCTTCCCCTCTGAAAGCCGGATCCACTCGGGTTTGAACGCGAGTGTTTGCCTTTACCCCTTCACTGTACTAATCTCTCTTTGACGAGGTGTAGCTCCTCGCCAGGTGAAGTCTTTTCGAATCGTTCCCTTCCGTCCGCCTCTCTCAAACTCTCCTCCCTGCATGAATTCTTTTCCCTCCTTCCTCACTTTTTGAATAAGAACTTTCTCTTCCCCTGTGGTTCCCCTTTCAAGTTGTAAAGCGGACCCAAGTTCCCCCCCTTTTTTCTTTTCCTAGGTCCATGATCCCCCCCCTTCGTATTTTTCCCTTGTTAAATCCGTGTTGCCCAACTATGCACGACCCAACTTGTGTTTTCTCGCCCGTCAGCATTTTTCCTTCCTCCCAACGTCCCTCCATAGTGAGGCTCATCCCCCCCTGCTCATCGGATCGCCTTTGAGGTTCGGCACTCTTTAAGACATATTCTGATGGCCCTCTTCCAGGGAAGTCCTTTTTTTTCCTCTCCCTTCATGTGGACACGTTGCTTTAACTTGGCGCTCCCCTTCCCTTTGTAAGCTTTCTGCCAGTTAACTTTGTCTGTTTCTCATGACATCGTCCCTTTCCCTGCGTTTTCTCTCCTTTCCTTTCTGACCGCACGTGGGCTTTCTACCGCTTTCGAGGCGGAGCTTTGGTCTCCTCTTTTCGGCCGGTTGAGTTTTCCCCAAACTCGGTTCTTTTCATGACTTTCTTGCAGTTTAACAAAACTTTAACGCCCCCCAAATTCCTTTCTCTCCCCCCCCTTTCCCCGAGGTTGTAGCCTTTCCCCCCTTTTCGTTCCTTCGCATCTTCTTCGATCCCACTTCTCTTTATTGTGGGTCGTCCTCGATGTTGTCGTATTTATGGCCGGTGACTTTTCCCCCCTTCCCCCCCCCCACACCTTTCACGGCCCAGAAGTTTTTTGATAGGCAGCGTGGATCTTCGTCAGTGTCGCCATGCGACCGTAGTTTGTCCTTCAGTTGTCTCACCGTTTTTTCAGAGATCCGGTCTTCTGTTTTTTTTTTCCTTCTGGGACATACAAGTCGTTCCTTTCAAAGTACAGTTTATCTTCTTTTCTTTGTTTATCGCACGTCAAAGGCTGTTTCGGTTCTCCCGTGGCCCCCCCTCCCCCCCCCCCCCCCCCCCCCCTCGATACTTTCTGCTCCTAGTCGCGTTCTTCCGCGATCCCAACAGGTAAAAGATCATTCTGCTCCCCCCTTTGCCCGTTTAAAACTTTTTGGTGCAACGCACGCTTGTTTCCCCTCTACCCCCTCCCAGGTCCATTCATCCGCCCATTAGACCTCTCAGAAGATGGCGTTCTTCTCTGATAGGTGTCTTTCTTTTAGCAACGGCTCTTATCCCCCCAAACCCTTTTTTTGTTGGATGACTCCCTTAAGATCCAATTACCCACAAATCGTCTGGGGATGGTCTGCTTTGACTCGCCTTATTCCTGTTTTACCTTCCCCCCGGGGCTTCAGTAAATTTTTTGACCACACCGTTTGACGTTCCAGTGCGTGTTGCGGTTAGTCGCACTCTTGGTTTAAATTTGGCCCATGCTTTCGCCCCCCCCCCCCCCCTCCACCGTCCACTGCCCGTTCGGTCTTTCAAGATTGTCGTTCTGCGGGTTAATTCCAGGTCCCAAATCCCGTTTTGTCGTTTCCTGAACCTCACCTTCTCGCCTATGCCCCCCCACGCCACTCTGCACCAACATTCCCCTTCCTTTCTTTTTTCCCCATCCCCCCCATTGCCAATCACCCCTGTCGGTCCTAACCCCATCCCATTTTTTCCCAAACAAGAGTGTGTTTCTCCTTTCCTTGTTCCAGACTTCAATCCCCCTCCGTTTCCAACTTCTTTACCTCCCGCTTCCGAACTGTTTGGTTCCGTCCCAGACAAGGCTCCCCGTCATGAACGCGCTTGTCGGAAAGCTTTTCCTTCAGAGTCCACCGCCTTTCTTCTCCCTGTTCTTTCTCTCTCAAGGTCCACGTGCTTGTCCATCGCTCGGTCGCCAAAGTACGCCCCCAGGCAGCCGGGGCTTCCGTTTTGCTGAGTATTTTACGTGTCGCGTTTCTAGCCTTGTATTTCTTTCTCCCTGCTCCCCTTTTCCTTGAGCGTTTTGGGCGTTTTTTGGCTTTTATTCTTGGTGCGGGTTTCAAAATTCCGGCCAGCTTGGGGCCACGCTCTCCGGTTTTCGTCGCCCTTCCCTTCTTGTCTAACTTTGTAATTCTATCCCCTTCCCTGCTCGCCATTTGCCTTCTGGCGTTCCCTAGCCTTTATTTTTTCGTTTCTTGGCTTCACTGAATGGCGACTCCCTTTCTAAAACCCGTCGCGGCAATTGTGCGCTTTCAGGATGTTGTCATCGCGTTCTCGGTATTTCTTTGATCGTTTTTCCAATCCCCTCCCCCCCCTCTTCCCCCCTTGGCTTTTTTTTTGCACCAATCTCCTTTCCGTCTGCAAATCTCAGCGATCCTGTGCTTGTATGTTGTCATCATTGTTTTCTCGCCCTCCGCAAACCGTTCACCCGATCTTCGGATGATTAAGAGTGATTACTCAGTCCCCCTTCGCTTCTGCAAAGTCCGATCGGGTCTTGCTCCCACCAATCTTACAGACGGCAGGCAGGTTCTCACCCCAACCTGGCTCGTGTTGGGCCCGGGCTTCCCCCCAGATGGCCACCGTTCTACTCGTGGTTACCCTCGTATCCATGTTTCCGGAAGTAGTAAACTTTTCCCTTGTTTGGTTCCCCCCTTTTTTCCCCGTTAGCTTGCTTTTGTTACCGATCAGGTGCGCCGAACGGTTATACCTTCTTTTACGTCCGATGACCTTTGCCTAACTCCGGCCTCCACCCTCGATTTTTCCCCAGGTATGGCTCTCCCCGCCTCTTTATCCGACTTAGGCTGTCAGCCTCAACCGCCTTCCGTCAGTTTTCTACCACCACCGGCTCTCTCCTTCCTTGAACCCTCTGTTAACTCACCGCCAGCCGCGCGAAATCGTCCAAGCTCCTCGGGAATCATAATAATCTTTTCTCCTTCGTCCTTCCTTAGTCTTGAAACTACTATTTTTCCTCCCTTTTTGTGTAGCGAGATCAAGTTCTTTGTCTTCCTCCTGAGCATCCTTATTTTCCGGTTTTTGGAACGGATTTGCTGCTCTCTGGAGTCGGTGCCCGATTTCACAAGAGGGTTCCTTTTTTGAGTCGTCCGCCATTTTTGTAGTCGGCTTTTTTTAGGCTTAGCAGTCTAAGTAGTTTTTGTTTGTCGTCTTTTTCTCCTTTGGCCATATCCTGTTTGGGTCATCTCTTTTTCGACCTTTCGCTGCGCCTTTTTTCCCCCATTCTTTAGCAGTCCCCGTCCGGCCGCACCTCTGATCGGTAACTCTCAGTGCTTTTGAGGCTTTCAACGCTTACCAAAGTTTCTTTTTCTGTTCCTTCGTATCTTGATGTTTTTTTCCCTTTTTTCCCTATTAGCCTGTTTTCCCCTTGTGCCCCAACCACCTCGCAAAGTTGGGTTGATACTTTTCTTCCTTTGCGTCTTCGCTGGTGATACCCATTCTCCCCGGATGTCGACTTTCTTCCTGCAGTCCCTCTTACGATCATCGACAATTCGTGGGCCAGTTGAAATGCGTCGTGCGAGTCATGATGGCCACATCTAAGCCATTTTGACTCGCTTTCTTGAAATCCTCCTTCGGTGCGAATGACCCCCCCTGTTTTGCGGTGTCCAAGGCCGTCTTTGATTTTGCCTTTTTTTTTTTGAAAATCATGCTGGAAATACACTTTCGCTTGATTTGACGACGTCTCCTTCCTTGATCAACCCCAATCGCGTGACTTTTTTTGGCCAGGTGCGTTCGTTTATCTTTCTTTCGAGCCCCCTCTCACCGCTTTCCTCGTTTTTCCCGGGAATGCCTCTTCCGTCCCCCCTTTTCAGTTAGATTTCCAACGTTGCGCGGCTGAGGGAATGGGTGGAGGCCCGGCTCGTCACTTCAAGTGGCTGAGTTTCACCATCCGGCCCCGCCTTCTCCTACCGCTGACGACTTAAGCGCTCAATACGAACTGAGCCTGCTCCTTTAGCACTAACCTGCCTCCTCTCCAAGTATTACCCGTTGCCTCTGCCCCCACTGACCTAACTTTTGCTGTTTTGTGCGGATCTTTTGCTGACCCTATTTTCCTCACTTGCCTTTGGCCCCTTACGGCGCCGTTGATCGAGATTACCTAACTGTTGTTTTTGACTCTTCGAGCCCCGATCTATTTCCGCGCCCTTGCTCCTTTCGAACGGTTTCTCTTGCTGTCCTTCGCCTTTTTCGAAAGCTGGGTCGTTTCAACAGATGGGGATGCGAATTCGGGCCTATTTTCCCACAGAGTTCCCCCCTCTTGTTTTCTTCTTAGGGGGCTGAGTTTAAACGGTCAGGATTGAGGTTAGCAGTTTCTGGAACCCTTTGTCTTTTGATGGACCACCCTCACACGATCGTTTCATGTGTGCAATAGTATTTGTGTCTGATCGCGACGAAGTGAAGTTCTTACAGTCTCCCTTTTTTTTCCCTTTTATTTAAGAGACGCCCGAGCATCTTTGGAGCACGTGACCTGCATGCTGGTCCTTTGGGCGGTTTTGAGCCCTTCATTCCCAATTTACCCCAAATAGGTGATTTTTCATAACCGGCGAACCAAAGAACGTGTCCCCCGGGGACCACGGGTGGTTTGTATGTTCCCCCACTGGACGTTTCAATCATGGATTACATGTCCTCCCCCTTTCCTCTCATCAGGCCCACCATCCACCCGCGATTTTTTATCAAGGGCGTGCTGACGGTACTTCTTGTTGGCCTGTGATGTATTCTTGCGTTTTTTTTGGTCAAACCTGACAGGCGCCATCAGAAGACCGAGGTTGCTTCGTTCTGCTCATTCTCGGGCTAGTCGATACACTGGTTGTCTCTCTCAAATTCTGTTGTTTCACGACTTGGCGACGCCGGCCTGTTTTTATGAGAGATGATCTGTGGACTCGTTTTTTGATGCCCTATGGCCGCCTTGATCCTGTCTGATCGTCGTGGGGTGTCGTTGCCAAAGTTCCTCCCCGCCTCATCTGTGGGGAGCCTTTTCGCGACAACCCACTCAACTCGTGCTTATTTTTACTTCTTTTACTCCGGCGTTTCGTATTTTCCCTTCAGGTACGCACACCCAGAAGCCGTAGTTCCGTCTGGGTTTCCGAAGTCGACCTTTGGAATGACCCTCCTGTTTTCTAAGTGGCGAAACCTGACTGGAAGATCCGCTTCTCTATCACCATGGTTCATTTCCTGGTGGTGGCCCTTGGCTGTGTCCCCTTTCCTCATTAAGACCTTGACCCGCTACTACTCGACCCGCTTCGGAATTGTTTTTTTTCTGAGGCGGGGATTTCGAATGTACGCCTGTGTTGTTTTCCTATTTTGAACCCTCGTCCCTTTTGGATTATCTTTTTTTTTGGATTCATTTTTTTCCCCCCAAAACTCATCCGGAACGTGCGGAGCTTGCTTTGTGGCCCCTCACGCCCCTGACCGATGTTAAAGATGACCCCTTTCTTCCACTAGAACCTCCTTCCCCCCCTTTTAAGAGCGCTTTTTTTTTTAACCGCCCCTCCGTGCGTTTCGAGCTTTTTAGTGACTCGCACGCTCAAGAAGTTGGAAAGACTCTCGTTTGGGTGCCGCCCTCCAATTCCCTGCAATTCCCCTGCTCCCTGGCGGGTTTTTTCTAGGGATGTCTCCGTTTTCGTTCACTTCAAGTCTAGAATTATCGTTTTCCCTTCCTGATGCCCCCCCCCATTTTCCTGAAGTTTTTTCCCACCACTTCACGAGTTTTGACGCCCGGCGATCGATGAAGGCGAGGTTTGGTGCGGCCCCAGGACAAGCTGCTTCGTGGATTACTTTTCCCAGAATTTCGACCCTTTCTCCCTCCTACCCAAATGTTTGTCCGTGCTAAGTATTCTCGGATTTAGCGTAGGATGGCTCATGGGACCCCACGCTTTGGTTCCCAATTTTTTTCCCCTGAGTTCATTTCATTTTTCCCTCCCCTTGGACGTTTAAGTCGTTGATTCCACCTTGCGAGTTTTTTTACCGCCGGGATGCTGCATTGATCTTCGAGTGAGTGGCGAGTGCGTGACCCAGTCAGGAACGTCTTCTCTCCAATAACTCACTTTGAGTCCTTTCGTCTGCCAACGCTTCCGAGCTTGATTAGTCGATTTAAGGATTTAGTCAATCTGTTCCAGAGTGAACCCAATCCCGTTTTCTCCTTGTTTGGAACTTCCTTGCCTCTTGGTTGCGATTTTTTTTGTTTTTTTTGGCTTTATACCAACACCCGAGCTCCTACTACTTTTTTTTTTTATCTATTTCTTATTTCTCGTTTTTTTCCTGACGGCCGAGACTTTTTGATCCCCTACCAGGTTAACCAGAGCCTGATTTATCCTTTCTTTTAAGGAAAGTCTTTGTTTATGTTTCGGGTGTGCTTTCACGTGACGTTTTTTTTGTGATTACCCAGATCATGGCGATGTGTACTGCTCGTCCCTGGGTTCCTTTCTGTTATTTTTCTTAGCTCGACCCCGCCCTCCGGTTTTTTCTCTCATCTTCTCTCATTTGTCCTTCGAGCGCCTTCGCGCGGTGAAGATCCGGGAATCCCTTTTACGTCGACCTTTTCCTGGTTCCACGTTCAGACTCGGGAAACTTTGGTCGAGTTGCCTTTGGCTTTACCTTGCCTTTGTGGGTACTCAGCGCTTTTGTCGGTCTTCCCTCCTTCCTTTTTGTGACTGGAACTTCGCCCGGGGTTGACCCGGCGACGTGCGCTGGTCATACTTCCTCCCACCCGTTTTCTAACGACCCCCTCCCCTTCCTGCCTCCGCTTGCCCTCACATTGGCATAATTGAGTGCGTTTTGATGTTTTTTCATTTTTCCTTTACCTCTCATGTCTTTTTATCTGTGTTCCCTCCTTTGATCCACTTTCCTTCCGTGGTCCCCGAGGTTGGGTCACAGGTCCCGCATTATCGCGTCGTATGAGTCGATGTGAGGTACTCCTTCCTGTTCTTTGGTTCCTCTTTGGGACCTTTATAAGTTGGTCCCCTCCATCCCCTCGATCTTCGTCCCCAGGCCGATCGGCGCTCCGCTTCACGTTGGTGAATCCGATCCCCTCCCCCTTGTTCCTTTTGCCAATCCTTCCCTTGTTTTCCCTTTTGTGTTCTTTCTTCGCAGTTCACCTTTATTCTCCCCCCTTTTGTCCCTTTCTCTAATCTCCCAGACCCTTCCTTTAACTCTGAGACCGGTGGGGATCTCCTTTCCTCTCATACGTGTTTTTTTTGGTTCTCTATGTCCCCCCTGTCTTCTTTACCCTTGGCTGGGAGATTTATTCGTGCGCCAGTCGTTTTCCCGCCGTGTTCGCCGAAAAGTTTTCTTTTTCCTCTCCCTAAGTCTCGTCTCCCTTCCTTTGAAAAGGACCCCTGGTTTCTTTAGGCTGTGCTGAAACTACATTAATATTTACTAGGATTGGGATGTGGACGGATCGTTCGTGGCTGCCGGGAAAGTCCCAAGTTCTACCCCCGTGCCCCGTTTCCGGAGGTTCCCCGATGCCCACGGGTTCCCGCTAGATCTAATGAGGACCGTACCGACACTCGTTTTGCTATCTCGTCTTGGCGACAGGTCGGGAAAATCATCACAAGGGTTGCTCTTACCCCCCATCCTCCCTCGGCAACATAAGCGATCACATATCCCAATTAGTCGTCTTGCGGTCTATTGCTGGGGATTGATACCCCCCCACCTTTTTGCATTGACTTGCCCACCAAACTTTTCCGTGAGCTTTTTACACCTCTTTTCACCCGCCTTCAGCCCACGAAGTCTATTTTCCCTTAACCCCCCCCAGTTCCACTACCCGAAGTAACGTCATTTCCGCCAACCCTCCCCAGGTTACAGATAGGTCAAAGTGTTCACAAGTCAAGGTCGCAAAAACGTTACATTTCTTTATCCCCTTTCCCAGATCCTCTAGAATTACTGATTTTTCCTGCATACATGGATAACGCTATTTCGCTTCCTAACGATCCTTTCCGGCCCCCTTCTTACCACATCCTTTGCCATGGACCGTTGTTTCCGGCCCAACCTCCTGCCTGCCCCTTCCGCAACCCCACCCACCCTTTTTTTCTTTTCTCAACCAGAACCCCTTCCCTTCATTCGCTTTTTACTTCGGATTTGTACCAGTCTTTGGCGATTACCGCGTCTGAGATCGCTTCCGAAAAAGCCGGTTCAGGGTCTCCCTCTTTGCGTCTCCCCCGCTTTTCCACCTTTTCTTCCATTCCAACCACCATTCGACGACCGGTGATTTTTTCAATATGTCACTCCTCTGGGAAGATAATTACTAGGTAAGCCTTTTCTTCTTGCAAGTGTGAAGCTCCTTCTTTGACAGGTGATTCGGATTCTTTGTTAATGCTTTCCACCCCTCTCTTAAATCTCGACGATTTTTTTCATCCCCCCCCCCCCAGTTTCAGATTCCTTTGATCTTCCCCTCTCCTTAAGGTTTTCACCTGCAATTGGCAAGGGTTTCCAAGTTTTTTTTTCCCACTCTTTTTCATAGCCATCGTAGTGTCCGCCCCCTGGGGTGAA
>Ga0179593_1280610_pt1 | contig 11104 bp, 18 predicted proteins | sample CZODoug2_1_08_16_FD_185931 | JGI IMG/M metagenome (GOLD analysis project Ga0179593, IMG submission 185931) | Vadose zone soil fungal communities from Angelo Coast Range Reserve, California, USA - CZODoug2_1_08_16fungal (PacBio error correction) | ecosystem: Environmental > Terrestrial > Soil >... | reverse complement strand
CCAACGGCACCAAGCCCTCGTTCTTCCACTGGTCTCCTCTGTCTCTTCCGCGTATAGTGCTTCCTTTTTTAGTTTATGGCCTTACCAGTTTTCGTCCTCAAATGTCCGGACGCTTGTTTTGAACTCTTCTCCCCTCATTTATCCGTAAAGCCCTTTTCCCATCGTGGATTGAGTTGACTCTTCCCCAGCTCCACGTGGTTTTCACCCCTCCTCACCTTCCCCCCTCCCCTCTTCCGTGGCAGGTTACCCCAAAAGATTTTTTGTCATTCCCTCTGCATGGCGTTTCTTCATTCGTAGAGGTGCCGCGCGCTTCGTGTTGCCATTCTTCCAGCCGATGACGGCACATGGGCTACTCACTTTTCCCTCACAGCGCCCGGCGCCGCCTACGTTTATCGAAAACATGTGCATCTTTTTTTTCCGGCATCGAGGGAGTATTCCCCCCTACATCAGATCGCAGCTGTCCCCTTGGATATCATTGCCGAAGCCTTCTCCTCTTTTTCACCGTCGCATTTTTCCCCCAAACTCCCCCCCTCGTTGATCTTCCCTGTCATTCCTCCCCCCCCCCAATGCTCATCGACATTTTGCACCACTTTTTGTTCCAGTTTTTTTTTCTTTCCAAATATCAGTCCAGCCATCACCCCAGAGCCGCTTTCTCTTCTCTTGATCCCTCTTTATGGACTCTATTGCAAAGATATAATTTTTTTTCCAAGTTTTCCGATTCTATATGCTTGATCTGTCGCCCTACATTTCTTTTTTGTTGTTAGACCGACCCCATGCAGATTAGCGTGCTCTAAACAAACTACAGCGTCGTCCATCTGCCAATTATCGGCCACTCTTTTTTTTCCTTCCCGTTCTTAGACATTCCCTGAAGGTAAGATTCCCCGCTTGGCATCTTTTTGGTCATCTTTTCCCTGGTCCATCTCAGAAAGACCGCACTCTCAACCTTCTGGGATTTTCCCCCTTTCAGTGTCTATCGCTCTGCAATGTTTTTGTGGTATTGTGGGCTTGTTCCCAGGCCACTTTCGCCCTTCGACCACCTACATTTTATCACCAGATCCACTTTTTCCCTTACTTTCGATCCGGGTCCGGATGAAGGCATTCGCACCCCCTTTTTTTTTTGTCTTCGCCTCCTTTGTTTGTGTTCAATCTTTCCTCCTCCGAGTTCTCTGGGGAGAACTACGAGAAGATTCAAGTCCTATTTCCTCTCCTTCGTTTCTCCCTTAGAGTATTGTTAATCCTTTGCGGGATTTACATTCATCCCTTCTTCAGTAGGTCCTTGGTTGAAGACCCTTTGATAAAGTGAGTCATCTTTTTTCTCTTATTGCTCGCGCGAAAGCCTGGCCGGGGATCTTTTCCTCACGAGCCATTTCATCCTCCCTATTATTTTTTTTCTCTATCCTCTCCCCTTTGCAGTTGACTAGGGTTCTCTACCCCCACTGTAGATTTCCTTCCTCTCCTCGCCTCGTGCTTATTGGGTTCTGTCTTTGGTCTCGCCTTTCCCCCGAATTTTCTGGTTTTTCTCTTTTTTTCCCCCCCTTCCATAGCAGCCCTTTCTTTACCTTTTTTTGTTGCCACCCCCCCCCCCCCCCCCCCCCCCCCTTTGATAAGCCATGAAATAACCTTTTTTCCGTGATACTTCTCTCCTTTTTTTCAAGGCTCAGGTCTGGCCATTCAGCCCTAGCGAAATTTTTCATTTTCTTCCGCCATGCCCTTCTTCTCCGTATAAGCTTCTCTTGAAAATTTTCGTAACCCCAACAATAATTTCATGTTTTTACACTCCCTCCTCTCCCATGTCGTCTTTATCTTGTTGGCCCTGTCCCTGCATCATGACCCCTTCCTTTTTTTTTTCGGATCACTCCCTCTTGTCTCTCGCTGCTTGATTGTTTCTTTTTTGCTCTTTTCTTCTCTCTTTCTCCCTCTTTTTTTTTGAATTAAGATCACTCTACTCGCATCTCCTCTCGTCCCTCTTCCCCTTGATTCCTCAAAACCTCCGACAAACTTCATTCTTTAATAGAAACATTACCGACTTTTCCCGACATGTTATTTCCACACCTTGGTGATGCACTACGTTTTAGTTTATCATCTCCGTAGAGTAGCAAGCTTTCTACTATGAATGAAACTCCCACTTTTCACGTCTTGTGCCGGTTTTCTTTACCTTCAGACGCCCTCAAAGCTTTTGACCCTTCCTTTCAGCTGCCCAGTTTCCGAAGGTCTCCCTTTTCTGCTTATTTGATAGGCCCCAGCTGAAACCAGACTCCTTCTTGAGGTTTCCCTTTCATCCAACGAACGACCCCCCCCCCCTCCTTCTTTACTTTCGTCATGAGCGTCATCCTTTTTTGATCCGAACATTTTCGAGTCCCTTTCCAGTATGTCCATACTTTTCCTCAGTATTCCATGCTCGTGAGGCCTCTCCAAATTAAAATCATTACCCATGGCTTTCTCTCGCTCCCTCTCCTATCTAACACGCTGACGCACAGGTCCAAGGTCCAAAGTTTCGGTCCAACCTCTTCTTTATCCAAGTGGCACCGTTCCCCTTTCCCCCGCATGCTTCTTGATTCACACTTTCCAGATAATGGGAGCCACCACTTCTTTGACCCCCTTTTTCCCCCACCCTCCATCGCTGTTGCGGGCATCACGAGGAGATTTTGCTTCCCTGCTTCTCCCCCCTCCTCCTGGAATCGAACACCTTTCCACAGTATTCTTGTAGGTCTCTTGACCTGAATTCTTTGGCTGAGGCGGCCTTAACCAACTTCCCCTCAGCCCCCCCCCATTCTCCCCCCCAGCCGTCTCGGAGACACGTAGAGTTTTGATGTCCCCCCTCAGGGTATCTGCTCTTTGCCCTCTGGCGCTCTAACCGTGTTGCCACCTACGCGGCGCCATCGTAAGCCACCCCTGGAATTGGCTATGCTTTTCCTCTCAGTTCCTTCCTGTACCCGACGAATTGGACTGGTCGATGGATTTTTGTCTCTCTCTCTGCTATACTTCCGAGCTTCGTTTTGTCGATAGTATCCATCCAACGTCCTTTCTTCCGCTCTATAAGGCTTTCCGCATGCTACAATGATGATACACACGGTGCCTCGAGCTGCTTTTCTACCTCTCGTCCCTCCCTCTCATAGGCACACGGATCGTGAATTTTGGGACTGGCTTCCTATTTTTTCCCGATACCGCTTTCCACATCCCTCTTGGATTCGACCTTTTGCCTGCGATTCTCCCTTGTTTTACCATCGTCCCCTTCCCCTCTTCCCCCCCTTCTGTTAATGAAACTGGCGACGTTGACAGTTCTTTGTCTTATTTGATCCCCCCCAGGCGACCCCTATTAGTTCGATTATCTGGGGCAGCCCTTTCCCCCCCCTTCCTCCCCCCCATTTGTTTCCCTCCTTTTGTTTCGCGGGCTCTTTCTTTTCCGTGGAGTTCCCCTCCTGCCTTTTCCTTCTTGCCCATGCCTTTTACAAAAACGCCCTGCGTCAGAGCACATGACTACTTTCCCTTTTCCTTCCTCCTGCTCCGGTTCACCAGATCTCTTGTTTTACCTGCCCTTGCTTTCTTTTTTCTGGGATCAACCTTCCCGTTGCTTGTTGCATTAACTCGTCGCACATCATCGATGGTGACCTTCGTAAATGTGAACCGTGTGGCCCTTCCCTTCCAACAGCGTCGTCTTGTTCCTCTGTCCCTCCCGCCAACTTTTCTCCCTTAGCTAGTTTAGGCGTCCTGTTCCATCCAGAGCCACCCAGACCCCCTTTTTAATTTTCTTTTTTCGATCCCCGTGACATATCTAAGGCGGGGACTTGGCCCCATTTGCTAACATATGTTTCTTGCTTGCGCAGATTCGTACAAGGTGCCTTGCTGGAAACGCGGCTCCCATTCCCTTTCGTACACCCCTGACGTCCAGTCGCCCTCTATCGCCATTTTTGCTCCCCCTATCCTAGTGATAATGGTAGATTAAGAGACCTTTTTCCCCGCCCCCTTTTTTCCCCCTTTCCTAAACTTTCTTGTGTTCCTGATACTCGTTCAATCCTTCATTGACCCTCTTAGAGGATGACCCTTTCCCTTCGTCCCTTGAATAGTGTAAGCATCTTGCATATTGAAAAATGCTAGCTCCCTTCCTTTCTTGACCCGTTATGCCTTCCCTCTAATTCTTTCTCACTTTCAGCATCAATCTATAGAACCTTTTGAGGAAACCATGCAATAGATACTCGTTCGCTCCTCCCTCTCACATAACTTGGCAGATTGTTAGGTCCTTTTCTGTTTTTTTGTTACCTTACTTATGGTTTTTTATACTTTCCCCTGATGTTTGGTCCCTTTGGCGTCGCTCGCGATTGTTTTCCTGCGCCGCTCCATCCTCCGACCAACTCCCCAAGATATTCCTCCGAATCTTCTCCCCACAATTTTCGAGAATCCTTGTACGTGCTGTCCTCTCCGGAATCTTTTTTCTTTTGTGGCTTTGTTCTTCCCTTGCCGTCTCCCCCTTTACTGAACCATTTTTTTGGTTTTTTTGCACGTCCCCCTCTCGGACGTTTTTTTCTTTGATTCCCCCTTCCCACTGATTGCACGATGTCCAAATACGATTTTTTTTCCCTTCCTCTTTTTTTGCCCAGATTTCGACAGTGGTTTTGGACCCTTTTCTTTCCCTTTCACCCGCATCACCGAAGGTTGAGAAGAGTGGCTCACGGAGATTTTGGCCCAACGGAGTTCCACTGCAACCCAACGATGTAATCCGTTCCTTCTTGCGAAAATCCCTGCCCCCCCCCCCCCCCCTTAGTGAGGTAAGCTCTCTCCAAGTCCGTTCTTCCTCACCCGAACTGTTCCTTTGGAATTTTGACTTCTGCCCAAGACTTGTCCTCATCTCTTATATTTAATAATCCAGAAGTTGTAGTCTTGCTTTGTCCCCCTCTGCCCTCGAATGAAGAGGTAACCGCCTTCCCCTCGAGAGTTCTTTTTTTATTTCTCCCTATGAGGACGTCTCGTACACGATCTCCTTTCACTTGCGCTTTTGGGGTTTTTGTTTTCGCCAACCTTTCTTCATGGTGGGGTGATGACTTCAAAGGTGCCCTACTCTGGAGTATTTCCGGGCGTTTGACAGTCAAAAACCTCCCTTTCCCCTCTTCTCTCCAAGTGAGGTTCTGCTCATGGCTGCTTTTTTTTCTACCCCCTCTCCAAAATGATGTAACAAACACTCAGTGCTCCCACCTCCTTCTTACGTTGATCAGTCCCAAGTTCTTTTCCCCCACCTCGTCAGTTCTTTCTCTCACACAAGCCTTTGAGCCTTATCCCTTTCCTTGCCTTGGGACCCAGCTTCACTCTTCCATTTTTTTTGCTCTACCATCTTCTTGATCATTCACTCCAAGTGGATTTGAGAACGATTTTTTCCCTTCTCCTCTCTATGATGGTCAGATGTTTCTCGTGCCCGATAAACCTCAGCCCGCTCATCCTCGCTTTCCTCCCAAACTAATTTGATTTATTTCCCAATTGTATGTACTCCAATTGGTCCTCCCCTCTCTCTAACGATCAAACCTTGATCTTAGTCCTGCTCTCAATGTTCCCTTTCGCTCTACATCTTGGCCGCCCTTTTCGTTCTTCCTCTGTTAGGTTCATCTAGGACCATCCTCCATGGACTTTCCCGCCGTCCAAGGAAATGTCTCTAGAAATCCGGTTCTCGAGCCTTTTTCATTGATTAGTCACTTTCTCGACGCGGCTAAGGTTGCCTCTCGCTCCCTGTCTTTTATTCCAGATTCAACCGCTCTGGTACCTTCCTCCCCCTTCACTTTTCTGTCGATCCCTGGGCAATTGTTTCCCCTGGTCTCTTCTACGACAATTCCCCACCCCAGACGGTGTTCGAAGAAGCTACTCTGACATCTGCTGGAGGTCTGAGGCCATTCCTTTTCATTCCCTTTTTTCCTATTTTTCATTGACGATCGGAAGCACTTTGCGGCCTTTTTCACCATCATTACCCACCTCATTCTCCCATTCTCCCCTGCCCCTATTGCCCCTTTCGTAGCACCCGTTATGATATGTTCCATGATTTGACAACCAAGGTTCCGCGGGGCTTTTGTCCCCTTTTCTTTTCTTGCCTTATCCAGCTGATTTCCCCGTTCTATTTCTGTGCTCGGGTCCCTTTTTCCCCGGCAAGCCGACATGTTGAACAGCCTTCTCCAATTCCCCATTTATCCAGTGTACTCTTTTCCAACTCTCTGAGCGGCTAGTTCCGCTGTGCCATTTCTCTCATTGACTGTTATGTCCCCTCACAGCCTCGAAGTTTCCCTTTTCGGACAACATCTGTTGTTCATTTCCCTTGGCCTGCGTTCCTTCGTTTTTATTCGAGGCGCTTTCTTTTCTTTTCACGGCAAGCGCTTTTGACCCCGGCCATGATGTCTCATATCCGCCCGCCTAGACAGGCCGTATCATGGGGTCAGTCTTTTCACCTGTTTGTAAATCTCTCCCCGTCGTTCTTATTCGAAGTACTCGATTTGTTATTCCTCGTGCTTTTCCTCATTGCGATTTTCCCAACGTCTCCTTTGTCCAAATGAAAGTTGATCGGCATGTTCAGGAGATTTTCCCCCAATTTTTCCAGATCCCCTTTCCTAGCCCCCTCCTTGAGTCTTTCCCCCGCCGGTTATCGGTAAAATAAAAGTCACCCCGACTTCCATCCCAAAATACGCGCCCGTTCTTTCATCTTTCTTCTTATCGAGCTTGAGATCTCCTGAGCCCGCCTCTCCCCAAGTTTTTGCTCCCTCATTGTATCATCCTGTTTTTTGCCGGATACATGCGCCGTAAGCCAATGACTTTTTTCTCCGACGTCGCCCACCTCCCGATCCTTGTCATCTACGATCGCTTTTCCCCGTATATCCCCGGCGCAAATCTGACCCATTTTTTCCTCTTTTCCCGTGGATGTTTCTGCACACGTCTTTAGCAATTCAGTTATTGCCATTGCACGTTTATTCTATTTTTCCTTGCAAGTAGATCACCTTTTTTATGAATTACCCCCTCCCTTCTCTGTTCTTTTTCCAATGATCCTTCTTTTCTTTCGCCTGCTGCACTTTCATATTTGGTTTCCAGGTATTTTTTGGATGGGCCTCGAGGAACGTTCAGCATCTCCCCCTTTCAATTATTTAGGACAGCTAAATTGACCCCGATATTGTGAAAATAATGTTAGACAGGTTCCTTTTAGAGATTTTCTATGTTGTCGCACCCCACATCTGTGGAGTTTGCCCTTTTTTTGCAGGCTGATCATTTTCGTCGGGAGACCCCATTAGTACTTGTCGCCTGATGTCGGCCCCCACTCCCTTTTTGATGTAGGAATCCTTGCTCCCTTGAATTCAGTCGTCTTTTTTTCCCCTGTCCTCCTCTTAAATTTGCAGACACTTTCACTGTGGTCAGACGTGTTGATTAGCTTCTGCAGCCCCTCCTCTTCTTCAGTCTTGTGATCTTTTCCTAATTATTCCGCCTCCGTCACTCTTTTCCTTTACTATAATGATCTTTTCCCCCCATTGACCTTTCAGATCCAATGCTGACAAGAACTTCTCCTCTGTGATTATTGGTTCCTTTTCGGTGATACGTTGGATTTCAGTATTTGCCCCCTCCCCGTGAGTTTTTTTCTTTTTTTGGCCCTCGCCTTTTCAATTCGGACTTCGGGTTGCTTCTCACGAAATCCCTTCTTTCGCTGAATCTACTGTTGTCTGTACTGACCTTCAGCCCCCTTCCCCTCCGTTCACCCCTTTTTTTCATTTCGGATGCGGTATAGCAGCTTTCCTATACACCTTCTTTAACCATCCCTACGCCCTGCATCTTCCCTCCAGTTCTCCATTTTTCCCGTCTGATTTTTTATCTTTTCTTCAAAAACTGTTTAGCCTGTTTTATCCCTTGATAATTGCATTGTTTGGGATGTTGATCTCCCCCTCTCTATTTTTTGATCTCGCTGCGATTGTCTCCCGGTGATTTTTCATATGGTGAATCTTCTTTTTTTCTCTCCCGTTTGTTGTTTCCTTATAATTCTCACAGCTCCTCCTCCCTCCTAGATCCTGCCGCCTTCTTTCAGTCCAGAAAAGCGACACAAGTCAGTTATCTTTAATAGAAAAACCTTCCCGTGTCCCGATCAAACTCCGGTTTCTTCTTATCCCCTTTGATTGAAATTTCTTTGTTCCCGATGTGTTCTTTCTCTTCGAAGCGGCCCCCGATACCTCCCTCGAGCCAGAAAGCCCACCGGTCCACGTCTCAGTGGTGGCGTGGCCATTCCTCTTCCACGCCTTGAACCCGTATGATTCAGCCACTTTCCTGGTTATTGATGATCCACCTCCCTTCGCATTTCCGCCGTATTCGTTCTTGGTCGTCACCCAGACCTTTAGTGCGGTTTCCTTCTGCTCCCCCTTTCCCAGAGCCTCGCTTGATTCCTGTTAGTTCAGGAGGTTCCTTACTTTTTGACGAACGGTTTCCCCCCTTTACAGTTTCCCCTTGGATTCCATTATCGTCCCCACCTCCTAGTCATTGAAGTTTTTGAAACGTATCCAATCCTTTTCTCCTCTCTTTCGCGTCTTCTCTTGCGCAACAACCACCCCTGTCTCCCTTCGCAAAGTTTCTTCCCCATCTTCCACGAATTCATCTGACTGCTTTTCACCTGCCCCCTCTTTTCCTCGCACTCTTTTCTACAGCCTTTCTTCCCCTCCCTCCATCGCGGGACCACATGCCATGCTTTTGCCCCTTCCTCCTTGATTATTGGTTTCCGAAATGACGTTCAAGCTCCTTCTCTGACCCAGTTTTACTTTATTTCAGTCTGTTATATTTATGGCCCTTTCTTTTGTTTCCCATCCCCAAAAGAACTTAACACACATTGGAACAACACTTTTATCCGCGATCTCCCCTATTCTTATGTAATACCAAGACTGGGTATAGTCGACGAAGTCGTGCTGTTCCACAGGCAGGAATCCCGCGGGGTGCAACTCGTATATTCCTGAAATGTAGCAGATTTGCAGCCCCCCCATCCCCGTGGACCTTCCTGACCCTCCTGTCTGTTCACTCGCCGGCCTGTGATTTGGCGGCTTCTTTTTATCGATCTTTTTTTGTCGAGCTTCCGAGACAAACAGTATGCCGGATCAGGTGGCTCCATTTGCCCCCTTTGCTAAAAACTCCTATATTGTCCTTCCTAGTCCTCCGGCTCAAGCTCCTATTCCCAAGACTTCTTCCTTTAATTTTTTTTTGGTGTTTAGATCCTCCTGTCCTTACACCTCTCTGGTTCCTCGCACGCTGCTATGTCCATTTCGTTGTCCTCATGTGCCCCTTGGAATTTTCCCCAATGCGGGGTGGACGTTGCCCCCTCCTCCTTCGTTCTGCATGCACAACATCCTTCCGTTGATACTTTTTGATTAAGCGCCCCGCTTGCCTCTTTTTCTGTCCACAGGCGGCCCTGGGTTCGATAAGTTATTGGTCCGTCCTTGCCCACTTGGTATATAGACATTACTTGTGTTATCTCTTTCCCATCCTTTAAAAGACTACCAACTGTGCGCCCCCTCCACTACGGATGATAGCTTTATTACCATGCTCCGGGCCTTAAACACACCCAGGTGGTTCCCCCTTTCGTTGATTAGAGGAGGTGATTGCTTTTCTCCCTGCTGATCAAGTTTGATGACCCCTCTTTCCGCATAATAGAGGTGGAAAAGTTTAATATTTTCTTTCGTTATATTCATTATTTTTTTCAACCCCACCCACTCCCCCATAATATTTTTCTCCCAATGAATTGGCGGCGCCAGAGCGTCTGACGGTCCCTCCCCGGTCAGATCACGACTTTTGATCCGATCCCGGGCAGGCAATTCATTCGCCCCTTCCCCGCGGCATTTTTTCTGAGGACGGCCCATAAGAAAGTCTGCCTTTGACCTTTGTTCCGTGACTGCCCACAGGGCATGTGATCGACCCTCATGGACGTATTTCGGTGCGTGAATTTTTTTCTTCCATGACTCGACCCACCCCCCAGGCGGTGACACACCTCGACTGTCGTACAGAGAAGCAGTTTGAAAATCTTTCTCTTTTCTCGGTTTCCACTTTTTTTTTACCTAGCCTTGCCTTTCTGGTACATTCCCCGTTTCCTTTGTGAAAATGGAGTGTCCTTGAGACAGCAGGACGGACTTATGTTTCGGCAGAAGATGGTCCTGTCTTCGTCCTCCACTTCTCGTGGCATGAACCTTCTCGACCTTACAGGTATTGAGCGGGAAGGTGATCAGTTTTCCATTTCGTGGGCAGAATTTTGGTTTCTTTGTTTTGTTTTTTTTCACCGTTTCGCACGATCTTTTTAAATTAGCTCCCCCCCCCCCCCTTTCTTTTTTTTCCTTCCCTTTTTTCCCCATTTTGTGTTTTTCTCTTTTTTCCTTTTTTCTTTTTTTTTCTCTCTCTCCTTTTCTCCTTTCCTTCTCCTTTTTTCCTCTCTCCCTTTCTACGCCAAAGTCTGCCCCCGCTTTTCAAAATGGCTGTTCCGTTCCTCCCGCGACGAGGATCAAGTTTGTTTCTTCTGGTCTGCTGCTCTGTCTCTTTGAGTATGTCTCAGTTTCCAATGCAGTGCCACTTGATTTGGCGTGTTTTTTCGCTGGCGCAGTCACACGTTGTAATATTCCGTGCCTCCCCTTCTCCCCCCCCGGAGCTCATTAACCCGGCCCCGCTACAACTTGGGCCTCGTTTTCCGTTTTCAGTTTCGTAAGGGCTCTTTTGAATTTCCTCTATTGGCCCGCTTCTACCCGATGACTTGTTTGGTTTTGAGTCACATTTCTCCCTCTTTGGCTGAAGGGAAACCTTGAGATTTTCCCCCCTCTTTCGCCCAAAGTAAATTCCCGCAAGATTTGATGTTTTTGACAGCGTTGCTCCCATTCTCTGCATGAGTAGCCACCTGACCTTCCTATTCCCCCCTCCTCCCCCCCCCGCCGTGTCGAGAAAATCCGTGGCTTTGGTGATGCCACAAATTTGGACTGTACAATCTGCACTTTAATTAAAAGTGACTTCTCCTTCCCCCAGTCACCAACCCCTTTTCACATTGTTTATGTCTTCGCTCATCTTCCCCTCCATCCTTTATATAACAAGAAAGAGATTCGTTACTTCCCCACTTCCGCCCTTCGGTCGGGTCACAGGCTTC
>Ga0179593_1545440_pt1 | contig 11105 bp, 20 predicted proteins | sample CZODoug2_1_08_16_FD_185931 | JGI IMG/M metagenome (GOLD analysis project Ga0179593, IMG submission 185931) | Vadose zone soil fungal communities from Angelo Coast Range Reserve, California, USA - CZODoug2_1_08_16fungal (PacBio error correction) | ecosystem: Environmental > Terrestrial > Soil >... | reverse complement strand
CGCCATGTGAGGGAATTGATCGGAGTCGCCATCGTCCCCCTTTTTTTTTTTTTCTCCTTTTTTTTCTCCTTCCAGCGAGTTTTTCGATGTAGAATAGAAGTCAATCCCAAGCGTCCTCTCCTCTTTTTCTTTTCAAGCTTTCTTTTTCCCCCTCTTCCCTTGTTCGTTTAGACCGGCCTCATGCTCCGGACAAAGGGAAAGCCGGCCGGGGACGCTTTTTTTCTTTTGCTTTTTTTTTCTTTTTTCATGCCGCGGACCAGCGGAAAAATACGATCTTCAGGATGGTCCCTTTTTTTTTTTAGAGACTTTTTCTCTTTTCTCCCCCTCCCCGAGAACGAAATCAGTGGAAATAATAGAAGCGTAAATCTGGCGGCCTCTTTCTCTTCTTTCTTCTTCCCCCTTTTCCGTTTCTTTCCTCTGATGATGACACGATATAGTAAGCTGGGCTCCATTCCTTCTTTTTCCTATTTTTTTCTTTCCCTTTTTTATTTCTCCCCCGGCTGCGGTTAATTAGAAGCAGACTCGATGTCCTCCCTCTCCCCTCCCCATATCTTTTTTTTCTTTTTTTTTTATTTTTTTCCTTACCCACAATCGGATAGAGAGAGACAGCGCCTCCACCGCCTCCCATCCCCCTCTTCCCTTTTCTTTTTTTCCCTCCTTTATCTTCACGCAGACATGAAGGACAGGCGATATTGGACCGACGTCTTTCTTTTTTTCGAGTTTTTTTTCTGCCTTCTGCAAAGAGACAACGTACCGCTGCGCCGCCACCTTTTTTTTTTTCCTCCACTCAATCTTCTCCTTTTTTTTCTCCCCCTTTTGTTCGATGACAGAAGGTGCTGCGGGCTTTGCTTTTTTTTTTTACAAGTTTTCCCCCTTCTCTCTCTCTTTCCCCGAAACGTTGAGGAAGATAGAGATTAGGTGTTCAACACGCATTCGCCCCTTCCTCCCTCCGCATTTTCTCCCCTTTTTTTTCCTTTTTCCCCACGGTGAGCGGTAAAAGGAAAGGACAGCGCGTCGCGCAGTCTTTCTTTTTTTATTTGCGTTTTTTTTTTTTTCCTTTCTGTCGTCCGTGACGCACAATAGTTTTTCTTCTCCTTTTTTTCCTTCCCCCTCCCTGCCCAACGTCGAGATGGCCGTTCAGAAAAAGGGTTGGCAGGCCGCGGCCTGCGCCCTCCTTTTTTTTCGTGAATTTTTTTCTTTTTTCTTTCTTCGAGGAATGGCGGACAGGCTAGGAACGACATGGTGGTGTCGCCCGTTCCCTTCCTTTTTTCTGGCTTTTTTTTTTTTTTTCCTCTCTTTTCATCTTCTCTCGGCGGCCCGGGGAGAAGACACTAATGACATGCGTGATTCTCCCCTCATTTTTTCGACTTTTTTTTTTCTGTCTGCCGCTCGCGGTAGTCGGTGCTTCCAAGACCGCGAGATCTTCTTTTTTTTTGCCTTCTTTTTTTCCTTCCTTTTCCCTCTCTCCTCCTCCCCGGCGCCTGAGGCGAAACAGAGAGCAGCGCTATGCATTTTTTTTTATCTTCTTTTTTTTCTTTTTCCCCCCTCTTTCCCCTCTCGACCGGCGGATTAATGAGTATAGTGAGGGTGAGGTGTCGCTCCCCTTCCCTTTTTTTCCCCCCATAAGCTTCTTCTCTTTTCTCTTCCGCGACATTGGCACTACCGCTCCCCTTTCCCTCGTCCTTTTTTTTTTTCTTCCTTCAAAGCGACCGAGCACTAAGGTCGAACAGGGAGGACCCCTTTCTTTTTTTTTTCCCGCCTTCGGTCCCTTTTTCTCTCTCTTCCTTTCTTCCCCTCCGGACAGGACGTCGTCGCAACATGAAGTCGACGTAGTCTTTTTTTGGTTTCCTTTTTTCTTTTTCCTCCCACATGAACAGGCAGGTAGAGAATAAAGCGAGAGCGAGATCATCCCTTTTTTTTTTTGGTGGTGTTTCTTTCTTTCTTCTTTTTCTCTCTACCTGCGGTAAAGAGGGGTGATTTTACCTTTCCCTGAATTTTCCTTTTCCCCCGGCTGATCCCCCCTTTTTCCTTTCGACTCCTTTTTTTTTTTTTTTCTCTTCCTCTTGGCCCGCTGCTTAGACAAGCGCGCGGTCCTTTTGTCCCTTGTCCTTCCCCCCCTCTTTCCCCTGCGACGGCGCGGTACGTGGACAAAGTCTCCTGCGCTTTCCTTTTTTCCCTGTGCTTTCTTCTTTTTTTTTCCTCTTTCTCGCACCTTCACCCTAGACACGAGACGCATCCTTCTTTGTTACCTTTTTTTTTTTTTTCTTTCCCCCCCCTCCTTCCCCTTTTCGCTCGCCTACCGTATCGCCAGAGGAGAAGATGAATCTCGCCTGCTTTCGTTTCTCCCTTTTCCTTTTCTTTTTTTTTTTTTTTCCTGGACCTGCGGAATAGGAAGAGACGGCGCGGGTGCATTCGCCCGCGCGCGCCTTTTCCTTTTCGATTCTTCCCTCCTTTTTTTTTTCTCTTCAGCCTCGGCGTAGTAAAGGACATGGAGTCGTAGTCCACGACGTCTCCTTTTTCCTCCTTTTTTTTTTTTTTTTTTCTGTTCTACCTCCGAGAGAGAAGAAAAGCTCGATTACCTGCTCGACTCTTTCCTTCTTTTTTTCTTTTTACACCTTCTTTTTTTTTTTCCTCTCCGGAGAAGGAATAGAGCAAATCGCAAACGAAGCGCCTCAACCGTCTCTCCTTTCCGGCGCTTTTTTTTCCTTTTTTTTTTTTTTTTTCCCTCTCCTCCTGGCTCGCGCGATCAGTGGTCGGGAGAGAGTCGTCGATGCGCCGCGTCCACGTACCTCTTCCCCTTTTTTCCACGGCTCTTTTTTTCCTTTTTTTTTCTTTTGCCCGTTCACCGTGGGTCGGACGAACGAGACAGCGAGACGATGCGAGGATCGGAGTGGTGGGTCGCGAACTTTTTTCTTTTTTTTTTTTTTTGGCCGGCCTTCCCTTTTTTTTTTTTTTCCTCCCCCTCGCTTCCGGGTGGAAAAAGCGATATACGCCACCACGTTCCCCCTTTTCAAACTTTCCTTTTCTTTTTTCACCTCCCCTACGAGACGAAGTGGTGCGGAAGAATGCTGGAAATGTGCGACGGTGACAGAAGCATCGACCCTTTTTTTTCTTTTTTTTCCGATCTTTTCTCCTTTTTTTTCTCTAACATGCTCGCGGTCGTCGTAGTGCCTGCTCTAGGTCCTCTTTTTCCTTTGTTTGGCCCTTTTTCTTTTTTTTTTTTTTCTCTTCAACTGTGCCCGGCGGCCCGGAAGCAACTGAGTCCGATCCGAAGCCCACTAGAGCTTTGTCCCCCTCTTTTTTTTTTCGGCTCTCCCTTCTTCTCTTTTCTTCTTTTTCCCCGCCTCGTCTACGGCTGCTTAGCCGCCGCAATGTGCCGGCGCCGCCGACGAGAGCTTCCATCCACTCTCTCTTTCCCTCCCTCTTTCTTTTTTTCTTTTTTCCTCCTTCCCCAGCTCCTGCCCACAGAGCGGCCGACCTCCTTGCAATTTTTTTTTTTTTTTTTTTTTTTTTCCTCGGCTACCGAGCCCAGATATAAGCAGTCCGTCCTTCCCTTTCGACTCCTTCCCTACTTCTCGGCCATGAAGCGGCGTGCTCATTCATCCTCTCTCTCGTCGTTCTCCCCTTTTTTCCTTTTTCCTTTGACGGAGCATGAGACGTTTCTACCTCTCTTTTTCCTTTTTTTCTTTTTTTTCTTTTTCCTTTTTGGGCGAGACGCTTTGGAATGATAGAGGTCGACATCGACACTCTCCGTCCTCTCTCCTTTTTCCTTTAGAGATGCCGGAAACAGCGTTCGATTTCCTCCCCCCCCCTCCCCCTCTCCCTTTCCCCCTTTTCCTTTTTTTCCGGATCTTCCCTCCTCCTCTTTGCTGGTAGAAGAACGGGCTAATGATCCAGGCAAAGGAGAAGCTCCTGCCGTGGCCTCTTTTCTTTTTTCTGCATGAATCCTTTTCCCTTTTTTTTTTTTTCCCCATCGAGCTGCGCAGCCCGACGGCGTAGAGACTGCCGGGTTCGTCGCGCGCGAACGACCGTCCTTCTTTTTTTTCTCAATCGTTCCTCTCTTTTTTTTTTCTTCTTCTTTTTCCCCCCCGCGCTGGGCCAGCGAGTGACACCAGCAGCACATGATGAAGATAGGCGACGATGCTTGACGCTCTCTTCCCTCTTTGTCCTTTTGCACGCCCCCCTTTCCCCTCCTTTTTTCTCCTTTTGCGGTTCATAGAGAGCGCGCTGGCCGCATGTCGCCCTGATATTTCTTCCCCCCCCTTTTCTTTTTTTCCCAGTGGCTTCCGAGGCCGACCGGGCAGCAGTCCTCGAAGGCCACACTGGTTTTTTTTCCCCCTCGCGCTTCTTCTTTTTTTCCTCTCCTTTTTCTTTTTTCTTTCCTCCCCCCCTCCCTGCAGGACGCGATATTGCCCGAGACAGGCGATCACCCCACGTCGGCGGCCGCCCCTTTTACCTTTTCCCCTTTTTTTTTCTTTTCATCGCTCGATCGCCAGGACTCGAAGAATCAGTTGGGCCTCCCCCTCATTTTTTTTCCTTTTTTTTCTTTCTTTACAAGATCGATTTCTCGCCGAACCGAAAACGTCTGAAGAGCCGCTCTGTTCGTTTTTCAGCACTCCCTTTTCCTTTTCCAGCCCTTTTTTTATTCTTTTCTTTTTCTTCTTCGCGTGCAGGTAGGCGAACACGCAAAGAAGCGAACGTGGGGCAGATTTCATGGGTCGCCCGTGCCGCCCCTCCCCCCTTTTTCCTACATCTCCCTCCTTCTTTAAACACGTCGAGATGCCGTCAGAAAAAGGTGAACGGCGAGGCGGCGACGCCGGCGAAGCTTGGCGATCCGGTTCCTTTCTCTTTCTTTTTCTCTCTTGGTTCTTTTTCTTTTTCTTCTTCCCCCCCCCTCTGCGCGTGAAGGCGCGCGCAGGAAGTCGAGCTTGCCCCTTTTTCCGCCGTTTTCTTTTTTTTTCTTCGCCGGCGCGTCGTCGGAAGACGACGCGTCCTGCCTGACTGCTATTTTTTTTCTAGTCTTTTTTTTTTTTTTTTTTTTTTCTCTCACCCGCCGTTCTCGCAGAGGCAAAGGCGAGGCTCAGTTCCCTTTTTTTTTTTTTTTTTTTTTTTCCTTCCCTCTTTCGCGGGCGATACGGTAGGAGAGATCAACAGGATTGGAGTGGTCGCCAACGCCTATCTTCCCCCCTCTTTTTTTTCAGGGTCTTTTTTTTTTTCCTTTTCTCCCCTCCCCCACCGTCGCAGCCGAAGGCGAATCGAGGTGTTAATCGGCCGAAAGGCCGCGCCGATCTTTCTCTTCTTTTCGCTTGATCTCCCCCTTTTTTTTTTTCCCCCCCCATTGTCGCAAAAGCGTAGAAAATGTATCGACGAGGCCCTGTGCGCTCCTTCTTAAGTAGTAACTCTCCCTTCTCTTTTTTCCTCTCTATTCGACAACACGTGACCGGAAGTAGAGATACAGAGGCGCCTATATCCGTGCCTCAGGCTTCTTCCCTTTCCCCCCCTCCTCACGTTTTTTTTTTTTCTTTTTTTTTTTTTTTCTTTCTTTTCCCTTTTTTCTTGAACTGCCGGTCACGGGTGGGTTTTTTTTTTCCCATTTCTCACATTTTCCCCCACTCCTATGAAGAGAAGGAGTGACTGAATACGTCGCTTTCTACTTTTTTTTCTCCGGCAATAGGAGAGAAAGGGAGAAGGAAAAGGGGGAGAAGGTGCGGTTGCCCCGGTCCCGGTCTTCTTTTTCATGCCTTCATATGTACTCGGGTCTTTTCGCGTGGGCGTAACTTCGTATTTTTTTTTTTTTTCGGGCCCCCCTTTTTTTTTTTTCTCCTCTTTCCTTTCGAGCTGTTCCGCGCGCCTGGGGGAAGATAGCGTGTGTGGGTCTTTTTCTCCCTCCCGCAGGCAAGTTCCCCCTTTTCTTCTCCTTCTCCTTCTCGGACTTCCCGTGAACGGCGCGGAGAAGCCAGGCATAGAGAGGCGAGACGGCGGGGTTTCCTCTCCCCTTTTCTTTCCCCGACTCTTTTTTTCCTCTCTTCTATCGGTGGCGCGGCCTGCCTCTCCTTTTACGCTTTTTTTCCAACTCCGCCGGTCATGAGCGCGCCCCATGCGAAGCCGAGAGGCCCGGCTTTTTTTTTTTTTTCACATACTTCTCCTTTCTTTTCTCCTTCTTTCCGACCTGTTCCGCCAGTCCTCGACGCCGAGGGCATCGCGATCGACCGAATCCCCCTCCGAACCTTCATCCTCCCTTCCTTCCTTCTCTCCGGCCTTTTTCCTTTCTTTCTCCCTGCGTCGCGCGATACGTGAGTTCGCGGCGAGTTAGTAGATGGCCGACGTCAGACTCGGCACTGGGTTTTCCCCCCCTCCCTCTTTTTTTGCTGTTTTCCCTTCCTTTTTTTTTTTCCTTTCCCCTTTTTTTCGGAACGAAGGACGGCGCGGAAGAGGGGGCTCGGCCGTGTTGTCTTTCTTTTTCGCAGGCCCTCTCCCCCCCCTCCTTTCCCTCCCCCTCCCTATGCTGCTTTGGTCTTTTTTCTTTTTTTTTTTTTTTTTTTTTTTTTTTTTTTTTTTTTTTTTTTTTTTTTTTTTTTTTTTTTTTTTTTTTTTTGTTTTTTTGGTTTCTCTTTATTTTTTTTTTTTTTTTTGGCAAGTTTTTCCCCCCTTCGGGGCCGCCGCCAACAACGGGTTCCCCCCCCCTCTCGGCGAGATAATGAGATAGTAGGCGATTATCTTTTTCCCTTCTTGGTTTTCTTTTTCTTTTTCCCCTCTTCTTTCCTTCTCGCAGCGTGTGATGCGCCGGGTATAGGTAAATATCGTGCTCCGCATTTTTTCTTTCCCCCCATGCTTCCTTTTTTTGAGGGAGATTCAGGATGCCCTTCGTCCTTCCTCTCTTTTTTGCGGCTTTTTCTTTTCCCCCCCCCCCCCCCTTTTGGCCTTCGAGGAACTGCCTGCACGGCGGCCCGTAAGGCCCCCTTCTCTGGGACATTCTGGGCGCAATGCGGCAAGAGCTTTAAAATCTCTTTTCCATCCCGTTCTTTTTATGGAGGAGAAGGGCGTTTTTTCCGAGCCCCTTTTTTCTTTTTTTTTCCCTTTTTTTTTCCCTTTGGAGCGGGGATACACGGATTGAGACGGAAATAGGTTGCGACGCCCTGCCTCACCCTTTTTCTTTTTTGATACTCTTTTTTTTTTTTTCCTTTTTTTTCTATCGATGGCACACGCGAACAACAAAAGCGGACCATCGGCAGCCGCTGTTTTTTTTTTTTCCCCCCGGCCCCCTCCTTCCTTTTTTTTTTTCCTGCCGGCGAGAGCGTTCTACCAGCACATGACGCGTCCTCCACAGTCCTCCTTTCTTTTTTTCTTTTCCGCGCGTTTTTTTTCTTTTTCTTTCCCCCTTTTCCCCCTTTCTTCCTCTCTTTTCCTCTTCGGCTTTTTCTTCTTTCCCCTCCCTTCTCTCCTGCGATCACTAGGCAAGCAGGCTAGAAGAAGAGCTTCCCCGGTTTTTTTCCCTTTTTTCCTTCTTACGGCTTTGGCCAGAGTAATAGGGGCCGTGTGGTGTGTTCCTTCCAGGCTTTTTTTTTTTTTCCTTTCCCCCCCCTTTCTCTGCGCAAAGCCAGACGGAGTAGAGAGACCGGTTGCGCGAAAGATCTGTCGACGTATCTACCCTCTCCCTTCTTTTCCTTCGTGTAGGACTCTTTTCTTCTTTCCTTCTGCAATAGGTAGTCCCGCGTGCCAGAGAGTGAAACACGAAGAACATGATGGAACTCGGCTCTTTTTTCTTTTCCCCTCCTTTTTTTTTTTCTTCCCCTCTGGTATCGGTGCGCGAGGAATGAACTCTTTTTCCCCGAAGTTTTTTTCCTTCTTTTTTTTTCTCTTCCCAGTTGGCTTACGGGCCGCGGGCAGCATTTCCTCTTCCCCTTTTTTCTCCCCCTCTTTTTTTTTCCTTAGGGCAGCCGAGAAATCACGAGAGCAGGAAAAATAAGAAGGTAAGCATGATTGATCTTTTTTTCCTTCCTTTTCCACTTACACCCCCTTTTTCCTTCCTGTCACGATGGACTTTCTCTACTCTCCCCCTTTTTTTTTCCTTCTCGACAGGAGACTCGCGAGTAAGTGGGACGCCAACTGGTTGCGCTGCCGCGGTGTTTCCTTCTTTTTTTTTCCCGATTTTTCTTTTTTTTTTTCTTTTCCTTCGCTCGGTTCGGGTTCAGCAAAGAAGGCGCCAGAAAACATCCGCCACAGTTCTCGACCCTCCTTTCTTTTCAAGCCCCTTTCTCTTTTTTTCTTCACCACGAACAGACAGCGAAGTGGATGAAAGCATTCATGTAGACCGTGCCGGTCCGTTGTCCTTTCTTTTCTTTCGGCCCGGCCCCCACCTTTCTTCCTTTCTTCCCTTCTACTTCGACGCGGCGAAAGATGGAGATGAAGGTTCGGCGGCGTCCGTTTCTTTCCCCTTTTCCCTTCTTTTTTTCGTGAGTGGCGCAAGGAGAGAGTGAAGGTGTAGACCCCCCCCTTTTTCCTTTCGATTTTTTTCTTTCTCTTCCCTTCAGTCCAGCGAGGAGAAGAATATGACCGGCGTAGTTTCTTTTTTCCGACTCTCTTTTTCGCATAGGCGATGAAGCGCGGCGTAGTACGAGTGTCCCCATCCCTCCTCTTTCTTTTTCGTCCTTTCTTTCTTTTTTTTTTCCTACGCAGCCGTTCAAGGTGAAGAAGCAGAAGCCCTCCTTCCCTTTTTTTTTCCCTTTAGAGTTCTTTCATCCCTCTTTCTTTTTTTCCTCCCCAGGATTGAGAGTTGTTTTTTTCCCTCGACCTTCACACAGCTCGCAGGAAACGCTCTCTTTTTTGTGCCCCTTTTTTTTCCCTTTCCCTCCTCCGCCATCTCCCGCACCGTCGACAGAGAGGCGATAGATTTTTTTTTCTCCTGGGCACCCCCTCCCCCCCCTTCCCCCCTTTGTTATGCGTCAGGAAGGGAGACTTTACGGCCTTTTTTTTCCCTCGCCATTTTTTCCTCCCCCCTTTTTTTTTTTCCCCCCACTTGTAGCAAAGATGTAGAACTGACGCTCTTTTTTTTGATTCTTTCTTTCACATGAAGTGAAGTAGGATCAACTTTTTTCCCTGGGCGTCCTTCGGGACGCCGCCCCTTTCATATTTTTTTCCCCTCCCTCATTCCTTTCGGTAGACACCCCCCCTCGCGCTTTCCCTTTTTTTCTTTTTTTTAGCAGAGATGCGACACCGAGCTCCGCCCTGATGCGGATCTCGCTCTTCTTTTTTTTTTTCCCCCAATTTGTCGACATATATATAGGGAAAAGGGGCTCGACCCCTGAATATTTTTTTTTCTTTCTTTTCCTTTCCGTAGCTTTTTTTTATTTCCCGAGGAAAGAGCGCCTAGGTCTTTGTCCTTCCCTTTTCCCTCCTCGAAGATGGAAGATGTTTCGACAAGGCTCCTTTCCTTCCCTTTTCCCTTTTTTCTTTTCGTTGAAAGGATGCGAAGAAGGAGGAAGAGAAAAGAGAATTAGCCTCGCCTTGGCTACCTTCTTTCTTGGGGCATATTCGTGTGAGGGGGGGTTTTTTTTTTTTTCCCTCCCCTAGACGCAGAAGAAGAAGGTCGAGCTTTTTTCCTTTGTTTTTTTCCGTTGGCGAACAAAATAAAATAAGGATGAGCTTCGCCTACTCTTCTTCGATTCCTTTTTCTCCCTCTGAGCGACGGAGAGGAATTCACCGTTGAACGGTGCCCCTTTTTCCCTTTTCTCCTCCCTTACGCGCAGAACGAATCTCGCGGGACTGAGGACACGACGACCCTGCGCTCTTTTTTTTTTTTTTTTTTTTCCCTTTTCCTTTTTCTCCCATCGTACAAGACAGCGACGGCGCCGCACCCCGCCTTTCCTCGAGCCTTCCCCCTCTTTTCCTCTTTTTCTTTTCCTCTCGTCTAAATTCTGCGACGCCTTAACGCGCCCATCGACACCTGCCATCCCTCTTTCCCTCTCTTCCCTCCATTTTCTCCTTTTTTTTTTTTTCGACGCCGAACCTGATCGCAAGCTTCGCAGGCGGCGCCGGCCGCGTCCGGCACCTTTTTTTTTTTCGCGCCGTTTTTCCCCTTCCTTTTCCTTTTACGGTCAGACATGAAATGCGCACCACGCGCTGAATTTTCTTCCTCGACGCTTTTCCTTCTTTTTTTTTCCCTTCCGCGACGGCGGCCGAGCGGGTCGGCGGGCTGGTCGCGACCTGTTCGGGCGTGTCTTTTTCTTTCCTAATCTTTCTTTTTCTTTCTCCTTCCCGCGCGTGGCCTGCGCTTCCGAATCGCAGCTAAAGGGTGGCCACAGCGCCTCTCCCCCTTCCCCCAAAATTTTTTTTTTTTTCTTTTTTTCTCGATGACGCCCGAAGAGACCGAAGTGGTGTAGGGAATGATGGACGTGGCTTTTTTTTTTTTTTTTTCTTTCCCCAGATAGATGGTTTTCTTTTTTTTTTTCTTTTTTCTTCGTTCTTGCAGGCGGCGTGAAGTCAAAAGGCTGCCGGCGGAGTGCACTGCTCTATCCTTTTCGCGCGCTTTTTTTCTTTTTTTGCGGCGATCGTCGCGCGCTTACATGGTGGAATTAGAGGAACATGCTGCCCGGCGGCCCGGAAGCCCACTTTCTTTTTCTTCCTCTGGTGTTCCATTTTTCTTTTTTTTTTTTTATGAACCGCAAGCCGAGAGTCAGCTCGGCGTCCCTCCCCATGCCTTTTTTCCTTTTTCTTTCTTTCTCGTCAGCTCGCCGAGTTTTAAATTCATGTGCTGCGCGGTGCACGCTTTTTCTTTTTCTCCCTAGGTTTCCTCCCCTCTTTTTTTTTTTTTTTTTTCTCTTCTTAGCGCGTCGAGGATAAAAGAGGGATGCGGGGAGAGGGCGGGTGTATTTCCTTTTTTTTGCTGAGACACTCTTTCCCTCTCTTTTTTTCCCTCCTGCCGCGGCCATGCGAGGAGCGCAGCCATTTTTCTTTTTTTTTCCCGCTTTCTTTTCCTTTTTTTTTTATCTTTTCTTCCCTCGTCCTCCCAAAGTACGATACGTCGGCGACCGCTTGCCCTAGGATCGCCCTCTTTTTTTTTCCTTGACCTCTTTTTTTTCCTTTTTTTTTTTTTTTTTTTTTTCCCT
>Ga0179593_1474856_pt1 | contig 11105 bp, 15 predicted proteins | sample CZODoug2_1_08_16_FD_185931 | JGI IMG/M metagenome (GOLD analysis project Ga0179593, IMG submission 185931) | Vadose zone soil fungal communities from Angelo Coast Range Reserve, California, USA - CZODoug2_1_08_16fungal (PacBio error correction) | ecosystem: Environmental > Terrestrial > Soil >... | reverse complement strand
CTCGCTTTACCATCTTTTCCCCCCACCTGTTTTCGTTAGAGATCCCACAAAACTAAGGCCCTTCTCTGCCCAAAGTTTGTTCCTTTACCCCCTTTTTTTCTTCATTCAACATTTCCTAGCAAGACATTGATTTTGCCCCCCTTTTTGTGAGGTTTCACTTCCATTTTTACCCTTCCTGAAATGCGCTTTGATTGAATGATTATAACTTTGGTCCACACACCCTCTTCCCTGACATTTCCAACGGTCTTCACTCTCGATCTCTCCCCCCCCAACAAATCTTTTCGTTTACGTAGAACCCATCGTTGTGAATTCTCCCCTCTCCCTCTGCCTACCCCGAGCCATTCATTTGAAGTAGGTGAAGATGTGTCTCAGAGTCCCCAGAGCCCGCATTTTTTTTTCCTTAATGTATCATCTATTCTCTTTTAACCGTTTTATCATCCCCTCGATTCATATATCATGCTCCTATTGCGATCGGGAGGATCCCCTTTACCCAAGTCGGACTTCTTGCTACGGGTTCCCTTCCCCCCTTTTCTTTCCTCTGGTATTGACTCTCCTAGAGGTTTGGCACCATAGTAGGAGTTTTAGTTGTCTTTTTCTTATTTCTTTTCCCGTTTTTTGCGTCTCCCTCCCTCACACCCCTGTAGTCCCCCTCCTAGTTAAGAAATTGGTACGTAAGAAGAAGGTTCATTTGATTCTCTTAATGTTTGGGGATTTTTCTTGTTTTGTTTTTTATTCTATCTCTGAATCCCTGTTCCCGGTTTCCCTTCTTTTTCCCATGAACCACCCTTTCTTGTATATGGTCTGTGTTTCCTTTCTTTTCCCTAACTCTCCTAATACGCTCCATGTTCTAACCCCGGCCTAGGTCAGTTGATCCTCCGACATGTCAGCTTGTTTTTACTCTTCCTTCAATAGTTTGGCTTTCCATATGTTTACTGGCACCTTCTTTTGACTACTCTCCCCCCCCCTTCGGGTATCATTCTCTTTTGTCTCCTCCGAATCCCCCAAGTTTTTTTCTTTTACTTGATCCTTTTTCCCCACCTTAGTGATTTTCACACCTCTTATTTTTCTTTTTCCCCCAATCCTGTATTTTATCAAACCCCTCCTTTAGTTTGCACAAATTTCAAAGCATTTTGAGGCCAACCCCTCCAGAAAAGAAACCACCATCCCCACCTGTTAGGTGCTTTCCTTAAACAGCCCTCCATCTTGCTAGTTTCAGCTCTTGTTTCTTTCCCCCTTTTTGAGTTTCTCATTTTCCGTGTCTACATCCCAATCTTGTCTAAAATCTGAGTGGTGTGCTAACTGTAAGTATGGCTCCCTTTTCCTTTCTTCTATAATTATAATCCTACCCGAGTTTTTGGTTTAAGTTCCAGATTGAGTTGAGTCCAATCCTTACCTTTCCCCTCCTTGACCTATTTTTTCTGTGCCTCTGGTCATTTCCTATTTCTACAAGTTGATCCCCCCACATCACGACTTAAAGCTATTTCTCGATCCCCCCCCCCCCTAACCCAATTGTTTGAAGTTCACAGACCCTTTTCCCCTCAAGACCTCTTTCTTATCCCTTTCCCTAAAATGTTTTTGCAACTTTCAGTATTCTCTCCCATCCCAGTATTACTTACAAGGTTTCCTTCGATCGATGCACCATCGAAGCTCTCTATTCCTCCATTGAGAACTGCAAGCTTTTGATCCCCCCCCTGTCCTGGCCTTTCATGGATTCCCCCGTCTCCTTCTAGAACCCTTTTTCCGTTAGTCCCACATTCAACCCACAAATCTGGGAGAATGTTCCTCCTGACCTCATGTTCAGCCTTCCTACTGGCCTCTTGGTTCAGTTCCAGCCCCCCGCATACTCCCCTTGAAAGCCAGCCAGTCTCCCTCATTACCTTCCGCCCTTCTTTTAAAGACCCCCCTTTTTAGACGGGCCCACCATTGATAGGTTCATGTTGATGAAAGTCTCAAGTTTGCCCCACCCATATTATACTACCTCTTTTCTTTTTTTCCCTACCTTTTTGAGAGAGATTCTGAGAGTCCTATTATTAGGATATTATTCTTGGTCCCCCTTCCTCTTCATCACATGTCTTCTCCCCTAACTTTTGAGGCCCAATTAGAAGTTATCTCATCTTTTTTTTTTGTTTTTTTTTCTTGTGCTTGCTCTTCCCTTTCCCTTTCTTAGTACTTGATCTTATTTTTCTCATTTGATGACGTTTCTCTCTTGTACGTTCCCCACCTTTCTTCTGTCTCTGCTATCAAGCTTCTCTCCTTGTTTAAATTTTTTTCCACTTTTTGCCCCTTGAGCAACCTTTATAGCATAGCTTACTGGTTTATGAAAAGTACCCTTCCCGAAGGCCCTTTTGTCTCCCCCCCCAAGATCTTTGTCATTATCCAATCTTCATTTATAGCTTCTTCCTTTTCCTTGTCTAAGTTTCAACCCCTTTAGTCAAAGGTCCCTTATTATGTCCATTTTTATCTCCATCCCTTCTCCTCGAGTCATCTTGGTTTGTCACAACCCCTTTTCTTTTCCCTCCCCTTCTTTACTTTCTTGAGATAGGCCTGTGGGATACTTTCTCCCCTTGACCCTCTTATTTTTTCACCTCTCCCCCTACCCCCCTCTCTTCTTATGTCATTCGTTTTACATTCCTCTTTGAACTATGGCGTGGTTATTCCTTCCTTTCCCTTTCCCCTCCCTTGGAATCCTATTATTCCTGCTCGTCCAGTTATTCAGATCTCACCTCATTGTCCTCCCCTGTCATTTGAGAAATATTAACCTTCCACTCCACTCAAATACAGATTTTTCGATCTCCTCTGTTTCAAGATTGTGTAGTCTGACCACTTGTGCTGAAATCCTCCAGCTGTGGGTTAGTTCCCTTCTTTTTGTGTTTTTGCGTTTGTCCCTCCCAGACTTTTTTGACTTGTCCCTAAATTTAATTTTTTTTTTTTATCCCCCAATCCAGGATTTTTTTTAAACCTACCCCCCCTTCCTGGGTTAAAACCATAATTTCTTGGAATCATTGACCCACACCAAACCACACCAACCCCCAAACACACAACACACCCGTAGCCGTGTCCCCCCAACCTGGAAAACCTTCCCTCCTTTATTCCCTTCGCAAAACTATGTTCCCTGTCAGGAGATTTATTCCACCCTTACTGCTGAAAATCTGTTTCTGACGATTCCCAAATAGGAAGTCCGCCGCTGCACCTTTTTTCTCTCCAACTGCTTGATTTTATGGCTTTTTCAACTTACCCTTAGTTATTATGTAGACGGGGAATTCGCTAAACCGGTTCCCCCACCCCCGAGACACCCTCACACCTTGTTGTTGGTCTGGTCACACCTCAATTTTCGGTGAACACTTCTTCCCCTTTCCCTAGATAGCTTTAACACAACAATTTCCCATCCCCCCCCCCCTTTCTCCCCCCGATTCACCTTTCCTTTTAGCCCCCCATTGTTTTCTCCTCCTGAACTATGTGTCAATTTGCTTTGGTGAGTTGGGTGAAATAGAGTCCCAGTTTCTCATCTTCCTCCTCTCGAAGCTAAACCCTCCTTTTGCAACCTCTCCTAGGAGAGTCTAATAACCGTTCCCCCCGCACTTTTTGGCCACCCGGTATCCACTTTTTGATCACTATGTCCTTTCCTTGACTTTGTACATTATTTCTCCTTCCGATTCTCAAACATCTGCTTTCTCCAATATGTTTACCCCCTTTCGCTTCCCCTCTTTCCTAAATTTTTACTCCATAATATCCAGAGATGACTCCTTCTGTTCAGTACACCTCCCTCCCCCCCCCATTGGCATTTGTCGATTATATGCATCTCTTCTTCTACTTCCACCAAATGCCTTTTTATTGCTTCTGGAGCATTTATCCTATGGCAAGGCTATTTTCTCCATGCATGAATGTCCCTGCCCCCTTTGTTATGATAAGACTCTCTTTCTGGACAGTTCCAGTAGATAGAACTTTTTCGATGTAAGGGTGTCCCCCCCTTTCCCCTGCTTATAATCCCTTCCCCCCTACGCATTCCTGTGAAGGTAAAACTGTTCTTACCATACAAAGGTGTTTAATCCAGCCTTTCCAACCTAATTTAAAATGTCCTTGCTTTCTGATGATATTTTTGTACACCCCCACTTGGGGTCCCCACTAGTTTTTTTTCTAGCTACTTTTCCACTTTCTCACCCTTTGGTATGAACGATTGGTCCCCTTCTCTTTCTCCGTTTTTTGTTTTTCTCTCGCTTGTCCAAATCTTTTCATTCCAAAGTTTTTCTCCAGTATCCTCTGCTTTTTCACAACCACGGCGTACCGGTCTCCACCCCCGTTTTTCATTTGTACAACCTTTTAATATCATCCTCCAGTTAGCCCTTCATTTTTTTCTTTTTTTTTTACACTCTTGTCCATGTGATGTGTCCCTTTACATTTTCCCCTTCCCTTATGTTCTTGAGCTTTCATTTCCCCTTCCCCTTTTTGGTCCCCCATAGTAATCAATTGACCTTTTCCATTTCCTGGAACGTTCCAATCTCCCCCACACTCTCGTTCTTTTCTTCCCCCCCCACACCCTATTTGTTCAGTGTTATTCCCATGCATAGTAGAAATATTTCTTGTTGTATCCACTGCTTCAGTCTTCTCAGACCACTTCTCCCTTTTACCTTCCTCTCCCGATTTATAGCTTCCTCATAAATGCATGTTTTCTGCATTCACTTCTTTCATCCTTCTTTCTCTTTTCCCCGCTGTGGTATTCCGGCGATCTCCTTTTTCGTGGTCCTTTTTCCTCCTTTTTCTCTCTGCGTGTCTTCCTGTACCCGTCTTCGTATAGTGCGTAACCTTTTTGTTTTACGGTTTTTAAATACGCTGGTCCCAGGGTATGGTAGTATCTCTTCCTAGCAGCTGTTGGCCCTTTTCTTTTTTTTTTCGTCTGTCGAGATTAGTATAAATAGAGCCCTTCTTCCTTTCTCAACAACTCTCACCAAACTTTTTATCCCCTCGCATGCCTCCAACTGGGCTTAATCCCCCTCAGCGGCCTGTCTTGATATCATTCCTGTTTTTTGATTTTCTTTGTGTGTTGATTGATATATTTCAGCCGTTGTTTTTCCTCCTGTAGTGGTCCCCATACAAACCCCCACTTTTTTCTTTTCTTGTGTTTGAAGGTTGTTGTACTTTTTATTCGCGCTTCCCTATTTACCCTTCGTTCCTTTTTCCCATCAACTTTTTCAGTGCATTTTTTCTCAGAGCCCTTGCAGCTTCGGTCAAATATTGCCCCTAGTTTTTTCCCTTTCCCCCACTCTTTTCATCACCTTTCGGTGTAATAACTTTCCTAATTCTGTTTCCCTCTTTTTGTGAACCCCCCTTTCTTCCCTTTTTTCCCCTCCCCTGCTCCAGTTCCCTTATGGATTTCCCCAGAGCCTTTTCTCGTGGGCCAATCCTTATTTATATCCTACAAAATTAACTTTTCGGGGCCCAATTCCAAGATTGTCGGACCCCCTCCCATCCCCTCCAAACCCTAATTTGCTCATTTTCCCTTTCTTTTCTTCTTTTTTTAGTCAAGGGTACTTCTCATCATTTTGACCCTTTTTCCTCTTCCTTCCAATATATTTTCTTTTGTCTGATTTCTTCCTTTTCTACTTGTCTCACATACCAAGCTTCTGAAAATTTGATTTCTCATGTCCCCCTGCCTGTCATCCGGTCTCCCCTTTCCTTTCCTCTCGTAAATTCTCATACCTACATCCATGAGTTGAGGTACTTCCATCTTTCTCTGGAGGAAAAATTCCTTAAATTGCCGTCATATGGTCTTGGACACTCGTCATACTTTTTCTCTCCCATATCACTTATCCACAGTTTTCCTCTCTCAGGACTCATTAAAGCTATGTTCTTGATTCCAGACAAACTTTTTTCCTGGAACCCCCACAACTGAAAGATTGACTTGCGTCCATTCCCATTAAATAGTAAGATTCTGAATGCCGCTCCCCACCTCTTTAACTTCCCAGGTTTTTTTTACAAGGCCTTCTCTGATGATTATTGGCTGCCCTTGGCATATGTGATGACAACCCTTGCATTCTTCCCTTTTCTGTATTCTTCATCACCTTTCATCTCTTCTCGAAAGTCCTTTTTTTCAATGCAACCATGGTAATATTTCCCCTGAAGACTGCATCGATAGCAGCTCAAGAGCACAAGTCTTTTCCTTTTCGTACCACCGCTCTCACGTCTTTCAAGGTACCTACAGAAGTCTTCTTTTCACCGTGTTGCCGTTCCTTCTCCTCACCCAGAAGAGAACATTAGCCTTTCTACTCTATGTCTCCATGTGATGTAAAACTCTTGACCCTTGCCCAAATATCCTAAGCTCAGTTCAATTTTACCTAAATCGCTCTCCCTCCCCCCCCTCGTTTTTGTGTGGATGATCTGCTCTCTGACCCTTACTTTTGACTTTTCTTTTTGCAAAGTTGTTCTCTTTCATCACATGTCTCACCTATTCCCAATTTATCTGGTTCCCCCCTTTCTCCTTTTTCTATGTGATGCTTGATCCCTTTACCTTCGAGTAGTAGTACTGCATATATTTGTTTCTTGTGACGGTGACTATCTTTTTCTTCACTTTCCCATCTTTTCTTTTGATGCTATCTTAGTCTTTTGTGGGGAACACGGAAACTGTTTCTTCCTAACCTCCTTTTTTTCTCCTAGCCCTTGGATGGAAGACCTGATAGGTCCTGCAATTCCCTTGTTTTCATCACAATCATGAATTCACACTTATTCTCACTCCTTTTGTCTTATTCTTTCCCCCTTGCTCTAGAACCCTGCTCATTCCCTTGTGATGGTTTATCTTCCTTGAATTTCAATCCCTTTATTATTCCTCAGAGTTAGACTGTTTTATTTCATCCCCCTTCCCACCCAATTTTTTTTTGGCATCGAAATAGTTCCTTTCTTTTTGAGGACCGTGGGCTCAGTTATCCTTTTGTCCGCATCCGTATCCCCCCCCTTTTTTTAATAAACACATTCGATGTAAGGATTTTCACATCTTCCTTCTGTCCCCCCCCTATTACCCCCCTCATTGATTTCTTCGTACGAATTAATCTCTTTGGGCCCCTGTCGTTCCTATCTTCGGGTGTCCTTCTCAAGTCTTTCATCCTCTACCTTTCCCTCGAATTCATCCCCCTCTTGGTCTTGATGTACTTTCGCGCACCAAACCAAAACATTTTTTTTAGCTTAAGATTGTCGATTTTTCATCTTCCTTCTCTTCCTTTCCTACAGAGTGTTAAGTTTCCAAATTGGGTTTTGCTTTTCTTGTTTTTTGTCCTCCCTGCACTGGAATGTGCTAATTTACTTTTTTTCTGATTTTTCTCCCCAATTCAGGCTTGGTCCCACTTTCCCCCAAAATTTGTTGTGAATCCCTCTTTTTTTTTCCATCCGGGTTGGTCCCCAAATTGACCCACCTCACTAATGTCTTCTCCTTCTCCCCCCAAAATGTCAAAGGATTACTTTTTTCTACCTTCTGCTTTGAAAATTTGGACCCCTCTTTCCCCAAAACCTCGTCCTCCCCTTTCCGGTTCCCGTATTTTAGTACCAGTGTTTTTCTCTCCTTCTACCATGTTAGTTTTTTCCCCCTTCAGCTAGCATTATTCGGATCTTCCTCGAATAACAAAGTACAATTCAAACACCCTACAATTTAACCCCAGTGTTTGGCATTTGGTCCAACCAGACCTGGAGAACCCATGCAACTTCTTCAGATTAGCATCCCAACCCCACCCCTTCCGATCCCAAACAGTACTTGATATTCTTTCTCCAAACTTTCTTTTTCTAGCCCCCCCCCCCCTTGTTTCTTTTCTTCCCTCTTCCAATTGAGTGTGAATGAGTTGTGTTTAAATAGAGAATAAATTTTTTTTTTTCCTCTAGTTATAATTGACCTTACCTAACCCTAATTGGCCCCCTCTACTAGGCTTTGAAGACCTTTTACAAGAAGTGGGACTCCCCCTTAGACAAGCAGTCTGGGAAGCACTCAAATGCCCCTGATTTACTGAGAAGTCCCTCGCGACCCCTGCGCTGGAGTAAAAGAGGAACTTTGCCCCTCAGGTAGATCTCCCCCCCCCCCCACCCACTGACCCAGCCCCCCCCCATATCCCTCAAACCCCCATACAAAACAGGATCCCGGACCCACCCCACCACCAACCCCCCCCCAAGCACAAGAACCACCCACCCCCAAAAAAAACTACAGAACACCGCATCCCCAACCCCGCCCTCTCCCTCCCCCTCGCCCCCCCCCCCCCCCCCCCCCCTCCCCCCCCCCCCCCCCCCCCCACCAACCCCCCCCACCCTTTCCCCCCATGACCTAATCGGCCCTCCCAAGAATATCTTCATAAATTTCTTTTCCGTTTCCCATAAACACTTGGGATTCTTTTACTTTATTTCCCCTTCTTATTTTCCTTTCTACTTTTCCCAATGAAGGGCTCATTGATTCTGTTTTGCATCTCACCCTATCCTATTCAATTCTCAGCCCCTTTGATTTTTTCCCCTTCCTTACCTGTCAACCCCTGAAACAAATATTTTTTTTGTGATGATAGATCCTCGTTGTTACCTTATGGCCCAGTCAAGTCGAAACTGTTTTAAGGGCTTTGTAGTTGTTGTTCCAACAATTCCTGTTCCCCTCTTCAGTCTATCAAATCCACTCCTAGTGAAGGTAAAAACTGCGGGGGAAACTCCCCTTTTCCCCATAAGAATTTTACCCTTTCTCCCCCCCCAAATCCTGTTACTGGACGGTGCTGTCCAGGTTTCCCACTTTGGCCCCTCATTTTCCTTTACTTTTTTTTTTTTTGATCATAGTGATAACTGGAGACCCTTGCCTATCTTTTTGGTCCAATCTCTTCCTTTCCTCCTCCGTGTTGAGAGATTATTGACCCACGTTTTCCCAAGTTTTTCTCAATTTCTCCCTATGTCGAAATGCCCTTCCCCGGGGCTGTCCCCCCAAGTTCCTTGTGTACCTGTAATTCTCCAGTAGTAGCACTTGACATTTTTCCTTGATTTTTATTCTTACAAATTTGATTTTTTCCCTTCACATTTTACCTCCTGACTTGAGTAATTTGATCGGCCATGATGAAATGCAGGACTTTAACACCATAGTTGAATACCCCCCCCCTTTCCTTTCCACTGTTCCCAGATCCAACATTAGAGATCTAGCCAACAAATTATTTTTTTTCTTTTTCCTCTCACCGCCTTGATACATTATCCTCCCCGATGATACCTAATCCCTTCATTCCCCCATTTGACTTAGAATAAGACGATGCAGTATAAGAGCCCCCCTTTTATGCCCAAAAGCATGTTTTTTTGATTCTTTAACCTTCCTCTGTCTCTCCCTGTTCTCGTATTGAACCGTGTTCTTTCCATTCTTTCTTCTCATGTAAGGAGTCCATCTTTTCCTGCTCTCTTTGGAGACAAGCCTTCCCCAAGTAATTTGTTTCCTGAGAACCCTCTGATTTTCTACATTTCAACGTTGTTCTCGGCATTAGCTTCTTTTGTCTTCTGGTTTTTCTTTTGTCTCTAATTTCGTTCTACAATAGAACACTGATTCCTTACCCACCAACTTTTCATCCCACTCATTGTTTAGCATTTCTCCCTTCTGAAGACTTTGCTCGTCAGACGAATCTGTTTGAGAGGAAACCTAAATGTTTCGGTGTCTTTTCTTTTGGTTTCTTCCTTCTTCTGAAGACTTAAGGGTTTAGACAGGGTTGTAACAAGGTACTACACACTTGTCTCCATGTTGGTTTTGTTTGGTTGTCCCTTTTTCTTCTCTCCCCCTTAAATTTACTTACTCATGTTCATGTTTGTGCCACAACTAAATGGTACTCAGGAGGCATTTTGTTTTTGAACCGACCCGTGCCAGCTTCGGTCACTAGGGATGCCAGTTTTTTTCCTTTGATACCCATATTTGTCCTCCCCTTCCGGGAATAAATTTTTCCTCCCTTCGTAGCCTTTTTTTTTCTGCCGTCGCCCAACGTGCGTTTTTTCCTGTTTTGGCCCAGACAATCGCAGAAGTAGTTCCCCTGATCCCTTTTTTTGGGTCCCCCCCCCTCTTCTTATATCCTCACCAAAATTACCCAATTTAAGGGCACTTTCAAAGCACTTGTGGGACAACCCACGCCCCCTTCCCCCCACTCCCCAACCCCCTAATTTTTCCTGAACACCTCTTCAGGTCCTACCCATTCAGATCACGCATCTTACCCTTTTACCGCTCTAAAATATCTTGTTTTGCATGAGTTTTTCCTCATTTTCAGATTTTAGTAACCCTTGATTGAACATCTTTCTTGGATTCTTCCCTTCGAGCTGGACTATATCTGGTCCTGGAGTTTATAGTAGAATCTCATCCATGAGTAGGTTTTCTCTCCCCGAGTTGGTATGATTCACTTACCTCCGAAGAACTTGGTATGGGCAACGATTTCATTAATTGATCTTCCTTGATTCCATCTTTCCGGTGATCTCTCTCACGGACACTGCCGCTAGGGTAGATGACTCCCCAAGGGGGAAGGGAAGCCCCCCCCCCCCCACAAAAAACCAACACAAACCACACCCCACCTAACAAAAACAAACCACACCCAACCAACCCACCAAACCAACCCACCCACCCCCCAACAAAACCCCCCCCCCCCACCCACCCCAAACAACACACCACCCCCACAAAAACCCACACAACACACACCCCCGAACTTCCCAGACGCGTCTTTTGACTTTCAATTACGAACTTTGTTCAGCTTCTATTGAGACCATCCAGTCTTACTTCCCGGTTTCTTCTAGCAGGAACATTAGAGTTCTCTCTGCCGCCTTGGATCCTTCTAGTCTTTTCTGACCCCACTGAATGGCCTTCCTGGTCCTTTTCTTCCTTCCATCCAATCCTCATGCTGCAAGAAGTAGCAACACCCCCCCCCCCTAGTGGTACTGAATTTTTCCCCCAAGAAGACTCCCTGGATCGCTACTCCCCCTCCCAAAGGGGTACTTCCTTCCCCGTCCCTCAAGTGACCTCCTCCTCCTCTTCAATTACTAGAAGGTAGGATCCTCCACCAGACCACCCTGCTCCTTCACTATCCCCACCTTTGATATGTTATACATGTGATACGAGGGACATGCCCCCCTCCTAAGCATTGGGTAACCTCATA
>Ga0179593_1439697_pt1 | contig 11105 bp, 8 predicted proteins | sample CZODoug2_1_08_16_FD_185931 | JGI IMG/M metagenome (GOLD analysis project Ga0179593, IMG submission 185931) | Vadose zone soil fungal communities from Angelo Coast Range Reserve, California, USA - CZODoug2_1_08_16fungal (PacBio error correction) | ecosystem: Environmental > Terrestrial > Soil >... | reverse complement strand
CTGATCTTTCTGTATCGGAGGACAGGAAGCGTCCCTTTTTTCTTCGTTAAGGAGATCCGTTTCTCCTTTTTATCCTCCCCCGTTGATCAGCGTGCGTTAGATCATTCGGAGTCGCTTTCGGTCTTTTTTTTTCCCTCTCCGTCCAGAGCGACGATCTCATCTTTTTCTAGGTTCTTTTCTTCTAGGCCTCTTCCAGAAGAAAGGACACTCTTTTTCGCTTCAGTCTACTTCCCCCCTCTGTAGCGAGCCCCTCCTCTTTTTCCGGAAAAATCCCTCTTCTCCCCTTCAAGCGGTCCGCGGTGCCTTTCTTTGGTCGGATAATTTCTTCGGCTTCCTTTCGGGCCCTCCGAAAAAATGCAGTTTTTCCCTATCGCTTGTCCTGACCAGAGAGTTTTCCCCCCCCCCCTCATCTTGTTGTTCCGCCTGGCCTTTTAGGATTTTTTGTCCTTTCCTTCTTCCTTGAGGGTTGAGAGTTAGGAATCTGCGGTCGTGGCACACTTTTTTGCTGGTCCCCTGGTTGGTCCTTGTGAATCCTGCCGATCTCTTATTTACGGTGAGACGAGTTTCCGCTCCTCATATCGTTGTCCCTTTAGAGTCCTGGGTTTTTTTTTTGACTCTAGCCTCGGCTTAACGGGCGAACTGTTTGCCGAGCAACCTCCCCGCACCTCTCCCGGTTGTATCAGTCGATCTCTCGCCCTTCATAGATGCAGTCCTACCGTTTATGTTCTTGTCCTTTTGATCCCCCCAGGGCTGTCCTTTGGGTAACGTATTTTCTTGTCCTTCGGTACTAGGTTTCCCTTTCTGAAACCGATACTTTCTTTTTTGGACATCTCTGGCCTGTCGTTTGGCGTCATTAGTCCTCTTTTCTCTCCTCAGCGAAGCTTATCCAAGGTTTTTGAAGTTTTTTTTTTTTACAACCCCTGCCCTTCGTACGAGTAGGTGTTAATTTCTGTGGGCTCTTCTTCTGCTGTAGGCTGGCACGTTCTCGGCCTTTGAGACCCCTGGTCCCTTTTCCCCGGTGAGTTTCTTCCTGGTTACGAGGGCCCGCAGTTTACCGTTTCTTTGTTGAGAAGATTTACTTGTTGAGTCCGCTACCCCGTACAACGCGCCCCACCAACCCTATCCACACTTCCCTTTGCACCACTCCCCCACCCCTCCCCACCACTCGGACCCTCTATGATCATTCTTATCAGAGACTGCATCTGGCCCCCCCCCCCCACGGTTTTTTTTACACGACCCGCCACCACCCGCATCAGAGGGATTTTTGCCCCGTGGCGCCAGCAACCGCTGCACGTAGCCCCCCCCCCCCAACCCGGTTCAACGTTCAGGCAGACGGCCACGCGGTGACAATGCCCCCCCACCCCCTATCCAAGTTCCCTAGGGAAGATGTGAGGGAGAACACGACACGGCCCGTAGGACTCACACGTGTATTTCCCGAGCTCATCGGCCTAGGAAGCTCCTCCTTCTCCTCTCAACGTCGTGATATACGACAGCGTTCACGTGTGAGGGACTTACGGAACTGCTCCGCCCCCGGATCCAGTCGGTCGACACCGCTGAAGCGAGAGAAGGAGGTATCGCCGGTTAGGTTTAGCTGATCCCTCACAGAAACCGCATGGGGCTACTCCCGCTCTCTCAAAAGTCTCATGCATTGAGCCCACATTATCGCGACCACCCGCTAACAGAGCTCGGACACTAAGATCCCGACCATTGTAGAAATCTCAACCGAGCTTAAGGAGATACGAATGTGGTGTTTTCTTTTTCACGTGTTGCGACAAGCCACAAATCCTCCTTTTGCGAGTCGCACTCCGCGCAATTGAATTCCCCTGCGACTAGTTATGCGTCCGTCGCTTTCTGGTACAGACCTCTTCCTCCCCCGGGATCGGCCCTTTATTCAGACTGTTCTTCTCACCCTGCTAGGTTGGATAGTTTCCGGTTCCCCTGTGGACCGCTCGTCGCCGTCAGGCAGCGCCCCTTTGTTCATGCGGTACGATCCCTTTTCCCGAGAGAGAGAGTGCGTCAGAGACTAGAACAGTCCTCCTTCCCTCGGCTCCCCAGCACAGGTCTCCTTGTCAGACCTCGACGCCACCGATGCCCCGGCCGGACTCGTGTTCCCCACGGCACGGGAAACTTGCCTCTCACGAGATTAGCGTGAATTGACGGAAACCAATCGCCAGGGCGAGATCGTACTCATCGTGAGACCTGTTCGCGCCGAAGGGGCCGTTCTAAGGCAGCACACGAGTCAGCTCTCGAACTGTCTTCCCGAAAGGAGAGGACGACCTCCGATGACTCTAAATATTTGCAGACCTCTTTTTCTTGTACTACCAATTTCGTTTAAGCAGGGTCGAGCTCTACCACCATGGATACCACGCCCCCCGTGCGAATATCTTCAGTGTTGACTGTAAGAGCAGCTTAGCCAACCGGACCAGGATACTAGCTTGCACTCCGCGCTAGGCCTCAAATTATCTTTCTTTGCCGAGCATATTGGCGCAGCACGTTTGGTTTGACCCAAGTTTGCGCCCCTATCCCGCCGCCTGCCACCACGAATTAGAGCCCTTCACTCAGCAGCCATTGGCAACCATTTTCCTTTTTTATCCAGTGAACATTCCTGCCCGTGCCCTTATATGAACCCCCGCGGCTCCGCAAGATGGTCCGTATCATTCCGTTTATAGATAGAATCCAGATACGTTCCCCGCGAGGTTTAAGCTCCTCTCGCGACAGACTGCAGCATCCCGGACGGTGTCTCCCTGCTGGACAAAAGACGAATGATTGGCCGAGAAATCCGCGAGTGCCTTCTCCACCGCTGGTTTTCGTGTTGTGCACCTCCCCTTTGAGGGAGAGCATCGCTGGCAGAGCGCCCGGAATGCTGGTGCACCGTATCGTTGAGAAAAACGGCCCTTGAAGCCTTATAGGAGGTAAGGTGGAGGACGACCCCCCCCACCAGGCCCTCCCCTGCCTTCTCGACACACAAGGTCCTCCTTTTTATAACAGACTGTGGTTGCCGTGCAGTGTGTACGGTCTGCGAGCTACCGTGTACTTCTCCGTGGTTACGTTCGTTCTCCCCCTCCTACCCCTGTAAGATAGTTGTTTTGCAGTGTATACGAAGGAGCCCCCTTTTTTTCATTTAGGCTATGCCGTTGCCACCTTTCCGGGTCCCCGGACTCTCTTCTCTCCAACTGTCCCCGACCTCCCTTCTCTCCTGAAATTCAGGAAAGATTTCCCCGAGCTTTTGCGTTGGGGGCTGCACCCGATCTATTCCACCCAGAATTTCCTTGCCGCCAGTGGCACGTATCTTCCGTGGTACCAATAGGTAGAAACTTGCTTCTACTCCTTTTCGACGTCCAAGAGTTTTTTTTAGTCTGTGCCTCTTCTCTCTTGCTTGTAGAATCTGCCATTTTGTCCCTCCCTAACCAAAAGTGCAGTTGACTCCCTATATTGACGGTACCCAAGCAATAATTTTTATCCTCACCCCCCTTGCCTGGTTCATTTGTCTCTCCTTTCTCTGACCCGCCCATACAGGACCCCTCCCCTCGGATCCGCCTCCCGCTCCGCAGGCTTTCGGTTGGCTATTCTTCCCATCTCTGAAGTGCTACTCCGGCCTCGTATGGCAAAGGATCGCTCGTGTCGCAGACCGTCCCCACTTTTTTTCTACCCCCCCCCCCCCCCCCCCCCCCCCCCCCCCCCCCCCCCCCCCCCCCCCCCCCCCCCCCCCCCCCCCCCCTTGCTGTTAAACCCTCGTCACATATGCTTCTTTGTGACGTCTAGTCGGCTCTCGCCCGGACGTTCTTGCTTGTTCATTTAGTCCCTTCATCCGGCACCCCTTTTTTGTCTGTTTTTTGGAGGGGCACGCGCCCTGATGTGATTTTTCCCCTTACGCAACGGGCGTTCCCTTGTGGATCCTAACGGGGCACTTACTTTTTCAGCCTTTTCCGCGTGCTTCGAAGCATGGCACACAGAAGTGATCGAGAGAGATGTGCCAAAGGCAGTGTAATTTTGTAAGAGGTGAAGCCCCTCCTTTCCTGGGTAGCTCCCGTCGCATTAATTTGACCCTTCCTCTCGTTCGTGCGACCCCCTTCTTTAATAATCCTAAGTTTTTTGAGAGCTCTGTCTTGATTTACTCATCTGCAGTCGGGTACCTTGTGCTACTTAGTCCCCCCCTTTCCATTCGGACTCTGCCGTGGAACGTCGCCCGGTATTTTTTCCCCCCATAATCTATGACCGCACGTCGGTGTCCCGTTCAAGAGAGAGATGTGCTCCCAAACTTGGACTTGCCCTATGTCGTCCGGTTTACCACTCTCTCGTGGCGACGTTCCTCCCTCACCCGTCAGGTACGGCTGGGTGTTCCTCCAGCCCGACGTCCTTTTGCGAGCCGCGGCGAATAGGAAACCTATTTCTAAGGTGAACTGCGTCGACCGGAAGTGGTAGATGGTCTTGCTCCCACATCGAGGCTCTTCTTTTTCTTCTGGAGCATCCTTCCCCGAAGTCGCAATTCTTAGCTGGCACTCCCACGCCCCCTTCCCCTTCGTTTCCCTAGTAGGATGTTCGCTTCATTATCGGGCCGACGGTACTTTTCGAAGTATTCCGCCGGACCCTTTTCCCTTTCTGCTGGGGGGTGTGGGTAGTTCCCCCCACTTTTCTGTACCCCCCTATTGCAAATATCTCCCACAGTTGCTTGGACTGAAATGTTTTCTTTTTTCCCGGTCTGCCAATGCCCAGATCCTCTTCCCCGATTGACTCTCGCGCTCGCCGGCCCTCCTTTCTCGGTTTTTTGACATTCCTCCCTCTGTGTACCGATACACTCGCCGATGTCCGTTCCCCGCCAAATATGGCGATTGTCCCTTCCCCCCGCGCTGGTTCTATCCCGTCCCCCCCTGTTCCCCAAAGAAGCTATTCAGTTCCTGTCCTCCTCTGGTTGCCGACATTTTCTAACACTGCCCAGCGCATGATGGCCTTCAGGTGGCGCGCCTCGTGCGACTTTCAAACCAAAACTCCCCGCACCGTAGCGTTGAGGGGAGTAGTAGCCCCCCCTAATGTAAGGGTGAAGTTTTTCAACGCTGTTCGTCGCTAGAGACTAGACCCCCCCATTCCGGCCCACGCCCCCCAGTTTCTTATGCTTTGAGGGCTTAGCCTGCCTTTTCGCCTCCCCAGAGTATACCCCCCGTATTGTAAGTAGCGCCTTTTTAGACTTGACGCATTGAGTTCTGCCGCACTCTATTCGTATTGCGTTGTTTTGGGATTTGAAAGCCCTTTCAGTAAACCGCCACCAGTTTTGATCGAGTTTTACGGGTGCAGTTCCGTCTTCTCTCCTCTACATGCTTCCGTTCCGACTTGCTTGTGGTTTTGTCCTGCGGCCGGGCATGAGAAAGTCCCCTTTGGGCATCTGTTTTCCTGAGACACTTGCCGAGTCTTCTACTTCCATGCCGCATTCCCTCCCCTCAAGGATAGAGTCCCCCTCAAATCGGTGCGTGGTCCTTCCTTGCTAACGCGAATTTCCCGCGAGACCGCATTTGATGTCCGTTCGACATGGTTCGTGAAAATAAATTTTCGCGGCTGCTCGGAGTTGCTCATTTTTTGGAGGCTATCCCCACGAGCGCTTTTATCTTTTTCTCTCTGAACAATGAAGGAATTTTTTTATTTTTTTTGTCGACCAGTCTCTGTCTTGTTGGGTTTGTTTCTCCGCTCCCTTCCTTTTCTCCTTCTTTCTCCCCAGGAAAGAGATGCGACTTCCCCCTCATGAATGGACCAGGTTTTTAGCCCACTCGCACTTTTTTTGTCCCGCCCCCCTTTACTGAATCCCTCATGTAAGATCAGAAAAGCGGAGTTGCCGGTGTGTTCTAAGCTCCATTAGTAGACTTCCCCCTCCCATTCTCTCTGGAGCTCGATCCAGCTAGTCCGTCCGCCCGGAGGAAACGTCCTCTCCTTTTGTTGCGGACTGATGATTTTTTCTTTTTTTGAAGCTTTTTTTCTTCTCTTCTTTCTCTTTTGTTCCCGGTGCTTTTCCCTGACGCCCGAGTCGCACTCGCGCAGCTTTTCCGAAGTGTTGCCGCGGTTTGACTCAAACTTCTTCACTTCCGAGAAAGAGTCCCTCAGATTATTTCTTTAATCGGCGAGGGGTTTGAGGATTTCATCGTACCCCTGTTGAAAAGCAGAACCCCGCCCTGCTGTAACATTAGCCGAAGAAACTTTTTCTGACCCCCGGTCGCGCTCCTGTCGTCAATCGTGTCCTTCTCCACCCTCTTACTGAAGGGTTTGGGTGTGCTGGCTTCTCAGAAGACAGCCTCCCTCTTCTCTTTCGATCTTCAGCCCCCCCTTTTTTCCTCTCTTCTGACGGGTTATCAGGGATTCTCCTTCTTCTATACCTGAGCCGGTGCTCACAAGGACTCCCCCTTGCAGCGCAGGATTAGGAGGACGACCACCCCAAGATGGGAGGAAACGGCACCCGGTGGAGCGCCCCCTGTGGGGGTTGTTTTTTCCCTTGACCATCCCCCAGCACGCTCAACCAGCCCGTTACCGGAAGGTTATCCCCGTCCGGTAACGATTTGATTTTTCGCGGTATTCATCCTACCCGTTACCCATTCCTACCCCTCCGCGGTCCGTTCGGTTTTTTTGTCCACCCTCCGTTTTTCTTTTTTACCTCGCTTCTCATTGCTGATACTTTAGCCGTTGCCACGGCGCAGGGCGGCAGCCGTCCATGTCGGCCGAGAACTGGGATACAGTACATTTTTGTCCCCGCGTGACCCCCTCCCCGCCGGCCCAGTTTTTTTGGGTCCTTGACGGGTCTCTTCCTCGCTCCTTTTGGATCTCAGGCACAAGGTCCTCATCACGTTTGAAATGGTCAACAAATGCATATGACCCTTCCCTCTCTTCCTCTTGTATAAACCGTCACGAGTGAGTGGAATTTTTATGACTTTTCCTTTTACCCGGTCGTCCTTTTTATTTCTACTCCTTTTCGAAACACCTAACGTGGAATCCGTAACAGGAACAACTTAGCTTTTTCTCTATAGGCCGACAATTTGGTTTTTTTTTTCTCGGTCTATTCCCCTTACCCCCGTAAACATCCCGCTTTGTGGTGGGCCCCCCCTTGATCTCTCCTATATCCGAACCTGAAGTCCCTTTCACCTACCGCTACGCTGACACGATTGGACCCCCCCTTTCGTTCTTGAGGATATTCTTTGGTACACCAGTTTCTTATTTTCGGAACTCAATTCACTATTTTGGTGCTTTCCTCCTGCCCGCCGTGACTCGAGGGTTATAAGAAACGACTTCACCTCAAAATCGTGATGACTCTTGATTTTTTTTTCTAGTTCTTTGTTTTTTCGTACTCACCCTTTCGTTTTTCTTCCCCTCTGATCCTGGTCGAATTATCGTCTCCGGGTGCTTAACCTGGCTGGCGGCTTGTCTTCTGTAGACCTCCTCTGAACTATCCTACTCTAGATACTTCCTCTCTGATCAGACCGGGTGACGCCGGCCCGAAGTACCGGGTCTTCTCTTTTTCGATCACGTGGCGAGTTGCACAACGTAGGTTCTTTTTTGTCTATCGCCCGGCCAATCACTCTTTTGTCTGTGACGGACTCTGCCTCTCTCTCCCTAATAGGTTGTTGTTGTTTATATTCTTCAGAGTTTCTAATTAGTTCGGTTGCCGTTTTCCCGATCTGACAGTCGCCTTTTCATCGGGTGCCTTCCACAGGATCCAGCTCTTCTTTCCAGCTCCCTGCTTTCCCCCGGCGTCTTCCGCTTCCCTTCTTGGGAATGCGAATAGTTTTGATAGGCGGGCGTAGGCTATGGCTCCGCGGAGAAAGAAGAACTAAGTTTTCCGCCCCGGAGCCGGCGATCAGTCGAGCTATCCCTTTTTAGACCGACGAAGTGTTCGAAGCCACGCCTCGCAGATCCACCAGCGGCTGCGGCTTCCCTGCAACCTTTCGGTGCCGTGCTTTTTGGGTTGTACCCCCCCGGCGAGTCGTCTTTCGGCCCCGGGTGCAGCGCACACCCCTATTTTCCCTGACTCCACTCCGCCTTTTTTGACTGCCACTATTAGTAACCCCCTTGCCCTCCTCGAGTTTTCTCCTCTTGTCTCCCTTGCGAGGTTTTCAACCCCCTCACCCCCCACATGTCAGTTCTGATTGGTCCTTTTGCTGCACTAGAGTTTCCGCTTCAGTGGCCCCACCACTGTTTTATGGCCTTGATTCCACAGGTTTTCCTTCCGGGCCCCCGCTTTTTGCTCTTTTTCGAGCCCTCTTATATTCCAGTCGAAGACCCGACCCGGGCATTGGAGAGAATCCACCGGTGTTCGTCCGTCTCCTCCGAGACTTGGCCTCCCGGCTCGACCACCGATAGCCCCTCCACTCCCCCTTTTCTTTTGTTTCCCTCCCTTCCCTTCGCCTTCATCTGCGAACCGGGCACTTATTGCTGCCTTTTATCCTTCCACTTCTGCGCGATGAGTAGGTACAGAAAGGGTTCCTGCACCTCTTTTTGGAGGGGTCATGTTTTTGACCCTCTTTAAAACTATTTTTTCGATTTCGCTTTACCCTGTCTTTTTTCTTCTCTGCGTTCATCTGTATTTTCTTTCTTTATCCCCTCCTTCCCCTTTTTGCGTGTCTTCCCGGTACAAAACCCCCAACCCTTCGAAGAGGAGGGTTTTCCCTTTCTGTGGTCACGGTATCTCCCCCAGGTACCGTCTTTCCAGCGCAGTTTGAACGGTCTTCTGAGTTAGACGTCTTCCTTTTCCCTGGTAGGTGCCGTTGCTGGTTTTCTTTCCGCTTGCCCTAGTTTGAAGGAAACAAGTACCGGTTGCAGGCCGGGCTATGTATCCTTTGCTTGCCCAGGATATTTTTGCCCCGGCAACACCAGATTTCAGGACGCCGCGGGACTCTAGGAAAACCTTCCGCACCGGTCCGACTTATAATCCTCCCGTTTCCTCTTCTCTGGTCTTTTTCTCTTCTTTTTTTTGTTTCGTCATTTTTCCCCCCTTTTCCGCTGCCTCCTTAAGATGGGCGCTTCACCATTCGCTTGTTTCAGCAGAACTTATCGGCGTTTTGCCGTGGGCCGAGTTTCCTCAAACGGTACCCCTCCCTCCCCCCCCTGCTGCCTCTCCTTCTTCGGTGCGGCTTTTTCATTTTTCTTGATGGACGTTTTCCACCTCTTGCCAGCTCCCCCTCCGAGTAAGCTGTCGCCGAGTTCCTCCTTTCTGTCCTGAAACTGCAGTGACAGGTCAGGTCCGGCGCTGCCCAAGGCAACTGCCTCTCATTCGCATCTCCACACCCATCTCGCCCCGTTTATCCTCGGGGACATTCCCCTTGAAGATAGTTTGGCCGCCGATGCAGCTCCCGCGGAGTACCGTCCTCAAGACTCGTTCCTCCCGCCAGACACGACGACACCCGTTCTTCAGCGCCCACCCCTTCCCTCCAGTCTTGGATTCATCGTGAGGATTAAGACCGTTTTCCCCTGAGTTCGTTTTTTACGTTTTATTCTTTTTTTCTTTTTCCCTGGCAGCGTTATTTCGACTTAGATCTCAATATTCCCTCCCCCCCCTCAGAGGTCCTAAGACCCCCTCTTCCGGCCGAGACAACTTTTAGTATTAGCATCCCTCCTTGGAGATCTACTAATCGTAGACCCGTGTAGCCCTCCTCTGCCGTTGGGCCTGCCACGATTCTTCCACTCTGTGGTTCGCCGGTTGTCAGCGGAAAAGAAACGTCCCTTCGGCCATTTTCTCGCGGTTTTTCCCCTTTTTGTCTTGACTTTCCCTTCCACCGCTCGGTTGCGGGTAAGCTTCGGCTTTGCGCTGGGCCGTGCCGACTCTTCTGTCCGGGCGCTATCTCTGCACCCCCCTGTGGGCCCGATGCAGAACGAAAGACTTTCCCCCTCCTTTCCTTTTTTAACCCAGACCGCTAAACCTGGGAAGAAAACACCGTCTTTACTCGTGTTTGCCTAGTTCCTCCAGTTTCCGTCCTTCTTACCCCCCGATATAAATGGACGTTTATGAACTCTCCCCCCCTGTCTCCTTCCCTCGAATTTGAGGGATTTGGCGTCTCCCGTGCCCTCGCCCCCCTCGTCCTTTTCCAGTTACTGTCCTTCGTGCTCTTTGGTTTCCTTTCGGCCATTGCGCGCTCCTGCCTTTTTTCAGTACGGTTGGGGAGGAATGTAATTTCATGTTTTTATTCCCTCGATTTTCCGCGACGCCCTGCGCGTTTGTTTGCCCCTTCTCTGGCTTGCTCCCTGCCGCACCGGGGCCCATTCGTGTCACGAGGTTGGTTGAGTTTACGCTCCTCCCCCTTTGAAGGGACCCCGGAGCGATGCTTTTTCTCACTTTTACACAATGCAATGCAGCCTGCTCCCTGGCCCGGACCCTGTACCCGTCCCAGCGGTTGTGCTGCACTCGTTCCTCATTTTTGTTCCCCCCGCCCTTTTTCATTCCGATTGGAAAGGTAAACCGCTATTCAGATAGAGCCCCTTCGGGTTTCTACGAAACCCCCCCTCCGTTTCCACAGCGTCCTTTCTTCCTCTTCGCTGCTTGTGCTTCTTTTCTTTCCTCTCCAAAAAACATGTCCCCCACCCGGACGAGTGCGCCAGACAATTATATCGTTCCCCTTTCCCCTCCAAAGCTACTTTTTGAGAAATCCCAACTATTGCCCATGTACCGTCGAGCCCTTCGAGCAGCCCATGTTCTACCCCCCTCCGGTTTCCCCACAATCCTGCGGTCCGTATTTATTACTTATTCCCTGAGAAGTGACCCCCGCGTCGCCGGTCTGTTGATGGTCAGTTGCTGCCTCAATATTCGCTGGACTCCCCGGAACCCGAACCCCTTCCCTTTTCTCCTGTTATTTATTTTCCCAATCTCCCATTTCTTTTTTTTGCGTTAGCGCTTTAGGAGATAGCCACGGACAGTTGGAACTTCCCCCACGTCAGCCTTCATTTGGTTCTTGTCTGATTGCTTGCACGTCGCCATTGCTTCGCGTACCCGTACTCCCCCTTTCTTTTCGGTTGGCCCACCCTCTTCAACTTTTATACACTACTGTGACGACAGTTGCCAGGCCCGTTTTCGACTAACCTCTTGTCGCTGCCGGTGACTAACTTGCGCACCCTCCCCTGATCATCTCCTTTTTTGTTGCCGA
>Ga0179593_1396481_pt1 | contig 11105 bp, 11 predicted proteins | sample CZODoug2_1_08_16_FD_185931 | JGI IMG/M metagenome (GOLD analysis project Ga0179593, IMG submission 185931) | Vadose zone soil fungal communities from Angelo Coast Range Reserve, California, USA - CZODoug2_1_08_16fungal (PacBio error correction) | ecosystem: Environmental > Terrestrial > Soil >... | reverse complement strand
GGTTCTTGTTTAAAAGAAAAGAAGACCATTAGTCTTGCGCCGAACATCACAGAGTCACAGTCCCTTATAAAAGCGAGTCGGTGAGTTTAGGGAACCATACCAGACTTTTTTCCTTTCATCCGTAATATCTGAGTTGTCCATATATCCATTTCTCCCCCTCCAGTTATTATATCACGGAGCCAGAGACTAAACCCCCTATACCCCACAATGCCCATCTTCCCCTAGTTATTGCGACCAATTCATTCCCGCCTCTCTGACCTCCCAGGTTGATGAAGGAAGTAATGACTGTCGCCCCCCGACCACTTGTACGCGTGGCCACCCACCCACTCTTATTGACTGCCTCCCCAATCTCTAGTGTGGAACGTTTATCTTTAGTATTATTTCCTCGAGTCACAGCTAATTTGTTTAAAACTCCTTTTAGTCATCGTTTCTCCTGACGTGGACCTGCAGCGATTGAAAATTGTCCCGGCTTTTCCACCCCTACCAATATCCGTTTCCTTGTGGCTGACGATTTTCCTTAAAGTCATTACTTTCTGAACTCCTAAAGAAAGTAGGATTAAGAGGTCCGTTATCTAAATTGCCCTTTTTAACTACTTCTCAATCAATTATTCGACCTCTCTCCCGCCAGTAGTGTGTAGTCCACGGTTACCCTTGGTTTCTCCACCCTGGTCTTCAGTGGATCTTCCTTAAAATCCACCTTTTCCTACGAAAACGTAATTCAACCATCCGTCGTCACACTCCTCCGCAGTGGAGGTGAACTCTTGCGCCCGGTCCCCTCCCATTGCCCTCCCACCTTTTAACAAGGTTTCTCCCAAGCCTCTGCGTTCTTTAAATACGGGATGATGCGTCCTTGGTGGTAACACTAAACCCATAGGTTCCCTATCGTCAAGCTTCGTCCTTACCATCTTTCTTCTCCTCATTACTGACTTAAGATCTTGAAGTCTGGCATTTCCTCCCAAACAGGACACTCTTTTCCCCCTGATCTTTGTTCGTATTACCACCTCTCCGCCAACCCAGTTTACCCCCGCCCCCCCCGCCTGATCCCCTTCTCTCTTCTCTTCCAACCTCTCTCCCTTTCTCCTGCGAACCTTTACCACCTGTCCCCTGCTCCTTGGTTAAAACAGACCGATGGAACAAGCGGGACTCCTCAAATAGAGAACATTGGAGAACCCCGACAAATATTACTGAGGGTTCGACGTGCCTTCTAAATCAACGGAAGTTGAGGTCTTTTGCATCCCTCGTTCTCCCTGGGTTCCAGCGTGGGAAAATACCTGTTTGATCGGATATTTTGAGTCCCTCAGCTAGCCATCAACCTGGCCCAATACGGGCGAACCTTTCTTTTGAACTACACCCGATCCCGGACCATCTCCTCGCCCCTTTCTAAGAAGATTGGTCCGTTCTTTTCCCTTATTTTCATTATCCAACTTTCTATTTTTTAACGTTCCTCTCCATTTCCCCCCCCCTTTTTTTTTGACGTGAAGGGGTGTAAGACTCTTTTTCTCTCAATGGAAGTTGGCCTGTCCTCAGACCACTTTGACCTAATATACCGTTTCCCACTAAGCGATCACCAGCCTTTCCTTCCCTTCAGCCGTTATTAGGGAGCCGTATCAGTCAATTTGTTACTCTGACGAACCCCAAATATCTTTTTCTTCTTCTGAGTTTTCAAGCCCTTAATAATTCCCATTCCCCCAGTCCGTTTGCACGAACAGCTTCTTTTACTTTCCCACTTTTTCTTCACCGAGGCCTTCGAACCCTATGTTATCTAAGGCTTTCTGGGTGGACAGAACACCGCACCCCCCACACCCCCCCCCCACCCACCAAAGATGCCTTTTCTACCTTTCCCGTACGTGGAAGAGACCGCCCGAATCATCAGATGTATTGCTCTGCTTCTCTTACTTAAGCACTCTCTTCGGACCGATCTCATTCCCTTTTTTTCCAACCCCTTCTTTGAAGGGTGATTAGTAGCCCCGAATGAATAGGTTATTTGACGTCCCCTCAAATGTTCATCTTTCGCGAGTTGCTTTGGATCACTCTATTCTTTAATACTAACCCATTTTGTGTTGTGTTTAGAGAATTTACACCCCCCCTTTCATAATCTTATTCCTTGGTCTCGTCAGGGCGAACCTATTCGTCTTTCTTTTCCCCCGCGCCCGTGTCCAAAGAGTTTAAGATGAGATCTGATTCGTCCCCAGATTTCTGATCCCTTCCTCCGTACCGGCATATTAAGGCCTTTCACCACGAGGAGTTACGTCCTTGAAATCCCATATCCCCTTTTATTGTGGTTTCTTTTTTCTTGCAACCTCCCCCCTCCCCCATTAAGTGACTCGCCCACTGGCCACGCACGTAGTTCCCTGCTTGTCCCCCGCGTTCTTTTTCGTGGAATCAATGCATCCTTTCTTGGGCTTGAGGGGTTCCTCTTTTTTATGGTGACTGGGTTGTGCGAATCCCATCAATCTGCCAGTGCGGGAACGACCTTTTTCAGGACCTTTACCGCCAATGCACGCTTCCTTATACCTTTCCCTGTGGCTTTTTAACCATCTTCTTCCTTCCAGTCTTACTAGACCGACTCGGTGGTTCTTCCGTCCAATTTTCCCTTTCTAGTCCCAGTTCCCTTACCCTGCTCCCCCCACTGTTAAATTCTACCCCCCACCGCTTTGTTAGTAATCCGAAGCTATTCTACTTACACCCAAGCGGCTCCTCCCTGCTTCCTTTTTCCGTTGGTGTATTGACCGTTCTTTATTTTACGTTGTTCCGGGCGCGCACCGCTCACGGTGCTCCCATCAAACCCCCTTTCTTCCCCCCGCGCAACCGTGAGATCCTTTTCTGACACTCTTCCAACCCCTTTTGTGCTATTTTCTGCACCCCCCAAAATGGCCCAGTCTGCCGAATTCTATTTAGTTTCGACTCGTGTGTTCCTATTTTTCGTGAATATTCCCTTCATTTCGTTGTAAGATATTGTCCCCAGTGAGCATTTTTTTTCACTATTTTTCCCTGTCATCCCTTTAGCTATTTGTTTCTTCAAAACTATGAATGATCAATTTCGTGAGGGAGTTGACCCCTTTGTAAAGGTCTGCTTTGATATGGCCTCACACGTGTTCTCCCTTTTGACACCGTGGAGTTTGATCATCAAAAAATAGTTCCCTCCCGTCAAAGAGGCTGCTTAAACTCCCCTCCATTGTGACGACATCTTCCATTATCCTCGGTTCTTGTGCCACCAAATAGCTAACTTTGTGGAAGTTCCAACCTCAGTCTGATTCCTTAAACTGGGCATTGGAATACACACGATGATCCAATTGCAACATCCTTAGACTCTTTTCGGTCCACAAAGAACGCGCTTTCTTGACGAGACGCGTTTTAATTTCCTCCTTTTTTCTTTTTTCAAAACCGTCCTTGGCCCAAGGAATATAGATCCCCCGAATAAGCCAAACTTCTGGTGAGACCCATTTGACGGTCCCCCTTTTCTCCCACTCGGCAGGACCATCCCTCCCCAGCGTTACCGCTTTTTTTTTTCTTTTACCGTGAAATCTTCCAGCCCAGCCGTCGGCCCAAGGGCACCGTGTTTTTCTACTTTCACGGCTTTCCTGAGCTTCCCCAACTGTTTACGTGTATATCATCACCCCGTCGCGGACTCTTTAGTAACCCACCCATTCGTGGAAGATGTGATCCGCTGTGGCCCTCTTCCACATAGATAGCCCTTTGGGTGACTTTCCCCCCTATGCTCGAATCGGCCACTCTAAGCTGCCCTGGCCGTAGATTTTTCGTCCTTGCGGTTTGCACTTTTCTCCGTGGACCAAAGATACACTTCCCCCCCCAGCTTGGTGTTCCTCGATAATAAGTAACCCAAATGGTAGCTCCTACCAGGGCTCTGGGTCCTCCTCCAGTTTCATTTTATTTGTTAGAGAAGTCCCCCCCTTGAGAATGGACGAGGAGTTCCGCGATTAGAGATGTTTTCTGACACATACCTTTTGGATATGGTCTGTAATCACCCTGACTCCTCGATTCTTTCCTTTGCTTTTTAGTGTACTTCGGAGTGTACCTTTCGGAGAGTTGATTGGCACAGAACCCTTTGGGGATATCTTCCCCCTCTTCCTTTGTTGTAGTAGTAATGCACCGCTATGAGCTTTTCGTCCCCACCATACTCCACAGACCACCAGTCCCCCCCCTTTGTTCCGAAGAAAGCCCATGGCCATCAAGGCAGTCAAAGCTTTTTCGGCTTTGATTTAGAGGCCCAACACGTATCCTTTTTGTCTTTTCATCTCTCCAGCGCCTCTTAGCCATTTCGCAACTCTCCCTTATAGAATTAACGATACAACTTTATTACACAATTTCAATGTCAAATTTTCCCTTCGCCTATGGCCTCCCCAGTATTCATTTTCATTTCATCTGAGGCCCCCATCATTGTTAGTTCAGTCGCCACCACCCCGTTTTATTGTCCCAAACTCCTTTTCAGCTAGCTTTGAGAGTATTCCGGCCTGAGTCTGCTTCCTGAACTCCTCTCAGAGAAGAATGGCATCGGAAGCTAGCCAAGATGCCCCTTCCCATATGTCAACAAGTCAACCTCCCTTTGTCTTTGAGAGCACGGCTTCCCGTTTTGATTGTTTCCCCTCTCCCACTTTCCCCTAATCCAGACTTAGGTCCTTTTAGCGGTCGCCCATCTCAATTTTCCAACCGATCGACCCCCTCATTCTGCTTGCTCACGAGAAAACAGGTTTTTCCTGCACCTTGTTATAACAATCTTTCTCGAGCCTTACTCGCTCAACATTTACCATGCCCCCTGAGCTACACTTCAATTTAGTTTTCTTTCCCCCCCCCCTTTTTTAAACCTGGGACCTGCCTTTCTTCTTTTTTTGACGATAGACGTTTATTGTCTCAACTGCTCAAATTTACTTCATCCCTTGAGCTCCCCCACGGTTTCACCCACTCAGGGGGCGGCTCTTTTTGACACCCCTCTAACCCCCTTAATGAAGACAAGCTTTTTTTTTAGGTCCGGGTATGCGCCAGTATTTATTAAGACGTGCTTTCCTCTAGTTTTATTTTGGATGATTCAACAATCAAACTTTTCAACCGGTTAGAAGTTCTGTCACTGATTCCCTCTTTATAGTTTCCCCCACGTCCAACTAACCTGACGTGCGGGCATTAATCCTTTCCTCTGCCCCCCTATAAGTTCTCCTTACTACTCCCAAATTTTTTTCCACTCTCACCTTAGGACCCCCGGACACAATCTCTGACTTTCAACTGTCGGACCCTATGGCCTCTTTCCCTCCTTCCCCAAAGCGACGACTTGGAATCGATGTTTGCCTAATTCTCTGCGCCTTTGTGAGCTGAGAGATTGATGGAAACTTAAAGCTCCTCTTCACGGGTTTTTTCTCCCCTGCCTCTACATGTGTAGGGCCGTCCTTTGCCGCGACAGAAGGAGCGCCCAACCCCTTGTGGTACAACTACAGAGTCCTGGGTCCTCCCCCCATTTCCCCGAGAAGGAAAACCCCCAGTCCGCAATATCTCCCTTTTTTTTTTGTAGTAGACGGTGAGTGATCCCCCCACGCCTTGTTGGGAACAACGGTGCAGCAAGATCACACCCCACTGGTTTTGTGACCTCTGGTCGTCCGTACTTTAATCCCCCATGTTCCACCCTGCCTTCCTGTTCCTCCTCTTGTACTTCTCTTTTTTCGATAAAACATCATGGTCGTAGTAAGGGAATCTTTTTTCCCTTTCTCGGGACTGGTTACTCTATTCCCCCCTTCCTCCTCGCAACGAAAAAACTCTTCGGACTAGTCAACAGGTACTCAGTCCCCCCCTCCCTCCCCAGGAAAGGCTGGGCGGGTACTTGCCAAAGATCCCCGAAAGATGGCCGTCCCCCCCCTCTCTTTGCCATTTCACGTCCTTCGATAGTGTTGCGAAACAAAAGCTGTGTCCCCCCTAAAGAAAAGCTTGCATCTGTTTTACCCCTCAAGTTAAGGACCCCTCCTCGGAATCTTCCTACGATGCAAGCCTTATTATTCATTTGCATTCCATCCATCGTGTCTTTAGAAAAAAAAAGGTTTTTTTTCCCCCCTAATGACAACCGTGCGTTTACTCGGGGCAGTTTCTCTCCGAGCTTTGGTTCCCGCACGTAAGACTGGACACCGCCCCGGGGGTTGCTGTGTTTTGCATATCGTATCCCTCCGACCTCCCTTTTGTTTGGCTGAAATAATATGACTATCCCCCATTCGCGGAATCACTGCTCCTTTGCTCCCGGTAGAATTCTACATCCCCGCTTACCTTCTGCTCTCCCCCCCTTCTCAAGTGATCAACGCCCCCTTGTTTTTAGTGTAGTTGGCTTCTCCATCCGAGATTGGCTTCTCATTTCACTTTCCTTCCATTACCTACATGGGCTGATTGCTTTTACACTGTTCCTCTTTCCATCTTGAATGCTTGGATTATGGTCCCTTGTTCCTTTCTCCCCCTCTAATCCCTTCTATTATCCTTCCGCCTGGTTTCTGAAAGGAATGTCGTTCTTTCCTTTTTTCAATTCCCTTCCTCTTCTTTTCCTTGATAGTCCGGATTACGGGGGTTGCAGCCCTCGTTGGACCCCAAGGACCCTGTACTTGGTGCAGTCCTCCTTTGTATTTGACTTCGTGAACCTGTTTCACGAAACTGTATGACCTGTTTTTTGATACCAAACCTTGCATTTATTGCCCGGTAATCTGATCCCTATGTCTTATGCCAGCATTTGCTAGCAAGAGTATCTCCCCCCCGCTTCACAACACCATGTGCCACAGGCGGCTTCCCGTCCCCACACTTGTTGTGTATTCGACGTGCCAGGAGGAAGTACACCCAGATGTCTTTAGCCCTTCTTCAGTTGTTTTTCCTTGTCTGGTTATTGCTGAATTAGTCCCCCTGGTTTTGCTTTAAGGATTGTTGAAAGAGGCCGGTTCTAACACCCCCAAGGTGTAATCCTCCCGACCAGACAATAGTTCCCTTCCCCTACCCTCCCCGGAGACTTGTTGCATATGGACCAACCCACAGTATCCCCCCCTACTCTGTAGTTGAGCCCCGCCAGTGTCAGAGTTCACCCAGGATGTTTTTCAGGGCGGTAATATGTGCTACGGTGCAGGCCTTTTGTCTTTACTGGAGAACTTTTCCCGATGATGCTAGTCTCCCCCCCGGTATTCCTTAGAATCTGTTGATTGGTAACGTAACCTTCTTTGCCTCGGTTCTTAGCAAAGCACAAAAAACGGTAACTATTCCCAAACCTTTATTACAGAGCGGACAAGATGTTCTTTTTCTCAATTACCCTTCCCCCCCCCTATCTGATCTTTTGAAATCGTTATGACAACCTACTTTGGGTAGTCCCTTTCCCAGCTTTAAATTAGTCAACCTTTTTCTCGTTGGGTTCCCCAACCACCGGCCCTGCCAGTTGGGGCCCGACCATCCCGCAGGCAATTTATTGGGCTATGTGCCAGGAAAAAGTTTGGCATGGAAAGGCGAAACCCATCTTCAGACCTCCCCTAAAGACGGGGTCCAAAATTAGAGTAGATTTGGACGAGGAGGTTCTACCACAACAGGGGGGTAGGGAAAGGTTCATGGTTTTTTTGCTGATTCTCGTCTCCACTCAAGACACCCCTCGTGTGCGCTTACAAACCGGTGCATGGAAAAGCTGACCCCCCCTTCCAACGGCAGTTTTTTTTTTCAGCTCCCCCCCTAGCCAAATCTGTGTAGAAAGTGGGGGAAGTTAAGTTCAAGTGGATGAAGACAGATTCACGTCCTGCACTAGTTTTAACCTCCGGCACGCCCCAAATCCCTTTGGTTTCAACTTACCCGGCCTGCGAGAAACACAGACTGCTATTTTTTTTTTTTTTCCCTTCCCCTATGGCTTCTTTTCACGCTTCCCGCTCCCTTTTTCCCTCGGCGGTGTCAAGAGGCTCTGTACTTTCGAATTTTATGATCGGGGACCAAATTCCTCTGCTTTTCTTCGCCCCCCAGAAACCGCTCAGTTTTGGAATCAAGTAGCACCGTGGTTGACCCTTATTCAATAAAACAATTGTTTTTCTCCTTTCGCCTTTTCTTGCAGCAGGAAGTATTACCCTTGTAGATTCTCCCCCCCCCCCCCCCCAGTTGAGACGCAATACATGCTTGATTGCGGATGACCCTGGCAGAGGGCCGCCTATTCTTCTACAAAGAACCCCTTTGGCTCTTGTTCATGCCCGCAATCACTCCCCTTCAAAGTCTTGTTCTTTCCTGGAGTGGCTTTGTAGGAGCGGCCCCCATTGGTAGCGTAGGATTGTAACAGTCCCCTCTCGATGCATCATCTCTATTTTTTTTACCCTATTGTGTTCCCCTTCTCCCCCGATGCACGGAGATGAGGTTTCTTTTCCCATCACGCCGCCTTGCCCCAGTTGTCCCCTTTAAACGAGTCCCATGCATTATCCAAGAAAACATGCATCTGATTCTCCCACCATACCAAGATCCTTCTGTTTTATCATCGACATCCTGGCCCTACTAGACATTCATCCAGCAAGTATTATATCGAAACTTCCCATATAAACATAAAGACAGTAATTTTTGAGAGAGAACGGAGCTACTCCAATTGGTTGTCTGTTTCATTATCTTTGCATTAGTCCCCAGATGGTAATTACTGTCCCCCCCCCCCAGGCAGCTTCCGTATCTCAATTTCCGCCCCCTGGACTCTCTGCCCTCCGCTATTTTCTCTTGCCTACGATCACGATGAAGAAATTCTGCAGGACTGGATACCCCCCAACTGGGTACCCAGTTTAGCCATTTCCTGCCCAGAAACGCAAATCTCCCTCTGCGTATCCTATTCAACCCCCTCTTGCACATCGTCTCTTTCGTGAAGTCGGAAACGTCCTCTTTCTCCCGTAGTTAACTTCCACTTTTCAAGGACCCTGACACCTTGATTCTTTGCTCTCTTTCGCTTTTGGAGCAAAGTTTTCTGCACTTTTCCCAGCCGGAGATTCTTTCTTTTCCCGCCTTTCCCCTGCCGTTTCGGCCAGAACAACGTTAGACACCCCCTCCGTTTTCTCTCGCTTTGAGGGTTGCCCTTCCCCCCGGCCTTTTTCCAATTGTAAAGTTTTCAGTGCCTTCCTCTCTTATTGCGGTCTCACCCCGTGTTTTTGGCGACGATTTTCCAAAAGAGCACCAGAGGTACTATTGGGTCACTATGTCTTTCTTCCCTTATGAGGAAGCTCCTTTGCTTTGGTTCTTGCTTTTTTCCAGGGAAGTCGCCAACTCACCTTTCCCCCGGGAGGCCGTTTGCTCATGATTCATAACTCCTCCTCCAACCTTTTAAGTTAACCCGCCCCACGACGGCCCCTATCGTTCCGCCCCCCTAGCTTGAATAACACCTAACAAACCCCCCCTCGCCCCCGTGTCTTCTTATGGACCCAACCTGGAACCTCCTGATGTGTACTAAAGTCTCGCACCCCGACAGTAGACGACATAAGTGTTTGGACCCTTTTACCCCCCCCCAACACGTCCGGTGAGTGGTTAGATTGCCCTAATCTTTTTCCTCCTTGTTTCTTACCTTGCTGGATCGTCTCTTCTCTGAAATCCCTCTTTCCCAGCACCCCTCCAATACGAATCGTGTAAGAACTAACCCCCCCTCGCAGGAACACCTCCTCCCCGTTCTCGCCGCTGTACGTTCTCCTTCTTCCCCGGCTTTCGATCTTTTCCAAAGATGGGTTTCCTGCGTCAAGCCTCCCCCCAGTTTTTGTCTCCTCCGTTCCTAACCTTTCTCCACTTGAAATGGCCGTAACGACCCTTTTTCTCTTCTGTAAGAGTAACCCAAAGTCGCCTGTTCGCTCACCCCAGCATTTCTCCAGGCTTGTTCTATGATTTCTGAGTGCAGGAAGTCACAAAGCCATCGTACTTTAACCGTCCAAAAGCCGATGCTGACTTCCCTGTCCTCCCAAAAACCCCCCTTAATCGCCATCAGCCGGCCAGACCTTGCACTCACGATAAACCTCGGAGTCGTAAAAGAGTTAGTTGACGTTATATCGGATGCGAGGGGTGTCTCCACTTATCCCCAAGAACCCCTCAATCCCACACGAGGGAATCTGAATCAATGTTATGTCAGGAATGAGATGCTACATCTTTCCTCCTATTTCGAGCCTCTGTTGTTTTGGGTGGTTTTTTTGGCACATTTTTCTTCTCCATACGTCCTGAGCTGTAGGTATCTGCTCATGCTGAAAAACCACCCCGGATGACACGGTCTCGTTCATGCCGACGTATGATTCGCCTTTTCCCGATGCCCGTGTGTCCCCACATATATTGATCTTTTTTTCGCGAGATTCGCTAAACACTACGGCCCCTCCTTTTGGAATTTAGGGCGCCTTCCCGTCCATCCTCCTTAGCGCTGCCCATACCCGTTTCACTTTTCAACGCCGTTGCGCGCATGATCTTTCTTCCGTCGAGTGTAGCATTCCGTGTTCCCCCTCCGCCTCCCCCAGTTTTTGACAGATCGATTCCCCCCTGTGCATACGTTTTCTCCTCCAAGTGGCCCCCCGCTTCTTTTCGTCCCTTTTTACCACCCCCCCCCGCCCACTCCCGGAGAAGTGCCTCTAGTTTTTTTTCTCACTGGAGCGTGAGGAGCGGCATTCAAGCCTCAGTTTTTCCATCCTCTTCCCAGCGACTTTTATGGGTTTTTCGAATCCGAATTTTAATTCTTTTTTTAATATGATTCTGGATGAGGAGTGGATTCGTACTTTCCCCCAGGACTCTTTCACTGTCTAACTCCATGTTTTGATCCTCCCATGAATTTGACAGTGTACTATATAACGTAAAGATTTGTTTCTCTCCTGCCACCCCATGTACTAGAACAATAGTAGAGCGCCCCTGGACTTTTCCCCCCCCTTGTAGGCTCTTTCTCTTTTCCACCCACTTTCTTGGGTTGTATTTCTATTAAGACTACACGTTCCATTAGACTTTACCCCCCTCCCCCCTTCCTTCCCAGGAAGTCACTCTTTTTCTTGCTGGTGTGGATTTGTATTTGTTGGTGTAACGGCATTGAGTTATCCCGGAGCACCCCAGCCCACCCCTTTTTAACGGTACCACAACGAAAAATTTTCATGGACAACTTCTCCCCCATTCAAAAGGAGACAATTTTGGAT
>Ga0179593_1632475_pt1 | contig 11106 bp, 22 predicted proteins | sample CZODoug2_1_08_16_FD_185931 | JGI IMG/M metagenome (GOLD analysis project Ga0179593, IMG submission 185931) | Vadose zone soil fungal communities from Angelo Coast Range Reserve, California, USA - CZODoug2_1_08_16fungal (PacBio error correction) | ecosystem: Environmental > Terrestrial > Soil >... | reverse complement strand
TCCCCTTCTTTTGCCCCTTCTTTCTTTCTCCTCCATCCGAGCGGAGAAACGTTTGTTTCTTTTTTCTTTCCCCCTTTCCTCTGGGTGAAATGGTAGCGGATGCAGTTTTTCTTTTTTCCCTGGGTGGCTTTCTACTTTCCCTTTCTCCCCCATCGCCGAGCCCCGCCAGAAACATCCTTCTCCCACCTTCCGGAGAGGAGCCAACTCCTTCTCCACTTCCTTCCCCTTTTTCTCCTTTCCTTCTCATACAACAACGGTTCCTCCCCCCCCTTTTCCCCCCCTTTTTAGTGGGACAGGGAGAAATTCCTCCCCCCCTCGAGTGCTTTCTTTTCTTTTTTTCCCCCCCGCGCTCGAAAGCTGAATATGTTTCCCCTCTCTTTCCCCTCTTCAAAGAGAAAACATATCCCCCCTCTTTTTTCATGTTTGGTGCGACTCCTCCCCTTTGTCCTTTTTGAAATTCTTTCCTCTCTTTCCTTCCTTTCATGAAGGAAGGTAGGAGAAGAGCTCTTTTTTAATGTCAGACAGTACACGCCTTTTTGATGGGACGTTAGAAAACCCTCCTTTTACAATGGGAGCAAGTTTAGTTATCCCCCCTTCTCACAACTTTCTCTCCCTTTTCTCCCGGAAAGGCCTATTAAATGGACGCCACCCCTTCTCTCCTCCAAAATCGTACTGAGGTGCATTTTTTTTCCCCCTCACAATTTCTCCCCTTCCTTTTTTTCTTTCACGATGATGGTTCCCCCTTCCCCCTTTCTTTTTCCCTCCACGGTGAGGGACGATAGGTACCCTTTTTTCTCCAAGAACCTTTTCTTTTTCCCTCCCCCCCATGTCGGAGTGGGCGTAATGTGAGGAGTTTTCTTCCCCCTTTCTCTCTTTCCTTTCTTTCCCCCTTCGGTGAGAGTAGGAATGGGCCTTTCCCCCTTTTCCTTACAAGTTAGCTTCTCTTCCCCCCTTCCAAAAGAGTTTTCTCCCCCCCCTTCTTTTTCCGCAGAGGAGGGAAATGTTTTCTTCTCCCCCCTTAGATACGACGATGCTCCCTTTCTTTTCCTTTTGCGCAGGATCGTTGGCCCTCCCCCCCCCTTCACAGAGAAAGCTGCCGAGAAGCGGCCTTCCTTTCATTTTCTTCTCCTGTGCGGCGTAACCGAGCTTCTCCTTTCAGGACAATTTCCAGAAACTGGAGATCGAGGCGCGATTCCCTCCCTTCTTTTTCCCCTTTTTCCCCCTCTTAGTAATGCAGAGTTTTCATGCTTTCCCCTCCCCTTCTTTTTCCCATGGGAGTTTTTCTTTTCTGATTTCTTCTTTTTTTCTCTCTTACTGCGGCCGCAGATAACGAGTCTTTCCCCCCCCTTTCCCCCTCCCCTCCGCGAAAGGTGAAATGGCTCTCTCCCTCTCCCCCAAAAGTCTATTTAGCTCCCATCCTCCTTCTTATAGGCAGAAAAAATAACCCTCCCCCCCCTCCCCCTTTCTTTTTTTCTTTTTTTCTCTCGGAAAAAAAGAAGCTATATAAGAGGTCCGGCCCCCCTTCTCCTTCCCGGCCCGGATTGTCTCCATTTTTTCCTCCCTTCGAATAGAAGTTTTCCCCTCTCCTCCCCCTTCCCCCCCCAGATTAGGGATCCCCCCTTCCCCTAAATCGGTCCTTAATTTGCTTTTCCATTTCAAGTGAGATGCGCTCTTTCCCCCCTCCCTGGCATGATTTAGTAAAAAAACGTCCTTCAAGGTCCCTTCCCCCCCCCCTTTTCCTCAGTTGTTGTTGTTGATTCTCTCTTCTTCTCCCCCCCTATTCGATGGAGAAGCCGGTTCTCCATCAGGCATGGATTTTCTTCTCCCCCCTCGCAATGGGAAATGCCAAAGATATGTCCTTCCTCTCCCTTTATCTTTCCTTCGAAGGGGATTCTTCTTCCTCGGGTTTTCCTTTTTATTTTTTTTCCCTGCTATGGCGTAAGGAGCCTTCCCCCCCCCCTTCCTCCCATCAAGGGAAGCAAGGTCTACCCCCCCCCCCTCTTTTTCTAAGCTTGGTGGCCTATATTCCCCATCCCCCTCTCTTTTTCTGGATGTGATTTTGGATGACTCTCCTCCCTTTTTTTTTTTTTTTTTTTTTTTCTCCAATAGAACTTTGGGAACATGTTTTTCCCCTCCCAGGGCACTTCCCCCTTTTTTGTCAATAACTAGGATAGAGGCACGCCTTCCGCTTTCTCCCCTCTCCCTTCTCCCTTTTCCCCATAGATAAAAATCAGAATGTCGTCCCTTTCCCCTCGATCGGAGAATTCCCCTTTCTCCCCTTTCTCCCCCCTCACGAGTATCGAGATATGACTCTTCTCCCTTCTAGACTAACAGTTCTGGGAAAATTGTCTTTTTCCCCCTTCGCTCCGTTTTACTTGCCCGCCCCGTTTCTTTTCCCGGAAAAAACCAGGAGGCCGATGCGCTTCCCCCCTCCTCCCTTTTCTCTTTTCTTTTTTTCAAGAGGAAAAAACGATCGTTTTTTGAGGTTTACGCCCGGGCCCCTCCTTCGATAAAGGGGAGAGTACCTCGGCCCTTTTTTTTCCCTTGCAAGACGAGGATTCACCCCCCCCCCCTCTAAACCTCTTTGCTTTCTTCCCCCCCCGCGAACGGTATGAACTTTTCTTTTTTCCCTTTTTTTTTCCCCCTTCCCTACTCTAAAGAAAGGTGGAGTTCTCCCTTCTCGGTTACCCATCTCCCTTTCTCCCCCTCCCTTGAGTGGGCCGTTTAGATGTTTAAAAGCTATTTTCTTCTTCCCCCCCTGCAACGAATGTGGAGACCTATCTTCCCCCTTCCCCCCCCTTCCTCCTACGGTGACGCTCCTTCCTCGTCGCCACTTTTTTTCTTTCCCCTCCCCCCCTTTTCTTAATGCGTTTCACATAGAAATTGGACTCCCCCCCTTTTTTCATTTCGACTTGCCCTCCTTACTTGTGTCCTTCTTTTTCCCTGTCGCAGGCACTTTCTTAAAGCTGGAGCTCCTTTTTTTCTTTTTTTTTTTCCCCCGGCGAACATTCCTGAGCGTCTTCTTTTTCTTCTCACATGGTCTTGCCTTTTCTTCGAATCGACATTATAGGAACCCTTCTTCCCCTTTTTTCCTTCCCCTTTCCCCCCATGAACTAGATGATGACGACTTTCTTTCTCTTTCCTGGTTTGTTTCTTCGGCTCTCCCCCCACTTTCGTGCAGGACGGGCCTTCCCTTTTTTTTCCCTTTTTTCCTTCTTCTTGCAAATATAGAAACATTTTTTTCCCTTTCCTCCTTCGGTCTAAAAGCCCTGTCCTTTTTTCTACCGACAGTAGGGTAAACTGGCATTGTTCCCCCTTGTTTCCCCCTTAATTAAGTAGGGGATGGGCTTTCTTCTTTCTCTTAGAGCCGCCCTCTAAAAACGTTTTCTTCCTTCCGGTCTTGTGGCTCTGCTCCCCGGCCATTTCTTTTCCTTTCTTTTCTTTGAGCGCGCGTCTCCGGAACGAGCAAGAGTCCTCCCGTAGGCGGTGCCTTAGAGACTCTATAAATGCATTCCCCTTTCCCCCCTAATGTCCCGTTTAAACCCCTGGTCCCCCCTTCCAGAAGTTCTCAGCTTAGGATTTCCCTCCCCCTAATTCCCTTTTTTTCCTTCTCCCCCCTTGCTATAAAGAAGAGGGAGAAATATATCTCTTTTCCCCCTTCCTTTTCGTGCTCAACCGCTTTCTCTCCGGGTTCTCCCCTCTTTCCCCCCTTTTTCATTCTGGGATCGAAATAAAGAAGCTCTACCCTTCTTCTTTTCTTTTTTTTTTTCAAAAAGAAAGTATTGGGTGAACCTTTTCTTTCCCAAGGCACCCTTCTTTTTTCCTCTTGATAGGGACACGGTAGATTTGATTCCCCCTTCTTTTTCTCTCCTCCCCCCCTTTTTTTTCCCCCCCCTTTCGATCCCTGTGAAACCCTGCTTTCCTGTTTTCTCGCCACAAGAAAATTTCCTCCCCCCCCCGTGTTAGAGGGATAGAGATAATCATCTCCTCCCCCCCCCCCATCCCTAATGAGGCCTTTTCCTCTTTTTCCCCCGAATTCGATCCCCCCTCTTTGATTTAGTGAAAGACAAATTCCCCTTCCCCCCTTTTTGCTTCTTTTTTGGTCCCCCTCCCCCCCCATATTGACAAGGCGGCCTTCTCCTGCCTTTTTCTTTTCTCTCCTCTGTAGAATAGAAAAGAAAGGGCTTTTTCCTTTTCGAATTTGAGGATTTACTTCGGTAGTCTCCTTTGTTGACTAGAATGTATCTTCCTCCCTTTCTTTTCTCCCCCCCCATCTCTGGGAATGATGGGCTTTCCCTTCCCCCCCCCCCTAAGTTTTCACATTTCTTTCCGGATAGATATCCCCCCCCCCCCCCCCCCCCTTTTTTTTCCTTCTCCTTTTTCCGAAACGTGATATGAGAAGGCCTTCTTCTCCCCCTCATTGGGTTCTTCCCTTTTTTTCTTGTTTTAATGGGGTAATAAACCCTTCTTGGGAAAGAATTATCCCCCTCTAACTGTCGACGTTTCACTTTTTCCTTCTTTTTGGGGGGGTTTTTTTTTTTTTTTGGGTTGATATGCCCCTTTCCCTTCGCTGTACCCCCCCCCTTTTAGAATGAGGAATCCGCCTCCCTCCCTTCCCCTTCCCCCCCCCTTTCAAGCCACTCCATTTCGGCAGTTTTTTTTTTTTTCCGCTCCCTTTTTTTTCTTCTCACCTTTAGGTTCTCTTTCTTTCAGGACAAATGGATTCTCAAAAATTCGCCTTTCGTGTCCCGGCAATAAGAGTTCCTCTCCCTTCCTTTCCCTTCTTTTTCTTCTTTGGCAATGCTGGAGTCCCCCCCTTTCTGGGTCTTTCATTTCCTTATTGAGAAAGGATAGTTTTCCCTTTTCCCAAGAACAGAGAAAGCTGCGCGATCCTTCCTTTCCCTTTTTTTTTTTCCACTCAAGCGGCACTTCCTCCTCTTTGCGGTTATGAGACAATTTTCCATCCCCTTTTCTCTCCCTCTTCTTCTTTCCCTTTTTGCGGTAAAAAACTCTTCCCTTCCTTTTCTCCCTTTTTCCGTTGTTCCCACGGATTGCCCTTGCCTCTCCTTTCTGGTCGGGGGAAGGATCGATAGCGTACTGAGTGCCCTCTCTTCTCTTTTTTTTCTCCTTCCTTCCCTGCAGAGAAAGGTGACATGGCGAGATCCCTCCTCCAACTTTTTTTTTCGCTCCCAGCCGTCCCTCCCTTTTTTTTTCCTCCAAAAGAAAAGAAGACCCCCCCTCCCCCCTCGGCGGATCGTGATCGTCCACCTCTTTTTCAGAAACATGCGACACTCTTTTTTCTTTTTTTCTTTGAGTCAGTGGATAACGACTTTTTTCTTCTCTTTGTAATCCCGCATCCACCGGCCCCTCCCCCCGGCGAAGTAAATAGGACTTACTTTTTTTTCCATAGATGGGGCATTCCCTTTCCTCTCCCTGACACTCATGGCCTTGATTTTTTCCCCCTATCGATAGAAGATGGACGTTCCCCTCCCCTTTTTTTTGTTGAGAGAGATAGCCGGTTCCCCTCTCTTTTTCGAATCCGTTTTTTTCTTCCGAAATCAGGCAAAGGACTTTTTCCCTCTCTCTTTTCTCCTGGAAATGCAAAGCTATTTCCCCCCTTCTTTCTCCGGAGTTCCGTCTCCTTTCTTTTTGGGGGTTACCTTTTTTGAGGAAACATGCTATTCCCCCCCCGAACTTAGGATCACCCCCTTCGGCAGAAGGTCTACCCCCCCCCCCCCCCTTCTTTTTTTTCCGGCGTACGATCAGCGCTGGGTGGCTCTCTTTTCGGATTTGTTTTCTTCGTGCCTTGACAGCGTGATCGGCTGCGATTCCTCTCCCTTTTTTTTTCTTCCTCCCTCTTCTCTAGAAATGGGAAATTTTTACCGGTTCTTCTTTTTTTTCCTATCGCTAGCGTCCTTACAAGGGACTCCTCTCCTCCCCCTCTCCAAGGGCAATGAAGTGGGACAAACTTTCTTTCCCCTCTTTTCTCTAGGTTTCCGCCCCTATCTTTTTTCTTCTCGACGCCCTCGATCTCAACAGTTTTTTCTTCCCTTCCCCCCCCCCTTTCCCACTCAGCACAACGATCGGTTACTTGCGCCCTTTTTTTCCCCAAAACCCCAGGATTCGCTTCTGCTTCCCCTCTTTCCTGATGAGGAAAGCTGTAACCCCCCTCTTCCTTTCCCCATAAGCCTTTCTCCTCTCTGAGGTCCCCTTGGCTATTTTCCTTTCTATTTGCCCCAGCTCTGATTAACAAACCTCTTTCTCCCTTTTTTTTCCTTTTCCTAAAGGATTTCATCGAACGGCTCCCCCTCCCTTTTTTAAATGTTTGTATAATACAGGGTTCTTCCCCCCCCTCCTCCCCTCCCCCCTTTGAGTCAGTAGCAGAACCCCCCTTCCTTCAATCCCCTCGCACCCCCCCCCTTTTTTTTTTCTTTGGCGTTAGACTGTTTAAAAGCCCCCCTTTTATTTTCTCTTCCCCAAGAAAGCATTTTTTTCCCCTTCCCCCACTAATGGTACCGTTCTTCTTTTTCCGATCCGAAGCCGCTTTCTTTCCCGGGATGAAGCAAAATTCCTTGTCCCTTTTTCGTGGTGCCTTTCCTTTTTCCCTTCTGCCCCCCTTTCCCATGAAAACCTGCAGTACGAGGTGTCTTTAAGACGTCCCCTTGCCTCAAGGGGGAAGAGGAAGGGCCGTCTCCCCCTTCCCCTCTGAGGGGATTCTGTCCTTACCCCTCACGGCGAAAAGGGATTGAGCGTCCGGTTTTTCCCTTTTGTGCTCAAAACCCCCCCCCCCCTTTTGCGAGGGCCTTCATTCTCCCTCCCCTCAAATTTATAGTACCCCTCTCTTGAGCTAAAGGACCTTCCCCACCCCTAATGGAGTCGATCGAGGCAACTTTAGAGGCGAATCGCCCCCTTTTTTTCCCCTTTTTTTTCAGGACGATTCCGACTTGTCCTTCTGGTTTTTCTTTTTTTTGCGGCAAGAAGGATTTCCCCCCCTTTTTCCCCTTCTTCGAGAGGGATTTCTTTTCCCCGAGTTTCGGTTTTTCTTTTCGGGGCCTTTTGTGTCCATCGCAAAGGCCTCTTTTCTTTTCTTGATTTCTTGATGAGCGCTATCTTTTGGATGAGGTTGATGCACTTTTTTTTTTTTTTAGAGTGTTTAGAATAGGGGTCTTTCCCCCCCCCCTTGCGCTGCTATTGACCTCCCTTTTTTCCGAGTCCGAGACAAATGTCTGCCTCTTTTCTTCAGAGCTAATACTGAATAAGAATACCATTCCCCCCCTTTTTGAACCCGTGCAGGGCCCCGCCCCCCCCTCTTCGGGATACGATCCAAGAATGAAACTTTTTTTTTTTCTTTTTTTCTTTTTTCTTCTCTGGGACCCCCTCCGTTTTGTCGCGATCTTGTTTTTTTTGCGTATGAAAAAACGCCCCCCCCCCCCCCCCCCCCCCCCCTCTTTTCCCTCAGCGGAGAACGTATGGATTGTGGGCGTCTTTTTCCGGACGTTGGGTGGACCTTCTCGCTCGAAGGAAAGACTGAAGGCCCTTTTCTTTTTTCCCCCTTTTCCGGGCCGGTTCGATTTGAGTTCCCTCCCTTTTTCATCAATCCTCCCCTGTTTCTCCCCCAGAGCCACAAGACCTTTCCTTTTTCCCCCCCCCCTTTTCCCCCCTCAACGTTTTAGAGGGATAGCGCTTCCCTTTTCCCTCCTCATCCCTTAATGAGGGGCCCTTTCTCTTTTTTTCCCCTTTCCCGAATGTCGGTATCCCCCCCCCCCCTTTTTTTTTTTTCACAGAAAAAGCCCCTCCTTTTCTTAATATGTTGCGCGATTTTTCCTTCTCCCTTCTTCCCCCCTTCTTGACAAATGCGGACTAGTCCTGCACGCCTCTCTCTTTTTTCCCCCCACGCTTCTTTTTCCGCCATTCGGCAGAATTCTCTTCCTTTGTCGCAGAGATATACCGAAGTGTTTTTTCCTCGCCCTCGCGGCGCCTTCCCCGAGCCTCTGTGATGCTGCTTTCGTTTTTCCCCTCCCCCCCCCAGACTTCCTTCCCTCCGTTTCGTCTTTTTCGATATCCACAAATCCCACCCTTCCTTTCCCTTTTCCTGCCTTTTCTTCGAAGGAAATGCCTACCCCCTTTTCCTTTTTCCTGTCGACCATATGACCCCCCATCAATGTTCTATGGGAAACGCTTTTTCGCCCCTCTTCTTCCCTTTTGATCCAAGGGGCGACGTCACGTGTTTTGTTCCCCGTAGTTCTGACGGTTACCCCTTTCCCCTCCAAAAGGGTGCTTGTGGGAGCTTCTTCGCCCCCCCCTAAACTAAAGAAAAGGTTCTTTTTCCCCCTTTTCCTCCCCGTGTCTTCTGGTTGCGAGTTCTTCTTTCTTTCTTCGACTGACCACATTTCGGTCGCTTTCTTCTTTTTCTTCGACAAACAGTTAAGACACCCCCTTTCTCTCTCCTTTTGTCGCCCGTTCAATTCCTCTTTTGCATCGGTTGGGACTCCTCTTTTTCCTCTGGAGAGAAACCACGCTTTCCTCTGAGTTTACTCATCCTTCTTCTGATGCGCCGGATCGTTTGGAAAGCTTTTTCCTCCTTCCTCCCCCAGAGAAAGCTGCAGACGAGAGCCTTCTTTTTTTTTCTTCCACCGGCGGTCCCTTCCCCTTTTCTTTTCTCCAATTTCCAGAAACTGGGAGAGCGAGGCGCCTCTCCTCTTCTTCTTTTTTAAACCTCTTCGTAATTCCAGAGTTTCCTTCCTTCCCCTCCTCCCTGAGAGCTCTGATGGTGATCTTCTTTCTCCCCCCACACACAATGTAAGATCGCTTTCTTTCTTTTTTCCTTCTTTGATGGAAAAGCCACGGTAAAATAGTACGCCCTTCCTTTTGATTAGCGATGTTCCTCCCCCCTCCCCCCAGAGGAGAGACTTTTCTTTCCTTTCCCCCCCCCCCCCGAATAACTGGAGCTGTTTATTTTATACTTTTCCCCCTTCTTCCCACATGCGAAAAAGATAGTGTTGGGGCTCCCTTGCTCTTCCCTTTTTGTGATAAAGAAGTTAGTCTCTTTTTTTCCTCGATGCACCACCTTCCCCTCCACGCGAAGTAAATCGGGCGTTCCTCCTTCTTCATTTAAAGTGGAGATGCTCTTCCCTTTTTTTTTACTTTCCTTTCTTTTCTACCCTTTTTTCTCCCCATCGAATAGATATAATCTTTCCCTTTTTTTTTCCTATAATAAGTTGTTGGTGTTGAGTCGGTCTCTATCTTTATCGATTTCCTTTTTTCCCCCCCCCCGAAAGCAGGGGTGTCTTTCCTCCCTTTGAGAGACGCCATCTTTCCCTGGACCCCTGCCGGACCGCTCCCTTTGTTACGTCGAAGGGGAGGAAGTTTTCCCCCTCTCTTTTTTTTTCCTTCAGAGGACACCTTTTCGTACGGAGACGGAAAATTCGTTCATTCCCCCCCCTCCTTCCCTGGTCTAGAAAAAAAGAAGGTTGTCGATTTTCTTAGCTATGGGTGTCCTACTTCTTAGTTAGTGTTCTATTTCTTTTATTTTTTTCCCTTCCTCCGTGATAGGGCTGTTTCCCCCCCCGGGTGACCATCGATTCTCCTCTTTCCGATTTTACCGGGGATGGGACCATCCCCCTCTTTCCTGCCCTCCCCTCCTTCCTTACATTCCCTACTGGCATGTCGAGAAGGGACTCTTTTCCCCCCCTCTTTTCTTCCTCCTTACGAAGAGGTTTACGAAACGAGTCTCCTCCTCTCTCCTTCTTTCCTCCCGTTCTGAAATTGTCTATCCCTGCCCCTTTTTTTTCTCTGGTTACTTGAACGAAAGTTGAGTTAGAGTGCGCATCTATCCCCCCCTTCGTCCGATGAGAGGAAGATTTATATGTTCTTTTTTTTTTTTTTTCTCCTTTACAAAACTATCCTTTTTCAATAAAGGAGGACACTCCTTTCCCTTATGAGTATAAAGTTGTCTTTTGCTCCCGCCATTGCCCTCCCTATTCGCAGTGTGAGTACCTCTTCTTTCTTTAGACGGATTTTCATCCTCCCTGTGTCTAAAAACTTTTCTTTTTTTTTCAGGCCCAGTCCGGGACTATAACCGAAAGGGGTCTTCCTCTCTTCCTTCTGGTTCAAAGAGACTTCTCCCCCCTTTTGTCCGCAACTTTTGTGGCGTTCGCTTCTTTTGGCTGCCTCAGGTTTCCACCCTCCCTCTATAGAAATAAACGTTTTCCTCCCAAAATGTACGGGTGACCCTCTCCTCTTCCGTCGCCACTTGATCAGAAAATTCCCTTTTTCCCCTCTTTTTTTCCCTCCCTTTTCCAATAGAAAATTGGATTCCCCCTTCCCGATTTTTCGGTCTACTTGCCATCCTCTCCTCGGCAGGGCCGTAGCCAGAGAAATTTCTTACAAGCTGGGCCTCTTTTCTTATATCTATCCGGTCTCCTTCGCTTCGATGTGTGCGAAAGACCATCATCTCCCCCCCTTGTATGTATGGAAGTAGTCCCTCTTCTGTAACCGCTCTTTTTTGATATATAGGAGAATAACGGCCTCCATTTCCCCCCTTCCGAATGGAAGAAAGATCTCTTCCCTTGTTGTTCTATTCTACCCTTCTTTCCCCGGCGTGCAGGACGAGGAACGCCTTTTTTTCCTCTTTTTTCCCCTTCTCCCAAAATATAGAAAAAAGATCACTCTTTCTCTTTCCGCGTAACTTCCCTTTTTCTTTCCTTTGGTTGTGGTGATACCGAACCCCTTTTTTTCTCCTCATTGATAAAGGGTCCATTCTCCCCTCTTTTCTTTCGAGAAAGTGGGGGTGAGATTCTTTTTCTCTCCTTTATTTATTTTTGCTTCTAATGGTCTTGTGGATCTGCTCCCCTTCCCTTTTGGAAAGGGGAGGTATCTCCTTTTTTTTTGGCTTGTCTCCCTACAAAATCGAAAAGGAACGTTCGCAAGCTCCTTCCCCCCCCTTTTCCTTCGAGATCATCACTGAATTCCTCCCCCCCTTTTTTTTCCCCCTTTTTGACCGTGGCCCGTCGCCCCCTTTCCCCTTCCCCCCCTATTCGGGATGGCAAGATACCTCACTTCACTTTTTTTTTTTTTTTCCCCCCTTCCCCAAAGAAGCGGGGAGCC
>Ga0179593_1539823_pt1 | contig 11106 bp, 13 predicted proteins | sample CZODoug2_1_08_16_FD_185931 | JGI IMG/M metagenome (GOLD analysis project Ga0179593, IMG submission 185931) | Vadose zone soil fungal communities from Angelo Coast Range Reserve, California, USA - CZODoug2_1_08_16fungal (PacBio error correction) | ecosystem: Environmental > Terrestrial > Soil >... | reverse complement strand
CAGCCCTCCGGGCTACAATTGCTTTCCGTACCCCCCGCAGTTTCACCAGTTTGGTGGGTTTTTTCTCAGTCACTCCACAGAATTACCCTCCCCCCTTTCCCCCCAGACAGGTCTTTCCAGGGCCCCCCCCCTTTTCGTGTCCGTTTCTCGTCCACCCCAAGAGGCCATTCCCCCGGAAACACAGCGCCCCCAACCTTTTTCCTTTCCGCGGAACGGAAGCGGTCATCCCAGGCTTCCGTTTCCACAGATCTTTCCTCCTATATTCCCCTTTTTCATCAGTTGATTTTTTCAAACCCTGCTCCCGTTGGCTGATTTCAAAAGTCCCTAGCCAAGTCGGTTAGGGCCATCTTCCGCAATCCCCCTTGTTGGATTTCCTTCATTTTTTGCATGTTCCCCCTTTTTGTTCTCTCTTTTCCTGACGATATTACCTGGTCATTCCGCCGGGATTCGGGTCCTCCCCCTTTTTTTTTCCACGTGCAACCTTCCCCACTGGGAGGTCTTCCCCGATTTTTTTCGTTAAGGACGAGTTTTTTTCGTATCCTGATAGCGCTCTTTTTTCACAGGTCTGGTTTTTCTCTTTTTTTGTTTTCACAAGGTCGCAGTTTTATCCCTGGGAACCTTTAGCTGGTCCCCTTCTGTTCTCTTCGAAACCAAAGCCGGCTTTTTTACGCGATTTTCTTGCTTTGACCCACCGTTCCACATCGGGTCGCTGTCATGTTTGCACGGCGTTTGGGTCTTTCTGCCCCCCTAATGAACAACCTGTCCCCCTCTTCCTCGGAGGTGGTTTTTTTTTTTGCCCTTTTTTTTTCCTTTTGCTCTTCTCCCTTTTCTGTCATCCCGGTGGTAATCGGCAGTCCTTTTCAGCCTTTCTTCGAGCTTCCCAAGTTGTTTAAGATCGTTCCCCATCCTTCTCGACCCCCCGTGGGGCGGGTGGCCTTTTTTCGTTCTTCCTTTTGTGTCTTTGAGGAGATCTCTGGCCCTTAAACAGCCTCCCCCCCCTGTGGTACCCCCCGAAGTCGAGTTGTCTCAGGCGTGCTGGTGCCTTTGCTTCCCACCCTCGGTCGTTTCTTGATTTTTTCGCGATTGAGAGCAAACGGGCTTTGCACTAGTTTTGCGACGATCTTCCGACGTGCCCCTGTCCGATTTTAGTGATCACCCTGCTTTTTTGTTGTTCCCTGGTCTTTTTTCGAGCCCCCTGCCCTCCATTTCTCTCGATGAACCGATGTTCACTTCACTTGCCTGTCAGTTTCCCTCTGCCAAAAAACCCTTTTCTTTGGTTTTTTTCGTCCGCCGGTTTCTTGTTTTCGTTCCGATTTTTCGCACCTTCTCGAACGAGACCTTGGTTTCCCGAACGGGGTTGAAAGGAAAGGCCATTAGCTTTTGTTGTCGATACTCCAAACGCGCGTACACACACCCCAATCGTCTTTAATCTCCCCTTTTTCTTGATTCCGGTGATTCCCCGCAGTTCGTCTCCCCCTGTTTGAGAGCTCCCTCTTTTTCTTTTTCCCTCCAAATCTGAAATTGTAGTCCCCCACCTCTCGCCAACATTTTTTTTGATGGCGAGGCCGTGGTGTTGCCTTTTCCGATGACCCTTTCTTTGGTGTGACAATTCGGCAGAAGCTTTATCGCTCCTATCGATCCTCCCTCCCCCTTTCGGATGTGTCTTTTGTCATTGAACCGCTTGAGACACTTCTTCCCCCCAACTTTTGTAGGTTTCCCCGTGGGGGTTTGTTTCCTTTTTGTTGTGAAGATCCTTGCAGCGTCTAGTGTTTTTATTTTAGTTCTTTTTTTTCCTGTAATCGGTGCCCCCGCTGCTCTGACGAAGAGTTCCCCGTTTTTCGTTTTGGGCGCGGACCGGGAGTTGGCCTTCCCCGTTGCACGATTCCCAACGACGTTGCAATCCTTTCCTCCCTTAAGTTTTTTGAAACCTTCCTGGGAGATCCCCCTTTTTTTTTTTCCTTCAGGGTATTTGCCTGAATTTTTTTTATGAACCCCTGTTTGTGCTTCTTTCCTGGCAGTGTGCTTCACGTGCCTGTTCTTTCCTTTTTTATTTGATATTTTCATGCGCGCCTTTTTGTAGAACTTTTAAGTGTTTTGGTTACTGTGGCAAAGGGCAGGCCTTTTTCTTCTTCTCCGGATCCCCCGTTTTTCCCGTTTGATTTTGACCCCGAGTTCCACCTTTTTTTTTCTTTTCGGTTTTTCCCTGCCCGGGAGTTGCTTTGCATCGGCCCTGTTTGGACTCCCCCACTACCGAAACCTTTGAGCTTTCCTCTGTGCCCCCCACCCCCGTCACTTCCCCAAGCAAAAAACCACGTTTCAGTCGTACATTATAGATCGTGCAAGACTTAACGTGCATGTTTGCAAATTTCCCCCCATTGTCCAATGATGCTGTCCCTTTAGGCCTCGTAAAAATCTATTTAACATAGTGTGGTTCACCAGTGATATCATTTTAAGAGTGTACATATGGGTCCCAGGCCAGCTCCCCCCCCTCCAACGTGTGTATATGATTTTTTTTCGCCTTGAGCTTTTTTGATGCTGAAGTGTTAAAAGCACCTGAGACGCGGACGCCGGCTTAATTCTCTGGCCAATGGGTTGAATCTGTCACCTTTTCTTGTACGACTAGAAACACCCCCCCCCCCTTATGTCCCGTACACCGGTGTCACTGTTTCCGTGGGAGTCCTTTTGGGCCCTTCCCCCAGTGACGGAGAACCCCTTCCTGTCTTTCAGACGGAAATCGGGGTCTTTTGGTGCTTTCTTTTCTTCTATCTTTCCTCTCCTCCCCCCCCCCGTTTTTTTTGTCTGTTTTTAGGATGTAAGGCAATAGCCCTCTCCACAAATTGGGGGCCCACAATCATTCCGCGGATTGGTCCCCAGTGTGCCTCGCTTTGAGGACTCGTTTTTGTCGTTTTTTCATCTATGTGTTGGTCCCTTTCCTGCCGTTTTCCCCATGGTGTTTTGGGAACACCATGGTCCTATCCCGCCCCATCCTCCACCGCGCTTGCTTCCGGCTCACACATGCGGAGACCAGGGTTTTGGGCACTTTTTTTCCTTTTTGCGGTTACTGGGTTCCTCCCTCCCCTCTCGTTGCTTTTTTTCCGGGGTCCCTGAGAGTGTTTGGAGCAATGTGCCCCCCTAGTCGATAAGGTTCGATCTCCTCACCCCCAGTCCCATGCCCTTTCACATCATGCATTTTTGGGGGAAATTCCTGAGACAATGCGGATGTTATGTTTTTTCTGTCTTTTTATTCCGTCGCACTTTGACTCCACCCCGTTTTCTTTTTGGGGGCGTTCCCTTTCGGTCCCCCCTTGTCAAGATCTCCTTTTTGTCTTGGCTCAGGGCCTGGGTTTGCGATTTCTTTTGGTTCGCACTTTGGATATTCTTCCCCTGTTTTTTGCAGGAACCAACGGACAGGTGCTCGGCGACTCCAATTGGTTCTTGTCCGTGCCACGAAAAAAATTTTTCCCCAGTTCTCTTTCTTTTCCTGGGAGGCCATTTCACCCCCCTTCCTTTTGACCCGGTTTCGGTTTTTCAGACGTTGGAAGCCACCCAACGGCTCATGTTCATTCTTTTCCTTGACTTGTCCCTGGTGGGTCCTCTCTTTGTTCTTTCTTCTGTCGATTTAACTTATGGGAATGATCTTTAGATAGATCTTCCTCTGGCCGTGAAACTCCACATTTGTTTCTAGTTTTTGCTCTCACCCCCCCCGCCCCCCCCCCCTGTGACGTTCTTTACTGCTCGTTTCGTCCTTCAAAGGCCTTTTTTGGTGCTTTCATTATAGGAACTTTTATACGTCCCCTGGTTCCCTTTCGCCTTTCCCAACTTTTCACGTTTGCCACCGTGTGGGGTTTTCTCTTTCACTTCCCCCTCTTTTGACATTCCCATGTACCCCACCCCCAATTCCCCTTTTTTCGGACGCGGCTTCCCCCCCTTCTCGTTCCGCAGCGTCCGGGCAAAAGATTTTGATCTATTCCCGTGCATCCCCTTCATAGATTTCCCCCACACCTCGCCCATTCGTCACGCGCCCGTTCCCGCCCGCCTGTTTAGGACCTCCCAATACCCTTTTTTCGCCCTTGGGGCGTGTTCTCCCGAATTTCGCTTAGGAGATATCTTACTGATGACCCTTCGCTTTGGGTAGAAGAAATTCCGGTTGTTCCTGAAAACAAAGCAGGAAAGGTTTTGGACTTCTTGCTGTTTGTGTTTGTCGTTTGGTCTAGTTTTTGTATACCTTTCTTTGTGAATGCGCTGGGCCCCACTTCCGTTGTTGCATAGTTTTGGACACGTGGCTTTATGACATTTTATCGCTGGGCCAGGGTTTCTCATTATTTGTCCCACCCCCCTTACATTTATGTGTCGCCCCAACTTTTTTTTGTGTCCCTCGGAAAACTTGGCGTGTCGCTTGTTTGACAGTCTCCCTTCTGGTCTTCTCCTCCGGGGCGGAAATTTTGTTTTTCTTCTTTTCTACTTTGACAAAACTTGCCAACATGGATGCGTGCTCTTGTGTCTGTAAAGTCGCTATACTTTCCATTTGGTCTTTTCTTGTCCTTTCTTTGTTGGGGTACTTCTACTGTTTTTTACACGCGGGCCTTTTTAACCGGCTTCACCTCTTTCCCCAAAGTTCGGTAAGAAAACATTCCTCAGGGTTAAGTCTTCACACCTTTTTTTCGTTCTGTCTAAGTCGTCTTAAATCTATTTTTTATTTTACTAATTTTAATATTTTTTCCTGAGTCGGATGGTTTTCTCATTAACACCACCCTTCCCCCCCCCCCCCCACCACGACAACAGGCCTTTTCATCTCTGTTTTTTCTTAACCCGTTTTCCTTGCTCCCCCCCTTGCTTCTCGTGCCAGTTCTTCTTGATGGGCCCTTTGCCCTTTGGACTCCAGGGTGTGTTTTCCCCTCCTCTCCGCTCCTCTTTGTTACGAATGACTCCCCTCTTTCGCCCGCCCGCGGGGATATTGTGACATGATTTTTGTTTCTCCCCCTTTCCGTTAAGCCCCTCCTTCCTCCCGCGCACCCCCCTGGCGTCTGTTTCCCAGGCCGGCGTTCGTTGCAACAAGCCTTCTTTTTTTTGTTCTCTACGCTTTTTTGGTCTGCCCCATGTCCCTAAAGCACCCCTTGGTTTGCCAATCACAAGCGACCGGAATACTTCACGTGGCAAAGAGAGAAACTTGCAATCCTTAACTCTTACTTTGACCCCCCATCATTTCCCCTCTTTTCGCTTGTGCTGTTGTTCAACAATTTTTTTCGTCAACCCGCTCAGTGTCTCCCCCAGTTTTTGAAAGAATATCCCAGCCATCTCTCCCCTTTGGGTTATCACATCGCGGCAGGCAGGGTCTCCCTTTTTTTGTGTCGATGACAGCCTTGATGATGTGGTGTTTTGAAATGAGTTTGTGATTCTTTTTTTCTTTCCTTCTCTGCCCCCATATCGGTGCCGAACTGCTTTCCTTTTCCCAGTTCTTTTCTGCACGTCAAGTTCAGGTTAGGTTTTTTCTGGGCTTTTAGTACTTTTTTTTTTTCCAGCTTTTCAGAGTTGCTTTGGGTTTTTCTTTTCAACCATTTCTTGTGGATGTCTGTTCCTGTTTCTCGCGTACAAGCGCCTGTATGCCTTCTCCCCCAGCTTCCTTTTGCCTTCCCCCTCCTTTATGTCTGTTTCGGGACCTTTTTCTTCCAGTTTTTAGATCACCTTGAGTTTCCCCCTTCCCTGGCCTCCCCCGTATTCGGAAATTTTTTCCTTGACCTTCTCATCATTCTCTTTTCCGGTTTGGGTAAGGTTCTTTTTTCCTTCGTACATGCTCTTTCCGATCCCCTTTTTTTCCTGCCCTTTTTTCGTATCAGCTAGGATTCCGCTCCCACGTTTTCCTGGTTCGTCTTTCACTTAAAGCAAATTTTTTTCCATTCCCCTGAATTTCATTTCTTTGGCTTCGTACGTCCAAAATCCTTCCCTTCTTCCCTTTGTCCCGGAGACCCAAGCTTCTCTCATTGCTATAGGACCCTCCCTTTGCTGCTCGTTCAAGGAACGCAGTCACCCCTTCCCCAACAAACCAGTCCCCTGCTTATTTCTCCCCAAAGTACTTTCCCTGGTCTAAATGTCCTTCCTTTTTTTCTGGCTGGTCTTGTCCAACTGAAGTCTACCTCTTTTTTCCTGCCATTGAAATTGCTCTCCTTCTTTTTTCCTCTTCAACCGATTCCCAGCATCCATACTTAGGTGCCAAACTTCCAACTTTTTTTACTTCCTGCTGTCGTCCCGGGAGCCCCGTGCTGCTGCAGTTTGTTCAACGCTTTGACTCGTTCCCGCGTAGTCTTTGGGACCGTTGGGTTTCGAAGACCTCTTTCTTCGAGGGAATCTTAACAACCAAGAGCTGGGAGTCCCCCGACAACCGTTGCATGTTTAACTGCACTCCGATCTGCCTCCCAGTACTGTTATCCCCTCTTTTTAGACTTAATTTTTCTTCCGATTACAGGGATTCCCTCTTTCTTCGTTCCCCTCATCTAACTTTTGGTGTTTGCCTCAAGACGTTTATTCGGCAACCACCCTTTCCCTTTCCCGCCGAAATCGGGTCTCCTCCGATAGAACAGCTAGTTGCTTCCTTGTTTGCTCCCCCCCCTCTTCCCTTGTTTCGGGTGGAGCCACGATAGGTTCGTGGTGGACAGTTTCAGCGTTTCTTCCCTACTCCGTATTCAACAAGTCAGCGTGACTTTTCCCGCTTCCCCTACAAGTTGGTTGAGTCCCCAATCCTCCCCCAGTCTTTTTGGGGAACCACGCCGAACTTTTGTGGTTTTTTCTGTGAGACGAACGCACGAATGAGGAGTTTTCTGTTTTTTTTTTGGTTCCTCTTTCTGTATTATTTTTGCTGGCCTATTCCAATTTTCTCTGCTTCCCCCCCTGTTAGTTCGATCCATACTGAGTTGTTCCACCTCCCTCTGCACTTTGACCAAGGTCCCCCGACTGGTGGGGGGTTAGTCCCTTTCACTTTTCAATTTTTTTTTTGCCCGCTTTTTATTTCGCCTGGTAAAAAATGGGGTTTTGAGGGTTCAAGTTTTCCATGCTTGTAACTCACCCTCTGTCCTGGTTTCTGTTTTTTCGACTCTTTTCCCTGCAGCTATTTCGCTTTCTCGACGCACTGTGGCCTCGAATTTTGCCTTCCGACCCCCCCTTTCCTCCATCCAACCGGATACCGTTCCGGTTCCTTTTGCCGATATTCCACATGGGGTTTCCTGCCCCCGTGATCCCCCCACCTTTTAAACACTTACACAACTTGCCTTTTCTTTCCCTCATTCAATATAGACCTTTTCGGACCTGGGTGAGGGTCTTTGACGACGCAGCCCTCTCCTTTATCGCAATGAAAGTTCAGTCTTGCAGCTCTTTTTTTACGCAAGTTCCTTTTGTTTTGTATTTCTACTAATTCGCCTTCCTTTTCAGTAGGGAGTCGTGCTTTTTTTTTGCTCTTTTTTTTGGGCCTGCGGACCTCCCCCCTTTCCTCGTGCAGCCTACCCTTCCCCAGCTTCTGGTTCCTATACCTGTGCCTAGTCTTTTCGTAGTTCCCTTCCCTTTTTTCTGTAGACACTACCAGTCAAATGTCTTCCCCCCTTTAAAGAGAATGCTTTCTTCCCCCCTGACCAGATACTTGGGCCGGTTCGTAAACCCACTCAATCCTACCCCCCCCAATTCACACCCCCCTTGACCTTTTCTGCTCTTCCACGTGCTTTGGCATGCCCCCCCTTTCTACTGCAACCCCGATCTCTTGATCTATTCTGTTCCGTTTAGCCTTTTGACTCTTTCCCACCGCTCCCATGTCTCTTTCAACCCCCCGTTTGTGCCAAGACAGAAGGAGTAGGTTTTTTTTCGCAGCCCCCCCGTTCCGTTTTTGCTTCCGTGTCTAGTTTGGTCTGATTTCGTGTAGTATCCCTTTGACAAGATGATCATCGTTGAACGTAAAATTTGTTTTGTTTTCCATTCTTTTCCCCCATCCTCCCCCCTCAAGTGCGTGCGATTCTTGGCTGAGAAGAGTGATCGGTGCTTTTCTTTGTTTGTCCTCTTTTTAGTATTTAGGACCCTGATAGCGATCCGGTGGCAGTCGTTTCGCTGCCGGTTCCTTTGTTCTTCCCCCAAATTTTTTTCGGCGGTTTCGTCCCTCACCCCTCTGGAAACTTTCCCTTCGAGTCGTCCCCCCCCCCACCAGAATGGCTTTTCCCGTTTAAAACTCGAGATGCAACCCCCGTCTCACCCCCGTGGTTATCCGTTCATTTCCGCGGTGGTCGTTAGACCCCCCATCATGCCCCACCACAACTTGGTCCCCCTCTTGTGATTACACTTATGATCTCCGCGTGATCTTTTTCTTGCATTCTCTACCTGCGATAGACCTTATAAAGGGCATCCGTGGTCCGTCCGTGGAATCACTTCGTGTTTTAGTGTTGACTGGGGGCACAATGGTGTTCTCTTAGTATTGTAAAAGGAAATAGTTGCATTTTTGGTTCTTTTTTTTGCGGCGCCTGATATTCCTCCTTTCCTAAAGTCTTTCTCTTAGATACCCTACTTCCCCACTTTTTTTTTCCAGTATTTCTAGTCCCTTTTTTGTCCAAGTCCCTGAAAGTGGCACGCAATTACTCCTTCTTTTCTTTTGAGTGCCCCCCTCCCTTCCGATTAACCGGGTGACTCCCTTCCATACTTCTCCCCATTCTTTAGTACCGGCCACCAGCCAAAGATATATGATTGACCTGGCCTCTTTCCAAAGCGTTTAGTTTTTTGCCTTTTCTTTGACTTCCCTCACTGCACGACTTCATTCCGCCCCCCCCCAGATGGACTGAACAGATCTGCCCCGAATTTCGCATAAACAACACCAAGACCGGTGCGGCCTTTTCCATCTTCTTGTTCGAGGTATGTTCCCCAACCTGTGCAGAACTTGATACAGTTTGTGGAAGCAAGCCAGACGGAAGGGAACGGAACGTGAAGATCTTTCCGTCACTAAACCCAAACTCGCCCCCTCCGTGACATTACTCACTACCCTTTTTTTTTATTTTGTTGTTTTAAGTTTTAACCGTTTAGTCCCAATTCTTGAGTTTTTTTGAGCGGCGTCCCTATTTCCCCCCTACAAATCTCGTGACCTCACCCATTCATTACACAATCGGCGTTTATCCTTCTCCCCGCTCCTTTTCTTTAGTGGCTGATTTCTCCTATCCTTTTCGATCGGGTTTTTGTGTAAATTGGGATTCCTGGCCGTTCTCAGCTCGTGTCGGACTGCTTATTGGGTCCATCTTCCCTTTGTTCAAGGGGTGCGTCCGCGGTTTGATGGATCGTTCGTTTTTTTTTTTTGGGACTCAGCGGGTTCACGTTTTTTTTTTTTAAGGGTCAACTTCCTTGTCGGAATTTGAACGGATGACCTTTTATTCTTCCCCCTCCCCCCCCAGTCTTTGTACCTCGCTCTTCGAGTTCTTTGTTCTTTTTTGTCCCCGCTGCCGACCGGTTGGATGGCCGCCGCGCGATCACTTCTTCCTTCGCCACGGCCCTCGTCCACAGGTTCCCCTCAAATGCGTCACAACCCGGGGTAATAATCGCTCGCTTTTTTTTTTTTCTTGCTTTTTTTGAGCCTGGGGGTAATTGAACATTTTGGCCTGTCATTGTGGACAGGCTCCCTCCCCCGTTCAGGCATTTAGTATTTTTCTCCTTTGATTCCCCCGTTCGGAACTAGTTTCTGGGTTACGCAGGAGTACCTTGTGTGATATCCACGCAGTTGGACGTTTGACTTTCTTGTTCCGGCGTATTCCCTTTTTCTTTTCGCCCGTCGTTTGTTTCAAAACTCTCCCCTCCTGTGGGCAGGCTTTTGAACAAACGCAGCCCACTGCCCCCGTCTCCCTTTCCAGGTTGAAAAGCCCCATTAACCAAACCCCCACGTTTTTCCACTTTTTATGCCTCCCTTTACTATCGTTCCCGTGCAACCTTCTTTTTATTTTTTGTTTTTTTTTTTTTTCTTTTGGTCCACGTACTGTGCCTACCTTATTCTACCCTTTTTTTTATCGACCATGAATCTCGTGGCAAGTTTGGAAAACCTTTTTTCTGCATCTTCGAGCGCCCCCCCCCACCCCTCTATGATAGTTTTATTTTTGGACCTTTTTTATCTTTAATGGTTTAAGGTCTCGATTGCTTTCTGAGTTAGTCGATGTTCAAGTGTCTACTCCTCTTCACCGGCGCAGGTGCCTCCGACCCACCCCACCCTTTATTACCGAACCGGCATTTTCACCACCGACTTTTTTTTCGTCCTTTTTGGAACGGGATACTTTGATAGGACATGGTTTTTCTATTGACAGATAAGTTCTCATCCCTATATTTTTCAATCTCCCCTTTCCCGGTTTTTTTGGTGAGTTCCTTCATTCCGTCCCCTTCTCCCCCCAATTGTCATTTGCCGAGACCCATTTCGATAGTTTTTTCTTCAGGCTCTTCTCTTTGATCTGAACAGTTGTGGGCTCCAGGCCTGCAAGATCTGTTTTTTTCCTTCTTTTTTCTGCGCCGTGGGACAATGGTCTTTTTTTTTTTTTGGGGTATGTGGAAAAGGTCGGAAACTACGTCTCTTGGACCAGTGTAAGCGCGTGCTTTACCCCAGATTTTGGCTTCACACTGTCCTGGAGGACACCCCTTTCAGTTTTTCCTTTTTTTGTAACCGGAGGTGACGGGTGGGGTTTAGATCGTCTTCTATTGGGTACTCTTTCCACCGACCTTGAGCGAATTTTACCACTTGCCACTGAATAAGTCCTAGTTTCCCCCTATTTTGTTTTACCAGTAACTAAGTTGACTTCCCAATGTCACTGGGTCTTTTGTTTCCTTTTTCAACCTTCTGCCTTTGAGTATTTTTCTCTCTCGCGTTCCCTTTTTCCCCAAACAACCAAAAAAATTGTGTGGTCGTGACCTTTCTTGGTTTTTTCACCCTTTACCTCTGCTGTTGTTTTCGTGGCTTTTTAGTTCGCCCTGTAGAGTGATGCCTTGAGTCCTTACCCGACTTTCCCCTTTTTTTTATGGCAAGTTTTGACCGAATGCCAACTGGTAATTTCCCCTTTTTAGCCCTTATAGGTGATATTCCCACACTGGAGATTCTCCTAACTTGAGGGAAACCGTATG
>Ga0179593_1455093_pt1 | contig 11106 bp, 13 predicted proteins | sample CZODoug2_1_08_16_FD_185931 | JGI IMG/M metagenome (GOLD analysis project Ga0179593, IMG submission 185931) | Vadose zone soil fungal communities from Angelo Coast Range Reserve, California, USA - CZODoug2_1_08_16fungal (PacBio error correction) | ecosystem: Environmental > Terrestrial > Soil >... | reverse complement strand
CCCCTGGCTGGCTACCGGGGGATCCCAGAGATGACTAACCCCTTTATGACCCTCCTTTTCCTCCTGTATGCACCTCTCGGGCTGGAGTTAATTTTTCTGAACTTTCTTTTTTTGCCGGCCCCCTATTGCGCGCGTAAGAATCGTGCAGGTGGCGGAGAAGAGTGCCCCTGACCTTTATGTTGACCTTTCCGGTGTTTCCTCTCTTTATTGTGCGTTCTTCGTCGCGCCGGGGTAGGTGGCAACAGCGTTTCGCTTTGAGTTGGATGGAATGGCCTTTGTCCATTCTCTTTTTCAACAGGTCAGCTCGGAAGCTCGGCCAGGCAGACGTCCCCGACATTGTGTCCAGGTGTTTCGAATTGTTGTCGGCCGCGTCTTTGATCCATCGTGACCGCACTCTGTTCGTCATCCCATGTCGTTCAGTTTTTTTCCCAGCTGTTGTTGGTTGATTCTCCATAAGCATACGGGTGCTGGTCACCTGTGGCTAGCACGTCTTTTTCTCGACCAACGGTTGAGAGGGGCCCCCTCTGAATTGCGTTCTTCGGCGCATTCCGCCTTTCACGGCTGTTACATTGTTTTCTGTTACCACCTTTCTGTTGACATTCGCCCGACCCCTGCTCTCTGGGTTTCCCACCCCACACCACCCCATACTTCCCCCTTGGCTTGGCAGCCGGTCCGGAATCTCGACTCCCGCGCGCGACCTACGTTTACTGCTCCGATAACACCATTTCCCGGGCAAATCTTCGCCGCCAACCCCGTTCTAGTCCTACCTAGCCCGCGGCGTGGGACACGAACCTACCTGTTAGTTTCCCTGGACATTTTTGAGCCCGGCGCAGAAAGTGTCACGTTAGATTATGTTGACGGGCCGATTCGGCAGCCGACGCTTCGAGCAGAGGGCGTCCCCTGACTTGAACAGTCGACCCCCGCTCGCTGGCCCTGGCCTAGGCCGGTGGCTCCCCTTGTTTTACTGCCTTCCATCTGCTTCTTTTTTTCGCTGTGTGTTGAACGCCCCCTAGACCACCCAGATAGCGGTCCGCCAAGTGGTTTGACGGAGACTTTTAGAATGTTACTCCCTGGCCCGACCTTTCCGACTGCTCGCGCTCCCCCTGGCTTGCCTTCTCCTCCTTCCCATGCATTCCCCCCTTTCCCTCTGACGGAACTCGGGCCCTTCCCGGGCTTTTTGCCTATTAGGGTGTTATTCGCCCCAACCTTAGGTGACCAGGGGTAAGTGACAAGTACCACCCTTGGCCATATGAATCGTCTTCAAATCCGACCCCCCCCCTCAGTCATTGACACTTCTGGTGTTTTTTTGTGTCTGTTTCTATTTCGTCCCTTCGTAGCGAGTTTGCCGACTAGGCGTATGAGACAAATGGGTTTTCAACCCCGGGGCTGCTTCCGGAGCGGATTTGTTTTTGCTGTTATTCGTCCCCCGGTGGGGGCAGGCATGGGGTCCCTGGAGACGCGTGCTCGAATTAACCGGTTTTGCCCCCCCTTGATTTTTCTGCGTTCACTGTGGATGTACATTGTCGTTCGGGCAGAAACGTCTAGCTTTTGCGTGACCTTGTCGTCACACGCGGTTCTGTTTTTTCAGGTTTTTTTGTCTCAGGTCCGTTCTCGCACCGGCCCCTCCGAGACATTTCTGATGCCCCCTTCACTTCCTCCAACACCCTTTCACTTTCGTAGTTGACATTCTGTCTTTCCCCGGGCGGGCGGTTTCAGCAGATTTTGCTTCCGAGATCCAGGCCATTTATCACCCCCCGTTAGTCTTTCCTCTTCCCCCTTTTGATCAGGGCGGAAGCCGATTGCTTTGTTAGATTTCCCACGTTCCTCGGTACCCGCCGTCGAGGTGTTGTAGAGTCCTGGCGTTCGGGCTGCGAGAGTGTTGATAAGGCGAGCTGGGCTGCGCCACTGACTTGGAACTCTCTCACACTTGTCTCCGGCTTCTTTTCCCCTCTGTCCCCCCGGCACCGACGGCGCCGGACTGAGCCTATGCAGATCCCACTTTTTTTGTACCACGAACCCCCCCTTGCCCTGATTTTCCCTGAATGCCCGTTCTGGCTCTATGACGGGTTGTCATTCTGTCTGTCTTTTGTTGTCATTTTGCCCTGTTGTTCTCTTCCGACTCCCCATGTGTTCCCCTCCGTCCCCCCCTTTCTTTCCTTCCCCCTGCACAGTCGATTTTTTCAAATCGTTGTCTCTTCTCTCCTCCCATTTTCTGGTTAAGAGTGCTTTACTACTTCTTGGACCAGACCATTTTTGAATTTTTTCTTTTTGAACTTTCTGTTCCCATTGGGTTCAAATCGGACCTCTTTCAATATCTGACAGTCAGCTACAGGACTCCACCCTGACAACTTTTCCTAGTTAATCTTGACCCCTCCCTGCCACGGTTTTGACTTTGTTCTTTCTTGCATGAGCTGCTCCGGGCTCGTCCCTGGCGCGTCCACTGGTATGCATTTCCTTCGACTTCCGTCCCCCTTCTTAGCAGCCGTCGTGGATCTCTTGTCTCCTTGGCGGTTTTTTTTTTTGTTTGGGGAGGCGACCCAGCTCGCTGATACCCCCCCGCCTCCCACCCCCACGCGCAGGTCCCCATACACCTCGACTTTGCCTTTCTTTCCTGCCCCCCATGATTCCACCCGACCGCTCCGTTGCTTTCCTGCCACAGCGTGCGAGTCCTCCCCTATCAGTCCCCCCAAGATCTTTTTCTGGGCTCTGCACTACCTCCCCATCCTTTTGCACCCTCTCCCCCTTTTCCCCCCTTCCCTCCGCTTTGTAAGTGAGCATTGACCTGTTCTTGCTATGCCAGGGCAGGCGCACCCGTGTGCGGACGGTTCTCCCTGTTTCCGGGATTAACCCCTTCAACGGTCAGGGTGCCATTTTTTGGTCTTTTGTGGTTACCAGTGGACCTCTTCATCGTTGGTTCCAAGTCACTTTCCCACTGGCACGATGGAGCGCGCAGTGTCACCCGGCTGGATGTTAATCTTGATCCCCCCTTTACCAGCACACGACCCTCCCCCCCTTTCCTGTGCGCCCGTCTCGGCAGGTCCCCATTGTCTTTATACAATCCTCCCTCTATGCCCGCGGTGCTTTTTTCTCCCTCCAGATTGCCGAGCGGCCCAGATATCTTCGGGCCTTTGAGTGTCTTTACACTCTTAGAAGGGGACATAGTGGGATTGTGGGACGATCTTGTGTCCCGTTTTTATGTGAGTCTTCCCCCTATTCCCCATTTGTATTCCTTGCCATAGATTGGAGGTGCCGTCTCTCCCCGGCCCCTGTCGGCTTTTGACCCCCCCATTTGTTGCTTGCAGAACCGCCTTTTTGAGTGCAGTGTCCTGTCTTATCTTTATTGGTGGCGGGACCCTCTGTTTTCTCCGCATTTGTCCGAGCGCGGCTGGCGCTTCGGGTTGTGAATGGTTCCCCTTAGCCCCCCCCCTCGTAAGTAGTCTCTTCGTCACACGTTTCTTTGCCTTTCTGCCGCTTTATTTATCCTGTAAGAGAACCTTGTCTCCCAGGGGTCTTACCAGCCGCCCACGTCACCCCCCCCCGCCAACAGAACACTTATGTCAGTGGGGCCTTCGCACACAGGTTCATCCTGTCCTGTCCTTCCGTTCCCTGGTTTCCCCTCAGGCGGCGTTTCACATGTGCACAGTTCCCGAGCCTTTGGGCGCACGGCGGGGTATTCCACGGTCCCTTCCCTCCCGACCACTAGTTGTTTTCCGTGCGTCTCACGATTTTTACACGCCCAGACATCCTGCCTTGATGACTCAAGCGTAGGAGGTTCCGGCTGTTCCGATTGGTGTGTAACTCGTCAGGTGTTTTCAGATGCAAGTGTTTTTCCCTTTATTATTCGTTCCCCGCACGGCGGGCGAATCTAATGGATGCGGCGGAGGAATTTTTTTCAGGAGTGGGGGGGTGTTTGTTTGGCTTTCCTCTTGCCAGCGTGTCTTGGCTCATTCTCTTTTCAGGATGTCTCTTTCACCGTTAAAAAAGGCCCCCCCCCCCCAGTTTGTCAGTCCTTTGCCGTGATGTTTTTTTTGCAGTAAGGTCTTCCTCCGCCCTGGTGTATGTGTAGTGGTGCGCGTTGTTTTAGTTAGAAAGCCTCCCTTTCCCGTCGTTTGCGACAGCCGTGGGTAACGCTACCTCGTCTGTTGGTCCTCATTCCTTTTGTTTTTTTGATCTGACCGTTGTTGTCGGGCGCCCTAACGCTTTTTTTTCCCCGACCGGGACTGTCGGCTGCGCTTTTTAAGCAACTTACTTATTCACCCAGTGTTTGGTCTTTGTTATTGTCCCTGGGAGTTTGACTTTCTGTTGCATGTAAGTTGAGGTCCCCCCCTGCTGCTCAACTGCCAGGTTCCCCACTTGACCCTCCGGCCCCCCTCTTCCTTCCGTATAGTAATACTGCTATGCCCACGTTTTTTAGGCTTTCCGCCCCGCCGGAGGCAGCCCGTCCGTCGACTGTTTTCTCGCACCTGCTGATCTCACCGTGCGGTTCTTTACAGAACCATACATTGCACGCTTCTCCCGCCCCTGCAACGTCCCACGTCTCCCTGGGTTGTCCTCCCTTTTGTCACTCCTGTCCTTGAACGCCAGATCATTTGGAGTCCAAGTTTTTTGCCGCTGACCAGACCCTCATATGCACTTGTGCGTGGATGTTTTTCCGACTCCTTCCAGCCCTTGTAGACACGAGCTCTGCTTGTCCCCCTCTGACCGATCCTGCCTTCGTGCGCGGCGCATTTTTTCTGAACCTTGGGTTTCCCTCCCCAACTGACCACATTCCGTCTTGGTTACTAGGCTCTTCCCGGCTTTTTTTGCCGCCCCTCCTTGAATTCGTCCCCCCCCCCTCTCTCTTCCTCTAACTTCATGTTAATTTTTTAGGTCTATTTCCGCCTATTTCCCGAAAGAGTTCTCGTCCCGCGGCCCCGCCTGCCAGATTTCTATTTGTCCCCCCCCCTCGCGCTCCACGGACTTAGGCTGACCTGGTTCCGGTGCCCCTATTGTTTGTTTCAGATTGTGTTTTCCGTTCTCCCGTGGTAGTTCCGCCCATTTAACCACCTTCCTCCCATGCTGTCTGACCCTTCCCGGCCCCCTCCGGTGACCGATTTGGGGCATGTTATTCGGGCTTTCTTTCCCGTGTGTCAGGAGGGGAAGGTATCTGACCGACGGTCGGGAGCGGCGGAGGACTTTTGGGTTTTTTTGGCGATTCGGCTTCAGTATACGTTCTGTTCTGTCCGTGGCCCGGTGCGCTTCCTTACTCCCCTTTTTCTTCCATCCCATTTGCTGGGTTCTGGATTTTTAGTTTCTCTGTGACGTTTTCTGACACCAACTCGGTTGAACCGTCAGGGTTTTTTTGCTCCCGGCTACTGCCTTCAGGCTTCGCGTGCGTCGGCCTTTTCCTTTTTTTTTGTGACCTGGTCAGTTTCCTTAGTACCCTTTTACAATCCGTTCCTTTAATTGCTGCGGTCCACTATCTTTTCCGGTTTTACCCCGAGCATCTGGTGCATCCCCGGCTCCCATTCAGTTTGTGTACGTGTCCCGGCGACCTTGTCTCCCTCGCTTATATGCGAGAGCCCTATGGTATGGCGTGGTATTCGCCCCGTGACAAATCCCCCGAGTTGTAGCGGTGATGACCCGCTCCCGTGGTGCGTGGCGGCGGTTGAAGGCTCTCTTGCGCCCCGAGTTCTCTCTCCCGATAACGTTGGGGGTTGGTGGCTTCTCTTCCGGTTTCCCCCTCCGGAGCGAGGAATGAGCCTGCTTTGTCTTTTCCCGTTGCACGACACGCTCACCCTTTTTTCTGCGTCCCGTTAATGGCTTTCTGGTGTGTCAGTTTGTACGATGTTCTCTCCCTGCTCGCACCTGCTTCTGAAGGCAGTTCCAGTGGTGTGTTCTGATTTGGATTTTTATTTCCCCTGCTTTTGGCCCCCTGGCGTGTCACTTTTTGTCTGGTGCTGCACAATACCTCTGCCTCACCGTTGTCATGGCTTTCGTCGATGTTCGTCCCACAGACGGCAGTGCTTGCCACGAGAGCTGTGCCTTGAATACTGATACGGTTTGTCACCGCATGGTTTCCAACCCCTTGCTTTATAGCCGGTGCAGGTCCCGTCCAGTCGCCCACACTCACAACTCCTAGCCGCCTGCAGCGTGCTATTTTCACTTGCTTGCGACACCCCCTTGTTGTTACACTACCCGTGATGCTGCGCATGTTCTCCCTCTCCGCTGCGTCCAATCCCGGTCATAAGGATTAGCCCTTTGGCCTGCCGTTTTTTTGCGCGCGGACGCAGTCCACCACTCCGCCACCACCACGCAGTTGCCACTCACCTGTTTTTCATTTCTAGCCGGCTCTCTCACTCCCAGCCACCCGTCCCCTGCTCGCGATACAGCGTGCGAATCCGTACTTCCCTGCACGTCCAACTTTTTACCGGTAGCTTTTACGGGGACCTTTCCCAACACTTTTTTTACCCGGAGTCGCCCTTGGCCGTGCGCGCCATGATCGAGTTCGGTACGTTTATGTTGCCTCGTCCCCTCAGAGGTTTGGCCCCCGTTCCTTGACCTGACTATTCAGCCGGTGCCCGTTGCAGTACAGCCCCCCATTGCCTCCCTTGGTTGTAGGGCGCCCCCCTCTCAGGTTCACCCCTGTTTTCCCCTTGGTTTAAGGACGTGGGCTGGATGGCTGTCTCACCACCACTTAACCCAAGTCGACCCAAGCCCGCTACCACCGTCCTCGTTCCCGCTTCCGTTCCCTCCTTACCCCTTCTCTCGCTCGCGAAGTCTTCTTTCCTTTCAAGACGTACGCTCGTCAACTTCCTGAACTCTTCTGCCCCCCTCTCCCTGTGTCGGTTTGGGCCGGACGTTTTGCTCCTTCTGTTGGCGCTTTCGGGGCTTTCATGCACACCACTTGCACATGGTCTTCTTCCACCCTCCATACTTGGGGCTTCCCCGTCTTCCAGCATTGTACTTTGGATATATGGCTGGTAGGTGACCCCCGGTCCCCCTCTTGTCGCGAGAGCCCTCCTACTGCGTGGCTTGGCCTTTGCCATTAGGCCCGATCCTCTTCAGCCTTTTCTTTCAATTCCTCTTAGCTTTTTGTCCCTTGGATGATGATTTGGTCGTGCCCCTGCGTTCTTCGAGTTCAACCCCAAGACCGATGTCAGTGGCGCGGTTGATGTCAACATCTCCTCCTCCTTCTGTCTGCCTTCCCTCGTCGCTTGCCCGACCCCGAGATTTTGGCCCTTTTTGATGGATACTACTTTGTCCATTCTTGCCCCACTTTTGCTCGTTCCTTCCGCGACCCTTCTCACCAATCAATCCTGAAGGATGAACTCCCTTTTACGGCTGGCCCGGGATTTCCGTCTTTCTCGGTGGCGGGCGAAGCCGCACCTCCCTTTTATAGGTCCCTCCTTCTCTTTTCGATAGTTTTGTCAGGAGCTTGGTGGCTCTGGCGCGGTTTGTCGAAGCGTTTGGCTCTTTCGGGACGACTGGCGATCGGCCTGTTTTGAACAAGGTAGCACCCTCCTCCGCGTCCCCTTATGCGTTTCACAAGGATCCTCCGTAAGAGGGTTTAGGGCTTTGAACCCTCATGGTCTTTATGTTCAGGTTGTTTTCCGTGTGTGTCGCGACATTTATAAAGTGCGCCTGTCTGACCATCCAGCTTGTTTGAGCGAAGACATCCATAATGTACTTACCCCACCTTCCCCCTTTTTTTTGTTTAGAGGTGACTATGTTGTCTTGTTAGTAAACCCTGGCATGGTACAACTTTCCGTTGATCCCCTGTGGCGCTCGGCAAAGGCCGGACACATGGACTTTCCCTGTTCTCTCGTCTCGCCCTCCCTTTTCTCTTTGCTGACCGCCCTCTAGACTACCTTTTGCCAAGTGCTAGGCGAGCCAGATGGCACGTTGTGAGACGCCCCCCGACTGCTTCCCTTTTCTGTACAGGTCGAGCCTCCCGTGACTCCCCCCCCCTTCTACCCGAGTACGTTTGTCGTCTAGCTAGTATCTTCTTCCTCCACCTGGCGAGTCTACCCGGGACGCAGGCTCCCTGCTCCTGGAGTCTCCTACCGCGTCCGTTTCCGATCCATTAGGGGGAACGCGCGGAAACGGCAAAGACTTCGACATCGCAGACGATGCCAGCACGCTCGCAAGACCTCGCTCTTCCCGACCTATTCCCGCCCTCCCCTCTTGGCCGCGCCACCTTCTTATCTATGCTTTAGTAGCTGAGCCAGAATCGCCTCTTGTTCTGCCTGCCCTAGTGAAGACCCATCATTTCTCCCCCGTTCTACTCTCGATTTTTTTTTCTTCCAAGGTTAGAGAGTTCTGGTCTTAATGGCCAGACGTCCCACCCTCCTCGCCCGCGTCGAGATGAGACAATCGTTTCCCATTTTCCAACTTCCCCGGACGAGTACTCCGGGCCTTTACCGTTTTTTTAATCCGTGACCAATGTGTCATTTTAAGATTCTTTCCCGTGGTTACTGACACGCATTCAATGTTGCCAATTCTTTGCGCCGGACAGTAGTTCAGCGTTCCGAGGTGGTTTTTTTTCAGTCTCCCCGAGGTTTAGCGTTTCTGCGGGCGTATTGACGTTTTTAGAAGCCGCAGGGGCTTTATGGGCTGAGGACGGTTTCTTCCTTTATTGTGGGCTCGTTTTGGTGCTGACGTGGTCTGTGATGATTCAGTGTTCTCTTTGTCTATACATCCAGCCTGGTGGTCCCTGGCAATTTCAGTATACGTTTTTACCCTTTTTCTGCACTCGGGTGCTGGTTGGGCCATCCGGCAGGCGCCGCCCTGACTAGTCTTTTGGGTTACTCCGTTGGCCTCTCTTCCTTTCTTGAACCCTCCCTTTCCTCTTAATGGTCATTGTCCGCTGACAGTTTTTGGGGTTGCCCGAGAGGATTTTTAAGCCAAATCCGTTCCCAGTCTTTGCCCAGGGCTTCTCTGGACTTTGCCGTGCACCTTGGTCCTCTCTCGTCTCGGCGTGATGACAAACGGAACGTTTTCAATTTTCTCTTGCGTCCGCTAGCTCCTTTTTTACCCGCCCTCCCTTGGAGGTGAATGCATTTAGTGTTGTGGTTCGGCGCGTTTTTGCTCGTTTGTCTTGGGCTTTCAAACCTGGGTCACCGAGTCCAGTGGCCCCCTTTGGCCTTTTCGCGATTCTGTCACCTGGCACCCCGTTGCCTTCTCCGCAGTCCCTGCGTCAGAAAGTCTGGCCCCTGTTGACCCACCGCGCCGATGCCCTCTCCGGCGTACTTTTTTTTTTTCGTTGTATGGGTGTCTGGTCTGGATACCGCAAAGCAACCTTTTGAGGTGTCATCACACCTGTTTTCACAGTGTCTTTTTACCCCCATCAACCAGCACGGTGGCCCACTCCCCCTTTTGCTATCAGCTTCCTTGCTTTACCACCTCCGGTGTTTGTGTGCTCTCTTGCGATCCGCAGCAGAGGACCCAGGGGCTCAGACGTTCTTTCTTGTTTCAAGTGAAACTTCCGCCGGATATTTCCCAAGGCTGCCCTTCTCCTATTCAATAGTAAGGTGACACGGCTTCCTTTTCTCCGAACACCTTTTCCCCCCGCCGCCTCCGTCCCAGAATTCCCGTGCATCTGAAATTGGTTTGCTGCTTTTGGGCCACGTTTGATGCCTCGGGTCCGATCCTGGCGCTGCTCGGTGAGATTGGGCAGAATCACTCCCACTCCTCCCGACCCAGGATTAGCGTGGATCTCTTTCGTCGTTCATTGCCGCAGCTTTCTCCACGGGCTCCCGTCCCCCCCACCCCCCCGCGCCCTCATTCCCACGCACTCGCTGATGTGCTTACCCTGCTCTCCCCCCCCCTCCCACCCAGTTGATACTCCTTATCCTCTCTGGTAACCTGTGTACGGTTCCATTCCCCCAAACTAGCTGTTGGACTGGGGATCCGTACGGGAATTTTGAATAATTTTTGCCCACCGGCACCACCTGGTCCCCACCGCGTGCCCCGCACCACTTTGACAGCCCCCCTTCCTCCACCTCCGTCCCCATCTTTTACTAGAGTTCTCTTCATGTCCCAGTCGTACATTTTTCCCTGAAGCTATCCCTTGAACGCGACTCCTTCCCTCCCAACTTCGCTACCCTCTTTGGAGACCCGGCCGTATACCCGCTGGACCCGCCACCACTTCTGGATGATCTCACACGTGTGTAACGCCGGGTTATCACAGGAATACCGCGCCCCCCCAAGCCACGGCCCCCTGCCCCCGCATGCTCCCACCTCTTTTTCCGTCCTTCCTACTTCGGGCTTTATCAAGATAATTATGCACTGTACGCGCCCCGGGGACTACTGCCCTTCAACCGAGAGGGGTATACTTTTGTGTTCCTTTTGACGGCCCACTGACCTCCTCTCTTTTTGATGAGTTTTGTGCCCCACTCTTGACCCGGTCGGCTGGACACATCTAGCCCGATTCCCCGTGTTCGGGCTCCGGCCAGCTTTTCCTTTGTTTTTCTTGTCCGTTATTTGTCGTCTCCCTTGGCATTGCGCGCGGCGACCTTGACCTGGCCTCTGTCCATCCTTAGCGTCCCCCCACGTTGCTTACGCTAGCGTGGGTAAGTCTGTCTTTTCCTTTTGACTCATTGTTCTTTTGCGTGTGAGCTGACAAGCACCCATCGAAAAATAATCAGTGGGTGTCCCCCCAAAGTTTTTTTCCTCACAGTCGTGTGACTCGCAAGTCCGATTCGGCGGGAGTAGATCCTTCCTCTCCTAGACTCTGGGCTGGTTGCCCCCTACGTCCAGTCCCTTGCAGCGAACTAGTTTATCGCCTTTCTCCCCCGATTTGACCGGGGGTTCCAAGAATGACCCCTTCTCCGGTGGCGGGTAGGCCTCGAGGCCTTCTCCTGTCGTGATGGAGGCGAAGTGCTGCTTTTCATTGAACCAAATCCCCTGATTCCGGGGCGCTCGCGTTTCGAACACATTCTCGTGCGTTTTTTCGCGGGGTCGTCAGTGTTTCCAGCCTTTTCTCGGCGATGAATAGCCACTTAGGACTTCTCCTGTAACCCCGGTCGCTCTTGCAGCGCTTCAGGCATTTCATTGTGTGTAGTCAGGTCGCTGAGTATTTGCGGTTACTTTGTCCACTGAGCCTTCGTTTTTCCACTTTTTGGT
>Ga0179593_1429500_pt1:0-7500 | contig 11106 bp, 12 predicted proteins | sample CZODoug2_1_08_16_FD_185931 | JGI IMG/M metagenome (GOLD analysis project Ga0179593, IMG submission 185931) | Vadose zone soil fungal communities from Angelo Coast Range Reserve, California, USA - CZODoug2_1_08_16fungal (PacBio error correction) | ecosystem: Environmental > Terrestrial >... | reverse complement strand
CATCCATCTTCCTCTCTTTCCTCGAACCAAACTGGTTTTCTCGGTTTTTTTACTGTCTTCCGTGTCCCTTTTGACCCTCCCTAGCTTTGTCCAAAAATCTCCGCCCCCCTAGCCTTGTCCTCCGGATTATCAATCGTTTTTTGGAGTATGTCGCCCGCTCTCCTTGATTTCTGCGCAACTCCCATTTTTTCTTGGCCTCTTCTCCGCTAAATGTTTTCGCATGTTTTCCTACCTCATTTTTACAGTCAGGTGGCAACTCATTCTTCTGGTAATCTATTCTAAGCATGATCTCGATCTATGCTTCCCCCATTTTTTTTTGACGTTCCCTTCTCGACCATGAAAAGGCTGCCCTTTTTGTGATGAAGGCCGCCGTTCCAGGCGCGCGCTCCCCTCCCACGGTAGGGCCTTGTTTTGTTTGAGAGCACCATTTAATCCTTTCCTCCTCTATTTGCCGAAATTTTCTCCGTCATTTTCCGTTCCGTTCTTTTCTCCCGCTGCCTTTGCCCCGGGGCTCGCGACTGACCTTCGTCCCCCCCTTTTTTTTTAAACCCAAAATATTCATTTCAGTCCTGACGTTTTTTCCGAAGGATTGACGTCTTCCTCTTGGCGGATTTGTCTTGTCATGCGCCGGTCCAGCCAACCTTGCCTTTTTTTCGAACGGCCTTTTCTTTCTCTTTTTCCTTTTTTTGCGTGGTTCTTGCGGTCTCCTTTACTAGCCCCGCATCAACTTTGTGCTTCGCTATCTGGGTTCTCGCAGGTCTCTCCGTTTTTTTTTTCAGAAACTCCTTACAGACGCCCCCACATTTCTTTTTGATTACCCCGATGGGCCCTGCTGTGGAGACCTTTGCTCACGAGCGACAAGTTTGCTTCCGGCGGTCCTAGGTTTGCGACTGGCGGTTTTGACCCCAGCCTTTTTTTTGAGCCCGTTCGGAAGTGCCAGTTTACCCTGCTCCGCTTCATGCCCGCGCTGGACTGCCTCGCTTCTTTTCGTTCTGCCGTGCCGGCTTACCGATGGAATTCACACCGGAAGAGCTTTTTTCTTATATTTTTTGAGTGCTGGACGTGTTTCCTTCCTTCCCCCCTTTCCTTGTCTTCTTCACTTGCGCGCCACTGTATGAGTGCTTTCTCCTCGTTCACCTGCTTATCTTTCCGCCTTTGAGTGCAGATCTCCTCCAGTTGACGTGGAGAGCACGGACTTCGTTTTTTTAGTTTGGACTTCAGGTCCTATTTACTGTTGTGTTTTGACCCTCCCTGCTCTTCCCCCCCCCTTCATCAAGGGGGCCCTCTCTCCTTATCGTTCCCTTAACGCCCCGCTGTCCATTATAATGCCTTCTTAGCGCAGTGAGGTTGTTCTTCTTTCCCTTTTCAGGACTGGCCTTTCTCGTCCCTCACTTATTTTTCCCTTTGAAACCCCCCCCTCGGAGCAGCTCCCCGTGGTGAACACTTCACTTTCTCCCATCCTTCTTCACGCAGGGGTGGCTCCCCGATATGGGGCGTAGAGCTGGGCAAAGTTTCTTTTTTACATTTATCTCCTCGGAGATCCTCGACGAACTGCCACCTCATTGCCTTCTTCTCCGTGTGACGTCTCCGGACCTGCATGACCACGATTTTACGTTGACAGTCGACACACCGCGTTTTCGTTTTGCGCCTGACCCCGACCAGACTCAAAACGTCGCACCCCATAGGTGTTCGACGTTTTACCGCTCCCCTTGAGCGGACTCCGGTATTTGGTCGGCCTCCCTGTTCGTTTGTTGAGGTTTAGAACAAGGTCTATAAGACACCTCCCTTTTTTTTTTTCCCCCAGACCCCCTTTTTTCTTTTAGATTTGAGTACGTGACGCCCTTAGCCACGGGCCCACTTTCTGCTTTTCGCTCCAACCCCGAGGGCGCCCCCCATGTTCCTTTTTTTCGGTTTTTGCTACGCTGTCTGGGAATACTTCCATATTCTCCTTTTTTGTTCTTTTCCTGCTCCGCCGGAAACCCGCCACCTTTGCTCGCCTGAGTTTCCGCCCGATCTAGAGCTTCGTTCCGTGCCCTGATCTCTTTTGACCTCGAGCACTTCTCTTTTGTGACCTTTCGTTGGCAATCGTTGTCCTGACTCGCCGATTCCCGAAACATTCGGCCACGTGCAGAAAACAATTCCCATACTGTAGCGGCGCAGACCGTCCAACATTTCCCTTTTTTTTCCCCCCTGCCTCTTTTCCCTGGATTCATCTCTTCGCTTGGTTCGGTTACATTTGGGTACGGCTCGATACCGGCGTCAGGATTACACGGAATATCCCCTTCCGAATTCGCTCACAGAGTACCAAGTTCTTTTCCGAGGCTTCCCTGACTGCGTCGTTTTCGAAGGCCCAAACTTATTCATGATGAATCGGAAGACTTTGACTGAAGTGGCCATCCCGGTAGGACCCGATTTTTTGTGGTTCTGCTCCCCTTTTTCTTCGTCGATCGACTAGGTCAGGAAAAGCGGTATTTCCATTAATATTTAGATGACCAAGCTGTATGTGTTTGCTTGCGGGGGTTCCGGTGGGAGGGTGACACCCCTTTCTGCCACTTCTGGGGTTTGGGTTTTTTAGTTTCACTCTATCGACGGCGTCCGTACTGACTTACGTCGAGAAGGAACTCGCCTCTACCTTGACACTTTTCGGAGTCTGGGGTCTGAGTCAATTTCGTTTCTTTTCGGCGGAGCGGTCCCCGTTGTAAACGTTTATTTCAATCTCCTACGTACCAGGCATTCTTCCCGTTTGCGCCAAAAACCGACTTGTTCCTTGCCCCTGCGTGTCCTACTTTGTTTTTTTTTCAGTTTTCTCCTGCGTACGGCTTGATGGATTCGGGTTTTGTACTCTCAGTCCCCCCCCCTATCGGCCCCCCACGGCGGCCGACGCGAAACACCGGGCCCTTCGCAAGTTACCTGAACATGGAGGACCTACGATGTGGTTTCTTTTTTTTTTTTTTTTCCCTCTGCCTCGATTCCGGCCTCATGATCCAGCTTGTCCAAGTTCGCTGGCTCGGAGATCCCCCGCCATTGCCCGCTTTTTTAACGTTTTTCTGTCCCCATCCCTCCCCCTCGCGCGGCGAGGTTATTCTTGTATTTTGTCTTTCGTCTTCTAATCTTGTTGGTGTTGATTCAGATTTCTCAATGTTGAATTTTCCCGATAGCTCATCATAATCCGCTCGCTCCGATGAAGCGCTGCTGGCTTTCGGTATCATTCTTTGCACGGGCACTTTGTTGGCGGCTTTCCCGCTCGCCTGAATGACCTCGTCATGAACTTGGACAGCGCTTTCGAGTAGCAAAGTTGAAGCCAGGAAGCGATGCTGCCCTTTCTGCCTCTTAAGTCCGCCATTTAAGGTTTTTCATTGTCGGTCGCATCTCGTGTGTTGTTCGGCGTTCGACCTTAATTGCCTGGAGCAGGAATGCTTTTAGAGGAGTAGTTATCATTTCCATGCCGTTGTGCATTCCAATTTCCTTCCCGCTGCAGTGCAGTAGCCTCGCCGTCGTCTTTTTCGCGCCCCGTCTTTGCCGGTTGATGACGCGGAATCTTATTTCTTCTCTGCCGGACCACTTCCGTTTCTAGACGGTCCTTGCTTAGAGAGAGCCTTCGTTTCCTGACCCCAACTCTGTGCCGACGCCCGTAGTGAAATTCCCTTCTGATCCTCTCCTTCTACGTTCTTTTTTTTTCTCTTCTCGCCCGCGCCTCTAGGTACTTCCCTTTTCAGCGATCTTGTCACCACTCTGACCCCCAGCGCCCGCGCCGCCCGCCAGCTTTCCCGAAATGTGCGCTACCTCCTTTCCCTCTAGATTTTCGACCTGTCGAAGACACCGTTTCTCGCAACTCCCCCATTATTGAGTCCGATCATTCCCCATTAGTTAAGCTCAAGCTGTCTCCTTCTTTCCCGACGAAACGAACTGGTGATCGGCGCGCCACAGAGCCCCTCCCTTTTTCTTTGCCGCTGCAGGGGCGCGCGTCCACCCCCTTTTTTAGAATTTCTGAATCCCGGGACTCAGTTTTGCAGTTTTTGTCCCTCCACTCGTGTACTTTTGTTTTCTTTTTCCGCCCTCTTTTTCTTATGCAGCCGACTTTTTTCGCTTCGGGCGCCGACGAGACCCACTTCCCCCTTCGATCCAGTCAATGGTCTTCAGTTCTCAAATCCCGCTTTGATTTCATTGCTCGATATTTTTTTCATAAGCTTGCTGACGAAGCTTCGAGCTTTTTCTTTAGAGTTGTGTTTGTTTCCGTGTTTTCTACCCTGGAGCTCCTCACAGGCTGCCCTCTCTTTCAGGTATTCCGCACGTTCTTGCGCCGGCCGCCTGATTCCGGGCGGTCGGCCATCGGGTTGTCTCGCCCCTCCCTTAAGTGTGTTGAGAACGCCCCTCGATTTCCTTTCCTTGCGACTCCCCTTTTTCACTCACCCTCACCTCTTCCTGTTATTTTCGCATGGCATGTCGTATAGCTTGGCCCCCGAAGAACGGCCGCCGCCTTGCATCCTTCCCCCCCCTCCTTCCGCCTCAGGCTGCCTCGGACGCTTTTTTAAACTTGCTGACGACATCTGCTTTTTTTTCTCTTTGTGCCGTCTGTTCCTTGGGTCCAAGACAAACAGCTTTGTTCTTCACTTTGGGTTCGAACGGCAGAACGTAGACTTTACCCTAAAGTCTTCCCCTTTTGTTCCTTGGGTCTCTTAGATGATGGTAGTGTTTTTACTCCCCTTAATTTGTTGGATGCGTTTCTATTTTGGGTTTTCCTTCGCGGCTCTCAGCTCAGTTCCATTTCTCCACCCCCCTTTTCCCCTCGCCGCCTTGAAGACGACTGTCGATACCCTTTTCCTTCCCTTTCGGACGGGCCTAAAGACGACAAGTTTGCGAGTGTCTACTTCTGCTCCTTCCTTTAGGGCTTTTTCCCCTCAACGCGGTTTGAGGGACGTCGCCCTTCTGTGCTTTCAGTTTCCCCTTCTTTTTCCCCCGACTCGCGACGCGAAAAGACGTTCTCCCTGTTTTTTCACTTTCCGGCTGAAGGCATGAAGTTCATGACGTCTCCCCTTTGTGACTCTCCTTCCCTCTTGAAAGAGTTTTTTTTCCCTGGTTCCTTGATTTACCCTAGTCCCTCCGGTTCCCACTGCGCGCAGCGTGACGTGCTTGCCGTTTCCTCTCCATTTCTTCCTCTATCATCCTCTCGGTGTTGTTGTTGTCTCTATTCCCTTTTCCTGATTTCTCCGGCAATCCTTCCCCCCCCGTTGTGCGCGCATTGGCTCCTCACCCCGGTCTTCCTTTTTCCTGGGGTTTTGTTTTTCCCCCCCCCTTGATCACGATATCTTTGCCACAGGCTCGTCCATGCCTTTCCCGTGACCTGCTGGGCGGCATCACGACCCGGTCAACGTCTTTTCTCCTGGTTTTTTTTTCCCCACTGATGAGTTGCCTTTCCCTGATTGAAGAAATCAGGACTTTTTTTCCCAGATCGGGGTCCACCTCAATTTAACACCCTAGTTAGCGCTGAGATCACTTCTTAGGCTTTTTTTCTTCTTTATGATCAACTTTCCTTCACGGCATTTCCGGGGATACCTACTCTTTCTATACAATTGTGAGTAGCTTTTTTCAAGTTATGTGAATGAGAGTTCTTCCATAAAGGAGATGGAGTAGTTCGACCTCTCTAAGCATAAACGCAGCTTTCCAGCCTCTCTTTTTAGGAGACTGAATGAAAAAGCCGGGGGGATTAAACCCTGAGGTTTTCGACCAACGAGAGAGGTTTTACACCTCTTTGGTGTTTTTTTTTTTTTGTTGGTTTTGGAGGTGTATTTTTTTTTTTTCTTTTTTTTTTTTTTTTTTTTTTTTTTTTTTTTTTTTTTTTTTTTTTTTTGCTGGAACGCGGCCTCCCCCCTTACCTAGTCAACAATAGCCCTCCCGCCCCCCTCTTGTCGACCGCTTCCTTAAAGAACTTCCGAGGCAGGTCGCGGACATTGTTCCTGAGCGTTCGGCGCGCTGTATTCATGCAGGTTCTGCCTAAAGCACTGCAAGAGTTTCCTTCCGAGTCGCTGTATATTCTTTTCCCCCTCGGCTCCTAGGCGCCCCCAAACCCACCTATTTCGGTTTTTCTACCAACCCCGGGGACGTTCAAGGCCCTGGCCGGTCCCCCCTTTCTTTGCTGAGGCGGTCGGCTTCCCTCCCCCTAACGTAGGAGCCTGTTCATTTTCCTTGATTTGTATGCTTTGCCAAAACACTCTCTTCGACGAATTGACCCTCCTTACCGAGTCTTTTCCCCCCCGATTCTGAAGAGACAATTCATTTCCTCCTTGAGTTGCCCGGACTTGGCCCAATAGTGGGATGGCCCTCTTGACAGAAAACATTTCGCGTCGCTCCTTACGATCAAAAGTCGGCCTTGAACATCACCTGTTTCTCAACCACTACAAAGCTTTTTTCCCCCTTTAGAGTTTTCTTTCAGGTTTCTTGGCCCTCTCCGGAAAAGATTTTGGGACGCCCCCCCTGTTCCCAATGTGAAAAGAGATTAAAAGGGACTCTCCGGATACCACTCCCTGCCGCGGTAAAAAAATTTCCTTTTCTTCCCTGATTCCGCGACCGCTTTTTTTTATCCGGTCTTCATCAATCATTCTTTTTCATGTAGTATAGGAAGCTACTTTAGCGTCGTCGCCCCCACCCCCCCCCCCCCCCCCCCCTCCCCCCCCCCCCCGGCAGGTCTTCCCCCCCGCTGTTTTTTTTTTTCTCCCCTTTCGCCGTCTCTAGCCACGAGTTTCAGGAAAATCGGAGGCGCCGCCGACCTTCTATTTCGTGAAACTTTGGATCCCCCCTTTGGATCTGTCTGATGTCCGAGGAGTTTTTCCATACCCTGAGTAAATCTTGAAGTATCTACACTCCTCAGCGACGGCGGGAACTAGTACTACTACGCTATCCGTCTAGCCACAATATCCTCTCCCCTTCCTTGGACTTGGCCAAGCGCGGGGTTTTTGTGTATGGACCCCATTTCTTTCATGATCTTTTTTCTGCTTGGTTTTTCAAGGAGCCATCCTTTCAAGCCGTTCCCTCGCCGGCAGAGAATCCCGCGCCGGCGCCCCCCCTTCCTTGGAATGGTTGCTTCCCTTGCCCGCAGTACTACCGGCGCTGCCCCCCCCCCCTTTTGAAATCTTTAGCCCCGTTCAGAACGTTTTTTTATGCGGCCGCCGAGGGTATAGCAGTCCTGCGCCAGGCCCCAAGATCACAGACGTGGTTGCATCAGCCGACCAAAACCCTCTCTTATTTCCTTAAGTTGACCCTTTCTGTCCCTGAAAGCTTGTGTTCCTTAGTCTTCTTCGCTTCATGGCGATTTGACGGCTGCTTTTTTGATCGTGCCCGAGTGTCACCTGTTCGCCGGAAGCTTCCACAGGAATAAGGGAGTTGTTCTTTTTTCCACTCTCCGGTTAAAGTGACCCTTTATGTATTTACCGGTCCCCCCCCCCCTCGACTCTCGCAGGGCTGATATGAGGAAAGGTGTGCTTGTCGGCGATGCCATAAATCGAA
>Ga0179593_1417968_pt1 | contig 11106 bp, 10 predicted proteins | sample CZODoug2_1_08_16_FD_185931 | JGI IMG/M metagenome (GOLD analysis project Ga0179593, IMG submission 185931) | Vadose zone soil fungal communities from Angelo Coast Range Reserve, California, USA - CZODoug2_1_08_16fungal (PacBio error correction) | ecosystem: Environmental > Terrestrial > Soil >... | reverse complement strand
TCCCCCATTTTAGTATAATATTTTTTTATCCCCCCCCTACCGGAAGACGCTTATAGGAATCTTCTCTAAGTCTCCCCTATTACCTTCTATCAGTTAACTAGCATCTCTCTTACACTCTGTTATAACCTGTTAATAAGACTTTTATAGCTTATCTCAACATATATTTATACAACCATTCCTTTTTCTTTAATTGAATTCTTTCTGAGAGAGTATTTATATTTTTTTATTACCCCCCCAGATCATCATATCTCGATATGACTTCCATTCCCCCTATACGACTCCATTTTCTTTATCCTAATTAATCTGCTCGGGTACTGAGAGGAGTTCCGATATCACGGCAATTATTACGTTTCCCCTTCACGGACTTTAACTAACTGTCCTCCACTCGTCTATATATCTCCCTCGTCTCTCGTCTGCATCTCTCTAGTTGCTTGCATTTATTTTCCCACTCCGCCTGATGTTTATTGATTCCCCCTTCCCCAAACGTTCTGGGGCAGCCCAGTTTCCCCCTTCTACAAATAAACCCCCTTAAAATATCCCAGTCACTGAGAAGCTTCCTATTTCCCTCCTGTGAGACCACCCAGTAGTTCTGCATGCGCTTTAAATATTTTATTACGGTTCCTCTTTAAAGTCTCCTTTCCTCTTACCCAGAATCTTAATTACCCATTCCCCAAAGTTCCATAACTCCCCCCTCTGTCTTCCCGAGTGTCTATTCTGTCGGCTTCTCCTGCCCCCCCCCTGACCATTTTGAATCCTACTTGCCCACCCCACCAGTGACCCCGAGGTTATTTTGCTCCTCTTACTTGCGCGCTAGCTTGTGCAGCGATCCTGGTTTCTTTTTTTCTCTCAGAACGCCAGGCGGATCGCCTGTTCTTACTTCGTGGTTGGTAAGCACCTCTCAACTGAAATTTTATACCCTTATGTTGAGTGAAGAAATGGTTCAATCCTATGCTTCCAATCTCCAGTATTCTTGCCACCCCCAGGGAAACAGGGCTCTATCGGTTCTTTAGCAATTTCTGCCCTCCATGCGAAAACTTGTTTTTTTTTCCATACCCCTCTTCCGTTGACTGGTAAACATTCCCATATTCCTTCCTTGGTAAGAGTCTCTCGCCCCAGCAACAGATGTTTTTTTTCTTCGGCCCGGTTCCCTGTACTGTGGTCGAACAACCTCTCTCACTAACTCGCCTTATTCAACGTTTTGTCCCCCCACCTCTAAACTTAGCTAAAACTAGTCCTCAGTTTTCCAGGAAAACCCCCCTGCTCCCTCACTTCGATGACTGTTGCGCTTCTTTTCTTAGACCCGTGACGAAGGGTTCTACTTTCCTCTCTATTTTTACAATGTTTCTTTTTTTCAAACGTTTTTTCTTTGACTCTTTTCGCGTTTCTCCAGAGTTGCATGTATCAATAGGCTGGGATCCGAGGCTGGAGGTTAGTCCCCTTTTATTTTTTCATATCCGGCGCTGATTTCTTCTTGAACTGCGTTCTTGAATCTTCTTCCCTTTTTTTTTTCTCCTGAGGCGCCTGTTTCTCTATACATTTCTTCCCCAACCACGGTCGGTTTGTGGCCTGGCTGCATATAGACCCTTTTCTAGTCCTTCTCTTTTCCTCCGTTTTTGTTTTTTTCGATAGTCCTTTTCTTCTGTTTGATCGAATGGCCTTACCCAAACCACCGTGTTTTCTCCATTAGGATCCTTTTTTTTTCACACGGACCCGGCTATTCGCAGCCGAATGCCTGGTATTGTGCCAACCCTTTCATTTTCCGACACACCTGCCATATTCGACCCCCTACTTTCCCTTTTCCCCCTTTTTTACAGCCCCTTCCCCCTTCCGCATATGAAATTCTTCATTCTGCTCTCCAAGCCACTCCTTTTCCCTTTTGGTTCATACCCCGTTTTTCCCTCCCCACCTCGGTCTGCAATAGCCAAAGTGAGTCCACGTTTTCCTCACCCCCCCCCTCCGAGCCTGCCCCCAAGTCATCTCCTGCGTGTAAAGCGTTTTTTGGCCTTTCCTTTATAACTTAACGTCTTTTTTGGATGATGAATTCTAGTTGACGACCGTTTAAGGACCCGGGGGAGAGTTCTTCTTTTTTTGACACCCCTTCTTTTCTACATTTTCTATATCCTTGCTTGCGAGTAATCTTCTGGGCTGTCTGTGTTTTTGCGACTCCTGTTCCCTCCCCCTACTCGTGGAGCTTTTTTCCATGCCCGTCTTTTCCCTTTTAGCCTGTATTGCATACCTTTTCATAAAGACCCCGACTAGCTTGGCTCTTTCTAGCTTAGTTTAGAATAGCATGACCCCATGTTTTCATTATACGTGTTCTAACTTTTCATCGTTGTCAGTACCCAACCCAAGCCGTCAGAACATTGGCTGCGCCTGACCGTTTGTCGGACATTCACCTGAACCCCCTCGGCTGACGGTCCCTTTCTGCTCCTCTGAACCCTCGACTTTCTATTAGTGCAGGTCTTCCTTGAACGCACACCATCCGTTTTTCAGGTTGATTGCCTGCTTTGAATAGGTCTTTCTTTTTTCTTTCTCCCCTTTGTGTTGTAAATAATAATCTTTTCGCCACAACTCCGATTGCTATCTTGTTGACCTTTTCTAGGCGTTGACTCTGTCGATATTTGTCAGCAAGGCTGCTCCTGGATCTGATGGTCTAGCAATGAGTCACCTCTATTATCTTAAACTTTTCTTGACTTTTTCCCCCTTTTGTCCCCCCCCCCCCCCCTGACCGGTTGATTGTCATCACTATCCCCCATACTACTTCATATGGAGGCCCCCTATACTGTCAGCCTCTCTGCGAGGTCAGACCTCTTATACGAGCCTATGATGTTGACTACAGTCTCAGTTTTTACTCGCTCTCATCTCATTTGACTATTTGACTTCCCATACTACCTTAAATCAACTACATCCACCCTCTCCGTCCATTAATGCCGTTCTTTTCTCTATTTATTTCCTTTCAGATTGGCTTTACATTATTCTCTCGTTTATTATCGGTATTCAACCCCAACAACAGCTTACTTACTCTTCTCTACTATATTGTCCCCATTACCCTCCGGTAGATTTCTCCGGGACTCTGCTCTATATTCTACCCTTTATATCCCCTCGTTCCCTCTAGTCCGTACTGCTATTCTAGTAATTCTCCAACTTCCTTCGGCTTCTCTCCTTTTCTTTCTTTCTAGTACTCTTGTACTTATTACACACTACAATTGAGAATCATCTGAGCTAGATCTTTCCCTGCCGTTTCTTTTGCGTTTTGAGGATGCTATCTTCCTCTTTAACCTCCCAAGTACTAAGCTTTATAGGCCTTCAATTAATTCTATATACTAATTTCTTACCTTATGTCTTTATATCCCTCTGGCATTCTCCACTAGTGATATAACTTTTATCTAGTGTGCTCCCTTTATACTACATTACTTAATGAATACTAATAGAGTATAGTATTAATCGTTAGTTTTTAATTAATCCCGCTCAAGACTAGAGATATTTACCTTCCCCAACCTTTATCCCCCCCTATATTTTCGAGATGACGTAAGTAATCTTTTTTTTATGCCATCCTTCTTCTTCTATGACCCCTGAAGTCAATTCCGAGATAAGCGGCTACTCAGGTTCCCCTAGTATCTTCCCTTCAATCGATAAGGTTCCCGTGCTATCTTTTGATTTTTTCTCACATCCCATATTTCCTTTTTTGTCGACTTCAACAATCCCCCTCTCTCACCTTGGAAGTGTTTGCCCCTCATTCCACTCCCCCATTCCTTAAGAGGAGAGTTTCCCTGACATCCCTCGCTGCGCAATGCGCTTTTCCCTATCGATCACTTCAATCTCTTGCCTTCTTTTTCATTGCGCATTTTTTTATTATTCCCCCCCCCAAATCCTCCCTACATATGTTTCCTGTGCGACGTCTGTAGGATGAATCTGCTCCTTGTTCGTTCCCTCATCTTGCTACCCCCCTTAAGTTCCGAAGGAGAGGTTGAATTAATTCCTCTTTTCTTTTTTTGGGTGTCTTTTTTTTTCTCTTGTTGCGGTCTTTTGTGTCCCCTAACGTTCGGTCCTGTCCGATGGCTTCGGTTTGTGTTGGTCCGCAAATCTGCCAACTCTTATCCACCCGTAATATGGGAGAAAGCCATGTCCTGCTAGCTAAATATTTCCTCCTGCTTCCAAGGTTCCCTTTTTTGATAGGCTTTCTTCAATTACCTTCCCAGGTGCCCGTGTGGAAAGCCCCCCTGTATAGGTATGGAATCAAACATTTTTTTTTTTACATCTCCTGCACGGAAGCAGCTCTTCCTCTCCACAACGATTGGGATCGTCGTCCGGTCTTTTCCTGTGTCGTCACACCTTCTCCATCCAAGATTTTAATTAAAGTCTTTAGTTTCACTTCTAAGTGGAATCGTCAGTCCCTCGTTCATCCGCGTGCACCGCCCACTGCTCTTCTGCAAGTAGGATGACTTTTGCGTTTTATTTGTTTTATCTCCGTTACGCACTGGCTTCCAGATTGTTTTCCCCTTGTTCAAGGTTTCACATGGTTTTTCCCCACAATCGTGGCTTTTGCATTGGGTTCCGCCCGGAGCTTCTAGGTTGAAGGTTAGTACCTGTATTATTTCGTGATTCGTAGCGAAGCTGTTGGCCCTTTTCCAATTCATTCTTCTTCTCCGCGGCTTGTTGACTCGTCACTACCCTTGCTCCCTTTTTGGTTTGTGTCCGGCTTGGCAATCGTTTCCGATACACCGGACCTCTTTCTCCAATATACCTGAGTGATAGATCTTCTGTTATAATCTGAATGCTCTTCCCCTCCTCCCCCACCCCCCTCTTGTGACCCCGGTGTTCCCTGAGTTTCCGACGTCCTTAAGCTGCTGGATAGTCGTCCAGAATGCCCCCGGCATTACCCACCCATCACTTCCGGCTCTTAGCACCTCCCGTACGAACCTTCCTCCTGATCTTGCCTGGTTCCTTTCCTGGAGAAATCAATCAGTTTCCGGTGTCCTTACTTTTGCACCTCCCTTCCGTCTCTGTTCCCCTCTTGTCAGGAGTATTAACCTACGAGAGTCCCAGTATCTACTTGCGGACAGCAGTTTTCGTGGCGCTTCTTGCTCAACTCTTCTTTTTCGTTTTTTAATTGTTCTCGGGTTTGACGACGTTTCCATGCCGGTCTATTTAGTGCTAGATTGGTAGACCCACCTTGTGGATACAGGCTCGCCGATCCCATCGTATTTTTCGTTTCTGCTTTTCGTTCTCTGTGATCATTCTAGCCCCTTGATGTTTCCAAACGTCTTGCCCATTGTCATTAACAGTTTTTCATTTTTAGTTCCTGACCCTCAGCCCCTTTATGAGGTCCTTCTTTTAACGTCTTAAAAATTTTGTCTCTTGGCTTACCCACAAGCCTTTCAGGAAAACATGAGACCGCGATTTTTGTCGTTTTATCCGGCCCCACAGCCGAACCAGGTCGAGGTCCCCAAGTCATCTCTCCCTTTGAACATTCCTGCACCCTGCTTTTTTTTGCCCTAATGTGTTTTTGGTCTTCTAACCTGAAACCTTGCAGGATCCCCTCTCAGGGGGGTGGAAACCAAACTCCTCCCCGCTTGATCCATCTTGCTTATATTTGTTAGGTAGTTTTTTTTTCCCTTCTACTAACCCAGTTCGCAGATTCCCTTGGTCCCTTCCCTGACCCTTGGTTCCTGTTTTTTTCTACCGCGCCTCCTTTCTGTGGTCGCGGGTTTTTAAATCTCACTCTCTCTTTCTGCATCTGTTTCAAAGTGCTTTCTTTCCTTTCAGGCTCCGGTTGTTTTGCACTTCTTGTCTTTGTGATTGTGAACACTTTCCAACCTCACGTTGTCAGCTGGTGTGGAGACCTTTTTCCCTCCCCACTGTCCTCAATATATGCGCTCTCCCATCCTCCCGAGTGCGCTTTTCTTATTTCCCCTGTTCGTTGTCCTCTAGCGGAATTTTGACCGTATTCTCGGACCCTCCCCCAACATCCAGTACCTCTACCTTTAGTATACTCCGAACACTGGCTTATTTTAATCTGGTCCCTTTAGCTTATTCTCGTCTTCCTTAAAACTAACTATAGTCATACTATCCTTCCTTTATCTTACATTACTTCCTTACTTTCTTCTACTACCTTTATATATCAGCTCCTTCCCAGGGACCTACTAATCTTTCTCCATTGTAGTCCCTTCTCTTCTCTTAACTTCCAGGCTCCTTATTATCTATTAGATATTATTCTATACCTTCTTAGTATTATTTACCTTCAACTTTTCTTTCTATACTACTAGCATTAAGACTACGTTGGTGTGTTGTTGGAGTTCTATTTTAGATCCAATTTATTTAAATTACATACCGTTCACGTAAGCTTCTCTCCTTATATATCATAAGCCCCTCCCTACATACCTTTATATACGTTCCTTCTCTCGTCAGTTATCCCCTCGTTACTCCCCCCCTTAGATCCCCATATTTTCTTCAATCACCTACTCCCTCTTTATCTACTCGTCGTTTAATTAACTAAAGTATAATAAATTTACTTTCCCCGAAATCTACTATGTCGGAGTATACTCTAAGTCCTCTGATCTTCTCGTTATAGTTGCGTTCATATTACCGGTTTTTTTACCTTCCGCTATCTGCGCCTACTCTATACGTTTCTCTGATTCACTCTTCTCCTAATGTCGACTCTATCGTTTATTTAGCTTTATGTCTCACCGATATGCTTTCCGTTCTGGTTTCTTTTGCTAACCCATCCCCCTCGCTTTGATACTTGTCTCTTAGCTGCAATGGCCATAATCTTTATACTGGCAAATATATCACCTGATTCTACGATTTCCTTTGAGATGCCTGATCTCGTTGCTCAAATATCCGTTTAGCCGCTTCCCTTTTCACCCTTATCTCTCTCTTTCCTCTGCCCGACTCTCTTCTTATTCACCAACCTCTATACCCCCAAGTTTTATCTAATCCCTTCAAGGTGTCGTGATGGATGGCATCCTGACCCCCCCTGATATTGGCGCATTCTCTGCCAAAAATACTTCAAGAAGGCGAGTTGCATTAATTAGAAGGAGTGTGTCCGCGCTGGTTCTTCTGGTGTGCATTTATCCGACCCCTTTTTTCAGGCGTCTCCTTTTGACGGCTTGTGTCTGACGTTAGACAACGCTACACCATTTATAACCACCTTTTTTTCATCCATGTTCCAGATCTTTCGCTGCAAATAAATCCCGGGACTGTGCTATATCGGTCTTTCCTTTCAAATTTCCTCCGGTCGTTTTCCCCTTTTCAAGCCCCTTATTCGGTTCATCTATCCCAGCACTTTTTTGCCTTCTTCATAGAACCTGTTGGAAGTAGAGCTTTCTTTTTTTTCACTGTACCTGTGTGACAACTCTTCCCCTTCTCTTCCCTCCCGTCACACCGATCGTTTTTCCCCCCTCCCTTTAAAGTTTCTTTCTTTCCACCAAAGTAGAAAGTCCGAGTCCCCGCCCACTTCCTTCTTCGAATTGACGCTCCCTTTTTTTACGTTCCTACGGTTATAATTGTTCCAATGTTGCCACTGTTATGACACCGGGAAAACTCTTGGCTTCGCTCGCAGGGGTCCTTTTGTCCGTTTTTTGCGCTTTATCTTGGTTCGTGCCTTTTATCAGCGGCGCTGATGTTCTTCTTGAATGATTTTTTAAACCTGCATTACGTTATACAGTAGGTGTGCAGGTTTTCCTGCTCTACTCATGTGCCGGCAACAAAACGCGAGGTCCTTGCGGCGGCCATCTCCTTCTCTCCCGCTTTCCTCCTTTCCATTTCGGTTTCTGTTGAGAGCCTCTTAATGGCTATCCGAGATGACCGCGCCCACCCCCAAGTTGTGTCCCCTTCACATTAGTATCTACAGTCCCCAGTCGCCGCTGGATATAAGCCCTTTTTCTTGCACCCTGGCATTCTCCTCCACAGACGTCTCCCTTCAGACCCTTTTTCCGAACCTTAAGAATGGACTCCAGTTGCAAGGTAATTGCTTTCCCTTGAAATCCAAGCCTTTTCACTTTTTTCCTACCCGTTCACCATTGTTCCCCCACCTAGATCTGCCCCCGCCCCTTGTTCAGGAGTACCCGTCCCCTTTCGACCGTTTATTATTCTTTCTTTTTAAATCAGTTGGCTGTGGAATTGTCTCGGAGTTGGTTTGTAGACGCTTCCCTTTTAGAGTGGCCTCCGGTCCGTTGTCCTTCCCTTCGAGTGTTAGTCTTTTTTCGACCCCTTTACTTAGAATTGTTTCGCGATACACCCTTTGTGTCTGTTTCCTAGTGTTCTGCCTTTTGTTTAGGCTGTGGCTATGATTTCCCAAGTATTTCCCTCCACCACGTGTTTCGCCTTTCTTGCATACTTGCCTCCCCGAACGATAGCCATGATTTCCCCTGGTTATTTTTTCCGACTGGGTGTTTCTCTAGAGTTTTTTCACCCTGTTCTCCCTCGTAACTTTACTTTGTTTAGACCTTGGTTTTTTTTAGCTTGCTTCCCAACACAAGCCGTCCCCTCCCTTCCTGACCGCCTGCAACGTTTTTCTTCTGCACCAGCCCGAAAACCAGAGTCCACCCTCTCTTTTTCTTTTCTCCCCCCCTTCCCAACCTCTCCTTTTTTTCACTTTGTTTTTTTGGCAGGCTTCTTTTAACGCATCTCCTTTGGGGCGTCGCTCCTTTTTTTCGCCTTTTGCCCTCGGGAATTCCCCCTTATTCTTTAGGTTCATTCACTTTCTTTCCGTCCCCCCCCTTTCCCACATCGTCTACACACCCCTTCGAACTCGTTCCCCCTCTGTAAGAGGGACATTCAGACTGGTGAGATCGTATTCATGTGTCCCCGTTTGAATCGTTCTTGCTTATTCTCCCCCTTGTTTTTTTCTTGATCTGCTTCTTTTATCAGTCAATGAAGGAACCTCGTCCCGATATATTTTAACCCCCGGGAGTATGCAGGCTAAGTTTTTTTTAATATCCCCCTCTTTTGATTTTTCATACTATCCCCCCCCCCGTCTTCCTTCTTGTTTTTTTCATATTCAAGTTTTTTCCCTATTCGATTCAGCACCATGATTCCGCGGTGGAGATTTTTCATTCTTTTTTCCAGTCTGTCAAGTCCGCTATCTCGACTGTGAACTTTCCTTCCGGCCTTCCTTTCTTCACGTTCAACCCTCGAGCCATGTTCCCCTTCAGCCGTCCATGGACGCGAAATTATGATATTTCTTTTTTTGCCGGTCCTATATCTCTAGTCTTCTATCCCTTTATTAATTAACCACCCCCTCTTATTACTTACATCTTTTTTCACTGAAGTCTTTCCGTTTCGACAGATTAAGTCTTTAATCTATACTATAATTCCTTTCCTAGTTTGGCTAACTTCGTAAGCCTGCTAGCTAGCACAGGATTTTGGCCTATTCTATATACTTAGCTTCCTTCTTTTTTTCCGCTAGTATTTAATTTACTCCCGGTTTATTTCTTCCCATTCCCTTTAATTTGCGCGCGTTTCCTCCTCCTCTTTTTTTTTTGAGAGTGCTCTTTAATTATTTATCATCCTCATTTTATTTAAATTACAATCTTTCTGTATAGATATCTAATCTTCATTTATATAATCAGGCCCTCATTCCCCTCTATCCGTCCTCTATATCTTTTTCTTACTATATTTCCTCTTCGTTTCATCCTTTAAGAGAGAAGTCTCTTACCTTCTATCTATCCACCTCCCCCTCCTTCTTATTGGCAATATAATTCGAGAGAATTCTTATTCAGAGTGTTTTTAAGCTTCCTACTTTCCTCGCAGATCTCCTTACTTCCCCCATCTTAATCCACCTCTTGACTTTTCTTGATTATACCCCCTCCCCCTGCTAGGTCGCTTTTTTATTTTTCCGATCTGATTGAAGGCCCTTTTTCAATTTCCGATATCGCCGGACTTTAACTATCATTTTCCCCCCTTCCCCCTTTTCTTTCTTACTCGTATAGATTATCTATGCGGCCTCTATATAGGTCTGACTGCCATCTCGTCCTCCCCCCCGCCTTAATTAGGTAGGTGGTTTCTGCTCAAACCTCATCTCCGCCTGTTGCAGCATGTAGCTCTTTTTTCCCCTCCTTTCCCCTATTAGCAGAGTCTATTACCTAATTGGTCTAGACTTCGCAATGCTCTTTGCTTCACTCCCTCCTCAGGCAAGCCTCCTTCCCCCCCTTTCTCTTATGTAATCTGCGACCTCGAATCCCCACAATTCCCTCCCAAGTCTTTCTCCCTCCTCAAGTCCGTTTCGTTCTTTTTGAATCTGCCCAAAACGGATTTGTGCGTTCCAATCTCCTTCCCCTCACCAAAAGTGCCTAAGGCGATTTTCATTCCTTCTCCTGTTTTCTTTTTTGTTTCCTTCCTGTTTTCCTTCCCTTCAGCCACCGGTTCGTTTTTGAGTTTCTGTTTTTTTGTGTTTTTAATTGCCCATCAAAGTGAAAGTCCAGGACTTGGAGACCTCCACCCTTTGAATCTCTGCGACCATATCCCGTGTCTTCCTCTCCAGTCAATCATGCTTGCTTTCATTTTGATGTAGCCCACCTTCTACTCCCTTCCCTACCCGTGTTTTTCCCCGAGGTCTCAATTTCATTCCAAATAAACCCCCATACATCTAGCCTCGCTTACGCATCTCTCCTCCCCCAGAAACGATTGGTCCTTCGTTATCCGCCTTTCTTCCCCTGATACCTGATTGTACGTCAACCTACCTCCACTAGCTTTCTTTCAAACGTATTTCGTCCACAATATATCCTCCACCCCCTCCTAGTTAATTCCCCCGTCCAGCGGCCCACGCCACTCTTTCCGCAAGTAGTTTTTTTTCTCTCTAGGTTGTTTTCTCATTAATTGTCTCGGTGAGACTTCCTTTTTTCTTTTGGACCAAATTTTTTTTCGGGTATGACACCTTTTTTTCCACCCTTGCGTTGGCGTTCGTCATTTTTCTATGCGGGGTCTTTTAGTTGGCCTGTTTTCTACCTCTCTTTTAAGATCCGGTCTGACGTTTCTTTAGCGACTTCTGTGAAACCACCCATGCCATTCCCTTTGTTATCCCGCGTTCGGTCCCCTGTTGAGGATCCAACTCACAACAAGGGTTTGTTAGTTCCAGACCTCGCATTCAGATAAAAATTACTATAT
>Ga0179593_1275766_pt1 | contig 11106 bp, 14 predicted proteins | sample CZODoug2_1_08_16_FD_185931 | JGI IMG/M metagenome (GOLD analysis project Ga0179593, IMG submission 185931) | Vadose zone soil fungal communities from Angelo Coast Range Reserve, California, USA - CZODoug2_1_08_16fungal (PacBio error correction) | ecosystem: Environmental > Terrestrial > Soil >... | reverse complement strand
AGTTTTTTTTTTTTCGATACACCGGCCCACGTTTTTTTTCACAACCTCGTCGTTGGGAAAATCGATTCAACCCTCTTTAATTTCACCTGCCCCGAAACTATGTTTCCCCCTAGACCCTCCATCTGACTCCTTTTTTTTTTTGTCATTGGTTCAAACACAGCTTTCTTCCCTTCCCCGTCGTACTGACCCCCAATACGCTCAACTCTCGTAGAGTTTCTTTTTTTGCTTCAGTTTTCTTTCGCGGGGTCGTTCGATCAGGCACCTTCTGCCAAAACGGTCGATCGGCTGGATTTTCTGTTTTCAATTGTAGCGACCATGGTGGGGCAGGGTTAATCGTTCCCCAGCGGAAGTTGTTCTGGTCCATTCCCTCTCTGAGTCACCGCAATCTTTTTTTTTTATGTTTTCGTTCCCCTTTTTCCCCACCCGTGCCCGTGCGAATGCTGACCCCCAATCTCTTTTCCTCCTTTGAGCTTTTTCCACCCTTTTTCTTCACTTCCCCTTCCGTGAGGGAAACCCAGATTTTTTTTTACTTGCATTCTATATTTCCTCCTTTCCTCCTTTTTTTAGTTTTTTTTTCCGAGCTCAAAGGGCAAGCTTTCCCCCGTCCACTTTCTGTACCCTCATTGTACCAAACCCCCCTCTCCTCGGCCAAGCTTCCTTTTTTCCCCTTCCCTTTTCTTGAGTCATGAGAGAGGGTGTCTTATTTTTTGTTTTTTTTCTTTTTTTTTTTTTTCCGTCCCCCCCTTCGCTCTGCGGTGGTTCGGATTTACCAATGGCTTCCCATTCTGTGCCCCAACTGGTCTGCGGCCATGTGACCTCCTTCCCAGGTGAGAGAGTCCCAGAGTAGCCTCGTCATTTCCCCCCTCCTCGCGTTCTTTCTTCGCGCGGGCCTTGTCTTTTTTTTTTTTCTTAGTGTCGATTTTCCGCTCCCTTTCCCTAAGCGCTGGTTGAAACCACCTTCGTTTTTCGGGTCCCTCTTTCCCTTTTCATGGCTGTCTTAGTCCACGACTGTTGCTTGGAGGGTGTTTGCCGGACTGTCTCCCCTCGCGTCTTTTCTTGCATTGTCCCCCCCAACAAAGTAGACCGACACCCCCCCCTTCCCCTGCTGATGGAGGCTTATTAGAGTATTTTTCCTTCCTTTTCCTTTTCCAAGCCTCTCATTCGGGACAGTCCCCCCTTCTCTTCATGGGCGGGATTTGCTCTAACCCCTCCCCCTTTTGGACCCCCGTACTTGGCGTTCGGCTTTTTTTCATTGGACGCTTTGGTTCCTGTCCCCCCCTTCTTTATTTTTCTTCACCCACCGCTCTAGCCGTTTTTTCCCTTTTCCCAACGTTCGAGGAGGTTAGTAGATTCTTTTCTGATCTCCCGTTTCTTTATCGGCGCTCCCCTATTTTTGGCACAGGTAGGGGGCTTTCTTTTTTCCCCCTACAATGAGGGTCCATGTTTCCACCCTTGGTCGTGGCTGTACTCCCCGTCTTTTTTTTTTGAACTGGCTGGACTTCCTCCATTGGGTCGGCACGTTTGCAGGATCCTTATCTTTTTTTTTCTTTTCCAGTTGACTTGGAAGGTAGTTTTCTCTTTTAACCCCCCTGGTGGTCTTGGGGGTGGCATGTCATTTTCCAACTCCTTGTTTTCTTCCCTCCCAGACCTGTGTTCCCCCACGGCCTTTTCAACGAAGGACATGGGTCTTGTCTCTTCCCTAGTCCATACCTTGTCACCCCCCCTCCATCCAACTTCCCCCCTTTTCTCGGGCAATTCTTGCGTTTTCCCCTGCCTTTTTGAGATAATCATGCGTTCCTACCCTGTCTGAAGACGCTAAGCGCCTTCGTTTAACCATGGGGGCCCATTGTGAGCTTTATTTCAAACCCATACTGTCCCCCTTATTGCTTGAGCCCCGGCTGTTTTGCTTTTGGAATTTTTCCTCGACTTCTTCCTTTTTCGGATGAGATCTGCGAAGAGCCCCCTTTGTTACTGTCCCTTTTGGGCCTTTTGTTTTTGTACATCCCGAGTCCCTTTTTTTTTTGATTGTTTTTTTTCCTTTTTCGACCGGATTTTTTCTGACTTTCCGAATTTTTATCTGCGCGGGACGTTCGCTGGGAAACCACCGTGGTTGCATGCTCCTGTGATGAACCCCCTTCTTCCCCGGTGCTTGACTTTGGTTTTTTCTTTCCTTCTGTTTTTGTCGGCCTTTTGTTTTTAGTTTTCATTGAATCTTGCTCCTTGGGCTGCGGAGGATCAGTCTTCTTCCTTAACAGTTTTTTGTGTTTTTTTTTGTGGACCCTTTCTTGCTGAATCTGTATCGTTAGACCAACTTTCGTTTCCCCGACCTGTCTTCCCGCACTTCTTTCCCCTGTCGGCAAAAGTGTTCTACCTCTTTTTGTCCCCCACTCGTCCTGCTCTTATATGCAGTTTTGCCAACCCCCCGGCCATTGTCCCCCAGGCCTGCTTCCTGGTTTTCCTAGGTCTGGGACTCTTTTTTTTCCCTGAATTTTTTTTCAGATTTCTAAGTTTCTCCCCCTCCTGCTTGCATACATCGACCTCTTTTTAAGCCTTTCTTGGTCCCCTTGTCCGGTCGATTTTTTTTGTCTCCCCACCCAAGTTTTCCGTAGACATCTTCTTTTGTCCCTTTTACTGCTTCCCCCATTGAACCCTTTCGTTCCTTTGTCTGTCCCCTTGGCGTGTCGTTCGTGATCAACCCTTCCCCTTGGTTTTTTTTTATTAGTATAATAGCTTGGACCTTTTCTCTCTTTTTCTCCTGGGAGGGTAGTCTTGCTTTTTCAACCCCGTGGTCGTGAATTCTCGGGACGAGGCGTGCCTTAGATACAATCCTTGAACTGGAAGCCTGCTGCTTGTTCAGATCTCTTCCTTACGTTTTTTTGTGTCAGTCTCTTTCCTTTCTTTTTCCCTCCCTTTGGAGCGGGCTAGCTGACTTCTTTCCTTCGCTTTTGAAGGATTTGGCGTGACATTTGTCCCGGTCGTTTCCCTCCCCTTTTCCTGTCGAACCGCAAGTGTTGTGTTGTAGAGCATTTATGTGCCCCTTGACGTGTTGTCAGAAACCCTCTCCCCATGTCTTCCCCCTAGCGCCTGCCCCCCTTCCTCGACCGTGTTTGGGGGGGTTTTCCGAGTCTTCCCCAGTTTCTAGAATTCTTCGCCGCAGCGTTCTCCCCTAACCTCCCAAGTTTTTTTTTGTCTGATCTTTTGGTGACTTTTTTTTCCTTTCATTACCTCAAGCATTTTGAACAGCTGTTGAGAGGATTTTTTATAGATCCCGACACAATCCGGCCCCACGACCGCAGCACTTAATGAGTTTTTTTCCTTCTTTTGCAACGTAACCACCCCTCCTTTTTCAGGCGCCCCCGTTCCCCGGTCCCCCATTGAACCGTAAGACTAGTCCCCTTTTCGGGACTTTTTCTTTTTCGCCAGTGCCGTCCCTTCGGTCCCCTTAGTATGGCCCTCCGTCCTTCTTGTTACATAGTCCCCCTGATAGATTTCGCCTCCGAAGTAAAATCCTGGTTTTTTACTTGACGCCCCCGTGGTACTTGATTCCTCGACCTTCCTTCCCACGTAAGGTGATACACGTGGAATTGGGCGGAGTAAGTTCCATCTTTTTATATTTTTCCCTTTCCTTGTCGTGTTCTCCCATTGTCCTGCTGACAGTAGGATGTGCCTCTTCCTGGAAGGTATTTTCGCTGGTAGACAACTCTCCTGTACTTCAAATCATTTTTTTTTCCCCCCTCCCCGAATACCCTGTACCCCCACATTTTTTTTGCAAAAAATAAAAAGAAGTGTGGCCACCAAAGAAGGCCAAGTTTGGTTATCCCCTAAGGTCCTTGACTGTATCAGCATCCCGAATAAGCCCATTTGCCTTTGCGCTTACCCTTTTGGATCCCCCCCCCATTTCGCCCTTTTCTTTTCCTAAATGTGCAGTATAACAGCCTTCCTGGCCAAGCCCTTCTTAACCCATTTTTTGGTTTTCCCGCGAAAGCACCGGAAGTGTATGCCACCCCCACCTCCCCCCGCCCCCCCCCTGATGAGTATCATCAATTTCTCCCTTCCTCGTGTTTTGTTGTTTCAGTCTCGCCACTTTTCCTCTGGGCGGGGCAGTGGTTTTTCGGTAGCACCGCGGTTTTGGAAGGGAGAGAGGGATTTAGTTTGCCAAATGACCGTTGGGGGCCCCCCCCCCTCCCCCTCTTTTTAGCCCTAAAGCTTGGCGGACCTACCCCCCTGTTTTTGCGCTTAAAGCCCTGCGTAATTTTTTTTTCTCGAGGGTCCCCTTCGTGTTGCTCGTTGTTTTTGTAGTTCGATCTTCGCTGTTTCACATTCTTGCTGTCCTTCCCAAGGTCTCCCCTGCTGTAGTCCGTTTTTTTTCCACCCTGTTTCTGGTGTAACCCCCAATTGCGTAAAGAGCGTACTTTCCTATTCTCCCCCTCCGATTAAGTCTTCAGCCTCCCCCAACCCCCTTCACTTGCCTGGCACGTCATACCCTTCTCGAGTGCAGTTTTTTTGACCGCTTGGACGACGTCCCCCCCCAGTTGGAATGGCCCCGTGATCGAGGTCCCTGACTTGCAGCCGTTGGCCCCCCTATCCCCTCCTGATGGTGGTTCTTTTCCCTTCTGAGCAAGCCGATTGTCTTTTTTTTTTACAGACCACACGCCCCTGCCTCCCGCGGATCTGGACCCCCCCTCCCCCAGCGTCCCCCCTCTTTGAGGTCCTTTTCCCCTCCCCTTCCCCTACCCCCTATTCACTCTTTCGTCCAGTTTACCGCGCCTGGTTTCCTTTTTTCTTTTGTTAAATGTATGGGATCTGGACCCCACGGCTGTCGTATTACCAAGTAATGATTTCTTTCGTTTTTTTCTTTTACCTCGACTCCCCTTCCTTCCATCCCTTTCCAGATGGTCCATTTTTCTTTTTTTCAGTTGACCGGCCCCATTGACATTCCTGAATGAGCAAAGTTTTGCGACTCCTTCTCCTTTTGTTTTTCCCCTTTGCAGAGATGCTGGATGTGCTTGTGCTTCCTCTTGTTTCCGACGGTGTTTTTTTTTTACCCGCGTTCTTCTGCTTGAGGTCGGCTTTCTCCAAACTCCATGCTCTTTTCTTCTTTCCCCGAACTTCATCACCCCTTTGCCTGACGCCTCCGAACACACCCCCAAACCCCCGGGTCTTTAGTACCATTTCCGGGGCCACATCCTCACTTTGCCTGCCTTTTTCCACCCCATACGTCCCTCCCCACCTGGGTATTCCGTCCCCCCCCCCCCCCGGCTTTGGCGGAGCCATCGGGAGATTGAAGCCACGAGTCATCCTTTTTTATTGACTCCCCCGAGTTTTTTTCCCCTCTTTTTCCGAGGTTTTTTTTTAGTTTTTTTTCCCTGGCGCACCCCAGCCGCGGCGCGTTAGAGAAGTCCCCAAGCTTATTTCACCTCCATGTCCTGCCCCCCGATCTCAGTTCACGATATTATTATCACTCTTCACCAAACACCGACGAGGGTTGATACGACCTCCTCCCAAAGACCGGCCCTCCCTTCTTTTACGTTTGCAGAAGAAGTTTGTTTTCCCCCCAAAACGCGGCTCTTCTTTCCTTTCTTGTTTATCCGTGCCTCGACATGGAGTTTTCCCCTAACGACACTGACGGACTAGTGGGGTGTCGTTTCAGTTAAAAAAGTAATCTCCCCCGATGGTCATTCCCTTTGGGGAAGATGAGTTTCTTTTGACGATTTTTGGCGATTCAAAAACACCCAAAAGAATCCTCTTTCCCCCCCTTATCAACGTAAAGCAGGATGTGGGCCCTTTTCAATTTCCCCCGTTCCCTTTCTTTTTGTCTCCCTCAGGGGGATTTTCACCCCTAGTTTGATGTGGGAAGCAGCCAAACCCCCTGGGCGGACTTGGAAGAAGGACCAGAGTGTCGTCGACTTTTCTTTTCCCCCTGTATCCTATTTTTCGCACACTCTTTTTCCCCCCAACCCCCCCAACCCACACCTCAAAGTTTTTCCTTCTCGGAACTCCGGCGCGTCCCAGATGAAAAGTATCAAGTCCCACCTCCCGCCCGAAAGGACGACTCACAAGTCCCCCCCTTTTAGAGACCCGCCCCCCCTTTTTTTTCCCAGACCCCCGGCCCGCCCTGGCCATTTTTTTTTCCCTCGAAGTCGCTGACCTAGACCTACCACTCTCAACCCTAACGTCCCCTTTTTGTTAAGGCACCCTTTCCCTGAAGAAGCCCAGATGCTTTTCCCCCCCAAATGTCAACCCATCCCTTCTGACGCAGCAGGTACCCTCCTCCTAGTCGCTTGCGGCGAAGGTAACAAAGGAGTTGTTTTCAGTCTGTTTCCCCACTCCCCACTGGTCGGTTGAAACTCTTTCGCAAAGGGGTCTCTGTTTTCCTGAGTCTCTTTCCTTCCTTCCCTTTCCCTACCCACTGGGAGCCCGAACATGTTCTTCTTCGTGCGTACTGTTCGCCCCCCATCTCACATTGCTCCTGCTCCTTGAGGGTGGATGTTTTTTTCTTCAACAAAATTAGTTTGCCCCCTACCCTGGACTTTTTTCCCAAACCCCTCCCCTTCGACTTGGGAAAACATTCCTTTGGGTGTCAAGTATTTTGTGGTCACACTCGATGTCTCTCTCTTCCTTTCCCCCCCGGTGATCCCTCCCTGGGTACCCCATTCTTAAACACAACAATTTTCTTCCCATCAAAGAAGGTTTTTTTCCCCCCACTCCTGATGCTTTTCACATCAATCCATTGAATAAACCTTTCCCCCCAGACATTTTCAACGGTCTACTGAGATTTACAATCAACATTCGCCGAAGGTTATTGAACCTTCCTTCAGGTCGGTCCCCAACCCTTTTCTCTTAGTAAACATTTTACTTCGCTGTTGCGCACCGGAGTCTTGCCTATATTTTTTCCTACTCTAGGACCCTTTTTTCTTTACTAAGAACTTATGATTTTTTTCCCTTTGTGTTGGTGAGTTATTTAAGAAGATTTTTTAGGACCCCCCTGCCCCGCGTTTACCATGATTTCCCTTTCCCCTTAGCATCGCCTTTGTCCCTTTCCCCCCCAGTTTTTGATTTTTTTGATTGATCCCCCCTGGCGGGCCCCCATTTGAGGACCCCCAATTTATTCCCTTCTTCTTTTTTGATCCCGGCATAGCCAAAAATCCCAATATAGTGATCCCTTCCCTTGCAGCGCGGGGATGACTCTCGGTTTGCCCTCTTTCCTCCACTTTTGACCCTTCCCCCCCGAAGAGATTATTTTCAATCCCGCAGGCAACGCCCTGCTACCCCCCCTCGTGCCGCACGTACACTTTTCAGCATCAACCGTCTTTTAACATGCGCCTGTGATTTTTGTTTAAACCTTCTTTCTTTCCCTTTTCCCCCTCCCCCCTTTAGTCCCTAACGACGGGCTTTAATCTTTCTATACTATACGTTAGGATTCATTCCATGGGGCCAAAAGGCCTTTTTTTTTTTTCTCTCACCCTTGTACCGAGGATTTCTCCTTTCTTTGAGCCTCGACGGTGTACCCCTTCTCTAAGATTATGATCCCCCAACCCGTCAGGGAGTCTCGGCTATTTGGCCGCGTCCCACCCCCTAACGGCACTCTCAACGGCGCCTGCTGACTGACGGGTCCAACCAATGTTTAAAGGGCTGTTCTTTTTTTCCTCTTCGGTCTGAGTGTCACTTTGCCCTGAGGGATGGTAACTGTCCCACTCCCTTTCCTTATAACTAGTTTGTGGTTTTTTGGAGGAGATGCCAGCCGAGAGTGTACCTTTTTTTTTAATGAGTTTTCCTCCCGTCAGGCACCATCTCCTCTGTGAAATCGTCTTTTCCTCTCTTTCTTTTAGCAGACGGGGATCTTTTTTTTTTTTTTACGTTCCGTTAATAATAGAGATTCCTTGTGCTCGCAAAGGGGATTTTAAGACCTCTTGTCTCTGGTCTTTTTTCACCATCTGGGTGTCCCTGACCATAGGAGTGTCCTATCTCTTTGCGCTTTCCGACTCCGTAAGCACCTACCCGGATGAGATTTTCTTCCTTCCCCTTTTCTTATCTCAGGCGAAGGTTTTTTCTGCAAGTGTGCCACCCTTGGACGACTGCCCCGTCAGGTTTGTATTTTTCTTGGCTCTTTTTTCCCGTTTGCACTTTTTTATCTCTTGGTTGGCAGAGATTCACTTCCCCCTCTTTTTTGAACATTGGGGGGATGTTAAACTACTCCGATAATTTTCCCCCACCTTCGTAGCCCCTTTCCCTCTTTTTCCCCGGAGGCAGTCACTACTATCCTTGTGGATGAGATGAAAGGCATGATCCAAGATTTGCCTTTTGCCAGGCTCAATTATGGGCTCGGCTTTTTTATAACCCAATTAAAATTGTTTCACCACTCAGGGAGAGCATTGACCCAGAGGTCCCTTTTTCATTTCCCCAAATTGTTTTATGAGTGTTCCCATCCCAGATCTTCGATAGAAAACATTTACGCAGTTCGTGTTTCTCTCGATGGGCTTCTAGGATTTCTTCAATTCCCTTCTAACCTCCTTTTGCGAACAAGTGCAGTGGTTCTTTTACCCTAATCGCCCCGTTTCAAAGAAAAGTAGTTTCGGTTCTCACTCGCTCATTTTTTTTCTTTTTGACCTAGACGAAATTTTTAGTCCAAGTGAGTACCAGGCTTCTTCAATTAATTTAAAGTTGTGGGAAGGTTGGCCTGATACCCGGGTGTCTTGTTTTTTGTGTTGCGTCTTTTCCCCCAAGTCTTGATGGGTGTTTGACCTCCGGGTTCACAAACGTGGGTGCGGCCCCGTCATTTTTTTTTTCTGTGCCCCCCCTTGCCTTTTTACAAGGCGGGGGTGCTTTTCTTCTTAACCACTATTTTTTTTTGCCCCCTATATTTTGAAGCCCATCCACAAAAGAAGTTAGACTTAACTTTTTAGCCTCCTTCTCTAAGACCTTCCCCATTTTCGTTTGTCAATGTAATTGACACAGGACAGAACCTCAGCCTTTTTTGAAGCTTTTTACCCCCTTCCTCCTTTTGAGTCCTTTTTTGGGGCCTAGTCCCCCCCCCACTTTTTAGGGTTGCCTTGAGACAGAGTCGGGGGCATTGTGGTTTTTTTCTGGCTTTTCCCTGTTTTTTTGTTGAGGCTCTTTCCATGAGTCTTCCTATGGACGGTGAACCTGCCTTCCCCCTCTGTTCGGCTTCTCTTTGGTGAGCGCTGGGCGTTTGCTTACCTTTTCGAATTTACTCTTCCAGTCTTGAACTTCTCTGGTTTTCCAAAAAACAAACCAAACCTTTGAGAGGCACTTCCTTAACCAAACTGTCGGCTTGGAGGGGGGGAACCCCTTTTTGCGTAGTTTTTTTTTCGGCATTTGCCAGGCTTTTTTCCTTGACTTTTTCTTTTCTTTTCTTAGGGCGGGAGGAATGATACTCGTCTTCCACCGGGAGGCTTTTTGTGTTTTTTGCTGGTGACAGGTCTGGGGAGTCCATCGACCGTGACAGCCCCCTAAGAGGCCCCCTTACTGAGTGCTTTTCGCCTGTACGAGTCCCCCTGCCACACCCGTTGGTTCAAATCCGCGTGTTGATGCCAGGTTTTTCATCTCCGCGAAAATTCCCCCCGGGAATTACGTCCTTTTCCTTTCTATGGGATACTTTATTGTTTTAAGCCCGCCCTATCTCTCTACTTCTCACATTCGTGAAGCAGTTGAATCCCAGGATTTTTATTGTCCGCCCCCACTTCTTAGTCTTTTTTTTTTTTTGGTCCCAGTTAAAGATGATTTTTTTCTTATACAACAGTTCACGAACCGAGGAAGCTGTGGACTGCGGCCGTCTCGCCCAGACACCCCCCCCCTGTTAGGAGAGGAGGATCCTTTTTGTGGGTTTCGTAGGACGCCACCCTCTCGGTTTTTTTATTTTTCCCCATTCTTCCGCCCGTGGCACTGAGAATGGTTCTCTTTTTTTTTCGAAGACACGGTTTCCTTCTTTCGAGTGCGCGGGCAGAGTTGGCGTGGGCCCCCGTTCTTTCCCTCGGAATTTTCTTTTTTTCTCACCGTGGCCCTCTTTTGATCTTTCGTTCCAGCTGAAGCTCCCTGCATCTTTGTGCGTTCCGCTCGTCTATTCAAATTTTTACTTAATTACCTTTATCATTGCCATGTGCTTACAAAGCTGAGAGTGACCTCTTTTATTTTATGAGAACTGTTTGTTTTGTAGCTCTTTCCGCGCCATGGAGCGTCGTTCAAAATTTCTTCAGTCGACTTTTTTTTCTCTAGACCAGCAGAATAAGCCTGGAAGCGGGGGTTTATGTCGTTTAGTTACCCCGCGGTTCTTTTTCCCGACGCTGTCACGTTGACGAAAATTTTCCCCTCGCGCTTCCTTTTTCCGTGTTGAGGGTTTCCGTCCTTTTTAATAGATTTTGACACATTGTTCCTAGGATGATCTTCTGGGTTTAAAACCACACACCCCTCCGGCTTCACTTTCTTTTCAGGTTTCCCGCCGTTAAGATCCCCAGACGTTGATTTCTCCTTTTCAAATACTGTCGAGAAAGATTGTGTAACTGACTTGATAGCGAGATCTTTTGGCTCAATAGGTTCTTTTGGCGCGCTCTGTTCTTTGTCCCTGTGGAAGTCAGCAGGTCGTCGCAGAACACGGTGGTCTCTTGCCTTTACTTTACACATCTGGTTTATAGACCGTTTCCCAATCTTTTCTTCTTCTTTGCCTTGTTTTCTTTCTGGAGCACTACCTCCCTCGCTTTTTCCCTGTCATTCTTTGAGGCCAGCTTTAACCCCTCTTCTTAGAGTTCTCCCCTGTTCCTCTTCCCTTTTCTCTTTACTTCACATCATAGACATTTACAAGCTCTCGTAGCGCTGAACAAATTTTTTGCACACCATCCCCCGTTGTTTGGCACCCAACTCTCCTCTCCCCTGCTCTTATATATTTGTCCGCGAAGGAATCGCGCCCATACACTCAAACCCCTGGTCGCCCCTTTCTAGCCTTTGTAATTCCAATGTTTTAGGTTTACCCAGTGTTTTTACTTGTCTTCAACAGAGAGGCCATTGCCTACAACCTTTCTTTGTGACCAACTCCAGAACCCTTTTTTTTTTTCCTTTCGGCGCTACAAAAGTTCCCTCCCAATGAGTGAGTTC
>Ga0179593_1736335_pt1 | contig 11107 bp, 16 predicted proteins | sample CZODoug2_1_08_16_FD_185931 | JGI IMG/M metagenome (GOLD analysis project Ga0179593, IMG submission 185931) | Vadose zone soil fungal communities from Angelo Coast Range Reserve, California, USA - CZODoug2_1_08_16fungal (PacBio error correction) | ecosystem: Environmental > Terrestrial > Soil >... | reverse complement strand
CAGCATTCCCTTCCTCCCTCTCCCCTTTTTTTTTTTTTTCCCCCCTCGGACCCAGATCGCCACGAGCGCACCCCAGCACGCTCTTCCCCTCTCTTCCCCCTCCGGGGACCGGCAGGACGCCGCCCGTCGATCTGGTAAGTTAAATCCTCTCTTTCCCCTTCTTTTTTCCTTTCTAGGAGCCCCTTTTTGAGCTGTCACTCATCGCTCGCGGTCCCCTTGCTCAATCGACCTCATCTGTTCCCTCTTCTCCTCTTTCGCGATAGTTTCCCTTCCCCTCTCCCTCATCATACGATCGACGCGAACAGGAAATCACCGCGACTCGGGCCTCCCCTTTCTTTTCTAGCTTTTTCCCCCCCCCTCTTCCCCTCCGCCACTCGCCCGCGTAGTATTAAGAGATTACTACGTCCCCGTCCCATCTTTTCTCTCTTTTCCTTATCGAATGTTCCCCCCCCCCAACTCGCGAGCCCCCAAATGATCCAGACAACATCGTTGTGTGACATACCGTTTCTCCTTTCCTCTCTCTCTTTTTTTTTTCTCTCGAAACTTTTTGCGTCCCCTTGACGTTGGGAGTACGCGCGGGGAGACGTCGAGGTAAGAAGCCACGCCAGTATAGCCTCGCTTCCCCCTTCCCTGCCCTCCCCCCCTTTCTTCGAGGCCAACGCTCGGATCGTTTTATTGCGAAGGAGTCCTAAGGAAAAGAAGTCATGGCGCGACAGTAATTCCCCTCCCCTTTTTTTCCCCCCACAAGACCCCCCCCCCTGCTTTAGTATCGCGTTGTAAAGAATTGAAGTTAATAGGCGAATGGGGAGTCTTCCTCCCTCCACCCTTTTTTCCTTTTTCTTTTAGGTATAGATAGGAGGCGAGCTTTGAGCCGTAGGCAAGCTGATTCGAGCGTCTTTTTCCCAGGGTTTTTTTTCTTTCATTCGTCCACCAGGCAGTAGAGGACGTGTGCAATATCGATGGCGAGCGTACGATCCCCTCCCCTTTCCCATCTTTTTGCGCTTTTTTTTCTTTCCTCTTGTCGGCGAGCTGCTGGACCGTTGCTCTTTTCCTCTCTCCTTCGCGCGTTTTTTTTTTTCTCCATCAGACGCAAAGGACGGTAGAGTCACCCTGTTCCCCCATTTTTTTTTCGAACTTCTCTTCTTCCCTTCCGAGGCTAGCTAAAAGGGCCAAGGGCGCGTTTTTTTTCTCTCGGATTTTTATCTTTTTGCGCGATGCACTCGGAGTAGGCGCGATCAAGAATGAAGTCACGGGGACAGATTTTCTCTTATCCCCCCTTTTTTTTTTTTTTTTTTTCCCCCTGGGTTTTTTGGGGGTTTTTCCCCCCTCCCCATCCCCTTTTGGGCTTTTTTTCTCTCTTGCTCTGGGCGCGGTTTGTGTACTTCGAAAGCGAGGGGAGGCGAGTTCTCTCCCCCCCTCTTCCTCACGCTTTTTTTTTTTTTTTTCCTTCTCTCTGCGGCTCATGAGATGCGCCAGAGGCCACTAGGGCTATCAGTTCTCCCCCCCTTTTTTTTTTCTCATTCTTTTTTTGGTAGTGTGAGCAACAGTGGCAGGCTCACCTGCGCTGGGGTCGGTGAGAGGCTTTTTTTTCCTCCCCCCCCTTTCTTCGGATTTTTTTCCTTCTCCATTCGCAAGAGACTCTTACCCCTTACCTTCGCGTGTTCATGCGGCAACTCTTCTCGCGACGTCTTGTCCCTTTTTTTTCCTTTCTGCTACTTGATCGCGCGGACTATAGATCGAGAGGGATGCGGGCCGTCTCTTTTGAGTTTTTTCTCTTTCTTCGCGGCGAGGATCTAAAAGTCGCGCCTCTCCCTTTACCAGCAGTTTTTCTCTTTCTCCCACCCGTTCGAGCGTCGTGGTTGAGCTAGAAATCGGGAAAAGAAGCGCCAGAGTATTCCTTTTTCCGGATGTTCTCTTTCTTCCTGCTCACGAGTGACGGCGGAAGAAGCAGGCGCCAACGCGTCTCCCTTTCTTCTTTGGCATGTTTTCTTCCCTTTTCTCCCTCAGTCAGCCCGTCTGTGACGTCAGCGTGATCGGATTAGGTGATGCCGAGGACTGCATTAGAGGTTGTCGAAACCCCTCTCTTTCTTTCTGAGGATGACCTTTTTTTTTTCCTGGCTGTACGTGATCGTGAAGATTGAGGGGTTGTATGATCGGAACGTAGGTGGCAATTAGCTTTCCTCTCCAAGTTTTTTTCTTCCCTCTCCTCCCCTTCGACGCCGAGAAGTCGAGCAAGATAATGACCCTCAGCTGGCCTCTCCTTCCCCTTTCCCCTGGACTTTTCTCCTCTCCCCCCCCTAGGTCGATCTCGTGAGAAAACACAGTACGACCGACGTCCTCCTCCCTTTTCCCCTTTTCGTAAGACCTCCTTCCCCTCCCGTACATCGGTTGCTCTTCGACCTTCTCCTTTCTCTCCACAACAGTTTTTTTTTCTCTTCTCTCTTCGGTTGGCGGCGCGGGGCTAGGAGCGAGAAGCGGGCAAGGATCGATCGACCTTTCTTTTCCTCTTTTTTTCTGTGTCTACTCCTTTTCTCTCTTTCTGTAGTGTTCTTCTTTTTCGCCCCGCACCGCGCACGGAAAGACGAAGGTCCCGTGGACACCGATGAAGTGTTTTAGCATTCGGTTCCCTTCTTTTTTTAGCGATTTTTTTTTTTCCCCTCTCTCCCCTCTTTCTCTTCTTCTCTGATAGCGCAAGAGCGGACGGTGAGGAAGATGTGCCGTTGGGTTCCACGTCACTCGGCTGCACGGCCAGTTTTTCCTTCTTCCTTCCTTTTTCTTTTTTTCCCGTGTAGAGCCCTCTTTTTCCCTTTTTCTCTTTCCTCCTTCCTTTCCGCGCCGACGTGGTAGAATGGCGGAGGGCGAGAAGCGGTTGCAGCCGACCGCGGGCTTTTGCCCTTTTACTTTTCTCCTTTTCTTTTTCTTTTCTTCTTTCCGCATTCTTTTTTTCCTTTCCTTTCCCCCCCCCTTTAATCCTGAAAAGGCCGCGGGCGCGGAAAAAGATTCGCGACCCTCAGGAAATGCGACAGTAGGCGCAGAGGAAAGTTACAAGCTAACGATCCCACCGGGGATCTCACCCTCCCCTTCTCTCTCCCTCTTTCCTTTCTACGCCGGAGGACTTTTTTTTTTTTCCCTCCTAGTTAATGTTTAACCCACGGCACGATCGTATCACCGGCGCGTATGGGGCGGCTAATCTATAAGCGGGAAAGGTCGTGAGCTACAGGTTCTCTACCCTCCGTCTCCTTTCTCTTTTCCCCTCTTTTTTTTCTTCTCGTTCCCCGCCTTTACACGTGATCGGTGGCCAAGGGAAAGTCGCGTTAAGTGCGGGGTGCGGGGCGAAAAACGATCCCTCCTCCTTCCTTCCTTTCCGGTAAGCTTTTTCTTCTCTTCTCCTGCCGGCGTCGCGCGCCTAGCCCAGCGCCGCACAACAGACGCATACGAGCCAGCTCATCCCGCCCCCCCTTTCTTTTCTTTTTTCCTTTTCTCAGAGTTTTCTTTCTCTCTTTTCGACCGGGCTTCGCGTGAAGTTGGGGAGTACGTCGTCGTATGGGGCTGGCCCTCTCTTCCCCCCCCCTTTCCTTTTGCACAAATCTTTCCCTTTTTTTCCCCTTCCCCCTCTTTTTAGCTGTTCGCGCTCGGACAAGCTGAGGGGCAGGAGCGTGAGCGACGTCTGCGGAGTCGACGGGGCTTTCTTTCTTCTCTTCTCCGCAAGGTTTTTTTTTTTGCCCCCCGTCCGCCGATCACTACACGCATCTATCACGAGACGTACGGCAGGCAAGGCCTCTCCCTCCTCCCCCTCTTCCACGGCTTCTTCTTTTTCTCCCCTCTAGCAGGCGCTCGGCAGCAACGTAGAGCCGATCACGCTTGACTTCGACGCCTGTGACTTGCCTTTCTTCTTCCCCTTCCTTTCTCTGCATCCTTCCCTTCCCCTACCCGTTCGCGCGTTGCGCATGAGTCGACGCCGTCACGCGTGAGACAGGCTATTTTCCTCCCTCTTTCTTTCTTTTTTTTTCCTCAGAGTTTTTCTTTTCTCTCCCCCCCGACCGCTCGAACTGGTGGGCGCCAAATCAAATGCGCTCAGGGGGCTGATGTGGCTCTTTCTTTTCCCCCCTTTTTTTTTTTTTGGGTTTTTTTTTTTTTAGATCCTTCTCGGCGAGCCAGAGGACGACAAGCGCCCCGGCGCGGCCCGCATCACTATCGAGCGATAGTCCTCTCTCTCCTTTTCTCCCCTTCTCCCCGCTTTTTTTTTTCTTCTCTTTTCCTCCTTGACACGCGAAGGTAAGGGGGAGAAGTCTCGTGCGCCTTTTTTCTTTCTCCTTCTTTCACGGATCCCTTTTTTTCCCTCCACCAACCGCGCCTCTCCACGCGAACCAGGCAAGGGGTCTTCCCCTTTTTCCCCTCCCCATTGCCGCGGCAGGTAAACTGGCTCGACGAATGATATAGGGTCCGCCGGGTTTTCTTCCTCCCCCTTTTCCGAATCCCTTTTTCTCCCTCCTCCGGAGGTCACCAACGTAGAAAGAGTTGGAAGACGCGGGCTTTCCCTTTGATAGGTACCTCCTTGCGTAGAGGACACAGAAGACAAGCGAGCGAGGGGTGATCCCTCCCTTCTCATTTTTCTTGTCCCCGCGATCCGTCGCCACGATCCGAGCCAACATCTTTTTCCCCTTTCTCTCCTGGTGAAGCGTTCCCCCTCACCAAGAGCATCCCGACAAGGTGCACTCTCCGCCCCTTCCCCCTGCCCGTTTATTCCTTTTTTTCCCCTTCCTTCTTTCCGACCGGCATTTGAATTGGGACGGAAGTCTTGCGAGGATTGGAGACCGAACAGTGTACGTTCCTCCCCCTTCTCTCCTTTTCTTCCACGGTAAATTTCCCTTCCCCCGCATCACATCTGCGCCACCATTGCGGATAGTGTTACAGGTCGGGATCGTCGCACTCGCCATCTCTTGCTCCCTCCCTTCCTTAATGCCTTCCTTTTGGCCGAGCAGACCCTGGCGAGCATACAGAGGCCAGCGAGATAAGATGGACGGACGTCGCAAAGCTCGTCCTCCTTCTCTCTCCCCCTCCCCCCCTTCCTTTCCCTCCGATCACGTGCCTTTTCTTCCCCCCCCCTTTCTTTCATTCCTCCGCTCTAACGCATTGGTGATTCATATAACGAGCGATTGTGGGGTTTAGGTGATCTCTTTCTCTTTCTGCGACCTTTCTTTCCATCCCCCTCTAGCGTTGGCCCTCTCCTCGGACAATTGTGTCAATAGCCGGGCTTGGCTCGCGGGCCGATTGCTGTTTTTTTCTTTCTCTTCCTGCTGATACGTTTTTCTCCCCGTTCACGTGGAGCAACGGTGACCGGAAAAAAGAAACGTGCGAGAGACCCTCTCCTTCTTTTCCTTGAAAGTATCTTTCCCTTTTTTTTTGTCGCGAGTTCGGGTGGTGGTGATATTAAAAGAGGATGCGTTCGCACGTCCCTTTTTCTTTTTTTTTTTTTTTTCTCCTGTTTCAGTCGGGAATCTATTGAAGCAATAAGCGGGCAGGTGTACTTTCTCTTTCTCCTCAGCTTCGTTTTCCCGAAGACGCGTGTTACTGTTCAGCGTCGATCGTATGTCGAGTGGATGGTCGTAGCCCCCCAGGAGATAGCGACGGCCGTTCCTCCTCCTTCCCCCCTATATGACTTGTTTTTTTTCTTCTTTTCTTTTTTTCTTCATCTCACAGGCGATCCGCTCCTATAAGAGATATTACGAAAGCGAAAGGCGGATTTACCAGATCTCCTTTCTTTTTCTTTTTCTTCGTCGTTTTTTTTTTTCCTCTCTTTCTATCTTGGGTCCTGAGACACGATAGATAATGCTGATCGTTTTTCTCTTTTCCTCCCCCTTTTTTCTTTCTCTAGATAAATTTCCGCCAAGAGGAGCACCGAACGCAAAAGCGAGCCCACTCGAGAGGCACACCGCCGGGTACCCTCTCCCCTTTCCCCTCTTTCTGAGTTTTTTTCTTGATATGATCGGAGCGGCTGTGAGCGGGAATATGAGTAGCGAGTCCCCTGCTCTCCAGTCTCTTTTCCCTTTCTTCTCCCTCGGCAGTCGCCTTTTTTTCCCCCCTCTTCCCCCTACTCGAACAGGAACACCGAGAGATAGGTGTAAGAAGGTCAGGAGATTGCTCCCCTGGAGCTTTTTCTCTTCTGCTTTCAAAGAGATTCCCTACGTCGCCAACGACATCTTACCCGAGGCGCCCCTCTTCCCTTTTCCTCTCCCCAACATTCCCTTATCCCGCCACCTCGCTTGTGGACATACCGTTCAAGTAATCGCGAATTCGACGGTGTCTCTCGCAACGGGCTGTGTTACGGTCCCCTTTTCTCCCCCCTTCCTTTTTCGTACGCGCGGGGCTTTCCGTATCAGAAGCAGCAGGACACATCCCCACAACAGCACTCGGGTCCTCTTCCTTCCTTTGCGGAAACTTTTTTCTTTTTTTCTTCCCTGCCCGAGTCATGGCGCGAAAGTAGCACGCGATCAAATAAAAACACAAGCGCGGTTTATTTCACCAATGCATTTTTTCCTTCTTCCCTTTTTCCTCCCCACGCCCGCCGTTTGAGCACGATAAAGATTGGGAGATGTGTAGGTATCTCTCTTCTTCTCTCTTTTGTTCCCCTCTCTTCAGGCTTTTCTTCCTTCTCTCCGTCACCAGGCAGTAGAGGACTGTGGTGCCCTTCTGATGGAGAGCGACGATCCTCCTCTGTTTTTTTTCCTTTTTTCTTCTCTTGTCGGCGAGCTGCTGGACAGTGGCCTATCCTGCGCCAGAGAAGCGCGAGCAGAGTACACGGGTTGGTTCTGCCCCTTCCTCCTCCAGACGGTCCGTTTTCCCCTTCGTCTCTAGATAAACGGGACGGGCGCGGTTCGCGGCGTTTCCCCTCCTTTTTTTGGATGCGCTTCTCCCCTTCGCGGAGAGATAAACGATGCAGTCATTGTACTCTTCCTTTCTGATTTTCCACTTCCCTCACCGCGAAGCTGGGAAATTGAGTAAGGATAATAGTGGATTCTCCCCCCCCTTCCGGTTTTCCCCCCCCTTCTCCCGCGCGGGAGGCAGATTGGACGAGAACCGAAGAGACCGCTGTCCCCCGCGTGAGTTTTTTCTTTTCTTCGGATCGCGCCAGGAGGAAACTTACGGCTTAGCAGTGCCACGTCACCCCCTTCTCTTTCTCCTTTTTTTCGGTGAGCACAGTGGAGGATACATGCGCTGGGTTGAGTTGAGAGGCGGGTTGGTTCCTTTCCCCCCCTTTTTTTTCACGCGGTTTTTTCTCCCTTTCTTCCCCCCCCTTTCGTGCATGCGGCAACGCGACGACGAGCGACGTCCGAAATACGGCGCGCGGTGAGGTGCTTCTCTCTTCTTCCTCTCGGACTATCCATCTTTTTTTTTCTTTTTTTTTTCCTCTTCTTCCTGCGAGGATCAACAGTCGCCGAAAGCACCGCGGGCGCCCAGCAGCCACCTGCTCTCATTTCTTTTTTTCCACAAGTTTCTCCTTTCCGGGACTCTCCAGAAGCGCCACGGATGACAGAGGACTCCCTCCCCCCCCTGGTATCGTTTTTTCTTTCCCTCGCGAACCGGGTAGGGCATGTGGTAAAGCACGGATTGTAGATCCCTCTCCCCCCTTTTCCCTCCCCTTCAGGCAAGTTCCTCTTCCCGCTTAGCGGGTAGAACCTCGAGCGTGGGAAGAGTCTGCGTCTCCCCTTCCCCCTTTATCTTTTTCTTCTTCAGATGCGGGGGTAGTGACGGCTAGGGGGGCCCAAAGTGAGGTGGTAACGCACAGAACGTGTCTTGGCACTTCGCTCTCTGTCTATTCCCTCCCCTCCCTTCCTCCTTCCGCCGAAGTAGCTTCCTCTCTTTTCGTGTCAGCCCGCGTCTTGCCTAAGGGTGTGTGCCCTCCTTTCTATGTCATTTCCTTTTTTCCCCTGATGGTCAGCGTAGCAAGAGAGTACGGAACGGCGACCGCTCCCTCTCCCCTTCCCCCCCTTTTTTCGCGATTTTTCCTTTTGCTATTAGCTGGTGGCGGCGAGGGGCTAGGCGAGAGACGCGGCAAAAAGGATCATCGACCGTCGTGGCCCCCTTTTTTTTTTCAGCCGCGTGTTTTTTTTTTTTTTTCGTTTTTTCTCCCCGACCGCCACGGAACGAGAAGGTCCCGTGGCCACGATGAAGTGTATACTTCGTTCTTTCCCCTTTTTTTTTGGCTGAGCAGTCTTTTTTCCCTTTTTTTTCTTTTCTTTCGCTCCCAAGACGCGGCCGGTTGGGAAGATAGTTTGGCAGTTGGGTTCCAATTAAATAGGCGCACGGCAAGGGTATTGCCGGCTTCTTCTTCTCTTTCTTTTTAGGAGAAATCTTTTTTTTTTTTCTCTTATTTTCCCTTTCTCGCGCGACGTGGTCCAGGCGAGGCCGAGAAGCGGTTGGCCGCCGAACGCGGGCTTTGGAAAGGGCTTCAATGGGTGGCGCCGGCGCTTCTTCCCTCTTTTCCTTTTTTCCCTTTTCTAGCGATGGTCTTTTTTTTCTTTCCTTCCCTCTTTCTCCCCGTCGGCGCGAGGCCAGTTCAAGCTAACGCTACACAGGGATCTAAGACCGTAGGCTGAGAGACAGCGCGCTACCCGAAGGGCCGTACGGGCGGCTATCTCCTTCTCCCCTCTTTTTTTTTTCCCTGTGCCGTGCAGCTTTTTCGTCTTTGCTTTCCCTCTCCCCGCGGGAAAGGTCGTTGAGAAAAGGTTTCTACTAGGCAGCTGCGCGTGTTCCGGACGCTGCGTCATCCTCCCCCTGTCCTCTTTTTTCCCCTCCCCCCCTCTTTTCCCTTTCATCGTGTCCTCCCCCCTCCCTCGTCATTCCCATCCAGTGACGGTAAGAGAGGGAGAGGAACGAACTTGATCATGGTAAATAAGTCGGATCGATCAGTGCCCGCGTCTCTTCCTCCCCCTCCCTCTCCCCCCGACGAATAAGATTTTTTTCCCGTTATCTTTTCATTTCGTATATCAACCGAGGTACGGTGAGTAGATGAGGCAGGAGAAGTTGCCGACCGGGCTTCTCTTTAACATTTCTCTTTCCTTTTTTTAGGGGTTTTTTTTGCCCCCCCCTTAGCACAAGACGAGGGCTGACATCGCAGAGAGGGGGAGCTGGTTCGCGCTCTTCACTCTTCTTTCCTTCTCTTTTCCCCCTACGTACTCTCTCCCTTCCTTCCGGTGCCAGAACGTTGCTGTGATTGACCATACCGGTGGGACAAACAGAAGCAGATTCACTACAACCGAACACCCCGCGTCACTTTCCCTTCTTCCCTCCTCGCCTTTTTTTTTTTCCCCTTCCTTTCCACGCGCTGGAGGTTCGACCAACGCTAAGCAGGCGCTCGGCAGTCCCTTTTCTCTCTCCCTTTTTACTTAGTTTTTCTTTCCTTTTTCCCTCGGCTGCTGTACCACATGACCGACAAGGTTCGAGAGTTGCGAAGAGTCTCTCCGTCCCTCCTTTTCTCCTTCGATAATTTTTCTCTTCTTTCCCTTCTTTCCCGATGGCGAGATCAACAACGACAGATCGAACTGGTGGCGCCCACCATCCATTCCTTTTTCCTTTTTCTTTTTTCTGGCTCTTTTCTTCTTCCTCCTTCCCTCATCACTATCGAGCGATAGTCCGCAGACGATCAAGTAGCAGACATCACTCTCACCGCTCGATTTCTCTTTCTTCCCTTCCCCCCCTCTCCTTTTTTCTCGTGAAGCTTTCCTTCTTCTTCCCTTAGCTCGGCGTACCGAGCATGGACCCGACGTTTACGAAGCCGAGCGGTGTGACGAACCAAACCGGCCTCTCCCCTCCTCCCCTCTCTTTTGCGCAGCCTTCCTTTTCGCCGGCAGGTACACTGCTCGACGAAATGCTATACGGGTCAGCCGGGTGGCCGTGGCAACGGATATCCTCTTTTTCTTTTTCTCGCCGCCTTTTTTTTTCCTCCTTTTTTTTCCAATCGCCTCCAGACGCTGAGAGAGGACACGCGCACCGAGACGAGAGAGGGTGTCTTTAACTCTTTTTTTTCCCCCCCCCCCTATCCGTCGCCAAACGCTCCGAGCAAATCTGTCCCCGTGATGAAGCGGTGAGCGAGACGAGCCGTTTCCCTCTCCCTCCTCCCCCCCCCCCTTCCTTCCCAGCCCTTTCCCTTCCCTGTGCTAGACGGAAATGCATGAAGGAATGGCAGACCAGGCATTGACTGGTGAAGGAACGTCTTGTCCCTTTCTTTTCTCCCGATTTTTTTTTTCTTCTCCCCTTCAGCAGATAGAAGACAAGCTTCCGAGTGACACCCCCTCCTCCACATATTTCTCTCCTTCTCCCATCTAGAGGGCACCACAGTCAGCTACTGCTGGTGGACTACTCCGCATGCCGGTGAGCGGCAGGACCATGGCGAGCATCAGAGTCCAGTCTCTCCTTTTCCCCTCCCGTACGCAAAATTTTTTTTTTTTTTTTTCTTTTTCCCTCTTCAATTATGTTTAATACGCGATATAAACGCATTGGTGATTATATAACGCGCGTTGTGGTGTTTTAGGTGAGCGAGTGATTAATGTGCGCCCTTCTCTTTTCTTACTCATTCGGACATTTTTTCCTTTTTTTCTCGCTGGGCCTATTGCTGTTGTGGGGATGATGGAATGAATGAATGCTGATAAGTGGAGTGGCTTATTACCTCGCGGTCGCCCCTCTCTTTCTTTTTCCCCTCCTTTAGAAAAGGTGACTTCTTTTCCTCTCCCCTCTTAGGAAATGAACGGAGGGTAAAACAAGAGAGGTGTCGGATCCTTTTTTTTTTTCTCGATCTTTTTTTTCCTCTTTTTTTCCCTTCGTGCCTCTTGAAGCACTACGCGGAAGGTTTACGGCGGGATCGTGGCCGTCATCAGGATCATGTTATCTGAACAGGCGGGTACACGAGGCGGTTTTTCTTTTTCCTCTCTCTCTTATTCGGTGGATGTGTTTTCCCCTTCTCTTTCCAAGGGACCGCGAGCGATGAGTGAAGATAAAAGAAGATCGCTCTATCCGCGGATCTTCCGCCCTCCCCTGCTTCTTCCCCGAACCTTTCTTTTTTTTTTTTTTTTTTTTCGATTCTTGTCTGAGCAAGCGCTCGATCCTGCTG